>Ga0070674_100000016_pt1 | contig 91058 bp, 85 predicted proteins | sample KBSM33metaG_FD_65344 | JGI IMG/M metagenome (GOLD analysis project Ga0070674, IMG submission 65344) | Miscanthus rhizosphere microbial communities from Kellogg Biological Station, Michigan, USA - KBS M3-3 metaG | ecosystem: Host-associated > Plants > Roots > Rhizosphere > Soil ... | reverse complement strand
TCTTCACCTTCCGGGTGTCCTCCTGGGTCGTTGCGAATACGTCGGCAAACCGCATTCTCAAGACCCAAGAGGACGCTCCCGGATGGTTTCCTCAGGTCGTTACTGGTGGATCAGGGCTAGCAGTGAATTTCAGACAGTCAACGGTGAATTGCTGATTGACACAGTAATTTTCCACTTCCGCATGTGTTCTGTTGCAGAATCGGGTCAGAACGGGAGGGTATCGGCGATCTCGGCGAGGCTCGGAGCGGTTTTGTCGCGCTCGCTGAGGAGGGGGGAGTCAACTGGCCATTCGACGCCGATCTCGGGGTCGTCCCAGGCGATGCCGGCCTCGGTGGCGGGGTCGTAGGTGCTGGAGAGCTGGTAGCTGACGTCGGCGAGGTCGCTGAGGACGGCGAAGCCGTGGCCGAAGCCGGCGGGGACGAAGAGCTGGCGGTGCGCCTCGTCGTCGAGGATCTGGCCTTCCCACTGCCCATAGGTGGGCGAGTCGCGGCGCAAATCGACGGCGACGTCGAAGATCCGCCCGCGCGGGCAGCGAACGAGCTTGGCCTGGCCCGGCTCGGTCTGGAAGTGGAGGCCGCGCAGCGTGTCCTTGAGCGAGCGCGATTGGTTGTGCTGGACGAACTCGACCTCGACGCCAAGCGCGGCCCAGGTGTCGCGGCGGTAGGTCTCAACCAGGAAGCCGCGCTCGTCGCCATGCACCTCGGGCTCGACCAGGACGACGCCCTCGAGCCTGGTCTCGATCTGGCGCGGCATCAGCCGAGCGCTTTGCCGTACTGCTTCTCGTAGTACTCGCGGTACTCACCGGAGCGGATCGGCCCCCACCACTCCTCGTTGTCGCGGTACCACTGCACGGTGCGCTCCAGCCCCTCGGCGAAGTGAACCTGCGCCTCCCAGCCGAGCTCCTCCTTCAACTTCGCCGAGGAGAGCGAGTAACGACGGTCATGGCCGGGTCGGTCCTTGACGTACTCGATCAGCGACTCGTCCGCCCCGGCCAGCTCGATCACCCGCTTCACCACCTCGATGTTCTCGCACTCGTCGGGCCCGCCGACGTTGTAGGCCGCGCCGGCGCGGCCCTTCGTCAGCACGGTGTGGATGCCGCGGCAGAAGTCCTCAACGAAGAGCCAGTTGCGCACCTGGCGGCCGTCGCCGTAGACCGGCAGCGGGTCGCCGTGGATCGCGTTCAGCACCATCAGCGGGATCAGCTTCTCGGGGTACTGGCGCGGGCCGTAGTTGTTGGAGCCGCGCACGATCGAGGCCTCGATCCCGTAGGTGTGAACGTGGGCGGAGACGAGCAGGTCGCCGGCAGCCTTGGTCGCCGAGTAGGGCGAGGAGGGGTCGAGCGGCGAGGTCTCGGTGAAGGAGCCGGACTCGATCGAGCCGTAGACCTCGTCGGTCGAGACCTGCAGGTAGCGGCCGACCCCGAGCTCGCGGGCGGCGTCGAGCAGGGTGCCGGTGCCGATCACGTGGGTGCGGGCGAAGGCGTCCTGGTCATCGATCGAGCGGTCGACGTGCGACTCGGCGGCGAAGTTGACGACAGCGTCGCAGCCCTCCATCGCCTCGCGCACGACACCCGGGTCCTCGATCCCGCCGACCACCAGCTCGGTCCCCTCGGGCAGGTTCTCGCGGCGGCCGGCATAGGTCAGCTTGTCGAGCACCCGCACCTCGTGCTCGTCGCCGATCAGGCGCACGTAGGTGGAGCCGATAAAGCCGGCGGCGCCGGTGACGAGGACCTTCATGCCGCCGCCTCGATCTCGGCCTGGCGCTGGGACAGGTAGGCAGCGAGACCGTCCTGCCAGGAGGGCAGCTCGATCGCGTGCTCGCGCTGGCTGGCGAGGGCCGAATAGGCGGGGCGGGGCGCCGGCTGGCCGAGCATTTCGGTCGTCGCCGACATCACTTTGCACTCGACCCTGGCCTGCTCGAAGATCTCCCCCGCGAACTCATACCAGGAGCATGCCCCAGCGGCGGCCATGTGGTGGATGCCGAACTCGACCCCCTCGATCAGCCGCACGATGCCATAGGCGAGGTGCCAGGTGTAAGTCGGCGAGCCGACCTGGTCGCGGACCACCAGCACCTCGCCGTGGTCGGCGGCCAGCCGCAGCATCGTCTCGACGAAGTTGCTCCCGCCGGTGCCGAACAGCCAGGCCGAACGGACCACGAAGTGGCGTTTGTTGGCGGCGCGGGTCGCCTCCTCGCCGGCCAGCTTGCCGCGGCCGTAGGCGGAGAGCGGCGCCGGCTGGTCGGTCTCGATATAGGGGTCGGCCTTACTGCCGTCAAAGACGTAGTCGCTGGAGAGGTAGACGACCGAGGCGTCGACTGCGGCGGCCGCGGCGGCGACGTTGCCGGCGCCCTCGCCGTTGACCCGCGTCGCCTCCTCCTCGGCGTCCTCGGCGCCGTCGACGTCGGTCCAGGCGGCGCAGTTGATGACGACCGCGGGCCGCTCAGCCTCGATCTTGGCGGCGACAGCGGCGGTGTCGGTCACGTCCAGCTCGGTGCGGCCGAAGCCGACTACATCGTGGCCGGCGTTGCCGGCGGCGAGCACCACGTCGCGGCCCAGCATCCCCGCGGCCCCGGTCACCAGCAGCTTCACCGCCGTCCCCCCATCAGACGATCTTGATCTCCGAGCGATCGCCGACCAGCATCTGCAGCGTCCGCGGCCGGCCCTCGCTGCGGGTCAGCTTGACGTCGCGGCCGAGCAGGCTGGCCTCCATGCGGGCGTCCAGGTCCGCCACGGTCGAGCCCGCGAGGACGATCGAGTGCTCGATTTCCGAGCGGGCGACGGAGACGTTCTCGCCGAGCGAGGTGTAGGGGCCGACGTAGGCGTCCTCGACGGTCGCGCCGGCGCCGATCACCGCCGGCCCGCGGACGACGGAGCCCTTGACCGTCGCCCCGGGCTCGACAACGACCCGCCCCTCGACCCGCGAGGACTCGTCGATATCGCCCTCCAGCCGCGTCTCGATCTCCTCGAGGACGAGGCGGTTGGCCTCGAGCATGTCGGCCAGCTGGCCGGTGTCCTTCCACCAGCCGCTGACCACCTCGGACTGGACCTTGAGGCCGTCCTCGATCAACTTCTGGATCGCCTCGGTGATCTCGTACTCGCCCCGCCAGGAGGGCTCAAGCGAGCGCGCCGCCGCGAAGATCGACGGGCCGAAGAGGTAGACGCCGACCAGGGCCAGATCGGAGGGCGGGTCTTTCGGCTTCTCGACAAGCCGCACTATGCGGTCGCCGTCTAGCTCGGCGACGCCGTAGGAGCTGGGGTCGGCGACAGGCGTCAGCAGAATCAATGCGTCGGGCTCGGACTCGCGGAAGCTCGCGACCAGGCCGGTGAGGCCGTCGGCCAGCAGGTTGTCGCCGAGGTACATGACGAAAGGGGAGCCGGCAATGAACTCCTCTGCGGTCAGCACCGCGTGCGCCAGGCCCGCCGGCTCGTCCTGGACGATGTAGGTGATCTCGGCCCCGAACTGCGAGCCGTCACCGGCCGCCTCGCGGATCTCCTCGCCCGTCTCCGGGGCGATGATGATGCCGATCTCCTTCACGCCGGCCTCGACCAGCGCCTCGATCCCGTAGAAGAGCACGGGCTTGTTGGCGACCGGCACGAGCTGCTTGGCCGAGGTGTGGGTGATAGGGCGCAACCGGGTGCCGGCGCCACCGGAGAGGATCAGTCCCTTCAAGGGCTCCATCGAAGGCTGCAACCCTACCGGGGCCGAAGAGCATGCGACCCGCCGTCTACATCCCCCACTTCAACGGCTTCGCCCGCCTCGAGCGGGCGCTGGCGAGCTTGCGCGAGCAAACGCGGCCACTCGACGTCGTCGTCGTCGACAACGGCTCCAGCGACGGCTCGCCTGAGCTAGTGCGCGAGCGCTTCGGCGAGGTCGGCCTGTTCGAGCTGGGTCGCAACCTCGGCTTCGGCCCGGCGCTCAACCGGGCAATCGCAGCGCGGCCGGGGGACCCGGTCCTGCTGCTCAACAACGACGTCGAGTGCGAGCCACGCTTCGCCGAGGCGATGCTGGCGAAGGCGGAGGGCGGGGCCGAGATGGTCGCCGGGGTGCTGCTGCAGGAAGCGGCGCCGGAGAGGATCGACTCGGCCGGCGTCGTCGCCGACCGCACGCTGATGGGCTTCGACCACCTGCATGGAGAGCCGTTGTCGATCCTGGACGAGGCGCTGCCCCCGCTCGGCCCGAGTGGGGGCGCGGCGCTTTACCGACTCGACGCTTTCCACGCGGCGGGTGGCTTCGACGAGCGCATCTTCCTCTACTACGAGGACCTCGATCTGGCCCTGCGGCTGCGGGCGGCCGGTGCCCGTTGCGCGCTGGCGGCGGACGCGCACGCGCTCCACGCCTACTCCGCCAGCAGCGGTGCCGCCAGCGGCTTCAAGTACTCCCACAGTGGCTGGAGCCGCGGCTACATGCTGCGCCGCTACGGCGTGTTGTCGCAGCCGGCGCAGGCATTGCGGGCGCTCGCCGCCGAGGGGGTCATCTGCGCCGGCCAACTCGTCAGGGACCGCACCGCCAGGGGCCTGGCCGGCCGCCTGCGCGGCTGGCTCGACGGCGCCGGCCTAGAACGGCGCGAGTACGACGAGGGTGCCCTGCTCGATGTCACCCTGCGCGAAGCCCTCACCCGCCGTCGCCGTCGTCGCGGCTGACGTTCCCGCACTTCGCCCCCCTATACGGGGGGTCAACTGCGGGCACGTCAGGGTCCAGACTTGCCCGGGCGGGCACAGAGCCAGCGGCGGGCAAGGGAGACGTCGCCGCTCTCGCGCAGGCGGCGGCGATCGCGGAGCAGGGCCGGCAACCAGCGCAACGCCGCGAGCTTGCCCCGCAGGGTCGCGGCGAAGCGGCGCTGGCGGGCGGCACGGGCGAGGGCGCCGACCTCGACGGCGAGGATCCGCGGCAGCGACCGCGGCGGCATGAACTTGACCTGCGTCGCCAGCCGGTTGCGGGCGACCAGCCGGGCGTTTTCCGCCCCAGGCCGCGCGAAGCCCTCCAGCCAGGCGGCGTTGCCGACGTGCCAGACCACCGCCTCGGGGACGTATTCGAAGCGCCAGCCGGCGATCCGCGCCCGCACGTTCAGGTCGACGTCCTCGTAGAAGGCGAAGTAGCTCTCCTCGTAGCCGCCGAGCTCGTCGAAGAGCTCGCGGCGCAGCAGGCAGGCGGCACCGCAGACCCCGAAGACCTCGCGACGGGCAAGAAGCTCGGGGCGCTGCGGTTCCCCGGCGCCGAGCTCGAAGGCGCGGCCGTCGGCCGTCAGCGCCTGGCCGGCGCTGTAGAGGCGGGCCGAATCGAGCGCCGCGCCGGCCGAGCCGCCCGCACCCGGCCCTGCCGAGCCGTCCTCGCTCCCCACGCCCGCTTCGAGCTGCAGGATGCGCGGCTGCACGCCACCGAGCGAGTCAGTCCTCTCCAATGCCCCCGACAGGCTGCCGACGCAGCCGGGCTCTAGCACCGTGTCGGCGTTGAGCACGAGGATCGCTGCGGCCTCGGTGCGGGCGACACCGAGGTTGACCGCAGCCGCAAAGCCGACGTTCTCTGGCAGGGAGACGTGTGGCACCCCTTCCCGCTCCATGTAGGCGACCGAGCCGTCGCCGGAGCCGTTGTCGACGACCATCACTTCCAGCGGGAGGCTCTGGTCGCGCAGCGACGCCAGGCAGACGGCGAGGTGCTCCAGCGTGTTCCAGCTGGGGATGACGACGGCCACGGGCGCGCGCTCGCTCACGGCCGCAAGCCTGACAGCCGGCCCCACGGCACGGCGGCCGCGCTAGGTAGCCTCCAGCGCGATGAGCGTGCCGGCGGAGCGCCCCCTCGCGATCCAGGTCGAGGACGTGAAGAAGTCGTTCCGCATCCCGACCCAACGCGTCGACTCGCTCAAGGAGCGGGCCGTCCACCCCTTCGCCGGCCGCGAGTTCCGCGAGCTGCGGGCGCTCGACGGCGTCTCCTTCGAGATCCACCAGGGCGAGTTCTTCGGCATCGTCGGCCGCAACGGCTCCGGTAAGAGCACGCTGCTGAAGATCCTCGCCAGCATCTACAAGGCCGACGCCGGCCGGATCCGCATGGCCGGCCGCCTCGCCCCCTTTATCGAGCTCGGCGTTGGCTTCAACGTCGAGCTGACGGCGCGCGAAAACGTGATCCTCAACGGGGTGATGATGGGCCTCACCCAGCGTGAGACGCGAGGCCGACTCGACGCCGTGCTCGATTTCGCCGAGCTGCACGACTTCGCCGACCTGAAGCTGAAGAACTTCTCCTCCGGGATGCTGGTGCGGCTTGCCTTCTCAACGATGATGCAGGCCGACGCCGACATCCTCCTGATCGACGAGGTGCTGGCGGTCGGCGACGCGGCCTTCCAACAGAAGTGCGCCGACGCCTTCCACGAGATGAAAGCGGCCGGGAAGACGATCGTCCTCGTTACCCACGAGATGAAGACCGTCGAGGAATACTGCCACCGGGCGATGCTGATCGACGGCGGTGAGCTGCGCCAGATCGGCGACCCGGCCGAGATCGGCCGCCAGTACCTGCGGCTCAACTTCCAGCCCGGCGCGCAGGCCGAGGAGGGCGCAAGCGAGACCGCGGTCCCCGCCGTCGCCGAGGGCGCAAGCCTGCTCGACGCCTGGATCGAGGACGCCGGCGGCGAGCGCGCGGCCGGGGTCGAGCACGGCGAGGAGATCCGCCTACGCGCCGAGATCGAGCTGACCCGCGACACGATCGGGGTCTCGGCCGGCTTCATCGTCGCCAACGCCGACGGCGTCGGCCTCTTCCAGTTCAGCGAGCCGATCCGCGGCGCCGACGGCTCTGGGCGGGTGCGTGCCGGCGACCGGGTGGCGGTCAGCGCGCGGCTCGCCAACCCGCTGGCGCCGGGGAGATATTTCGTCCACGCCAGCGTCCGCCAGGACCAGGGCGAGGGCGACGTCGAGCTGTTCGTCCACGGCGCGGTCGACTTCGTCGTCTTCGGCGGCGAACGCTCGGGCAGCCTGCTCGCCCTCGACCACGAGGTCGAGGCCACGGTCGCCGAGCGGAGCCGCTCGTGAGCGCCCACCCCGCGGCGCCGCCGATGCGCGAGGTCGCCGGGCCCTCGCCGCTGGGCGGCGGCTGGCGGCGCTTCTTCAGCCTGCTCTGGCTGATGTCGGCGACCGAGTTCAAGCGCACCTACTTCGGCACCGTGCTCGGCTACCTCTGGTCGCTGGTGCGGCCGCTGCTCCTCTTCGCGGTGCTGCTCTTCGTCTTCACCCAGATCTTCCGGGTCGGCCACAACCTCCCCTACTACCCGGTGCTGTTGCTGCTCGGGATCGTCCTCTACACCTTCTTCCAGGAAGCGACCAGCAACGCCGTGACCTCGGTTGTCACCCAGGAGGGGGTCGTCCGCAAGACCCAGTTCCCGCGGCTCGTGATCCCGATCTCGGTCGTGCTCACGGCGAGCTTCAACCTGCTGCTCAACCTGATCGTCGTCTTCGTCTTCATCCTCGCCTGGGGCGTCGACCCGACCTGGACTTGGCTGCTCTTCCCGATCCCCCTGGTGTTGTTGTTCGCGCTGGCGGCGGGGCTGGCAATGATGCTCTCGGCCCTCTACGTCCGCTTCCGCGACGTGGCGATCATCTGGGCCGTCGTCGCGCAGACGCTGTTCTACGCGACGCCGATCCTCTATCCGCTCGGCGAGAAGGGACTCAACGATCCCTCGATCGAACACCTGCTGATGATCAACCCGTTGGCGGTGATCTTCGAGCAGGTTCGGGTCTGGATCCTCGAACCCTCGGCGCCGACCGCATCCGAGGCGGCGGGTGGCCCGCTGCCGCTGATCGCCGCCGGGACGATCTTCGTCGCGATCTGCGCCCTCGGCGCCTGGATCTTCGCCCGCCGGGCGCCGGGCATCGCCGAGGAGTTATGAGGTGAGGCTGGGCGCGATCCGGGCGCGGCTCGACCGGTCGCTTTTCCTCGACGCGCCCGCGGCGGACCCCTCCGCCCGGCGCGGCGAGCGCGCCCTCGTCGTCTGCGCCCTGCTGGCGCTTGGGGCCGCGCTCCAGCTTCTGCGCCTCGGCGGATCGGCCCCGCTGCACTCGATCTGGGCCGAGGACGGCCAGGTGTTCCTGCAGGGCGCACTCGAAAAGGGCTTCTGGGAGGCGATCTGGAGCCCCTACGGCGGCTATCTGGTGCTGGTGCCGCGGCTGATCGGGGAGGTCGCGGCGGCGCTGCCGCTGCGCGACGCCGCGGCAACGACGGCGATCTTGGCGACGCTGCTGGTCGCCATCAGCGGCCTCGTCGTCTGGGAGGCGAGCGCCGCCTACATCCGCAACCGCTGGCTGCGGGCGATGCTGGTCGCGGCGACGGTGTTAGCCCCGGCCGCCGGCCTGGAGTCGATCGACTCCGGTGCCTACGTCCTCTGGTACATGCTCTTCGCCGTCTTCTGGGTGCTGCTCTGGCGGCCGCGGACGTCGCTCGGCGCCGCCCTGGCGGCCCTCTTCGTCCTCGCCACCGCCCTTACCACCCCGGGCGTCTGGTTCTTCGCCCCGCTGGCGGCGCTGCGGACCTTGGCGGTGCGCGGCGGGCGCGACCTGGCAATCGTTGCCACCTTCTGGGCGGGCGCCATCGCCCAGGTGCCGGTGCTGGCAGTCAACGAAACCGGCGTCGAGCCGGAATGGACGGCTGACATTTGGACTGCCTACCTGCAGCGCATCCTCGATGGGGTCGCGCTCGGCCTGCGCGCCGGCGGCTTCGCCTGGGAGCAGCTTGGTTGGGCGCTGCTGATCGCCCTGCTGATCAGCGCCATCGCCGGCCTGGTGGCCGGGCTACGGCGCGCGAGCTTCGCCGCCCGCTGCATCGCCGCCATTGCGATCCCAACCTCGCTGGTGATGTTCGTCGTCTCCCTCTACCAGCGAGCGGTCGCGACCGAGATGGTCTGGCCGGCCGGCGATGCCTTCGGCGCCGGCAGCCGTTATGCGATCGTCCCCGCGCTGTTGCTGGTCAGCGCGGCGCTGGTGTTGGTCGACCGCTACTCGCACCGCGAGGGAAATCCGCTCGGCCTCTCGTTTGCCGGGGCAGCGACGGTCGTCGTGCTGGGCCTCTCTATCGCAACTTCCTTCTACGCCGGCGACAGCGCGGCGCGCGGGACGCCCCGCTGGGAATCGGCGCTGGAAGAGGCCGCCATCGAATGCCGGGCGCAGAACCTGGCCTCGGCGGGCGTCCCCACCTCACCGCCGGGCTTCGGCCTCCAGGTCCCCTGCAACCGCATCGACCACTAGCGGGCTCGAGTGCGCGGGCGCTTGGCGCACCGATGAATCAGGATTGTGGCGCAGCGCCAGCGCGGCGAACACGGCCAGCCCGACCGCTGCGGCCAACGCGGCCGGTAACGAGAGGGAGGTGCCGGGCAGGGGGTCGAGGACCGGCACGTAGAGCGCCAGCATCAGCAGGGCGCTGGCGGCGACGAACCAGACGGCGAAGCGGGGAAAGGCGGCGCGCAACCCGGCGACGGCACCGCAGAAGCCGAGCACCGGCAGCAGGAAGCTGCCTGCGTGCAGGATCGTCCTCGCCGGCAGGTTGCCGAACAGCAGCAGCCCCCAGGCAACGGCACCGACCGCGAGCGCCGCGAAGCAGGTCAGGGCGAAGCTCCATTCGTCGGGCGTGAGCCGGCCACGCCTGCGTCCAACGGCCATCGCGACCGGCACGAGCAGCAAAAGGCCGAGCGAGGGCAGCAGGTCGAAGAAGAACAGCTCGCGGACATTGCGCAGGGCGGTCGTCAAGTCACCCGCGCCGGCGGCGTCGGCGGCGCGGTCGAGCTGTTCCAGCGCCGGGCCGCCCCCGGCCATCGTCACGAAGTTCTGTCCCTTGTTGTGAAGCATCCCTCCCACCCCCGCTTCGCGGTAGCCGTCGACGATCGCCTTCGAGACGCCGCGATCGTCGATTTCCATCGCCCCGGCGAGCATCCACTTGGTCAGGCGGTCGCCGGGCGGGTCGCCGTATTTCTGATAGGCGGACCAAGAGCCCAACATGACCAGCCCAACCGCGAGGCCGACCCCGATCCAGCGCCAGGCGGGGAGTCCGCGCCAGGCGGCGACGGCCAACAGCGCAATCGCGCCGAAAACGCTCGCCCCGTGGGCGAGCATCGCCAGCGAGAGCAGCGCCGCAATCAGGGCCGCTGCCCAGAGGCTGCGGCGCAGCCGCGGCCAAAGCGGCGTCAGCACCAGCGCCGCGGCGCCGAGCAGCATCGCCGTCGGCAGCATCTTCGGCCAGACGAAGAAGCCGTTGACGATCGCGACGTCGCTGACCAGCACGGTCAGCATCGTCAGGCCGCGGGTGACGCGGCCAACGCGGGCCGCCAGCAGCAACGCCCAGAGGCCGACGATCCAGAGCTGCTGGAGGACGACGCCGAGCACCTGGTAGCGCAGGTCGATCAGGTCGTCGGCGCCGAAGACTCGCTCGGCCAACACGTAGCCGACCTGCAACGGCGGCCGGTCGCTGCTTAGCCATTCCCCCGGGAATTCGGGCGGCGTGCCGCTGTGGCCGTGGTGATAGAACCATTCGGCGAAGAAGCGGGGGATGTCGTTGTCGGAGGGGAGCTGGCCGCTGAAGCGCGTCGCCCCCACCCCGAGCGGGTTGTCGACGCCGCCGTGGACGAAGCCGAGCGCGACGAGGAAGGCCGAGCCGAGCGCCCAGAGGGCGAACGGCGTGGCGAGCCCGCCCAGCAAGTCGCCGCCGAGGTCGCCCTCGTAGAGCGACCAGGCGACGAGCAGCGCCGAGCCGAAGACGACCAGGTAGGAGAAGGACTGGCCGAGCAGCGGATCGGCGTAGAAGGCCCAGAAGGCGAGCAGAGCCACGCCGCCACTCGCCGCCAACGCGATCGCCAACAGGACGGCGATGTCGCGCACCCCTCGACTCGCCGCGAAGAGCGCCGCAGCGGCCATCGGCAAGCCGGTCAGCGCCAGGTGCTCGACCAGGTAGAGCGCCACGTCCACGGCCTCGATCCTGTCAGGCCCTGCCGTCGCTCCGCCCCGGCGTCACCACTCGTCAGAGAGGTTCACTGGCCCGTACGGCGTCATTGCGGCCGTATCCCTGACGCACTCGCCGTGGCTCTTCGGCCTGTAGACGGCCGGGGTTCGTAAATCAATCAGGATCGCCTTCCCGTACTCAGTCTCGCTGTTGTCCGCGTCAGGGGTCGCCATGCCCGTGCGGCCGCACGTCACGCCTATGCCATCAAGTAGGGGAAACGCCCGTAGTTCGTCGCTGTCATAAGCGACCTTGAAGGCACCGAGCTCGTCGTTGTTTCCGCCGCCGCCGAAGATCGGCAGGCTCGGAGAGACGTTACCGGGGTAGGGCGAGGTGAAAAGCGTCGCATCGGCGGGTGGTGAGGGCACCAAGGCGCGGGCGCCGGCTACGATCTGGGCCTGTATTTCCGCGGACTGTTGCCACCTATCCGCGTTTTCGACGATGCGCACGGTGTAGACGCCGAGCATCCCGAAGATCAGCACGCCGGCGAGGATCTCGCGAAGCCGCCCCCTTGCCACCTCGGAGAGTCGTGGCAGGGCCGCGACAAGCATCGCGGCGATAGCCGCCGCCGCGAAAACCACCAGGGCGCTGAATCCGAGGGCGGCGAAGCAGTTGGTCCGGTTCTGCACCCCAGGTGCGTAGATCGGATAGCGATCGGCGGCGGGAACGATCATTAGATAACCGATGACGATGCCCCCGATCGACAGCAGGATGGGACGCAGCCAGCGGACTATCGAGTCGCGGTCTGACGTCGCCGCCGCTACTCGTCTGACCAGCAGGATCACGAAAATCAGCCCTGCCAAGCCGGCCAGCACCGCCCGCGGCCACACTATGCGCGACGGGTAGAACGTATAGGCGAGCACCGAGACACCATCTTCTGCGACCAAGCGGACATTCGTCAGAAGCTGCGTACCGTGCGCGGCGCTGCCGAACTTGCGAGTGAAGAAGTAGAGGACGAGCAGCGTCGGAATCGCGTCGAAGAGCCAGCGCCAGACCGCTCCTCCCTTGCCACCGGCCCAGCGATAGAGGAACACAGACAACAGCACGGCGGGCGCGACAATCTCGTAGCCGGCGACGGCCGTGACAGAGAGTGCCGAAGCGACGAGCTGCATCAACACCGAGGGAACGGTGGGGGCGGGTCCAAACCGCCGCCGCCCGACGATGGCGATCGTCGCTCCCACCAAGTAGAGACCGATGAAGAGGTTGATCTGGCTGCCGGTGCTCCAGAGCCGCGTCGAGTCAGACGAAGGGAAAACCAGCAACAGGGCCGCCGCGGCCAATGCGAGCGGGAGGCTCACCCCGATCGTCCGCAGGAAGGCGAAAAAGGCGGTTGAGAGGAAGGCCGCGAGCAGGACCGAGAGCACCAGGTGGAGGTCGAAGCTGGTGCCGAGCACCTCGTAGGTCAGGGTCACCCAAACCGCGGCCGCCGGCCGACTGGGGGTCTGGTAGTTGTGGACGGCTCCCCAGAACCCTGGCTCGGTGTGGAAGTAGTAGTGGTCGGCGTTGACCCAATCGTCGGCGATGAAGCCGCCGTGGAAGGCGTACCAACCGAACACCGCGAACGACAGTGCGATGAAGAGGAGGCCCGCCCCCGAAAGCTCGAGCCAGTGAAAGCGGGCACGCGACTCGGGAGCAGAACGCGAGGGGGTACGAGCGGCTGTCGGCAGTTGCAGCGTGGGCATGGGTCGTCGCTCGGGCCGAGCGGGGCGACGACGCTACCACGGCGGATACACTCGCCGGCGATGGCAGAGTCGACCAGGTCGAGGCAGCCGAACGGCCGCGCGAACGGCAGCTCCGAGGCGCCTGAGAGCGGCCTGCGCGAGGAGCTGGCACGCGCTCGCGAGGAGGTGCTGCGCCTGCGCGACCTGCTGATCGCCAAGGACGCCGAGATGGGCAGGCTGCGGGGCCGGCTCGAGCAGCTCGAGGACCGCACCGCACGGATGCTCGGCGCCGCCGTCTGGCTGCGCCGACTCGGCCCGGCGACCGCCCGCCTGCGGGCGATGCTGCGCCGGGGCCGCGACTAGCGTGGCCGCGGCGCCGCGCTTCTCGATCCTGACGCCGGTCTACGAAACGCCGGCCGAGGTATTGCGGGCGATGCTGCGCTCGGTCGCCGCCCAGCGCTGGGGCGACTGGGAGCTCTGCCTGGTCGACGACGCCTCCCGTCAGCCGCACGTCGCCGAGATCCTCGAGCAGGCGGTGGCGCGCAACCCCCGCATCAAGCTCCGCCGTCGCGAGTCCAACGGCGGCATCGTCGCCGCCTCCAACGACGCCCTGGCGATGGCGCGCGGCGAGCTCGTCGCCCTGCTCGACCACGACGACGAGCTGCACCCGAAGGCGCTGGCCGAGGTCGAGAGGGCGCTGGCGCGGACGCCCGAGGCCGACTACATCTACACCGACGAGGACAAGATCGACGCGGCCGGGCGCCGCTCGGGGCCGTTCTTCAAGCCGGACTGGTCGCCGGAGCGGATGCGCACCCAGATGTACACCTGCCACCTCGGCGTCCTGCGTCGCTCGCTGGTCGAAGAGGTCGGCGGCTTCGACCCCGAGTTCGAGGGCTCCCAGGACTGGGACCTGGTGCTGAAGGTAACCGAGCGGGCGCGGGCGGTCGTGCACGTGCCAAAGGTCCTCTACCACTGGCGCACGCTCGCGACCTCCGCCGCCGGGGGCGGCGAGGAGGCCAAGCCCTGGGCCTTCGAGGCGGGCGGCCGCGCCGTGCAGGCGCACTGCGAGCGGATCGGGCTGGCTGCCCGGGTCGAGCGCGACCCGCAGGACGCCGGCGTCTACCACCTTCAGCCGGCGCTGGAGCGGCGGCCGCCGGTCAGCATCGTGATCCCCACCGCGGGCGGCTCGCGCGAAGTCCGCTACCAACGGGTGGTGCTGGTCGAGCACTGCCTGCGCAGCATCCTCGCCGACTCGACCTACGACGACTACGAGGTCGTCTGCGTCGCCGACGCCGCGACCCCGGCGGCGGTGCTCGGCGAGCTGCGCGAGATCGGCGGCGAACGGCTGCGGATCGTCGAGGACAAGCGCCCCTTCAACTTCTCGGAGAGGATCAATCGCGGCGCCGCCCACAGCGAGGGCGAGCACCTGCTGCTGCTGAACGACGACGTCGAGGTCGCCACCCCGGACTGGATCGAGCGCCTGGTCATGTACTCGCAGCTCGAGGAGATCGGCGCCGTCGGAGGGCGCCTGCTGCTGCAGGACGGGCGCCTGCAGCATGTCGGCGTCGGCTTCGAAGGTGGCCTGCCGGGCCATCCCTATCACGGCTTCGCCGGCGATTTCCCGGGTTACTCGAACAACGTGCGGATCGCCCGCAACTGCCTCGCCGTGACCGCCGCCTGCTTGATGACCCGGCGCGATGTCTTCGAGGAGCTGGGTGGCCTGACGACGCAGCTACCGGTCAACTACAACGACGCCGACTACTGCCTAAAGGCCTGGTCGAGCGGCCGCCGCATCGTCTACGACCCCGACCTGGCGATGTACCACTTCGAGTCCTCCAGCCGCTCCTCGGAGGTCGAGGAGTGGGAGAAGGAATGGCTCAAGGAGCGCTGGCTCCCGAGCATCCCGCAGGACCCCTATTCGAACCCCAACCTGAAGCGCGGCGAGCCGCGGCTCGGGGCCGTCCTCAGGGCGGTCCTCGGCCATCCGCGGTGGCCTCGCCCCCACCGGGAGGTGGCCTGACTTGAACTACGAGCGGCTCTACGCCTACCGCTTCCGCGACATCGACCAGGAGGCGCGGATCGCCGTCTGGAAGGAGATCGCCCCGCACGTGCATGGCTTGATGGGCGCTCCGCAGAAGCTGCTCGACCCGGCCGCCGGCCGCGGCGAGTTCATCGGCGCGGTGCCGGCGAAGGAGACCTGGGCGGTCGACGAGGTCGCCTACCCCGAGGCCGCCCACAAGCCCGACACGAAGGTGATCGTCTCGCCGATCATGGACGCCGAGCTGCCAGCCGGCCACTTCGACGGCATCTACATCTCCAACTTCCTCGAGCACCTGCACGACCAGGAGGCGATCGCCGCCTTCCTCGAGAAGATGCACGCGGCGATGGAGCCCGGCGGGCGGATCGCGATCATGGGGCCCAACTACCGCTACTGCGCCGGCGAGTACTGGGACTGCGCCGATCACTACGTCGCCCTGACCCACGTGGCGATCGCCGAGCACCTCTACGCTGCCGGCTTCGAGCCGCAGCGAATCGTCCCCCGCTACCTGCCCTACTCCTTCCGCGGCATCCTGCCGCCCTCGCGGGCGCTGACCAGGACGTACCTGCGAATGCCCTTTGCCTGGCGCCTGCTCGGCAAGCAGTTCCTGGTGATCGGCCGCAGTTAGCCTGGCGCCTTGTTCACGCTATACGTGAGAAAGGCGCCAGCTAGGCGACCGGGCGGGCGGGGACGCCCATCACCGTGGCGCCGGGCGCGACATCGCGGGTGACGACCGCGCCCGAGCCGACGACCGCGCCGCGGCCGACGACGACCCCTGGCAGGAGCGCGGCGCCACCGCCGATCATCGCCCCGTCCTCGATCACCGGGCCGCGCGTCTCCTCGGCGACGTAGCCGGCGCCGCCAAAGGAGTTGTCGTTGGTCGTCACCACCGAGGCGGCGATGAAGACGCCGTCGCCGATCCGCATGCCGCCGGTCAGGTGCGCCTTGTCCATGATCCGGCTGCCCTCACCGATCGCTACGTCGCGGTCGACCGTCACCTGGCGGCCGATCACGCTGTTCCTGCCCACCCGCGTCAGCTCCCTGATCGAGGCGCCGTCGCCGACCAGGGTCTCGGGGCCCAGCTCGACGTCGTGGTAGACGACCGCGCCGACGCCGATCGCCGCGCCGGCACCCACCCGTACGCCTCGGCGGAAGGAGGGATCGCGGGAGATCGCGCCGACCGCGCGCGGCGTCCGCCCGAGGCAGGCGGCGGGCAGCACCTCGACCCCTTCGCCCAGCTCGACCCCGTCGTCGACGACCACGTGCGGGTGCAGCACCACGCCGTCGCCGAGCGTGGCGCCGGCGCGGACCACGGCGAACTCGGCGATCGAGACGCGCTCGCCGATCGCCTCGGTGGCGACGCTTGCGCTGGCGTGGATCGAGGGCATCGCTTGGCCGCAGACACTATCCCGGCTCCCGCGCGAGATAGTGTCTGCGCGCCTTGAGCGTTGACGATTGCAGGCTCGTCGAGCTACCGATCATCCACCGCCCCGAGGGGAACCTGACCTCCATCGAGGGCGGCGAGCACGTGCCCTTCGAGATCGCCCGCGTCTACTACCTCTACGACGTGCCGGGCGGGGCGACGCGCGGCGGCCACGCCCACCGCGAGCTGCAGCAGCTGATCGTCGCCACCTCCGGCAGCCTCGAAGTCGTGGTCGACGACGGCTCGCGCCGCAGGGGGATCAAGCTCAACCGCTCCTTCGTCGGCCTGCTGATCCCGGCGATGATCTGGCGCGAGCTGGTCGATTTCTCCTCCGGCTCGGTCTGCATGGTGCTCGCCTCCGCCCACTACGACGAGGGCGACTACATCCGCGACTACGAGACATTTCAGGCCACGGTCAATCGCTAGGCGTCGCTGCGAGGACCGCCCCGGCGACTGCATCGACCTGCTCGCGGCCCAGGTGCGGGTACATCGGCAGGCTCAGCTCCTCGCGCGCCAGCCGCTCGGCCACCGGCAGGCTTCCAGCCAGGCCCCGCTCGGCGTAGGGGGGCGAGACGTGCGGCAGGACGGGGTAGTGGACGAGGGTCTCGATCCCGCGCTCGGCCAGCGCCTTGGCGCAGGCGTCGCGATCCGGGTGGCCGATGGCGAAGAGATGCCAGACCGACTCGGCCCAGCTCGGGGTCTTGGGCAGGGAGATCGACGTCTCGCCCGGGAGGCGCTCGCGGTAAGCGGCAGCGGCTTCGGCGCGCAAGGCGTTCCAGCGGTCGAGCCGGGCGAGCTTCACCCGCAGCGCCGCGGCCTGAACCTCGGCCAGGCGCGAGTTGACCCCCGCCGTCTCGACCTCGTACTTGGCCCTCATCCCGTAGTTGCGAAGCGTCCGCGCCTTTGCCGCAAGCTCCTCGTCATCGGTGACGATCGCGCCGCCGTCGCCGATCGCGCCGAGGTTCTTCGCGGGGTAGAAGGAGAAGGCGGCGACATCGCCGAGGCCGCCCACACGGCGACCGCAATGGCGAGCGCCATGCGCCTGCGCCGCGTCCTCGATCACGGCCAGGCCGTGCGCCCGGGCGATCTCGCCAATCGCGTCCATGTCGGCCGGCTCGCCGCGCAGGTGGACCGGCAGGATCGCCGCCGTACTTGGCGTGAGAGCGGCGGCAACCGCTTCGGGGTCGAGGTTGTAGGTGGTCGGCTCGGCGTCCGCCGGCACGGGCTGCGCGCCGGTGGCGGAGACCGCAAGCCAGGTGGCGATGAAGGTATAGGCCGGCACGATCACCTCGTCGCCGGGGCCGATGCCGCGCGCCCGCAGCGCTAGCTCGATCGCGCTGAGGCCGCTGCCGACGCCGACGCAGTGGCGCGCTTCGCAGAAGGCGGCGAACTCCGCCTCGAAGCGCTCCAGCTCGGGCCCGAGCAGGTAGCGGCGCGAGGCGAGCACCCGCGCGACCGCCCCCTCCAGCTCGACGGCGATTTCGGCCTGGGCGGGCCCGAGGTCGACGAACGGCACCCTCGCCGCCATCTCCGCCCCCGTCAGTCGACGTGGGGCACGCCGTGGATGCCCCAGTCGGAGTGGTTCTCGTAGCGGCTCTCGTACTTGTCGGCGACGATCTCCTCGACCATCCCGAACCTCACCCCGGCGGCGACCATGCGGCGGCAGAGCGCCCAGTCGTTCGGTTCCTCCGTGATGTAGTCGGCGGGCTCCATCTGGAAGAAGGCGAGGCCGGCGTGATAGAGCGAAGCCTGCAGCACGAACTCCCCCTTGGCCGGCGGGAAGGAACCGACCTCGAGCTGCTCGCCACCGCGGTAATGGACCAAGTGGCGGCCGTAGCAATGCTCATAGCGGTGCTCGCGGGCGGCGTGCAGCAGCGTCTCGGTGTGCTCGGGGCGGACCGCGTCGTCATCGCCGAGGGCGGCGATCCAGCGGCCGCGGGCGAGGGCGACGCCGTCGTTGAAGGGCGGGGTGCCAAGCGTGTACCAGCGCAGTGCGCGGTCCTCCGGGTAGGGGCCGCGAACGGTGCGGTTGCAGTAGCGGACCCGCGGGTCGCCGATCGCCTCCACCACCGCCGCGGTCTCCGACGGCGAGCCGTCGCCGGAGACGACGACCTCAACGTTGGAGTGGGTCTGGGCGAGGATCGATGGCAGCGAGACATCGCGCAGGCTCTCGAAGCGATCGTAGGTGGGGATCACGAAGGAGACCAGCGGCTCGGGTTCGCTAAAGGCGAGCTCGTACTCCTCGCTCGCGCGCAGCGCATAGAGGCGGCGACGCTGGGCCGAGTCTTCCTCGTGGACGTGGTGCAGCAGCGCCGCGGTGCGCTCCCCCTGCGCGGCGATCTGCTCGCGCAGCTCGGCCTGGCCCTGCTCAGTTTCGCGTCGTAGCTCCCCGACCTCTTCCCGGGCCTCGACCAGGCGCTCGTCCTGGGCGGATAGATGGGCGGCGACGTCCGCCACGTAGGGACCCGCGAAACGATCCGCCTGGCGCCGGAACAGCCTCCGCATCGAGCGCAGCATGGAGGGGCGGATGTTAGGCGCTGGATGGGTCGGCCCCGTTCCGGCGCCCCAAGCCGCCCGCTAACATCGCCGCCTTGCTGCATTCGACGATCGACTTCGAGCAATCGGTCGCCGAGCTGGTCAGTCGGCACGCCGTAGAGCAGCCGGACGCCGTCGCGATCGAGGACGGCGGCAGCCGCCTTACTTACGCCGAGCTCGACGCCGCCGGGAGGCGCATCGCCGCCGCCCTGCTCGTCGCCGGCGTCGCGGTGGAGGAGCCGGTCGCCGTCTGCCTACCACGCTCCTGGCAGGCCGTCTGCGCGTTCCTCGGCATCTGGCGGGCCGGCGCCGCCTACGTCCCGGTCGATCCCGAGCATCCTCCCGAGCGCCAGCGCTCGCTGCTCGATCTGGCCGGTGCCCGGGTGGTGCTGAGCGGACCCGGGCACGACGACGGGCTTCCCGGCGGGACGCGTCGGCTCGACGCCGGCGCCCTCGCCCTCGCTCCGCCCGACGGCGAGGCGGACCTTCCCCTCGCCACGGGTGGCGATCACCTCGCCTACTTGCTCTTCACCTCGGGCTCGACCGGACGTCCCAAGGGGGTCGAGGTCACCCATCGCAACCTCGTCCACTTCGTCGGCTGCGGCAGCGACCTCGTCGCCGGAGGCGAGGACGCCTGCCTCCAGGTCGTGCCGCTCGGCTTCGATATCTCCGTGCAGGAGATCTGGGGGACGCTGGCCAACGGCGGGCGCCTGGTCATTGCACCCCGCGGCCGCCTCGACCCGGCCGAGCTGGGCCGGCTGATTGCCACCCGGGGCGTGACCGTCCTGACGATCTCGACCGGACTCTTCCACGAGCTCGTCCGCGCCGCTCTCCCCGACCTCGGCGGGCTGCGCCTCGTCACCGCCGGCGGCGACGTCCTCTCGCCCAAGGCGGCGGCGACCTTGCGCGAAGCGCATCCATCGGTGCGGTTGCTGAACAGCTACGGGCCCACCGAGGCGACGATCGCCGCCTCCAGCTTCGAGGTTGGAGAGGTCGACGGCGAGCCGATCCCGATCGGGCGGCCACTGCCGGGCTACCGGCTCGAAGTGCGGGGCGGGGCGGGCACACCGGTACCGGCGGGAGAGATCGGCGAGCTCTGGATCGGCGGCGCCGGCGTCGCCCGCGGCTACCGCGACGATCCCGAGCGGACGGCGGCCGCGTTCCCGCCGGGACCCAACGGCGAGACGATGTACCGCAGCGGCGACCGGGTGCGGCTGCGCGAGGACGGCGAGCTGCTCTTCCTCGGCCGTATCGACGACCAGGTGAAGATCGACGGCCAACGGGTCGAGCCCGGCGAGGTGGAGCACGCGCTCGCCACCCACCCGGGGCTGGCCGAAGCGGCGGTGATCGCGCGCGAGGACGTGCCCGGCCACAAGCGCCTGGCCGGCTACGCGGTGCCCCGGCCCGGGCAGGCGCCGAACCCGGCGGAGCTGCGGGTCCACGTCGCCTCCCGGCTGCCCTCCTTCATGGTCCCGGCGACGATCACGCTGCTCGACGCGCTGCCGCTGAACGAGCGCGGCAAGGTCGATCGCGCCGCCCTGCCGACGCCCGGCCGTGGCGCGGCGGCGGAGGCCGGCTCGAACCCGGTGGCGACGCTGATGGCGGAGGTGCTGCAGCTTGACTCAGTTGGCCCCGACGAGGACTTCTTCGAGCTGGGCGGGACCTCGTTGCTGGCGATCCAGCTCGTCGGCCGCCTGCGCGAGCGCTTCGGCGCCGCGGTCGATATCGAGGCGGTCTTCGAGGCCCCGACCGCCGCGACGCTGGCGCAGCGACTCGCCGCCCCCTGCGAACCCTCGCCGTCCCTGCCGCCGCTGCTTCCAAGCAGCCGCGAGGCGACGGCGCCGCTGAGCGCCGCCCAGCGCCGCGCCTGGCTGTTCGGGCAGCTGCAGCCCGACTCGATCGCCTACCAGTACGCGGCGATCTTCCGCCTCGAGGGGGAGCTCGACCGCGGCGCGCTGGAAGCGGCGCTGGGCGACCTGCTGGCGCGGCACGAGATCCTGCGCTCCTCCTTCGAGCAGGTCGAAGGCGAGCCGGTGCAGAGGGTCCACGCCGCGGTCGAGCCCGGCCTCGAGCTTGTCGATCTGAGGGACAAGGCGCGCGGCGCCTGGGCGCGCTTCGTGCGCGCCCGCGTGCGGCGGCAGATCGGCCCCTCCCGCGCCCCGCTGGTGCGCTGGTCGCTGGCGCGGCTCGGCCCCCGCTCCTGGGCCCTCCTGCACGTCGAGCACCACCTCGTGCACGACGGCTGGTCCTTCGCAGTCCTGGCCGGCGAGCTGGCCGAGCTCTACTCGGCGCGGATCGAGCGGCGGCCCGCCGACCTGCCCGAGCCGTTCGTCCAGTTCCAGGACTACGCGCGCTGGGAGCGCCGAGCGTACGCCGGCCCCGCCGTGCGACGCCAGGTCGAGCACTGGGCACGGCGGCTCGACCCCGACCCGCCCCTGATCGAGCTGCCGGGCACAAGGCCGCGGCCACCGCGGGAGTCGTTCGCCGGCGGCGCCGTTCGCCGGCGCATCGGCCCCGAGCTGACCGGCCGGTTGCGCTCGCTGGCTGGCGAGAACCGGGTCACCCTGTTCATGGTCGCCCTCGCCGCCTTCCTGGTCCAACTGCGGCGCTACTCGGGGCGCGAGGACCTGCAGATCGGCTCCGGCTTCGCCAACCGACGCGACCCCAACGCAGAGCGGCTGATTGGGATGATCGTCAACACCGTCGGGCTGCGCTTCGACCTCGGCGGAGATCCCAGCGTGGCGGAGCTGCTGGAGCAGGTGCGGAGCGTCGCGCTCGACGCCTTCGCCGCCGCCGACGCCCCCTTCGACGAGGTGGTCGAGACGATCGGGCCGCGGCGCGACCCCTCCCGCTCGCCCCTGATCCAGGCCCTCTTCTCCTTCCACGACTCGCCGCGAGCGCCGGAACGCTGGACCGGGCTGGATCTGAATCTGGTCCAGGGCATTCCCAACGGGTCGGCCAAGGCCGACCTGAACGTGATCGGAATCCCCCAAGGCGACGGCGGCCTGACCTTCACCTGGGAGCACTCCGACCTGCTCACCGACGCGGGCGCCGACCGACTCGCCGGCCATCACCAGCGGCTGCTGGAGCAGTTCGTCGCCCACCCCGGCGCGCGCCTCTCAGAACTCGACCTGCTGGGTGAGGGCGAGCAGCGGCACCTCGCCGAGCTCTCCGCCAACCCGGGCCACTACGACCGCGAGGGAACGATCCCGCGGCTGGTCGCGGCGCAGGCGCGGCGCGACCCCGGGGCGACGGCGGTCCTCGACGGGCCGCTGCGGCTCTCCTACGGAGAGTTGCTCGACCGCGCCGCGCGGGTGGCCGGTGCGCTGCGCGAGCGGGGCGTCGAGCGGGGCGACCGGGTCGGGATGCTGCTCGGGCGCTCGGCCGAGGCGATCGCGGCCCAACTCGGCACGCTCGCCGCCGGCGCCGCCTACGTGCCACTCGACCCCCAGCACCCCCCCGCCCGCATTGCCGCGGTGCTGGCCGACGCCGGCGTCGCAGCCGTGCTCAGCGACGCGGCCCACCGGCGGCGATTGCCAGTCGGCGTCGCGACCCTGGAGATCGACGACGCCCTGCGGGGCGAACCGGTCGAGGCGCAGCCGGTCGCGCCGGAGGACCTCGCCTACCTGATCTACACCTCGGGCTCGACCGGGGAGCCGAAGGGAGTCGAGGCGACCCACCGCAACGTCGTCCGCCTGGTCGAGAAGCCGGATTACGCCGAGCTCGGTCCCGGCACGACGATGCTGCACGCCGCCTCGCCCGCCTTCGATGCCGCTACCCTCGAGGTCTGGGGTCCGCTGGCCAACGGCGGCACCGTCGCCTGCCTTGGCGTGCAGCCCTCGCCCGAGTCGATCGCCACAGCGATCGAGCGCCACGGGGTGACCGCCCTCTGGCTCACCGCCGGCCTCTTCCACCAGCTCGTCGACCGCCGGCCCGAGTGCCTCGCCGGCGTCCGTCAGCTCCTCGCCGGCGGCGACGTCCTCTCCCCCGACCACGTCCGCCGGGCGTTGCGGGCGCTGCCGCCGGACGGGCGCCTGACCAACGGCTACGGGCCGACCGAGACGACCACCTTCGCCACCACCCACGACCTGCGGCCCGGCGACCCGGTCGAGGGCCCGGTCCCGATCGGCCGACCGATCCAGGGAACCGAGTGCCACGTCCTCGGTCCCGACGGCCGCGAGCAACCGCTCGGCGTCGCCGGCGAGCTGGCGATCGGCGGCGACGGGGTCGCCCGCGGCTACCGCGGCGACCCCGAGCTGACCGCGGCCCGCTTCCGTCCCGACCCGCGTCGGCTGGGCGGTCGCCGCTACCTGAGCGGCGACCGGGTCCGCCGCCGCGCCGACGGCGCGCTCGAGTTCCTCGGCAGGATCGACCGCCAGGTGAAGGTGCGCGGCGTGCGGATCGAGCCGGGGGAGGCGGAGACGGCGCTGCGCGCCCATCCGGGCGTGGTCGACGTCGCCGTGATCCCCTTCGAGCGGGACGGCGGCGACCGTGCCCTCGCCGCCTACTTCGTCCCCGCAGCGGGCGCAGCGGCGCCCGCTGCGGCGGCGCTGCGCGCCCACGCCGAGACGAGGTTGCCGGCGGCGATGGTTCCGCTCGCCTGGGTGGCGATGGCGGAGCTACCGCTGAATGGGAGCGGCAAGCTCGACCGCGAGCGCCTGCCGGCGCCGGGGAGCGAGCACCTGGTGCGGCGCGACGGGCGCGCGGCGGCGAGCGCGGCCGAGCGGCGCGTCATCGCCTGCTTCGAACGGGTCCTGGGCGTCAGCCGGGTCGGCCCCGAGGATGACTTCTTCGCCCTCGGCGGACACTCGCTGCTTGCCGTCTCACTCTTCGCCGAGCTGGAGCGGATCGGACCGCGGCTGCCGCTGGCGGCGATCTTCGAGGCGCCGACCCCGCGCGCCCTGGCGGCTCGGCTCGGCGGTGGCGTCAGCGCCGAGGACTGGGCCAACCTGGTACCGCTGAGGCCACAGGGAACGCGGCCGCCGCTGTTCGTCGTCGCCGCCGGCGACGGCAACGTGATCGGCTTCGCGCCGCTGGCGCGGCGGCTCTCCGCCGAGCAGCCGGTATACGCGCTGCAGCCGAGCGGCCTCGACGGCCGCCGGCCGCTCGACGATGGCATCGAGACGATGGCGGGGCGTTACCTGGACGCTCTGCGGGCGGTCCGGCCGCACGGCCCCTACCTGCTGGCCGGGCGCTGCAACGGCGCCACCGTCGCTTACGAGATGGCGCAGCGCCTGCGCGCCGCCGGCGAGGAGGTGCCGCTGCTGGCGGCGCTCGACTCCGACCCGCCGCCGGCGGGCCCGCGCGAGCTGGCGCCCGGCTTCCCCTACGACCCGATCATGGAGTCGGCCTGGCTGCGCGCCCGCGAAGCCGGCGAGGAGGTGCCTGGCCTGGAGGAGCGGGGTGGTCCCGCCCGGCTGGCGGCCTGGCTCGGCCAGCCGGCCGGGCCGGGCGTCTCGCGCTACCTACACGAGGCCTGGTGCTGGCGCGATGACCTCCGCCGAGCCTGGCCGGACCCGCTCGGCGCCGACGCGCGGGCGCTGGCCGAGTGGGGGTGGGACCACGGCCCACGCGAGCTGGGGCTGGCGCGGGGCCTGCTTTTGCCGCAGCCGGCGCGGGCGCAGCCGCCAAGCGAGCGCCTGCGGCGGAGGCGGGCGCTCGCCGCCCGGCTGGCGCGCGAGTGGGCGACCGAGGGGCGCCGCCAGGCCGCCGACCTGCTTGAACGGAGGCTCGACCGGACCCTGCCGGAAGCGCGCGAGCGAATCGAGCGCCGCGTCGTCGCCGCCGCCCGGCGCGCCCGCGAGAGCTACCGCGCCGAGCCGTGGCCGGGACGGGTCCTGCTCGTCACCTCGCCCGAGTTCGAGCGCAAACCGACCTACCCGGCCTGGGAGCTGCGCGCGCTTGGCGGCGTCGATCGCCGGCGGCTGCCGGTCGGCCACGTGGCGATGCTGCGCGATCCCGGCGCCGCCCTGCTGGCCAAGTGCCTGGAAGCGGCGACCGACGAGGCGCTGCGATGAGCGAGGTCCACATCTGGCGCGCCGACCTCGACGCCCCGCTGGCGCTGGACCCCGCCGACCTGCCTGTCGACGAGCGCGAGCGCGCGGCGAGTCTGCCTGCGCCGCGCATTCGTGCCCGCTGGACCGCCGCCCGGGTGACGCTGCGGCACGTGCTCGCCCACTACCTCGACGAGAGCCCCTCGGAAATAGCGCTGCGGCTGGAAGAGCACGGCAAGCCGGTGCTCGCCGAGCTCAATCCCCGCCTCCACTTCAATCTCTCCCACTCCGGTGACACCGCCGTGGTCGCCGTTAGCCGCGAGCGCGAGGTCGGGATCGATCTCGAGGAGAAGATCGCCGGCCGCGACTTCCTGCGGTTGGCCGAGGTGGGGCTCGACGCCGCGGCGGCCGCCGCGGTCGCCGCCGCCCAACCGCGGGACCGCGCGGCGGCTTTCTACGCCGCCTGGGTGCGCCGCGAGGCGATCGCCAAGTGCCACGGCACCGGCCTGGCGGCTCCGCCACCAGCCGATCCGGTTTGCGTGATCGAGCTCAACGCCGGCCGCGAGCACGCCGCCGCGGTGGCCGTTGCCGGTGACGAGGCACTGCCACTGCGCCGCTACGCCGCCCCGCCGGCCTAGGTCGATCGCTCAGGACCGAACGCTATGCTGCCCGTCGTGCCAAACGCGCCCGCCTGGAAAGGTCGCGCGGCTGGGGGCAGGCAAGGCACCCGCGCTCTTGTCGTCGGCAGCGGTTTCATCGGCTCCCACGTGGTCGCCGAGCTCGCCGCCCACGATCGGCCGCCCGTCGTGCTCACCCGTTCGCAACCCGCGGATGCGGTCGCCTCTGCCATCGCGGCAGGCGACCTGCACGTCGGTGACGCCGCCGACCCGGGCGCACTTGAGGCGGCGCTGGACGGCGTCGGCCACGTCCTCTACTGCGCCGGCGGCCTGCTGCCGGCGGCCTCCGAGCAGGACCCCGAGCGCGACGCCGAGCTGACCCTGCGGCCGCTGCGCGCGGTGCTGGCGGCGCTCGCCTCGCGCCCGGCGACGAAGCTCACCTACGTCTCCTCCGGCGGCACCGTCTACGGCGAACCCGAAAGCGTGCCGGTGCCGGAGACGGCGCCGACCCACCCGCTCGGCTCTTACGGACAGCTTCATCTGCGCTGCGAGGAAGAGATCGAGCGCGCCCGCTCCGCACGCGGCCTAGTGGCCCGGATCCTGCGCTGCGCGACCGTCTACGGCCCGTTCCAGCGGCCCGACCGCGGCCAGGGCGCGGTCGTCACCTTCCTGCACCGGATCGAGCGCGGCGAGACGATCGACCTCTACGGCGACGGCGGCACGATCCGCGACTACGTCTACGCCGGCGATGTCGCCCGGGTCGCCCGCGACCTGCTCGACCGCGAGGGCGGCCCCCACCTGCTCAACGTCGCCGCCGGCGTCGGCACCTCGCTACTCGACCTGCTGCGCCTCGCCGAGCGCCAAGTGGGGCGCAAGGCTGTCGTCGAGCGCCACCCCGAGCGCGGCTTCGACGTCCACCGGATCGTGCTCGACGTCTCCCGCCTGCGCGAGCTGACCGGCTTCGAGCCGACGCCGCTCGCCGCCGGCATCGAGCGGACCCACGCCTGGCTCGCCTCGCTGGCGGCGGAGCGGGTTTGAAGCCGCTCAGCGCCCGTCTGGGTGGATTCCGCTGGCGCCTGCGGGCGACGCGGCGCCTCTGGGGAAGAGGCGTCACGCCGAGCATGTCGATCCTCCCTCCGGGCCCACTCGGCTCGACGGCCCAGGGGCGCATCGACGAGCCGGAGGAAGGCTCCATCCTCGATCGGGACTTTCTCTACGTGCGCGGCTGGGTCCTTTTCCCGTCCGGCCCGGCGGCGCGGGTGGACGTGTGGCTTGGAGACCGTCCCCTCGGCCCCGCACGCGTGGCAATGCCGCGACCGGATATCGAAGGCCTGACGGACGACCCGTTGGCCGGCGTCTCGGGCTTCGAGCTGACCGCGGACCTGAACGGCTGGGAGCTTGGCCCGGTCGAGACGGTGCGCGTCTCCGCGACCGGAGGCGGCGGCGAGCGCTTCGGGCTGGACGCGGTCGAGCTGCATGTCGCCGACGAGGATCGCGAGGAAAAACCGGCCCTCGCCCCGCCGCCGGCGAAGACCGGCCACCCAAGCCTCAATCGCGGCCTCGACCTACTCGTCGTCACCCACCAGCTCAGCCTCGGTGGAGCCCAGCTCTACCTGCTCGACCTCTTGCGCGAGATGGTCGCCCAGGGCACGGTTGTGCCAACCGTCGTCAGCGCCGGGGACGGGGTCGTGCGCGAGGAGCTGGAAGCTCTCGGCATCCCGGTCCACATCAGCAGCCTCGTGCCGTTGGACGACCTCAGCTCGCACGTTGGGCGGGTCGAGGAGCTCGTCGCCTGGGCGGAGGGCCGAGGCTTCGAGGCGGTCTTCGTCAACACCGCCACCGCTTTCTCCTTCCCCGGAGCGGAGGCCGCCGCCGAGCTCGGCATCCCCGCGATCTGGGCGATCCACGAGAGCTTTCCGCCGTCCGTGCTCTGGGGCGACCTGAATCCCCCGACGAGGCGCCGCGCCGAGGGTGCGCTGTCGGAGGCGGCCGTGGCGCTCTTCGAGGCCGAGGCGACGCGTCGCCTCTTCGAGCCGCCGCTGCGGGCGGGACGGGGCCTGGTCAGGCCCTATGGCCTCGACCTCGCGCCGATCACGGCAGCGGGGGCGGAGTTCGACCCCGCCGCCGCGCGGCGGCAGGCCGGCATCCCCGAGGACGCGGAGGTGGTGCTCTGCGTCGGCACGATCGAGCCGCGCAAGGCACAGCTCCCGCTGGCGCGGGCGTTCAGCTCCATCGCCGCCGACCATCCCCACGCGAGGCTGGTCTTCGTCGGCGGGCGCGACGACGACTACACCGAAGCGGTCGCCAACTTCATCACCGGCGCCGGCCTCGACGCGCAGGCTCAGATCGCGCCGGTCACCCCCAACGTGCACCCCTGGTACCAGATGGCCGACCTGCTGGTCTGCGCCTCCGACATCGAGTCGCTGCCGCGCACGGTGCTGGAGGCGATGGCCTTCGAGACGCCGGTCCTGGCGACCAGCGTATTCGGCCTGCCGGAGCTGATCGACGATGGCGAGACCGGCTGGCTCTGCCAGCCGCGCGACACGCTGGCGCTGGCCTCGGCGCTGGAGCGGGCACTCAGCTCCACGCTGGAGGAGCGGCGGCGGATCGGGCGCGCCGGGCGCGAGCTGGTCGTCGAGCGCCACGACCTCGGTCGCTACGCGCGCGAGGTGGCGCGGCTGATCGAGGCTGCGGTGGCCGGCGAGGCACCGACCGGAGGTGAGCGTGCGGCTGCCGGCTAGCCAGGCGGCCCGCTGGGCGCTGGTCGTCGCCGGCAGCTGCCTGCTGCTGGTCGCGCTCAACGTTTGGTGGGTGGCGACCTACCGCCATGGTTATCCGATGGACGTCGACGAGAACGGCTACACCTCGATCGCCCTCACCGACTATCTCAACCTCAAGGGCGTCGGCCTGCACGCCTGGTGGGAAGCAGTTCAGAACCAGACTCCCAATGCGCCGCTCCTGCCGGCCGTCACCTCGCTCGTGATGATGATCAAGGCCGGCGTCCTGGAGGGCTTCGGCGTGCTGATCGGCTTCGGCGTGCTGCTGGTCTTCGCCACTTACGGTATTGGCCAGCGGCTTGCCGGCCCGCGGCTCGGCGCCCTGGCAGCCTTCGTCGTCGGCACCAGCGAGGGCGCCTTCCTCTTCACCCGCGAGTACATCTTCGCCATGCCGACCGCGGCCTTCCTCGCCTGCGCCGTCTTCGCCGTGCTGCGCAGCGACGGCATGCGCCGCCGGCGCTGGGCGATCGCCGCCGGGGCCGCCCTCGGCTTGATGCTGCTGTCGCGGACGATGGCGGTCGCCTTCGTGCCCGGCATCTACGTCGCGGCGCTGCTAGCCATACTGGCACGTGAGCGGACCGAGCTGAGGAGCCGCTTCCTCAACCTCGGCCTGCTGACCCTGACCGGTGCGGCAGTCGCCGCCACCTGGTACGTGAAAAACCTACAGCCGGTGATCGACTATCTGACCGGGTTCGGCTACGGCGCCCAGAGCGCCTACTACGGCGAGCAGCACGCCGTCGTCTCCTGGGGACGGTTCAAAGCCGTCGCTGAGCGGATGGTCGCCAGTGACCTGCTGGTGCCGCTGGCGGCGATGACCCTACTCGGCCTTGCCGCCCTCCTGGTGCTGGCGCTGCGGCGTCTGGTCGAGAGCGACGATCGTCGCCGCTTCCTGCTGAAGCTCGCCGGCAGCGACGTCTTCGGCGTCTCGGCGGTCTTCATCGTCGGCTATGCGGCGCTGATGAGCTCACAGAACGGCGGCAACGGCTTCACCTTCCCGATCGCGATGCTGCTGCCGCCGGTGGCGATCGTCGCCCTGCGCTACTACCGCATCGCCGCGGTCCCGGCGGTTACCGTGCTGGTCGCGATCGGGGCGATGAATGTCGTCGCCACCTCGAACCTCTGGGACAACCTCTCCCGTAAGCGGCTCGTCGACGTACCGGTGTTCGGCTGGCTTCCCTGGGTCAATGGCGTGCCCCATACGCTCGAAGGCATACGCGAACAGGCGCCGGGCCCGGAAGCGCGCTTCGCCGCTGGCGACCGGGGCTGGATCACTGCCGACCGCGAGCTGGCAGCGATGCTCGTCCCGCCCGACGAATCCGAGCTGGAACCGCCGATTGCCGCTTTCGCTTCGCGCCACCGCGTGATCAGTGGCAACAGCGTCGGCGTCGCGTCCCTGCTCAACCACCACCTCTCGATCCCTTTCACCCAGCTGCAGGCTGAACCGACCGACAGCGTCGCCAACTACGAACGCCAGCTCGCCGGCCCGGAATTGGGCGAACCGACGGTGCTGATCACGATGAACCGCAACGACAAGGACTTCGAACCGCTGGTGACGCAGAGCTACGCGGAAGCCGCGGCGCGGCATCTCGGCTTCCACCGCATCCGCCAGATCGAGCTCCCCGACGGCCGCCTGATGCGCGTCTGGGTAAAGGAAGGCGCGACCGCGCTCAGCGGCCGATGGGCTCCGAGCGCGCCTCCGCCTCCCCCGGCTCCTGCACGCGGTAGTCGCCGCGGCTGAGCGTCGCCTCGAGCCAGACGTAGAGGACGATGAAGAGGTAGCGGCTGCCCATCTCTTTCATCGCCAGCTTCGCCTCGCCGGCGGTGCGGTTGGTCCAGGAGGTGGGGATCACCTCGTAGCTGTGGCCGCGGACGATCGCCTTCAGCGGCATCTCGACCGTCAGGTTGAAGTGCTTGGAGAGCAGCGGCTGGATCGTCTCGACCACCTCGCGCCGGTAACCCTTGAAGGCGTTGGTGGTGTCGTTGTAGCGATGGCGAAAAAGGATGCGGATGAACTGGTTGGCGAGGCGGTTGATGACGTACTTCAACCGCGGGTAGTCGTGAACCCGCGCGCCGGGCACGAAGCGCGAGCCGAAGGCGCAATCCCAACCCGCCTCGAGCAGGCGGTGGTAGCGGACGACGTCCTCGGGGTCATCGGAGGCATCGGCCATCGCGATCACCACCGCGTCGCCCTCGAACAGGTCGAGCCCGGCGCGGATCGCCATGCCGAAGCCCTTCTCGTGATGCGAGGGCCTCACCCGCACCCGCGGGTTGCGCTCGCCGATCGCCGCGACGACGGCCGCGGTCGAGTCGCTGCTGCCGTCGTCGATCACCAACACCTCGTAGTCGACCTTCTCGCGCTCGAGCACGGCGGCGATCCCCTCGACCGTCTGGCCGACCGAGCCCTCCTCGTTCTGGGCCGGGATGAGGACCGAGAGCTTCACGCCGGCGCGGCCGTCCAGCGCTCGAGGTTCTGCTCGTGCATCTCGGCGAGGATCTCCTCGATCCCGTAGCGCAGCCCCCAGCCGGGATAGTCGGCTTCGAAGGGGGCGAGGTCGGAGATCCACCAGCGGTGATCGCCGATCCGCGGCTCCTCCCCCATCTGCCACTCGAGCTCGCGGCCGGCAATCCGCTCGCAGGCCTCGATCGCCTCCAGCATTGAACAGTTGCTGGCCCGGCCGCCGCCGATGTTGTAGACGGCGCCGGCGCGGGGGGCGGCGTGGAAGGCGGCGAAGGCGGCGATCAGATCAGAGCAGTGGATGTTGTCGCGCACCTGCTTGCCGGCGTAGCCGAAGACGGTGTAGGGGGTGCCGGTGACGGTGCATTTCATCAGGTAGGCGAGGAAGCCGTGCAGCTTGGCGCCGGCATGCTGAGGACCGGTCAGGCAGCCGCCGCGGAAGCAGACGGTCGGCATCTCGAAGTAGCGGCCGTACTCCTGCACCAGCAGGTCGGCGGCTGCCTTGGAGACGCCGAACAGCGAGTGGGTCGAGGAGTCGATCGTCATCGAGGTGTCGATGCCCTTGAAGTAGGAATGGGACTCGGGAAGCTCCAGTCGCAGCTCCCGCTCCTCCAGCGGCAGCCGGTTGGGCGTGTCGCCGTAGACCTTGTTGGTCGAGCAGAAGACGAAGCTCGCCTCGGGGGCGTGGCCGCGGGCCGCCTCGAGCAGGTTGAGGGTGCCGTTGGCGTTGACGCCGAAGTCGGTCTGGGGGTCGCTCGCCGCCCAGTCGTGCGAGGGCTGGGCGGCGGTGTGGACCACCAACTCGATCTGGCCGGCGCGCTGGCGGAAGACCCGCTCGACCGCGTCGCGGTCGCGGATGTCGGTCGCAACGCTTTGGAACTCGGGGTGCTCGGCCAGCAGCCGCTCGGTGACGTGGGCAGTCGAGGCCTCGGCCCCGAAGAAGCTGGCCCGCATGTCGTTCTCGATCCCGACCACGTCGTAGCCCGCGCGGACGAAGTGGGCGACGGCCTCAGAGCCGATCAGGCCCCCCGAGCCGGTGACGATCGCTACTGCCATTGCTAGGTCTTCTTCCTTCCCGCCACGGGGGCTTCGATATCCAGGGCGCGGCCGATCCGCTCCTCGTCGGCGGCGATCCAGGCGTCGATGTCGGCGAGCACCTGACGGGCGGCGCGGCGCGGGCGCCACTCGTCGAACTCGAACAGCCTGCCGCAGTCCGAAAGGTATATCGGCACGTCGCCGGCGCGGGTCTCGGCCAGCGGCTCGACCGGAACCTCGCGGCCGCTCAGCTCGCGGCAGATCGTCGTCGTCTCCTGCAGCGAGAGCGAGCACTCGCGGCCGCCGCCGACGTTGAAGACGGCGCCGTCCCAGCGCTCCGGGTCAAGCAGCTGGCGCTCGACCAGGTCGACCAGGTCCTCGACGTGGAGCAGGTCGCGCACCTGCTTGCCCTCGCCGCCGAAGCCGATGTAGCGCAGCGATTGGCCGAAGCGGTGGGAGAGCATCCAGTGGGTGAATACCCCCTGGTCGACCTTCCCCATCTGCCAGGGGCCGGCGATCACCCCGCAGCGGTCGACAACGGCACGCACGCCGAACGCCGCCCGGTACTCCTCGATCAAGAGCTCCGCGGCGAGCTTGGTCGTGCCGTAGAGGGTGCGGGCGCCACCCAGCGGGAAGTCCTCGGCGATGCCGGCGGCCGAAGCGCCCGGCAATGGCTGCTCGGCCGCCAGCTCGAAGCGGGTGGGGGCCTCCTCGAGCGCGAGCGCGAGCTGTGGCTCGACCGGGTAGACGCGGCTGGTCGAGAGGAAGACCAGCTGGGCGCCGCTGCGCCGCGCCAGCTCGAGGCAGTTGTAAGCGCCGGTCAGGTTGGTGTGCAACAGGTAGGAGGTGTCGCCGTCGACGCCCGACATCACCGAGGGCTCGGCCGAGCACTCGACGATCGCCTCGAGCGCGCCGAAGCGGGCGAGGTCGCCGGGCTCGCGCACGTCGCCACGGGCGAACTCGACCCCCGCCTCCTCGAGCCGCGGCAGGTTCAGGTCGGAGCCGCGCCGGTAGAGGTTGTCGAGGGCGACGACCTCCCACTCCGGGTGGCGGCCGGCAAGCGAGACGGCGAGGTTGGAGCCGACGAAGCCGGCGCCGCCGGTGATCAGCAGGCGGCTCATCCGCGCCTTTCGCCGAAGCGCATCGCCGGTACCCGCCAGATCGCCTCGAGCACGATCGAGCGGTCCATCTTCGAGCTGCCCGCCTGGCGGTCGCGGAAGACGATCGGCACCTCGGCGACCTCGAAGCCGCGGCTTATCGCGCGGTAGGTCATTTCGATCTGGAAGGCGTAGCCGCGCGAAGAGATCGTGTCGAGGTCGATCGCCTCCAGCACCTCGCGGCGGAAGCACTTGAAGCCGCCGGTCAAGTCGCGCACCCCGACGCCCAGCATCAGCCGGGCGTAGGTGCTGCCACCGCGGCTGATCGCCCGGCGCAGGGCGCTCCAGTCCGAGACGCCACCGCCCTCGACGTAGCGCGAGCCGATCGCCAGGTCGGCGCCACGACCGGCCTCGAGCAGGCGCGGCAGGTAGGCGGGGTCGTGGGAGAAGTCGGAGTCCATCTCGACGACGTAGCCGGCGTCGCCGGCCAGCGCCTGGCGGAAGCCGGCGATGTAGGCGGGTCCCAGGCCTTCCTTGCGGGGGCGGTGCAGGACGGCGACCGCCTCCTCGGCGGCGGCGATGCGGTCGGCGATCTTGCCCGTCCCGTCGGGCGAGTTGTCGTCGACGATCAGGATGCGCCCGGCGGCGGGAAGCTTGTCCAACACCGCGGCGACGAAGGCCTCGATGTTGTCGGCCTCGTTGTAGGTCGGCAGGACGACCCAGGGCGGGCCCTGTTGCGGCGATGCCATCGCGCCGATGCTATTCAGCGGCAAAGCGCCACGCCCTGCGCGGTCTCGACCTGCAACTGCCAGGGCCGGGCGGCGGCGTCGGCCGGGATGCGGAGCAGCGTCGTCGAGCCGCCGGGGACGCCTTCGCTGACCAGGGGGTAACCGCGGGAGAAGCGGCGCAGGCGGATCGTCGCCAGCCCGCCGCCCGCCAGCTCGATCCGGCTGAGGCCGGGCCGCAGGGCAAGGGGGGCGCGACCGAGCGCCTTGCAGCTCGGCCCGCCGGTCCGCACGCCGCTGCTGCGGGGCACGGTTTCGATCGTCACCGGCAGGGCGTTGGCGAGGACCACGTCAGCCTGGCGGCGGCCCGCCTCCTGCGCCCGCGCCAGCTCGGCGGCGGTGTAGGCGGGCGAGCCGTATTCGTCCACCGCCTGCAGGTACTCGCCGGCGCGGATCTCGTTGAGGAAGGAGGTGCCGGCGACCTCGGGCGGCAGGGCGAATTCCGGGTCGACCGTGCGGCGGGCGATCTCGATCGCGGCCAGGTCGGAGCGGGTCAGCACCGTCTGGGAGCGGAAGAAGTCGCGGCCTTCGCGCAGCGGCGAGAGGTTGAGGACGGCGATCGCGATCGCCGCAGCAGCGACGGGGAGGAGCGCGCGGCGGCCGGGGCGGCGGCCGGCGAGGAGATCGGCGACGATCAGCAGGGCGAAGGCGGCGCCGACGTAGAGGTAGCGGCTGGAGTAGGCCTCGCGGCCGGGGACGAAGTTGAAGGCGGCGAGGAACCAGAAGGCAGCGGCGCTGGCCAGAGCCGGCCAGAGGCGCGACGATGGCCTGTGCCCGCGGCGCAGGGCCCAGGCCAACCCGGCGACGAGCAGGGCCAGGGCGACGTATCCCCACTTCGAGCGGCCGACCGCTTCGCCGGCGATCGTGCTCAGCGCCAGCAAGGAGCCGAGCGAGCCAGAAAGCCCTTCGAGCACGAAGCGGGGCGAGACGAACACGTTGTGCAGGGTCAGCTGGCTTTCCGCCTCGTGCCCCCAGCCGGCGTACCAGGCGAGGTAGAGCAGCAGCGGCACGACGGCGACGTAGGCGCGTCGCAAGCCACGGCGGCGGCGGTGCTGCAGGACGTCGACCGCGGCGCCGGCGGCGAAGGCGACGCCAAGGCTGGAGAAGCCGATCGAGAGGGCGAGGAAGGCGCAGGCGACGGCGTCTCCCCTGCCGTCGTCGCGCTCGAGCGCGAGCAGCATCGCGACGCCGCAGAGCAGCGAGCCGACGAGGCTGATCTGGAAGGGCCAGAGCAGGTCCTGCCAGGCTGGGCCGAGGAAGAGCAAGAGGACCGCCGCGATCAGCCCCGGCCAGGCGCCGAGGCGGCGGCGGACGTAGGCGAAGACGAGCGCCGCCGTGGCGAGCAGGGCAAAGACGAGGACGACGTCGCCGGACCGCGCCGAGCCCATCCCGAAGGCCATCAGAAGGAGCTGCTGGATCGCGACCGGGACGACGACGATGTGCTCGCCGTGCGGCGCCAGAAAGGCGTCGGCGGTGAAGGCCCGCCGGTTCATCAGGAACTCCCAGGCGTCCTGGAAGTAGGTCAGGCCGGAGGCGTAGGAGAGCAGGACGGAGGCAGCGACGATCAACGCTGCCGCCAGCAGTGCCAGCGGGGCTATTCGCTGCAGCCGGCCCGGCGATCCGGCGGGGTCTCCTTCCATCTGGCGGAGGGTCCCGGCCTTCAGCCGGCCGTCACGGGCGGGCCCTGCCCCCGGTGAGCGCGACGAAGGCGTGCCAGGCGGGCTTCGGCTTGAAGCGCGGCCCCGCGCGGAAGAAGCCGACAGAGTCGCAGAACGTGCAGGCATCCGGGATGTCCTTCCAGGAGAACCAGATGACCTGCTTGAGGTTGAGGCGGCGCCGATTTTCGAGCAGGTAGCGATAGGCGCCGCGAAGCTGGCGGACCTGGCCCTGGATGCCCTGCTCGAAGGCGACCTGCTCGAAGTCGTTCTGTGAGCCCCAGCCCATCTCGGTGATGTAGAGGCCGGGGCGGTCGTGGTTTTCGGCGATCACTTCGTGGACCCCTTCGACCAGTTCCTCCAGCGTTTCGGTGTCGACCGCGTAGGGGTGCAGGGCGACGCCGTCGAAGCGGCTCTTGAGGCCGGGAATCCGGTAGAGCCGCTGCAGGAAGGTCGCGGCCGGCATGCCCCGCTTGCCGTTCGCGGTGGGTTCGCCGAAGAGCCCTGCCAACACCAGCTTGGCGCTGGGATCGACGCTCGCGATCGCGCTGCTGGAGGCCTTGACGAGCTTGGCGTAGCGGGTCGGTGAGACCGGATAGGCGAAGTAGAAGAAGTTGGGCTCGTTCCAGACCTGCCATTCGCGGATCGGCATCGGCTTGAGCGGCGCCGGCGCGGGCGCCGGTTCGTAGGTGGGAAGCCCGCCGGTTTGAGGGTGCGAGTGTTCCCGCCAGAATGCGCCGCCGGGGCCGTAGCGCTCCACCGCCGCCTGCACGAACGCCGCCCAGGCGCTGCGCTGCCGGGAGCTGTCGATCGGCAGCGTGGTCGGCTTGCGCGCCAGCCAGCGCGGCGTGGAGCCGAGCGAAGGCAGGATTCGCAGGCCGGCGCGGGTCGCGATTTCCACCGTCTGGTCGATGCCGGCCCAGTCGTAGCCTCCCTTCGCCGTCGGCTGGATGCTCGACCAGACCAGCGGCCAGCGCACGGTTTCGATCCCCCCGGCCGCCATGTAGCGGGCGTCCTCGGCGGTCAGGACGGTCTGTGGGGCGACGCCGAAAAAGCCCTTGGGCACGCGGGCTGGGGCCTTGCCCGTCGCCGCCTGCGGCCCGCCGCCGACCACGATCACCAGCGCGGCAAGAAGGCCGGCAAGGAGCAGGATGGCGGTCGGCGTACGGCGTCTCATCGTCTTCGGTGGCCTCCTCGGCTCAGTAGGAGCCGCCCAGCTTACGGTGGTCCCAGGTCGCAACCCGCAGCGGCTTGAAGTGGATCGCCACCCGCTTTGGGGCCTGGGCTTCGAGCGCTGCCTTGGCGTCCCCCTCGACCGCGGAGATCCCCTCCGCGTAGCGAACCGTCAACTCCTGCGCGAACCCGAGCACGGTGTCGAAGTCGCGGTGGATCTCGGCCTCGGCCTCGATCATCGCCCCGCGCAGCTCGCCGTACTCGTGGCCGGTCTCGACCAGGACCGTCGCCCGCGGGTCGCGTTCGAGGTTGCGCACCTTCTGCGACTTGGCGTAGGTCCAGATCCAGACCTCCCCATCCCGCGGCACGAACCAGAGCGGCATCGAATGCGGCCAGCCGCGCGGCCCGAGCGAGGAGACGACCGCGATCCGCTCGCCCTCGAGCAGCGCGCGCAACTCCGCCTCACTGAGCTTGATCTCGTCCCTGCGGCTCATCCAGGACTGGAAGACTGACTGAAAGACGTGAGAAAGGCTGTGACGAATTCTTTCTTTGTGCGCGCAATGCGTGCGCCGAGATCCCGTACGGTCGTCGAGATGGCAACTCTCGCCGCCACCGCCCCGGCTGATATCGTACGTTCGTATTCGATAAACAACGTACGTACGAATAGTTGGGAGCGGGACATGGCGATCACCGCATCGAAGCTACGGGCAAACGTTTACCGCCTGCTCGACGAGGTCATCGAGACCGGGCAGCCACTCGAAATAGAGCGTCGCGGGAAGGTTCTCCTGGTCATGCCCAAGGAGCGGCAATCGGTCTGGGATCGATTGCCGCGGCGCGAGGGCGCGATCATCGGCGACCCCAACGAGTTGATCCATATCGATTGGTCCTCGGAGTGGAACCCTGATCCTCATTGACACCCACATCGCGCTTTGGCTGTACGCGGGCTTGGCACAGCAGCTGTCCGAGCGCGCCCGGGGGCTGATCGATGAGAACAGCCCCCGTATCTCACCTCTTGCCGTCCTCGAGCTGGCATATCTGAAAGAGATCGGAAGGGCTCGGGACCCGGTGGCGATGATGCTGGCTGCGCTGCGCCGTGACGTCGGCCTCGAGACGGTCGACGCGTCGCTCGCGGAGCTGGCGCAAACCGCGGTGGACCTCACTTGGACGCGTGATCCCTTCGATCGCCTGATCGCCGCCCACGCGATTGCCGTCGGGGCACCCCTCCTAACCGCCGATCGGACGATTCGCGAAAACCTCTCGCTAGCCGTCTGGGACTAACCTCCTCGGCTTCAGCGGGGCAGGCCGCGGCCGGGGGTCAGCGTCAGGCCGAGGCCCTTGCTGCCACCGGGGATCGCAACCAGCATCTGGGTGCGCAGCTCGGTGGCACCGCGGGTCAGCAGGCGACCGCGGCGGCTGAGGTGGACCGAGAAGGCGTGCGAGGCGCCGCCGCTGAGGCGGAAGGTGCGCCGCGCCAGCCGCGCCCGGATCGTCCTCGTCCGCAGCACCCGTCTGCCGCCGCGCCGTACGCGGTCGTAGAGGCGCACGTTGGCCCGCAGCAGGATTTGCCCCGGGCACTCGGTGCCGGCTGGCCACTGGCAATGCAGGGTCACCCAAAGGGCATGCCGGGTCGCCTTCACGGCGGAGAGCGCGATCGGCACGCGGATGCCGACCGAGCGGCAGCCGAGCGCGCGGTCGGAGCCATCGCCGACGCCAAGCGCGAAGACGCAGACCCGCTGGCGGCCGCTGGCCACCACCGGGAAGCTGAAGTCGAAGCCGTGGGCGGGGCCGGCCGTACGGTGGACAAGGGCGACGTCGGGCCGCGCCAGGCCGGCGACGGGGCCGAGTTCGTAGGGCACGCCGCGGCTGCCCCGGCCGCCGCCGACGTAGGCGCGGAGCGCCAGCGGCTGGGTCGGCACGCTCGGGTCGAAGGCCCAACCGGCGACGCTCACCTGGCCCGGCCGCGGCGAGGCGACCGCTTCCAGCCTTCCCTTCGGGTCGGCGCCGGCGGCTGCCGTGCCCGCGGTGCCGCCTTCGGCGTAGTTGTTGTCGATGTTGATCGTCACCCCGCCCCAGGTCTCGTCGTGGCCGCCGGCGTACTGGTGGATCCGGTGTCCGGTCCAGGCGGTCGAAGGGACATAGGGGTCAACGGCGGTGGCGCGACCGTTCCAGTTGGCGCTCCAGATGTTGTCGGGCAGCGGGTAACCGCTGCCGATCTGGTCGACGATGTCGGCGATCCCGGAGGCGCCGCTGCTGTAGACGCCCGATTCGTAGCCGAGCGCGTGGAGCTGGTTGGTCCAAGCGGCGAGGAAGGCGAGCGTCGCCTTGCTGGCGCTGGTCGTGCGGGTGTAGCTCTCCATGTCGAAGTAGATCGGGCTGCCGGGGCCGATCGCGACGGCGCGCGCCTGCTCGACGGCGTCTTCGGCGGCGGCGACGCCCTGGGAGGTCGCTGCGGCGGTGCTCAACTTCGCGCAGGAGCTGCAGCTGCTGGTCGGCGCCTGCAGGCCGACGTAGGTCGGGATCAGGTTCCAGCCGGCGGCGATCTGTTCGGTGACCCAGCTCGCGGTCAGGTTCGGCTGGCTACAACCGCGGTTGAGGCCGCCGATATAGACGCCGATCGCCCGGTAAGGCGAGGAGCCCCACGCCACCATTGAGCGGCGCGAGGGGGCGGTGCAGGCGTCGAAGCCGAGGCCGGTGTAAGCCGAGGCGGCGGAGATGTGAGCGCTGGGCGCCGCGCTTGCCTCAGCCCCGGCACGGGCCGCGCGGGCGCGGGCACCCGGGTCGATCAGGATCGCCCGGCGGCGGCCGATCGCGTTCGCCGGGCAGCGCTGGTTTGGCCCCGGGCGGCCCAGGTAGACGGCCCGCCGATCGAGCCGCACGCAGGCCCGCGGCCGCTCTGCGAGCTGGATCACCGGCCAAGAGGCCGGCGCCCGCACGGCCTCGCCGTGGAAACGGACGAGCTTCGTCGGGGCGGCGACCCCATTCGAGGCCGGCTCCGATGCGGCAGCCAAGGAGGTGGCCGCCCCTGCGGACCCCTGCCATGCGAAGACCAGCGCCAGCGCCGCCAAAGCTACCTTCGGCGGCGATTTCCAGGCGCAAGCCCACGCTCCGCTCAAGACGGCCATAAGGACAGAACCCATGCTCCCTGCCGTTGTAGCGGTAGCCGGCGGGCGCAGCGATCTCCACCGCACAGCCGGAAGGGTTTTTGCAGGCCGATGCCGAGAGCACAAGCTCCCGGCATCGGCCTTTCCGGCGGCTCTCGCCGCCCCTCAGGTCAGCCGAATTCGACGACGGTTATGCGCAAGGTGCCGGTAGTGCCGGCCCCGCAGCCCGGGCTGCCGAGCGCATTGGCGGCAATCGTCTGCGGTATGCCGGGCGTCTGCAGGGCCACCGCGGTGCTGAAGGTTCCGACCGAGTTCACCGTGAAGGGTGGTTCCGCGTTCGCATTGGCGCCGATTTCGACACCTCCCACCGGTTCCGAGTTGACGTATAGACGCACGAAGGCGCCGCATCCCCCGGGACCGCCACCGTTGGCGTCGGTCGGGTTTCCCCTGAGTTCCGCTAGCAACTCGTAGGATTTGCCGGCTTGCGGGACGAACGTCGGCGACCCGGTGAGCGGGATGGCCGTTCCCTGCGCGTTCGACGGTTCCGCCGTCAGGGCGGGGACGTTGGCCGCAACCGCTTCGGCCACCTGCAACCCTGCGAGCGTCCCGGCTTTCAGCTGCGTCCGCGTGAGCGCTCCTTTTTTGACCTTTCCTGCCGAGACAGCCCCTTTGGCAAGGTTCTTTTCGTGCACCGCCCCGGCGCCGATCTTCGCCGCCTTGACGGCGTTCTTGGCGATGTCCTTGGTGTGGACCGCGTTGGCCGCGATGTTCTTCGACTTGACGACGTTCTTGCCGAGCTGGCCGGCAGCCCAGACGGCGCCTCCTCCCAGCGCCAAGAACAGCGCCAGCGTCGCGACGACGTTGGCATAGGTCAGCTTCACCAGAAGCGTTCGCATGCAATTTCCTCCCCTGTCGGTGGTGCGCAAATCGCGCGCCCTGTTTGAAAGGGAACCTAGTTCATTCCCAAATGACGACGATTAACTTCGGGTTAATCGAGCGGCGCGAGCGTCAGCTCGCGCCAGGGCCCCTCGCCGGCCATCGGCTGGGTGCGGCCCTCGAGCCAGTCGGCCTGGAGGTCGTCGTAGTGACGGCTCGCCGGGTGGCCGGACTGGCCGGTGAACATCTGCCAACGGGAGCGCTCGGGGGCGGCCGGGTCGGCGACCATGCGCCAGCTCGGCGCCCAGACCGCGTTGTAGGGGTCGTTGGGGTCGTAGGCGATCTGGCTGACCGTCTCCTGGGCGCCGCCGGCGCGCAGCCTGCGGTTGAGCAGTCGGTCGAGCAGGGGGTTGGCATCGCCGAGCGGATGGGGGAACTTCATCTCATGCACGTGGCCCCAGCGCCAACCCTCGGGGTCGGGGCCGAAGCGGTCACCGAGGTCGTCGAGCGCGCCCGAGAGCGCCTCCAGGACCAGCTCGTCCCAGGGCCGGCCGATCAGCTCCTCGTCCCCCTCCTCCCAGAGCCTCATCAGGTGCGAGTGCCAGCGCCAGGGCGAGGTGACGTGGGGCGTGAAGCCGTTGTCGGCGCGGTCGAGCCAGCGCTCGCAGAGGTCGCGGTCGCCGATCGCGGCGCGGGCGACCTCGCGGCCGAGGCGCAGCAGGAAGGCCTGGTAGATCGTGCCGGCGATCGAGTCCGGGTCGAGTCGCCCGTCCCAGCTCCGCAACCGCTCCAGCGCGCTCGTCTCGCGCTGCCCGGCGGGGCTCAGCCGGCCCAGTCGTCGCACCGCCTCCAGGCCGGGGAGCGAGAGGTTGTCGGACTGCATCGCCTCGAAGCCCCCGAGGTCGTGCTCGTCGCTCGCCCGCAGCAGTTCCTCGATCCGCCGCGCACGGTAGCCGTCGAGCCAATCGCTGGTTATGTGGTGCGGGTAGTCGTCGCCGACGATGCGGTTGTTGGCGGTCACCAGAAAGCCGCTCTCGGGGTCGACGACCTCGGGCAACTCGTCGTAGGGAACCGTTCCCTCCCACTCGAACTCACCCTCCCAGCCCGGCTTCGGCAGGTCCGGGCAGCCGCCGCGGCGCAGCGGTAGGCGGCCTATCAGCTTGTAGCCGATCGAGCCGTCGCGGTCGGCCCAGATCAGGTTCGAGGCGGGCGAGGTGTGGCCCTCGAGCTTGGCGACCAGCTCCGGCCCCGAGGCGATCTCGTGCAACTCGAACATGCCGGCGAAGGCGGTCGGCTGGTCGAGCGTTATCCAGCGCAGGGCGAGCGGCTCGGCGTCGTCGGCGCCGAGCGCCCGGTTGACGAGCGGGCCGTGGTGGGTAAGGCGCACGTCGAGTACCTCCGGCGCGTCGCGGCCCTTGACGGCGATCTCCTCGCGGACCAGCTCGAGCGGCCGCCACTCGTCCTCGAACAGGTAGCGCTCGCCGTCCACCCGCTCGACGAAGAGGTCCTGAACGTCGGCCATGACGTTGGTGAAGGTCCAACAGACGTCGTTGTTTTGGCCCATGTAGATGCCGGGCATGCCGGGAAGCGAAGCGCCGCGGACGAAGCGGTCGCCGAGCGTGAGGCCGACCTGGTACCAGATGCCCGGCATGCTCGGCGGCAGGTGCGGGTCGCCGGCGACGAGCGGCGAGCCGGTGGCGCTGAGCGAACCGCTTACCGCCCAGTTGTTGGAGCCACTCGCCTCCGCCGCCATGCCGACGGCGCGGCGCACAGAGTCGATCTGCTCGGCGAGGGCGAGGCCGTCGCCCGACCACGGTTCCTGCGTGACAACCGGGCTCTCGGCCGGGTAGCCGGGGTCGAGCTTCGCCGCCAGCTCGGGGCCGAGCGCCCGCGTCATGTCCGCCCGCAGCAGCTCCTTCTCCCAGTTGGTCGAGAGGCCGAAGGCGAGCAGCTTGCCGAGCCCGAGGATGTCGGCCGGCCGCCAGGGCTCGAACTCGAGCCGCAGGAGCTGCATCTCGAACGGCAGGGCCCGGACGCTCGCAGCGGCGGCGTTGACGCCTTCACAGAAGCGCTCGAGCAGGGCGCGCAGGTCCGGCTCCAGTTCCTCCTCCTCGCGCAGGGCGACGCGCCGCATGCCCAGCGTCCGCATCAGCCGGTCGACCGGCAGGCCCTCCTCACCGGCGAACTCGGAGACCCGGCCACTGAGCACGCGCCGGTAGAAGTCCATCTGCCAGAGCCGATCCTGGCCGTGGCAGAAGCCCTCGGCGAACCAGAGGTCGGCGGCGGAGGCGGCCTCGACGTGGGGCACCCCCCAGCGATCGCGCCGCACCCGCACCGGGCCCTCCAGCCCCGCCAGCTCGATCGTCCCCTCCTGCTTCGGCAGAGGCCTGCGGGCAAGGAAATGCCAGGCGGCCCCAGCCGAGGCCGCGACCAGCCCGGTGCCCGCCGCACCCGCCAGCAGTCCAGTCCGCATCGCCCCTCGCCGCTTCACGCCAGCCAGCGTATCGAGCGCCAAGCGGACTGGCTAGCTGGCCAAGATGGCGACTCAGTTGATTGGATCCGGCGGCATCCGACCCTCGGAGGCGAGCTTCTGCAGGTGGGCCTCCATCACCTGGGCGGCGGCGGGGCGGACCTCGGCGGGGACGTCGTCCCAGACCTCGGCCAGCAGCGCTTCGCGCGAGCGCTCGCCGCGCTCGAGGGCGGCGAGCAGGCGGCTCTCGCGCATCTCGCGGTGCTCGACGTACTCGGCCAGCTTCGCGGTGGGGTCGGTGATCCAGGGGCCATGGCCGGGGCAGAGCAGCTCCAGCGGCTCGGCCTGGAGCCGGCGCAGGGAGTCCATGTAGGCGGCGAGGGAGCCGCCATCGGGCGGGACGAAGGTCGAACCCTCGCCGAGCACGAGGTCGCCGCTGAAGCAGACGCCGTCGGCGGTTAGGAAGCAGACGTGGTCGGCGGCGTGGCCGGGGGTGGCGAGGGCGCGCAGCCCTCGGTGCTCCTCGCCGTCCTTGGGCAGAACGACCTCGACCCCCAGTCGCTCTGCCCCGGCCCCATGGTCGCCGTGGCCATGAGTGAGCAGCACCAGCCCGATCCCTCCCCGCTCCTCTGCCGCAGCCCGCACCGCCTCGAGGTGCCCAGCGTCATCCGGCCCGGGGTCGATCGCCACGCACGGATCCGATCCGTAGAGGTAGGTGTTGGTCCCCGCAAGCGTCATCGGCCCCGGGTTGGGCGCGACGATCCGCACGATCTCTGGGTGTCCGGGAGCTTCGATCACGTCGACTCCACATCCACACCCGCCGACCACCAGTTTCATCGGTCGCTCAGCCCGCGACCTCTTTGGCGATCGCCTCGCGCGCCTCGGGCGGCTCGAGCACGACCAGGTCGCCGGCACCGCGGAGGATCTCCCGCACCAGCCAGGAGGTGCCAGCGTAAGGCAGCTCGACGACGACGGCGCCATCGGCAAGCTCCTCGACCACGGTGCGCTCCTCGCGCAGCCAGCGGGCGCGGTCGGGCGAGACCCAGACCCGCGCCACCTGGGCGGTCGGCACCTCGCCGTCGGTCATCCAGCCCTCGACGCCGGCGAGCTCCTCGACCTCGGGGCGCGGTTCGAAGCCCTCCTTCGTCACCGTCGCCTCCTTGATCCTGTCGAGCTTGAAGTGGCGGACCCCCTCTTTCTTCAGGTCGTAGCACTCGGCGTACCAACCCTCGCGCCCGTTCTCCAGCCGGTAGGGCTCCACCCGCCGATCGGTGAACTGGTCCTCGTTCTCCTTGTAGTACTTGATCTCCAGCACGCGGCGGGAGCCGATCGCCTCGTTGACCGCGCGCGCGACCTCGACGTCGCCGCCGCCGGGTGAGGCGATCTCCAGCCCCTCCTCGGAGGGGTCGTGCCCGAGCGCGGTGACGATCTTCTCGCGGGCGCTCTGCAGGCCACCCTGCGGCAGGCGGTCGCCGAAGAGGTCGATCGCCGCGACCAGCGCCTTCGCCTCGAGCGGCAGAAGCCGCGCCGGCCGGGCGAAGTTGTCGCCGTAGGGCTCGGAGTCGACCTCGATCTCCTCGCCCTGGATTTCGGCGTAGAGGACGTAGGTGCCACCGCCGAAGTTGACGACGTTGAGTAGGTCGATGTCCTCCTGTAGCTCCTCGGCGGTCAGTTCAAGCCGCTCGCGCAGCTCGGCGACCTGTAGCCGCTCGCCCCGCTTGGCCGAATCGATCAGGAGGCCGGCAAGGGTGACCAGGCGGGCGAAGCGCTCGGGCCGGATCGCCGCCTCGCCGCGGCCGTTGGAGCGGCTGCGGCGGGGCGCCTCGCGCAGGGGCCGATCGACCGTCTTGGCCGGCTCGAAGCCGTTCTCGTGACGGCTGTGCAGCAACCCCAGCCGCCCGTCGGCTTCCTCGCGCAGCTCGTTGGGGGCCAGGACCTGGGCGTTCTGGCGCCAGCGCAGCACCCAGGCGATCAGCTCGCGCGGGGAAGCGTAGGGGGTCTCGAAGACCGAGCCCTTGCCGGGGGCGCCGTCGGCCTTCCGCGCCGGGCGCAGCTCGCCGTACCCGCCGAAGTCGCGCTCGATCAACCAGGCGATGCGGTCCTTGACGAAGATCTTCGCCGTGCCGCGGATCTCGCCGAGCTGCCAGTCGGCCCGCTGCCCGTAGTCGCGCCGGTCGAAGTCCTCCGGCGGCGAGAAGTCGTGCTCGGCCTTGGAGGCGTAGCCGACCTTGCCCTGGATGCGGGAGAGACGGAAAACGCGGACCGCGTCGCGCTCGTGTGAGTAACCGATCAAGTAGAACTGGCCCGAGCGGAAGACGAGGTGGTAGGGGTCGACCTTGCGCTTCTCGGTCTCGTCGCGCTCCATCGTGTAGTAGGTAAACTCGATCGTCTTGCGGCGCGAGATCGCCGTCTCGATCTTGGAGAGGCGCTGCGAGAGGTCGCGGCCGCCGGCGGAGGCGGTCATCGCCATCTCAACCGGCGCCGGCTCACCCTCGCTGACCGGGTTGGGGTGGCCCCAGGCGACCTGCTGCAGGGCCAGGCGCAACGGCTCGGCGTAGGCGAAGCCGCCGTCGGTCAGCAGCGAGAGCGCGGTGCTGAGCGAGGCCAGCTCATCGTCGGCGAACTCGATCGCGTCGAGGTAGAAGTTCTCCGGCGGCAGCGAGTAGAGCTCGGCCTCGAAGAAGCCCTCCCCCGGTTTCTCGACCCCGAGCTGGATGCCGAGGCTCTCCAGCTCGGCTCGGTCGGCGTAGAAGCGGCGCGCGAAGGCGTCGTCGTTCATGTCGCTGTAGCCCTCGACCTCGCGCTTGATCTCGAGGGCCGAGACCGGCCTCCCCTGCGCCATCAGGAACGAGATCAGCGAGAGCTGGCGGATCAGCTTCTCGGTGTCCTTTGCCACGCTGGCCAGGATAGTGAGAGCGGCATCCCAGGCTGCCCGCCATCGGCGTCGTAAAGCCGCATTTTGGCGGTTTCCAAGCGGATACTGTTACCGCCGCATGGACATCCTCCGCAACCTGTTCGGCAACCTGACCTCGGGGATCATCCGCTTGGCCGTCACCGCAGGGGTCCTCTTTCTCTGTTACCTGCTGATCGTCAAGCCGGTGCTGAAGACGACCACCGACGCGATCCACTCGACCGGCCTCGACCAGATCGGCAAGACGCTGAACACGGTCAACGTCCAGGTTCAGCGCGAGATCCACCGCTCTTTCAAGGCGGCGAAGACCCAGGGTGGCAACCCGCAAAAGCTGATCAAGTGCATCAAGCACGCGAAGCAGGACGTCAACAAGATCGAACGCTGCACGCGCCGCTTCTGACGAACGTCAGGCGGCGCGTGCGCCGAAGTAGGCGGAGCCGGACAGCGCCCGGTCGAAGCGCGACCAAGACTCGCCCTCGGGCAGCTCGCGCTCGAGCCGGTCGAAGCTGCCAAGCCGGCCGCCGAGGTTGTCGATCATGTGGACAAGCACCGCCTCGCGGGTCGCGGGGACGACCGGCGAGCCGTGCTCGAGCGAGCCGTGGTGGCTGAGGATGATGTGCAGGACGGCCTGGGCCAGTGCGGGGTCGAAGCCCGGGATCTCCTCGATCTCGCGACGCACCGTGTAGTAGCCAAGCGGGATCTCGCCTTGTAGGCGGCCGGCGTCGGTCAGGTCGATCGCCAGCGGGTCCTCGTTGTAGGCCTCGGTCTTGCCGATGTCATGCAGCAGCGCCCCGGCGACTGCGACCTCGCGGTCGATTCCGGGGAAGAAGTTGGCGGCGGCGCTGACCGCCTGCGCGACGGAGACGGTGTGCTCGAGCAACCCGTGGCGGTAGGCCTGGTGGTAGACTTTGGCCGCCGGGGCGTCGCGGAAGCGCGCCCAGATCGGCGCGCGCTCGCCGAAGAAGCGCTCGAGCAGCTCGAGCAGCTGCGGCTCCTGCACGGTGGCGAGCAACTGCCTCAGGGCGCTCTCGAGATGCTCGCAGGAGACGTCTGAGGTCGCGGCGAGATCCTCGGGCGCAAACTCCCCGGCGGCAGCCTCGCGCAGCTCGCTCAGCTTGATCTTCGGCCCCCAGCGGTCGCTCACCTCGAAGACGCCGCCGACGAAGACCGCCGCGCCGGGAGAGGCGGCCGCGTAGCGCGCCTCGGCCTCCTCCCAGGCCACCGCCTCGAGGCTGCCGCTGGCGTCGCAGAGGGTCAGCCGCAGCCAGGGCTCGCCGTTGCGCTTACGGCGCAGCTCGCGCTCGCGCACCGCGTAGACGCCCGCTACCCGTTGCCCGTCCTCCAACTCGCGCAGCGGCACGCGGGTGAGCGAGATCGGATCCGGCTCGGCGCCCGGTGCGGCAGCCGGTGGGTCCCCGAAGCCGAGCTCGAAGGAGTCGCCAAGTGCCTGCTGAGTCATCCTGCGCTCAAGGTAGAGACGGCCGCGGACGGCTCGCGACCTACCGTCTGTGCCGATATGCGGGCATTTCGCCCCTCAGAGCAAACCGCCGAGCCAGTGTCCGAGCGCGACTGCGGCGAAGCCGGCGAGCAGCGAGAGGCCAAGGTTGAGCCAGACCAGGCGGTCGTGATCGGCCTCGGCCAGGCGGTGCGAGTCGAGAATCCAGGTCGAGAAGGTGGTGAAGGAGCCGATGCCACCACCGGCGACGACGATCAGCGCCTCGCCTTCCAGGGCGGCGCCGGCGACGAGGCCGAGCGCGAGCGCACCCGCAAGGTTGACCGCGAGGATGCCGAGCGGGAAGGGATGGGCGGTGCGAGCGGTGACGGCTGCGTCGATCGCGAAGCGCGCCGCGGCGGCGGCTCCGCCGAGCAACGCCACGCCGATCCATACCGCGGCGCTCACCTTGCCGCCCCGACTGGCGCCTTGTTCACGCTATAGGTGAACAAGGCGCCACCCTCCCTCAACCTGCCGTCCCCCGCGGCCGCTCCAAGGTGATCCCGAGCCGCACGAAGGCGTAGCCGGCGGCGAGGGTCACGACGACATAGGCGGTGGCGAGACCGAGGTGGCCGCCGTCGACCATCTCGAACAGCTCGAGCTGGAGGGTCGAGAAGGTGGTCAGGGTGCCGCAGATGCCGGTGGCGAGGAAGGGGTGGGCGAGGCTGTCCTCGGGATGGTCTCGCAGGCGGGCGAAGAAGTAGCCGAGCAGCAGCGCCCCGGCCATGTTCACGACGAAGGTCGCCCAGGGCCAGGCGTCGGGACCGTGCGGCGCCGCCTCGGCCAGCCCGACCCGGATCAGTGCGCCGGCCACCCCGCCCACGTAGATCGCGGCGAGACGGCGAAGATCGAATCCGACGAACATCGGGGTGGCCTCCTATCGGCGTCCTAGGACGAAATAGGGACCGTCAGCGGATCTAGCCGCGGTTGTGGAGGAGCGAGCCCCATCGCTCACGGGGGATTCTGGCAGAGTTCGGGCGCGATGAAGCTCTGCCGGTTCGCAGTCGAGGGCGGCAGGCCCGCCGTGCTGGGCATCGTCGAGGACGAGGAGGTCGTCGACCTCTCCGCGGCCGGCGCGCCGGCCGAACCGGCTGCGGCGTTGGACGAGCTGGGGTACGACAAGCTGGCGGCACTCGCCGCCGACGCGCCGCGCCTGCCGCTCGCCGAGGCGCGCCTGCTGGCGCCCGCCACGCCGCGCAAGTACCTGGCAATTGCGCTCAACTACGCCGACCACATCGCCGAGCTGGGCATGGAGGCGCCCGAGGTGCCGGTCTTCTTCAACAAGCAGGTGACCTGCGTGGTCGGGCCCGACGCCGAGATTCACATGCCGAAGGTCTCCACCTTCCTCGACTACGAGGCCGAGCTGGCGCTGGTGATCGGCAGGCGCTGCCGCCATGTCCCGGTCGAGCGCGCCCGCGAGGCGATCGCCGGCTACACCTGCGCCAACGACGTCAGCGTGCGCGACTGGCAGGGGCAGGCGCAAACGATGACGCTCGGCAAGTCGTTCGACACCCACGGGCCGCTCGGTCCCTGGCTGGTCACCGACGACGAGTTGGGCGACCCCCAGGACCTGCGCATCCGCTGCTTCGTCAACGACGAGCTACGTCAGGACGCCAGCACCGCCGAGATGGTCTTCGACTGCTTCCAGCAGGTCGCCCACCTCTCCGAAGCCTTCACGCTCGAGCCGGGAGACGTAATCGCCACCGGCACTCCGGCCGGCGTCGGCCTCGGTCTCAAGCCGGTCCGCGAGAACCTGCTCCACGTCGGCGACACCGTCCGGGTCGAGATCGAGGGCATCGGCGAGCTGGGCAACACCGTGGTCGCGGAGCCGGAGGGGTTCGTCGCAGGCTGATCGCGCCGGAAGCTCAGCCGGGAGCAGCGCGGGCCAGGGCGGCGTCCAGCACCGCGTCGATGCGGTCGGGCCGTTCGATCTGTGGGTAGTGCGCCGCGTCGGCTACCTCGAAGACCTCGACGCCGGGACGCAGTTCGCGCAGGCCGTCGAGGACCGCCACGGTAGCGACGGGGTCCTGCAGTCCCCAGGCGAGCGTCAGCGGGCCGCTCCAGTCGCGGATCGCGCCGTGCCAACGGTCGGTGAAGCGTTCGCGCTCGGCCATGTAGTGGATCGTCCGGTGGGCGATCCGCTGGCCGCCGTTGTGGGTGAGCAGCGACCACTGGTCCTCCGCCTCCTCGCGACTCAGCGGGTGCTCGGCGGAGAACACGCGCGAGAACTGCGCCCGGAAGGAGCGCTCGCTGGTCAACCGCGCGAACAGGGGGCCCAGCCGGCTGCGCAGCAGGCGCTGGCCGAGCGTCGGGCTCGCCAGGTGCAGCAGCATGCTGCCGTTGAAGAGCAGCGCGCCGGCCAGGTCCATCTCCAGCTCGCCGCGCAGGTCGCGCGCCATCAACTCGGTGGCGACCGAGGTGCCCATGTCGTGGCCAACGAGGAAGACCGGTGGAGAGCCGGCGCGGCGGGCGATCTCCACCGCCGCGTCGGCCTGCCAGGCCAGCGTGTAGGTGTGGTCGCGCGGCTTCTCGGAAAGGCCGAAGCCGAGGAAATCGAAGGCGATCGCCGGTGGCCCGAAGCGTAGCGCCAGCAGCGCGCGCCAGTCGTAGGAGCAGGAGGGGAAGCCGTGGAGGAAGAGCAGCAGCGGCCCGCCGCCGCCCTCCCGCCGGTGGACGAACAGTTCACGTCCGAGGACCTCCTCCATTGCGCCCTGCCGCCGCCAGTGCTCCACTTGTTCGGTCAGACTTGTATTAGTCAATTTGATCCTAGTAGGCTGGCGAGATGGCGACGAAGTCGCGGGCGAGGAGACAGAAGCCGCGTGGTGGGGGCCGCGCTGTTCCTGCCGTTAAGGATGACGCCTCGCTCCCGAGGGCGCTGCCGCCGCTGGGGGCGGCCGCCCTCGTCTTCGTCGCCGCCGGCGCCGTGCTCGTGTTGGAGATCCTCGCGGTGCGGTTGCTGGCGCCCTACGTCGGCCTGACCCTGGAGACGACGACCTCGATCATCGGCGCTGCGCTGGGCGGGATCGCCCTCGGCGCCGCGATCGGCGGCCGGGTAGCCGACCGCACCGACACGCGCCGGCTGATCGTCGGCCTGCTGATCGTCGGCGGAATCCTGACGCTCCTGGTCGTGCCGGTCGTCCACTGGCTCGGGCCGGGGGTCCGCGGCGACGGAACCCTCGCGGCGCTCGGCGTCACGATCGTCGCCCTGGTGCCGGCCGCGGTCGTGCTCAGCGCTGTCTCTCCCGCCGTGGCGCACCTCCAGCTCCACGACCTGCGGGCCAGCGGCACGGTCGTCGGCAAACTGTCGGGCTGGGCTACCGCCGGGGCGCTGCTCGGCACCTTCGGCACCGGTTTCGTGCTGGTGCCGCTGATGCCCGTCGGCACCGCTGTGCTGCTCACCGGCGTGATGCTGGTCCTGGTCGGCCTTGCCCTCGGGACCTCGTCGCGTCTGCTTTCGCTTGCCGGCATGGCGGGGGTGGTCCTCTCGGTCCTGGTGCTCGGCGCCTGGTCGAACGGACTCGACTCGCCCTGCGAACTGGAGACCAAGTACCACTGCGTCAATCTCGAACCCGACCCCGACAATCCCGACGGCTACACCCTCGTCCTCGACGAACTCCCCAACTCCTATGTCGACTTGAGCGACCCGACCAACCTCGAGTTCAACTACGTCCGCTGGATCGCTCACGCGATCGATGCGATGTACCCGTCGAGGGCACCGCTCGATGCCGTCTTCGTCGGCGGCGGCGGCTTCACGCTCCCCCACTGGCTCGACAGCACCCGGCCGGGCTCGCGAACCCACGTCCTCGAGGTCGATGGGGAACTGGTCGACTTCGATGAAGAGCACCTCGGGCTGCGCCCCTCAGGCTCCCTGCGGGTCACCGTGGGCGACGCCCGCGTCGGCATGCTCGACGTGCCCGGCGAAAGCACCGACGTCGTCGTCGGCGACGCCTTCGGCTACTACGCAGTGCCCTGGCACCTGACGACCGAGGAGTGGACCAAGGAAGTGAAGCGGGTGCTGAAGCCCGGCGGCCTCTACGCCCTCAACGTCATCGACGAACCGCCCCTGGACCTGCAGCAGGCCGAGGCGGAGACTCTGCTCGACGTCTTCGACCACGTCCGCATCGTCACCTTCGGCGAAGAAGAACACCCGCTGGGCGGCAATGCGGTCCTGCTCGCCTCCGACCGCCCCATCCCCGAGGCGGCGATCACCGAAAACAGGATCACGACCAGCCTCAGCCCGCGCGAAGTCGAAGCGTTCGCCGCCGACGCCCAGGTTCTGAACGATGACTACGCCCCCGCCGACCAGCTCCTGACCCCTCCCTGAGCAACGCTCGAATGGCGAGGGTGGGAATCGAACCCACGACACCACGATTTTCAGAGCCTCCGAACGACGAGGACGATTTGCCCTGGTTGCAGGGGGCTCTCGTAAGAGGCGGGTCGCGGCGGTTGCCGATGGTTTCCAGGGGTTTTGGGTGGCTTTGGGCGACGAGATACGGGCCGTCGCCCAATGGATTCGGGCGACGGCATCGGTCGCCCCGCGACCCTACTGCCGGACGCCTTCCAGCTCTGGGAGGAGCTTCATCAGGTTGCGCTTACGCTTGTGCTTCTCCCGGACTTCCTCCAGGTACGTGGGGAACTCATCGCCGTGCCCGGCACGAGCCATCAGGTCGCGGACCCTGGCGAGCATGTCGGTTGCTTCGCGATAGTCGGCCTTGCGCTTGCGTTCGATCGTCGGCTCGACCTGCTCGCGGTAGATGACCATCGCCTCCCAGGGGTCGCTCTCCTCCAGCGCTTCGGCGAGCGCTAGCCAGACCTCATGTCGGCAACCACCCTCCCGTGCCTCGGCGAGCGCCGTGTCCACGTCGCCCTCCCAGAGGCGGATGCGGACGAGCTCGGTCGCGTCGAGGAGGTGGGACCAGCCGTATCCACGCCCTCGGCGCTCGTCCCGAGCGGCAGCGATCCGGTCGCGCAGCAGATCGAGGGCACGGCCGCGCAACTCATCCCACGTTCCCGCCTCCTCCGCGTAGGGCTTGAGACCTTCGAGGCGGCCGAGGCCGGGATGAACCTCGTACAGGCTCCACATCAGCTCCGCCGCCTGCTCGTGCTCGCCGCGCTTCCGCCTTGCCGCCGCGAGAAAGGTGACGAGGCGAGAATCACCGCTCTCGGGGAATGCCTCCATCCCCCGCTCCGCCCACTCGATCGCATCGTTGTCGCGACCGGCCTCGGCGTAGACCTCGGCAATTCCCAGGAAGGAGTAGGGCGAGGAGAGATCGTGGGAGAGCACAGCGACCAGCTCGTCCGGATCGCCGGACTGCTTCGCCAGGAGCTTCATTACGTAGGTGATCCGGAAACGAGAGTTGCGTTCTGAGAGTTCGTCGTCTTCGACGAGCGTCGAGAAGGCGCGCCGAGAGCGCCGATCGTCCTCGGGCCGCAGCGCGGGTAGACGCTCCCACTCGGCCCGCACCAACTCCGCATAGCGGCGCCGGCCCGGCTTCCCCAGCAGCGGCGCGTAGACCTCGGCGGCATCGTAGAAGAGCTCGTAGTCAGTCTCCATCATCCGCTCGAAGAGCCGCTCGGCGAGCTGCGTCGGCGCGAAGTCAGCCTGCTCGCAGGCCTCGCGATGGAGGCGCTGGAGGCTGTCGAAGGCGATGCTGAGGTGGCCGTCGGAGTCATCCATCCTGCCGCCCGTGCGTTCGATCGCCGTGCAGCAGTGCTCGATCAACTCCACCCCATCGGCTGCATGACCCGCGACGAGGACGGCTCGCAGCGAGGCGATCGTCTCGTCGACGGTGCGAGCGTAGTCGTACGCCTCGGCGTAGCTGATGAAGCCGCCCGGATCGACGGCACGGTCGATCGCGTCGCGGAACGATCCCATGTCGATTCCGTCCTTGCCCGTGGCGACGCGCAGCCGCAGGCGATCGAGCAGACGCTCGTCCTCGCACGCCTTCTCGATCAGCAGCTCGACCAGCTCATTCTTCTTCAGCGAGCCGAGGTGAGCTCGCACGTCGTCGATCGAGATCGGCGTCGGTGCGTTCTCACCCGCCTCGAGAGTCGCGAGTCCGGTCGCGACGCAGTGCTTGCAGAAGGCGCCGCTGACGCCCATCGGGCAACTGCAGCGGGCTCGCAGCTCGCCGTCATCCTCCCACAGCTCGACCCGGTAACGGTGGGCGCCCTGCACGCTGGCTCCGACAGTCGTCTCGGTGCGGGTCAGCCGGCCAACTTGGCCGGAGGCCGCGTAGTCGACGCCGCGTTCGAAGGAGCGACCGCCGGCCAGGCGCCGCAGGTTCTGCTCGTCGAGGAGCTTGGCGAGAGAACTCACGACCGGCGATTCTGCCCCACGGCGCGGTTGTCGCTGGCGACCGCAGGTTGCACATGGCCGTGGCGATCCGCTACACAGGATCGACCATGACGGCGAATGCTGAGGAGGTGGCGAAACAAAGTGGCAACGCGCAGGACCTGGTGGTCGTCTCGCCGCTGAAGGACTGGACCTGCGCCGAGTGCTCCAGCACGGGCGGCCTCCTGACGATGGACGACGCGGGGCCACTCTGCATGAGCTGCGCCGACCTCGATCACCTCGTCTACCTGCCAGCGGGCGATGCGGCGCTCACGCGCCGTGCGAAGAGGGCAAGTGGCCTCGCGGCCGTGGTCGTGCGCTTCAGTCGAGCCCGGCGCAGGTACGAGCGGCAGGGCATCCTGGTCGAGGAGCAGGCGCTCGATCAAGCCGAGCGCGAATGCCTGGCGGACGAGGAGTCGCGGGCGCGGCGCAAGCTGCGCGAACAGGAGCGCCGGGCAGAAGGGGACGTGGAACTCCAGACTCGCGCGACAACGGAGATCCTGCGCGCCTACCCAAGCTGCCCAAAGGATCGAGCAAAGGAGATCGCCAAGTACGCCTTCACGCGCGGCAGCGGGCGCATTGGCCGAACCACGGCCGGGCGCGATCTCGACCCGACGGCTCTGAATCTCGCCGTAGCCGCCGCAGTTCGGCACGTGGACACGCCCTACGACGAGCTGCTGATGACAGGCGTGGACAGGCTCGAAGCGCGAATGCGCGTGCGGGCCGAAGTCGAGCAGGTCATGACCAACTGGCGCGAGCCGCCGACCGAGGGCCGCTGACCAAACTGGCACCCGGCCCTTGCTTTCGCCCCTCAACTTTCCTGCTCGCGCGTGCAAGCTCGCGCCAAGGTCCGACATCCCAATACCCCCGTACAGCACCCGACGTCGACGGAAGAACCCAAACCGCGGCGCCGCCGATGCGCTCGGACTGAAGCCCATAGTCGACACTCGACCGAGTGCGCCGCGGGCGGCATTCTTGCCGTTGAAGGCGAGGTTGGCGGGTTCCGCTGCGGCGATCCGGGCTTCCAGCCCGGGAACGTCGAACTCGCCCGTCCCGACCTCCTGATCGGAACCGTGAAGCACCTTGCAGATGTCGGTGAGGCCGATCCCGAAGGCCGGTAGCTGTTCGAACTCCGCCGGCGAGAGCCGCGTGTCGGTCAGTCCCGTCGAGTGAAGCGTTGCCCAGAAGGCATTGCCGGGACCCGCGTAGTAGGCACCGGCCCGAGCGGACGCCGTCCCCAGCTGCCGTACCGCAGAAGACCACTCGCAACTTTGGTCGCAGGATGTCGGGCAGAACACCGGCCATCGCGGCACGCTACTCCGACTTCAGCTTTTCGGCGAATACGACAAGATGGTCAACCTCGACCTCCCTGGATGAGCACACCAGCCTTCCCATACTGGAGCGAACGGCAGCTGGACCGCCTTCGGCGCGAGTCTCGCGAGCAGTTCATCGACCGCTACTCGACCGAGGTTCAGGCCGCCTATCACGAGACTCTCGAAGATTGCCAGAACCGCGTGCGGGAACTGCTGGCTGAGACCAGCGAGCTGCGAACGCTGAAAAAGGGCGGCACGACCTTCGACGACAGCCGACACTTGCTCGATCCGGCTCGGTACTGCACGGCACCGGTGATCAGCGCCGCCACGCTGGAGATCGTGAGCGAGAGCGCCGGCACTGAGGCGACGATCCTCGCCTTTCTCGATGATGAACGCTTCCCTTGGATTTCGGCGAAACGCGCTCCCAAACGGGCAGAGCGTGAACTAGCGGTCGGCGTCACCGCCAAGCTCTGGGCCGACCAGAAGGCCAAGACTGCGGACCGCACGAGCTACTCAAAGGCCCAGGAGAGACGAACGCAGCAGGCGCTGGAGAAGGCGGGTCTCGTGCATGTCTCACGCCGCGAGATTCGAAAGAGGCTGAAAGCCCTCGGCGACAATCCCAGCCTTGGGCTTACGGTCAGCAACTGGAGTGACGCCCTCCACCGCGGCGAGTACACCGACGAGCTCAAACTCGCCGGAAGCAAGTGCGACGTACCCGCCCGACTGCCGGATGGCCGCCTGCTGCCGATCGAGTGCAAGGTCTCCAATTCCGAGCTGAACTCGATCAAGCGACTGATGCGCGAGACCGGCGGCAAGCACAGCAAATGGCGCAACACGCTCGGAAGCGACCTCGCCACCGGGGCCGTGCTCGCCGGAACCTTCAAGATGATCCACCTGAACGAGGCCCAGGAAGATGGCATGTTGCTCTTCTTCGAGCACCGCCTCAGCTCGCTGACCGCCTTCATCAGGGCTGGCGGGCGTCCGCGCCGGTAGACGCGTCTCTACGGCAGCTCGACCTTCAGCTCTTCGACTTCGCGGGGCTCTAGCTTCCAGAGCCCGCCGCCATAGTTGCGGCGATTATGGGCGAGCTGGCCGCGAACGAACTGGCTGTTGAGAGCAGCGCAGAGTTCGTCCGGTTCGATCCCGTCCTTGGGCTCCACGATCAGGAACGTGTTCAGCGGAACCGCCTTGGCGCGGTTGCGGATGAACCGCGGGTTCTCGCGGTTCATGTAGCTGAAGAGGATCGGACAGTCGCCACGCTTCTCCAGCGCGTACCAGGGCTTGCGGTTCGATGCGAGATAGCCGCTGTCAGCGTTCAGCTGCTTCCGTCCCCACCGCAGGTACCGCGCGATGGGCGTACGGCCCTTCTCAGCCTCTGGGTCACGCCGATCGAGCACCCACCGGGACTGGTCATCGGGGAGTGACTCGAGGAAAGACCGGGTCAGCTCGGTGCCGGAGACAAGGCGGGGAGAGACGATCGCCGGCCGGAGCTCGGCCTTGTCGATCCCGAACTGCTTGCGTGTCTCCTCGGACAGACTGAAGAAACGGTTGCAGCCGGTCGCGAGCCCGCGGCGAACTCGGGCGACATCACCGAGCCGGGTTCCCTCACTGGTCTGCTTGTGAAGCCGACCCCATCGCCGCTCACCCGCGAGCTCTACCTCCTCCGCACTGAGGACCGCGCTCGTGCCCTTGACGGCCGCCAGGACCTGCTGGCGGGGCGGAAGCTCGCGGGACAGACGAACGATGCGCGTCGCGCGGCCGGCGCTTGGCTCCTTGCGGATGAAGGTGATCGCGGCGCTGGTCATCGCTCCGTCGAAGAACAGGTGGCCTTCGTCGAACAGGACGATCGATTCGACGTACGCCTGCTCTAGGACGAAGCGCTTGATGCTTCGGCCATAACCGACGTCAAGCCAATCGGCCGGCGTGATGAAGGCGATGCGGGCGCCGGGCCGAGCGATCTCCAGAGCGCGTACGAGGAAGAGCACGTGCAGTCCCGCCAGGCGATTGAACCGCTGACCCAGACGCAATTCGAAGCCGGCATGTATGGCCTCCTTCTGCTCCGCCGGTATCGAGTGATGCCGGGAGTAGGGCGGGTTGCACGTGATCGCGTCGGGCCGCTCGGCCAGCGACCCGGTGAGGAAGTCGCGGCGCCTGAGGTTGAGTTGTGCCCGTCCGTCAGGATCACGGAGCTCGACGTTCAGCCGCGCCATCGTCAGAGACAGAGGATCGACGTCGAGCCCAAGCATCGACTCAGGGAAATGGCGGCCGGCTTTCAACGCCCGGATCAACAGTCGGCCAGCCCCGACGCCGGGGTCGAGGAGCAGCTCGGTCGGCTCAGCGAGCAACCAGGAGGCCATCACGTCTGCGGCCCAGAACGGCGTCTGAAACTGCCCGCGAGGTCGCCGCTCGACCCCGCTAACGAGCTGCTCGTAGGCGGTGCCGATCACATCGACGCCGTTCGCCCAGGGCTCCCAGGCCGCTCGATCAACGTCAAGCTCCGCGGCCACACGATCCAACTCCCGGCGGAATCCCCGGCGTCGCGCCTCAAGGCTGTCGGTCCGCGTGGCCTCGCGGACCGTCTCCACGAGATCCTGAACGGCGTGCCTGCCCATGCTCATCGGCCGACGATACGAATCGAGTCGGATCGCTGTGGGGTCGGCGTGGCGCGCGAACAAGCGCAGCTGATCAGCTTCGGCTTCTGCCATGCGCCGAGCATGGCCTTCCGCGGATCACGCGTGGCGCGCACAATGTGCCAATAGTGGCTCGTCCGTGCAGTGAATGCGTGACGGCCCCCGCTTACCTGCTCGAGACCTCCGCGTACGCGGCGAGATTGGCAAGCGACGAGGCGATCCCGACCTCGTGGTCCGATGCCGAGATGCCCGGCGGCACGTCATCGGCCTGGACGGAAACTTCGGTGCCGCCCTCAACCTCGGTGAGCGTCCAGGTCATCGTCATCGTTCCGGCGAATGCCGCGTCGTCGGATGCGAAGTCGATCCGCCACACGACACGAGCGTCGGGCTCCAGGGCTCGATCTCCGCGACGTCCTTGGAAGCCGAGGTCTTACCAGCGCTCTCAACGGGGTCGAGGTAGGCCAGCTCCATCCGAAAGCCGCCGCCCGGCCGCGGGTCGAACCGCCCCGATCCGCCCGGTCATCCCACTGGGCGGCAGCCAGTACTCATGGCGACGAGGCCGAAAATCGGCCCTCCAGGGCCGTCTCGACGACTCGCAAACGCGACCGAAAACCCGCCCACGTGCAGGGCAGAAAACGAATGGCGAGGGTGGGAATCGAACCCACGACACCACGATTTTCAGTCGAGGGCTTCACCAGGGCTATGTGCCCCGCCTTTGAGGGCCCGAAATGGCTCCACAGCACGGAATCCGGGGATACCTCCGGCCGGGACAATACCGCAATGCGGGCGACCAGTTACCCGCATATACCGGGAGTTTCGGGTGGGTTTGGGCGACGAGATCAGGCGTCGTCGCCCAAACGATTCTGCGAAGGGGAAGCCGGAGTCGAGCGGCGACTTTGCGATTTTGAAGCCGTTCAAGACGAATGCGAAGGCGATTGCAGCAACCCCAAGGTCGACTGAAGGTTGCCGAGGAGGAGCGAGGGAACAGCGGCGTGGCTACAGCCTCGCTCCCCACACTCGAGATCGGTGTGAGCACCCTGGAAGAGGGGTGCCGACTCAACTAGCCGCGGCGCGTCTGTCGCACCACTTCGAGGACCCCGGCTCGTACCTGGCAGTGGCAGCCGGCAGCGGGGCGCCTGTATTCCAGGGTCGCCGCCTGGGGGCCGATGAGCGCGTCGTACTGCGCGAAATTGATGGCGGGCGCCCCCGAACCGACCAGGCCCGCGATCAACCGGCCGACGACCATGCAGGCCGCCTGCTGGGAAACGAACGGAACTGAAGGGCGGTAGTCGCCCGCGGCGAGTTCGGTCAGGCCGATCGCCTCGGCGATGCCGCAGATCGGTTTTCCAACCAAGGGCCGAAGCTCCCGGCGCCGCTCGGGATCAAGGGGGGCGATGTCGCTCTCCTCGAGGGGGCGATCGCCGTGGCTGACGACCTCGACGGGCAGCCCGGTGGCCTCTGCCAGCCGTTCGGCTGCACCGGGTCCACCGCGTTGCTCGGGGAACAAGCACATCAGACAAGCCGTCTGCTCGAAGACCACGTCGTGCAGCCCGCACATCGTGTCACCGGTCGCGCCATCTATCAGGTGATCTGGCCAGAGACGCTGCACCTCTCGGCGGGCAGCGGCAGAGTCAAGGCCGGTCAGCACAAGCTGTGGCCAACGCACCTCTCTACGGTCGACCTTCTCGATGAATTCGGCCGCGGTGCAGGCATGAGTCTCCACATCCATGTCCGCCAACTCGGCCGCGCCCAAGTCGACCTTCCAGGGCTCGAGCTCGGCATCCTCAACGGTGCCGAGCGAGTAGGTGCCTAGATTCTCCGGACCGAAGCGCTCGGGGTCGATGATCTGGGCTCGGCCCTTGGCGCCGAGCAGTCCGAGGATCCGGGTGGTGGCGGTACCGATCGCACCCTGACCCACCAGAGCAAGATCGAGTTGGGGTGGCCCGTCCAGGAGCGGAGTAGACCAGGGATCGTCGTTCAAAGCGACGGGGCACCAGGCAAGTCGGCCGGAGAAGGTCGCCCGCTGGGGACGCACGGCGGCAACCCGCTTGAATACCTCGCCGGCAAGAAGCGCCGCACAGGTAAAGACCCCCAGTCCACTTGACCCCCCGTCCAAGGGCTCCAATGGCTGGCCCGAGACCACGAGGGTTCCGTGTCGGATCGGCATGCCTGAGACGGTCGCCTCCGGACGGTCCTGAGCAACGGAGATGAGGACGTCGTTGCGGGCAGCGCGCCCCACCTCGATGCCGCGGACAGGATCGATCCGCTCGGCGATCCTGGTGATCCGCCCGACCTCCTCTGCTCCGAGCGACCCCTGCTCGAGCACGAGCTCTATCGGCAGGCGACGCAGGGTGTCGACGAGCACCTCAGTGGTCCGCACTGCATCTTTCTTGCCGCCCACCGCAACGACCACCCGGCTCCTTTCCAGTCGTCCTAGCAGCGTCCGCTCAGACTCAGCGCTCACACTGCCCGCGAGCCGCAGAGTGCGGGAATGCCTAATGTCCATCGTTGCCCTCCGAAGCGAAATCGATCCGCTCGCAGGCGCCTGGGACAACCGTCGGGGCAGGATGGCGTACCCACGACCCGCCCTCAAACCTCCACCACGACCAGAGCTCCGGTTGCCGTGGCGGCCTCGCATAGTGCGGCACCACGCAGGTGATGAAGCCCTCGACGTTGAAGCCATGCACGAGGTCGGTGCGGGAGAGGAACGCGCCGCGACGGTGAGAGTGGAGTTGCGCACGAATCAAGAGGCCCTCCTCGGTGGCGAGGTCGAAAAGGCCCGCGACTGCCAGCGCGGAAACCTCGAAGAGATCTCGTCGACGGACAACACCGCTCGATCCCGGAACCGCGACCGCGAAGAGCTCGTCGGGGGCGTCCTCGCGAGCCATCAGGAAAGCGCCGGTCTCGGCCGGAAGCGCCCCGTAGGTCTCGACGTCGGTCAATAGCAGCTCGACCGCTTCCTCTCGGATCGTCAGATGCCTCATCCCGACCTTCCCTGGTAGCGATTAACCATGTCGCAGATCAACCGCTCCACCACCCAGAGGAACGGATTACCGGTCGCGGGCCACGCCTCCGGTCCCTCCGCCCACTCGGGATGGACCCGGTACGCCTCAGCGGTGAAGGGCTGGCAGATGTCCAGCTCACCAGCGCGATAGCCAGGGATAACCGGCCACGCCGAGCTGAGATCAAGGCGCCCCCCCACGCCGTCCGCGAACTTCACCGATGGCGCCGCGCGCGGGTAGCCGCCCTCCCAGGCAATCCGGACCACGTACTTCTCCTCCGGTGCCTGGGGCGGCGATAGCGTCAGCCAGAAGACCAACGGATCCTCGACGTCCACGAGAAGGGAGGCGCCGTGTCCGTCCACCACCTCGCGGACGGCAGGCTCGTCGGCCTCGAGCGCCAACTTGGTTTCGACGTCGACCATCTCAGCCCTGAATCAGTTCCTTGACGAGCGTCAGCTTGACCTCCTCAGCGCCTTCGGCTACGTCGCCGATCGTCTGGGTGTCGGCGACCTTCGTCCCGGCATGGCTGAGGTAGTAATCGTGCTGGCCGTCCTCTGCGACACCAAAGTGGTTCATCGCGCTCGCTTTGACGGTCCCGGCGCTCGTCTCGAGCTCGACCTTCTCGTGGAACGGTCCATTAGGGGAGATCGGGAAGGTCACTCGAACCTTCACCTTGTGCTCCTTCTTCGGCTTTGCCTCTGCAGGCTGCTCTGCGGTTGACATGGGCGGCTCCTTTCGCCGTCTACTTTAGTGGACACTTGATACCGTAGCGAACGACTTGCAGTCTGTCAACTATGGTGTACGGTAAACACTGTCAGATACATTTGGCTTGGTTTAGACAGGAGAGACAGCGCATGGACACCGAGAACCTTGGAGACCGCCTCAGGCAGGTGAGGAAAATGCGCGGCTGGTCGTTGCGGGAGGCGGCAGAGAGGGCCGATATATCAACGGCGTATCTGCAGAAGCTCGAGCAAGATCGGGTGCGGAGTCCCTCGCCCAACGTGCTCTACAAACTGGCGGAGCAACTGAAAGTCCCCTATTCCGAGCTGATGAAGCTCGCCGGATACGTCGTCCCGAAGGACGGCCGAGGGCGTAAAGCAATGGGGGACAGCGTGCTGGCACACGCGCTCTCAAGCGAGGATCTAACCGCCGAAGAGGCTGAAGAGCTCGCGAAGTATCTCTCGTGGTTTCGCAGTCAGAAAGGCAGTCGAGCGTAGTTCTCGACGACAGGAGGACCATCGGTGCTGGAAGATCTGGACAACGCCAGGGATATCGCACGCCTCAGCGAGCAGCTACTCGAGAAGGCCGATGCCGCAGGCCACTGGCCGACCCGAGTCGATGACCTGGTCGCCGCCTCCAAGCTCGAGGTCTCGACTGAGGAATCCCCGTTCTCCCTAGCCGTCCTGAAGCGGGCACCGAGGTACCTCCAGAAGGCTGTGCAACTGATCGGATCTGGTCGTGTCCACGCGATCCTCGATCGGCGCGAGCGGACGATCCACATCGATCCCGAGATCGACACGTCCGGACGCAAGAAGTTCCTGCGCCTCCACGAGGTGGGACACGACATCCTGCCCTGGCAGTCGGCCTTGGCCTACGCAGACAACGAGTCCACGCTCAGTCCGTCCACGAAAACCATCTTCGAGCGCGAGGCAAATCAGGCGGCTGCGGAGCTGCTGTTCCAGGGACGGCGCTTCGGCAAGATCGCCGCCGAGTACGAGACCGGCATGGGCGCAGTTGGGGCGCTGAAGAAAAAGTCGGGAGCATCGCTGCGGGCGACCCTGCGTCGGTATGCGGAGGATCACCCTGGCACCGCCTGCGGCATCTACCTCGCACCGTCTCCATGCAGGACGGAACCGCTTGCTTACCGGCGCTACGAGGTTTCGCAGTCCACGGCGTGGACGAGACGCTTCGGTCGTTCCTGGCCCCGCGTCCTCGATACCGCTGGGTTCCCCTTCATCGGGACCATCGCCGATCCGGCGATCGGCCAGGATGATGGGCTGACCTGGCCCGATCTCGATTCCGAGCCAGTGCCCCTAAGGGCTGAGGCGACTTGGACCCGTTTCGGGGTCGCCCTGCTGCTCTGGGTCCCGCGCCGTGAGATCCTGCGACGCAAGCGGCGGCTGGTGGTAGCGGCCGCATGAACGACGAGTTCGAAGATGAAGAGCAGCCTTTGCTCATCCGCTACGAAGGACCGGATACCACCCCTCTCGCGTGGATACATCTCGATGTCGCCGGCGGCACTCAGATCGTTCCCGCGATACTGCGCCCGGACCTTCCGGTAACGGTCATAGCCTCACAGTGGGCAGAGGCTCTCGGCCTTTCGCAGGGTGCGGGGGTCCTTGCACAGATCGCCACCCGTGGCGACGATTCCGGCGAGAAGTGGGGCCCCTGCGAACGCATCACGCCGAAAGTGAGCGAAGACCTCAACGACGCGATCGGGGACGACGCTGTCGGAGGGCTTCTTCTCGGTCAGGATTTTCTTCAAGCGATCATTGTCACCCTGCTTGGACCGGCGCGGTTGATGGTCCTACTGAAGCCGACCGAGTAACACGATCACCGCCCCTACAACCGCCAGGCGCCTTCGTCGTGCCCAATGCCATGCGATGACCCGAGCCTTGCTTTTCGGGTAGCGTCGACTCGACGCTACAAAAATCTCTGTTTTGCAGGACTTTTATGGCGAGGGCCGGACTTGAACCGGCGACACCGCGATTTTCAGTCGCGTGCTCTACCAACTGAGCTACCTCGCCAGGGACAGAAACCACGCCATGAGCGGCGAGTCTCAGCGATCGCAATCCTAGCCCAGCCGCCATCTTCGTTGGGTTTACTGCATCAAGGAAGACCGGGCAGGTCGCGACCCGTACCGATCTCCCTCGACGGACAAGTCGGTGGGGGCATTCAGCTGGCAGCATCGCCGCCAGCTCACTCCCCTCGCAGCTCGGCGAGCAGGGCCTGCGGGGTGAGGATCCGCACGCCGCCACGCTCGCCGACGGGAAGCAAGTGCTTCCGATCGCCTGACGCCAGGACCTCTACCCCGGCCTCGATCGCGCAGGCGAGGATGAGGTCGTCGGCGGGGTCTCCGGTCACCGGCTCCGGGGTCCCGGCCGGGACCCTGACCGCCTGCACCGCAAGCTCCCTGAGCAGCGCCTCGGCCTCGCTCCACCGCTGCGGCTCGAAGTCGAGCTTCTCGATGAGGATGCGCTCCAGCTCTACTACCACCGGGTCGAAGAGGATCAGCTCGAAGCGACCGTCGATCGCTTCCTCGAGAAGCCTGCTCGGCGGTCCCGCTGCAATGAAGGCGGAGACCAGGACGTTGGTGTCGAGACCGGCCCGCAGGCTCAGCGCCGCCGCGATCGCAGCTCGTCGACCACAGCCTCGGTGTCCTCGGGCCCGATCCCGAGCTTCTCGGCGCGCTCGCGACCGTAGCGCTGAAGACCCGAAAGGCGCGTCACCTGCAGCTGACGGCGCAGCGCGTCACGGACGACCTCGCTCTTGGTCTTGCCCACGCTGCGGGCAAGGGCCTCGGTCTCCTCAGCGAGGTCGTCGGGAAGGGAAACTGAAAGCAGGCGACTCATATGAAGACATCATATCGGCTCCTCGGAGGGAGTCGACGCGGAACGAAGCGGCAGCGCCGCGACCCGCTCGCGCGCTTCGGCGAGCAGGCGGTCAAAGTTCGCCCCGTGCGAGCGCTTGGCGCGCTGCTCGAGCTGCGCGTAGACGTCCATCGTCATTGAGGAGTCGGCGTGGCCCACCTGGGCCATCACGAACTTGAGATCGAACTGGTTGGCAATCAGCGCGATCGAGATGTAGGTGCGGCGCAGAGTGTGAGGGGTGGTGTGGGGCAGCGGCGCCATGCCCCTGGCCGCCAAGCGCTCGCTGGCGAGACGCGCCGCCTCGGCGAGGATCTGCCCGACCCGCCGGCGCGAGAGGCGCCCGTCGCGCAACCCCGGGACCAGGTAAGCGCCGGGACCGCTCGGCCGCCCCTGCGCCCGCAGCCGATCAAGGTGGGAGAGCGCCGCAGCGGTGAGTTCCGGGCTCAGCTCGACAAGACGCCGGCCCGCCTCGGTCTTGGAGTCGCCGATCCGCAGGCGCGCAGTCCCCTCGGCATCGACGCGCAAGTCCTCGACCCGCGCCTCGCACAGCTCCCCAACCCGCACTCCCGCACGGCCCAACAACTCGCAGACGACCCGGCGCCCGGCATAGCCGCGCCCAGTCTCGGCGCCAAGGCGCCGCAGGTGGTGGGTCACCGTCGCGGCAGATAGTCCGAGTCGCTCGGCGACCTGGCGCGGACGCAGGCCCTGTGCGGTGAGCCTGGCGACCGCCGCAGCGGAGGGGCCACCCGGCGAGGGGTCCCCGCCCGCGAAGGGGTCGTCCTGGTCGGTGGCGGCGTCGAGCAGGTAGGCCATCTCGTCGATCTCCAGGTAGCTGCGCTTCGGCTTTGGAACTGCGACGCGCATGCGCCGGCTCTGGGCGGGGTTTCGCTCGAGCAGACCGTCTTCGACCGCGTCCTCGAGGATCGAGCGCAGGGCGCCGAGGACCTTGCGAATCATGGAGGGCCCGAGCGGGCGTCGCCGGCGCCCGCTGCGCTCGCGTAGGTCGGCCCCTGCCTCGATTGCCTCCCGCGCCTGCGCCAGCAGGTGCGCCTTCAGCTCGAGGCACAACGCGGCGTCGATCTCATCCACCCGATAGGCGCCAAGGTAGGCGAGGTGGCCCAGGCGGGTGCGGTAGTCCTTCGCCGTGTTCTCGGAGATCGGGTGATCGCCGAGGACCCCGGCGATCTTCGCCTCCAGCCACCAGGCCGCGTACTCGGCGAAGGTTGGCACGGCCCCGTTTTCCTCGCTAAAGCTCGTCGGACCCCGGGTCGGCCTCAGCAGCGGGCGCAGGCCCACCCTTGCCCACGTCACGAGCTCGCTCAGCTCGGCTCGCGCGGTTGCTTCCTCCCAGCCGCCGCCGCAGCCGCACGGGCACCCCGGGCGCTCGTGCAAGACGACGGTCGCACGCTTGCCGGCGAGCTGGAAGCGAAGGTGGAAGGACTTGCTTCCGTCCGTGAGGACGCGCGATTCGAAGCTTCCCTTCGCTTGGCCGGACATCGTCGCCTTTCCTGCAAGCTCAAGGCGCCTCCGCACTGATTGTCGGCCATCTGCGCTGCGCCGGGAAGGGAGTGGGCCGCCTGGCGTCATGCCGGCACTGGCTCGGAGTGGCTCGGGGGGCGATCCCAGACCCAGTGCGGGACTCTCCCAACGGCGAGAGGGGACCGGCGCAGATCCAGTCCTCATGCGAGATTTCCTCTATTTCGATAGCTCATGTTTCAGTCGGAACAGCACACGCTTTTCAGTCGTGTGCTCTACCAACTGAGCTACCTCGCCCGGGCGCGGGTTGCCGCGCTCGGCGAAGGCTAGCGACCGGGGCGCTGGCGGGCTGCTTGGATTGAAGCGTGGCCGCGGTCCGTGCAGGAGTCGTGCTCGCTGCGGTGGTAGCGGCGGCGCTGACGGTGTCCGGCGGGTCGCGGGCGGATCCGCGGACGCCGCCGGCATTGCCGGGGTTGCCGCCGCCGTTCCTCGGCGTCGCGGTTGTCGGCAGCGGCGGGCGGACCGAGGCGATCGATGCCTACGGCAATGTGGTCGGACGCTGGACCCCCGGCCCGGCGGGCCGATCGCTGATCTACAACCCACCCGAGCGGCAGGCCGCCGGCAGCGTGCCGGTGGACACGGGCGTCGTCGCCCGCGCACGGATCGATGGAAGCTGGGTTCCCTTCTGGCAGGCCGACTCTGTACGGCAGCGCTATCTGCCGGGAAGCAACGTGCTGCGCACGGTCGCGCGCTTCGGCGAGCGCACGGTCGCGGTCACGCGATCGGTCGGCGGGGCGGCGGCCGCCGAGGCCGACCGGCGCTGGCTCGGGCGGGCGCGTCCGCTCGGGTCGGCCGCGCCGCGCTGGGCCAGGGCCATGTACCGCCGCTCGCTGCTGGTGCTACGGGCGCTCGCTGACCGCCGCACCGGAGCCGTCGCCGCAGGGGCCCGCGAAGGATGGGCGTACGTCTGGCCGCGCGACGCGAGCGCGGTGGCGATGGCCTTGGCCGCAGCGGGCTATGGGCCTGAGGCACGGCGAGTCGTTCATTTCCTCGAGAGCCTCGACCTGGAGACAGCCGCGCGGTTCACGGGCAACGGCGATCCCGTCACCGGGCGAGCGGCGCAAGGAGACGCCGCAGCCTGGATTACCGCCGCTGCGCAGACAACCGGCGCAACTCCGGCGTCCCTCCACCCTGGCGCGGATGAGCCGGGCAGCAACCGAGATACGGCTGGTCCGTTGCCACCCTGGGAAGGGCTGGCCGACTACCAGGAGGGCGATCGCGGCAACTACCTGGGCAACGCGCTGGCCGGAGGGTGGCTTGGGGCGGTCGTCCAAGGACGGCCGCCCCCGGTGGCGATCCACGCGCGGTTCGCGACTACGGCAGGTTTGGTCCACGAGGCCAACGAGCCCGGCTCCGGCCTCGACTCGGCCGCCGCCTGGGTGGTGCGGCCGTTTCCGCAGCCGGCGCTCTTCCCGCTCGCCCGCCGGGCCCTCCTGCGCCTGCCAGCGGACAGCACGCGCTTCGGCATTCTCCCTTCGGAAGATTGGGACGGCGGCGAGGACCCGTGGACGGCGCCGACCGCCTGGAGCGCCTGGAGCCTGGCGGCGCTTGCCCGGCATGACCGGACTCGGCTTCCACCCATCGCCTCGCGCGAGCGGCATGCCGCGATGGGCCTGATCAGGCGGTTGCGTCGAGCAGCCACGCCGGCCGGGCTCCTGCCGGAGAGAGTCGATGTCCGGACCGGCATCCCCCGCTCGACCACCCCGCTCGCCTGGTCCCACGCCTTCGCGATCCTCGCCCTGCGCGAACTGTGGCCCACCGCCCCGAAGAGCGCCGACAGCCCGATCAGAGCTTCGTGATCAGCGCGCCGGCGATCGTGACGAAGCCGGCGACTATCGCGCTCGACATCCCGATGAAGCCGAAGATGACCGCCCTCTGCAGCGAGCCAAGTCCGACTTCGACTCTCTCCAGCCGACGATCGACGTCATCTAAGCGACGATCGACGTCATCGAAGCGCCGGTCGATCTGGGCGGAGAATTCGTCCAGGCGGGTGTCGGTCCAGCTCTCTCTCATCTTGTACATGCTGACAGACTACGGAGACAGATGTAACGTGTGGTCTACGAATGTAAAAAGTTTCGCCAGGCTTTGAGACGAAAGTCAGGATTCGTCAGGATTCGATCGCCTCGAGGGCCGCGTCGACCGCCTCCTCGGCGTCCTCTACGGGGATAACACCGGGCGCGCCCTCCATACGCTCGCGGCCGGTCAGGCCCCAGGTCCTTAGCGCCACGACCGTCTTGCCGAAGCTGCGGGCGTGCCCGATCTCCGAGAGCGTCCCCCACTCGCCGCCGACCGCGATCACCGCGTCGCCGCTGGCGACCACCGCCAGGTTGCGGGCGTAGCCGATCGCGCTGGCGACGACGTGGGTGCAGTACGGGTTCGCTTCCTCGACCGAGACCCCCGGCGTGATCCCGATCGCCTCGCCATCCGCCTTCGCTGCGCCCCGGCACACCGCCTCCATCACGCCGCCGAGGCCGCCGCAGACGACGGTCACGCCAGCTTCGGCCAAGCGCTGCCCGACCTCCTCGGCAAGGCGCCACGCCTCCGATCCCTCGGCGCAGCTCCCGTTGCCGATGACTGAGACCTGCTTCATGCGCTCATCATCCGCATCAACTCCAACGCCCCCGCCTTGTGCAGCGGTTCGTTCAGGTTGCCGCACTTCGGGCTCTGCACGCAGGAGGGGCAGCCCGACTCGCAGGGGCACTCGCCGATCAGCCGTTCGGCGTCGCCGAGCAGGCGCTCGAACTGCTCGTAGCCGCGCAGGGTGATCCCTACCCCGCCGGGGTGACCGTCGTAGACGAAGATCGTCGCGCGGCCGGTCTGGAAGTGGACGTTGGTCGAGAGGCCACCGATGTCCCAGCGATCGCACATCGCGATCAGCGGCAGCACCGCGATCTGGCCGTGCTCGGTCGCGTGCAGCGCACCCAGCAGGGCGTCAGGCGGCAAAGCCCGGCTGAGTGAGTCAGGCAGCACGTACCAGAGAGCCTGGGTGATGAAGCTCTGCTCGGGCAGCTCCAGGGCGACGACGTCGATCGGCTCCTGCTCGGAGATCGAGACCCGCTGGAAGGCGATCACCTGCTCGGTGACCGATACCTCGCCGAAGTGCAGCTCGACGCCGCTGGTCGAGCGCTGCTCGCGCACCCGCTCGATGTAGATCTCGGTCTCCTTTTTGGGCCGCGTGTACCAGTCGCCTTCGAAGCGCGAGACGATCGCTCGCCGCCCGCCTATGTCGAGCTGCTCGACCTCGTAGGAGCGGCCGAGGTGGAGGTAGACGGCCCCCGGGTGGATCGTGGTGAACGCCCGCTCCGCCTCGACCAAGCCGAGCATCTCGCCCGAATCGCGGTCGATTACCGCGACCGAGTCGGCCGAGGCCGAACGCAGCGGCACCTTGGCGGCGACGAACTCGCTGCTGCGCGGAAGCAGCCGCCCGCCGGCGCGGCGCAACTCGCCGGCCGAGGTGAGTCGTTCGGCCCGCTCGCGCCAGGCCGGGCCGAGGATCTCGTCGTCCTCGGCACTGAGCGGCAGCTCGTAGGCGGCTGCGAGCAGATGTCGCGCCGCGATCTGCTCGCTTTCGTGGTCGAGGATCGCCGCCTCGACCGGCCGGCCGACGAACTCGTCCGGGTGACGGCAGAAGAACTGGTCGAGCGCGTCCTGGCCGGCGACGTAGACAGCGAGGCCACGCCGCTGCCGCCCCGCCCGTCCCCACATCTGCCGCAGGCTGGCGACGGTGCCGGGAAAGGTGACGCAGATCGCCGCGTCGAGCTCGCCAATGTCGATCCCCAGCTCGAGCGCGTCGGTGGCGACCACCGCAAGCAGCTCGCCAGCCGCCAGCCGCGCCTCGATCTCGCGCCGCTGCTGCGGCGTGTAGCCGCCGCGGTAGGGGGCGATCCGCTCGGCCAGCTCGGGCTTGCCCCGTGCCACCAGCGCTTCGCCGGCGAAGCGCTGGATCAGCTCGATCCCGCGGCGGCTTTTGAGGAAGCAGATCGTCCGCACGCCGTGCGAGACCAACTCGGCGAGCAGCTCCGCCGCCTCGGAGAGCGAGGAGCGGCGCGTGCCGCTCGCCTTGTCGATCAGCGGCGGGTTCCACATCGCGATCTCGCGCCCGCTGCGCGGCGCGCCGTCGTCGTCGATCAGCTCGAATGGCGCGCCGACCAGCCGCTCCGCCAACTCGACCGGGTTGGCGATCGTCGCCGAGGCGAGCAGGAAGCGGGGCTCGGCGCCGTAGGCGCGGGCCAGGCGGCGCAGGCGGCGCAGCACGTTGGCGACGTGGGAGCCGAAGACGCCGCGGTAGGTATGCGCCTCGTCGACCACCACCCAGCCGAGGTTGGCGAGGAAGTCGCCCCAGCTCTTGTGGTTGGGCAGAACCCCGACGTGGAGCATGTCGGGGTTGGTGAGGACGAGGTTGTTGCGGCGGCGGATCGAGGGGCGCTCCTCGCGCGGGGTGTCACCGTCGTAGATCGCCTCGCGCAGGCCGGGCGGTCGCAGCGCCGCCAGCTTGCGCGCCTGGTCCTGGGCCAGCGCCTTGGTCGGGTAGAGGTAGAGGGCGCGGCGCTTGGAGTCGCCGGCGATCCCGTCCAGCACTGGCAGGTTGAAGGCGAGGCTCTTCCCCGAGGCGGTGCCGCTGGTGATGACCAGGTGGGAGGACGCCGCGGCGACGTACGCCTCGCGCTGGTGCGAGTAGAGCCGCTCGATCCCGGCACGGCCCAGCGCCTCGACCAGGCCAGGGTCGAGCGAGCGCGGCATCGCGACGAGCTTCGACGGCCGCTCCGCTTCGGCGCTCTCGGCGACGATCCGCCCGTCGCGCCGTGCTGGGTCGATCGCGATCGCCCAGGGGGTCTCCAGCAGGCTGGCGGACCCAGGCCTCGTCATGCGGTGTCCTCGGCCACCGAAATAGCGCCGCTATTCCGACTCCCTGCGTCCTTGCCTGACGAGGCCTGGATCGCGCCAGCAACTCTCACCGCCTGCAGCGAGCTGCGGTCGTGCAGGCGCAGCACGTCGGCGCCGCCGCGCACCGCCAGCGCCGTCGCCGCGACCGTCCCCCACTCGCGCTCGCCGGCGGGCAGCCGCCCCTTCCACGACCCCCCCAAGACCGCGCCGATGAAGTCCTTGCGCGAGAGCGAGACGTAGAGGGCGCAGCCCAGCTCGCGCAGCTCCGGCAGGCGCCGCAGAACCTCCAAGTCCTGCTCGACCGTGAGGTCGAAGTCGAGGCCCGGGTCGATCGCGATCTGCTCCACGTCGACCCCAAGCTCCCGGGCCACCTCGATTCTCCCCCCGAACCACCCCATCAGGTGCGCGACGACGTTGCCGTACCCGCGCGGCGGCCGGTCGACCCGCGGCGGCCCCTCAATGTGCATCAGCACGTAGCCGCAACCGCTCTCGGCGACCAGCTCGAACATCTCCTCCGAGCCGCCGGAGATGTCGTTGATCGCGACGGCGCCCGCCTCGAGCGCCTGCCGCGCCACCTCGACCGAGAAGGTGTCGGCGGAGACCGGCACCCCCGCCCCCGCCAGCCCCGCGATCGCCGGCAGCAGTGCCGCGGCCTCCTCCTGCGGCGGGACCGGCGGGCCGCTGCGCGCCGCCACCGCGCCCACGTCGAGCATCTCGAAACCCGCCGCGACCAGCGCCCGGCCGTCCTCGATCGCCTGCTCCGGGCTGCCGCTGCGCGCCCCCTCGAACATCGAGTCAACGGTGACGTTGACGATCCCCGCCGCCAACGGCTGCGCCAGGTCGAGGGTCCGGTCGGCAAGCCGCCAAGCCACGCAGCTACCGTAGCGACCGCACCATGCCGCTGCGATGCGTCTACACCGACCTTGACGGCACCCTGCTGGGGCGGGGCAGCTCGCTCTTCCGCGACGCCGAGGGTGGCTTCTCGCTCGCTCAGGGCCGCGGCCTCGAGGCCTGCCACCGGGCCGCGGTCGAGGTCGTGATCATGTCCGGCCGGCGCGAGCCGCAGGTGCACGAGGCGGCCCGCCTGATGGGCCAGACCTCCTACATCTACGAGGCCGGCTGCGCCTTCGCGATCGACGGCGAGACGACGCTCCTCACCGGCGACCTCGTCCCCGACGAGGACGGCACCGTCTACGAGAAGATCGAGCAGCGCGGCATCCCCAAGCTGCTCTTCGAGCGCTTCGAAGGCCGGCTCGAATACCACTCCCCTTGGCACCACGGCCGCGTCCTCTCCCACCTCTTCCGCGGCAAGGTCGACGTCGCCGCAGCCAACGAGCTGCTCGAGGCCGAGGGCCACGGCGACCTGCGCCTGCTCGACAACGGCGCGATCGGCCGCGAGATGGCGGCGATCAAGGGCCCGACCCACGCCTACCACCTGGTGCCGAAGCTGGTCAGCAAGGCCAACGCCGTCGCCGCCCACGCCCGCGCCCGCGGCTACGAGCCGGCCGATTGCATCGCCGTTGGCGACTCGGTCGAGGACCTCGAGGTCGCCGCAGCGGTCGGCCGCTTCTTCGTCGTTTCCAACGGCCCCGAGCGCGACCCCGGCCTGCGCGCCGCCCTCAGCGCCTGGGACAACGCCACCGTCACCGAGGGGGCGATGGGCGAGGGCTTCTACGAGGCGGTCGTCTCGACCCTGATGGAGGGTCGCTGAGCGCGGCGCGCCGGCGGGCGATGGCTAGTATCGAGCGCATGGAGGGAGCGACCGTCGCCGAGCAGGAGTACCTCGAGTCGATGTTCTGGCTGGAGGAGGCGGGGCTGCCGATGACCGGCGCCAACATCGCCCGGGCGATGCAGCTCTCGCCGCCGACCGTGCACGAGATGGTCGGCCGCCTCGTCGAGGACGGCTACGTCGAGCGCAAAGCGGACAAATCGCTCGAATTCACCGCCTCCGGCCGCGAGCACGCCAGCTACATCGTCCGCCGCCACCGCATGATCGAGCGCTTTCTCACCGACGTGCTCGGCATCCCCTGGGACGAGGTGCACGAGGAGGCGGAGCGGATCGAGCACGCGATGTCGCCGGTGCTGGAGGAGCGAATGCGGGCGGCGATCGGCGACGCGACGACCTGCCCGCACGGCCACCCGATCGTCGAGGGGGTGCGCGAGCGCGGCGCCCTCTTGGCCGATGTCGAGATCGGCGCCTCGGTGCATGTGCTGCGTTTCGAGAACGAGGCCGAGGAGCTCCTGCACTACCTCAAGGCAGCCGGCCTGGAGCCGGGTCTCGAGGGCAAGGTCGAGGACTCCGACTCCGACGGCGTGACGATCGCCTCCGCCGACGGCACCCACACAGTTTCACGCAGCGTCGCCGAGACGGTCTCGGTCCGCGCCGACCCGGCGCCGCCGCCGCGGGCGGCGATCCCCGAGCAGCTCGTGCTCTCCTCAGACCGCTACGGCCGCTAAGCCGGCGAGCCGGCGCGGACGCGCTCGAGGGCGCGGGCGATGCGGGCTACGCCCTCGCCGATCCGCTCCGGCGGCACGCTGGCGAAGGAGAGGCGGAGGCTGTTCCGGCCGCCCTCGATCATGAAGTCGGGCCCGGCGACGAAGGCGACGCCCTCGCCCTTGGCCTCGGCCAAGAGCGTCGGCGTGTCGGTGCCCTCGGCGAGATCGAGCCAGAGGAAGTAGCCGCCGCCGGGGATGACGAACTCGGCCTCGGGGATCTGCTCCGCCAACGCCTCGACCAAGGCGTCGCGCCGTTCGCGCAGGGCGTCCTTGACGAAGGCGATGTTGCGGTCGAGGCCGCCGGAGCGACAGAGCTCCAGCACCACCGCCTCGGCCAGCATGTTGGGTGAGATGTAGGTCTCGTTGGCGCGCTTGGCGAGCTTGCCGACCTCCTCCGCCGGCCCGGCCAGGTAGCCGACCCGCACGCCGGGACTGACGGTCTTCGAGAAGGAGGAGGCGTGGATGACACGGTCAGCAGTATCGATCGAGAGCATCGTCTGCAGCGCCTCGCCCTCGAAGGGGAGCTCGCGGTAGGGGTCGTCCTCGAATATCCAGAAGCCGTGCTCGGCGGCGAGCTCGACCAGCCGCACTCGCTTCTCGGCCGAGAGCGTGCAGCCGGCGGGGTTATGGAAGTTGGGGATCACGTGGGCGAGCTTCAGCGGCCCCGCGTCGAGCGCCGCTTCCAGCTGCTCGACGTCGAGCCCGTCGGCCTCGAGCCGCACCGCCACCAGCTCGACCCCCAGTCGCTGAAGCATCAGCAGCGTCCGGTCATAGGTCGGCTGCTCGACCACCACCCGGTCGCCAGGCTCCAGCAGGTGCTCGAACAGCATCCACCCGGCCTCCAGCGACCCATTGGCGATCATCACCTGACCGGCATCAAGCCCTCCATGCCGCTCAGCAACCCACTCACACAACCCCGGATGCCCGATCCCCGTCCCGTAGGAGAGCGCCTTTTCCCAGTCTTCAGCGAGGGCCGAAGCCGCCGCATCCCTGACCGCTTCCCGCGGCAAGATGTCGGCGCTGGGCGCTCCCCGCGCGAATGAAATCGTGTCGCTAGCCATCGCAGCCGAGCGTAGCAACGGAACGGATCAGGAGCTGCGCAGAACTTCGACCGCGATCGCCGCCGTCTCGGTCGGGCTTTCGCCGACGCGCACGCCCTTCGCCTCCAACGCCTCCTTCTTCGCCTGCGCCGTCCCGCTGGACCCCGAGATGATCGCTCCGGCGTGTCCCATCTGCTTGCCCGGCGGCGCGGTGAAGCCGGCGATGTAGGCGACGACCGGCTTGGAAATCTCCGCGGCGATGAACTCGGCTGCCCGCTCCTCCGCGTCGCCACCGATCTCGCCGACCATGACGATCATCTCCGTCTCCGGGTCGGCCTCGAACAGCTTGAGGATGTCGATGAAATCGGAGCCGACGATCGGGTCGCCGCCGATGCCGACGATCGAGGAGTTGCCCTCGCCTGCCTGCTTCAGCTCGTTGCCGATCTGGTAGGTGAGCGTGCCGGACTTGGAGACCACACCGATCTTGCCGGGATCGAAGAACTGCGCGGGGATGATGCCGACGTTGGCCTTGCCGGGCGAGAGCACACCGGGGCAGTTCGGCCCGATCAGCCGCACCCCCGCCTCCTTCGCCTTCCAGTAGGTCTTCAGCATGTCGAGCACCGGGATCCCCTCGGTGATCGCGATCACCGTGTGCACGCCGGACTCGATCGCCTCGTCGATCGCCGGCGCCGCAAAGCGCGCCGGGACGAAGATCATCGAGGTATTGGCGCCCGCCTCCTCGACGGCCTCCTTGATCGAGTCGAATACCGGCACGCCCTCGACGTCCTGGCCGCCCTTGCCGGGCGTCACGCCAGCCGCCAGATGCGTCCCGTAAGCCCGGTTGCGCAGCCCGTGGAAGGAACCCTCGCGGCCGGTCAGGCCGGAGACGACCAGCTTCGTGTCCTTGTCAACGATGATCGACATCAGCCGCTAGCCCCCGCCAGCTCGACGACCTTCTGCGCGGCGCCAAGCATCGTCGTCTCCTGGTGCAGGTTCGAGAGGCCGGCGCCGGCGAGGATCTCCAACCCCTCCTCGGAGTTGGTCCCGTCCAGCCGCACTACCAGCGGCACGTCGAGGCCGAGCCGCCCCGAGGCCTCGACAATCCCCTTGGCGATCTCGTCGCAGCGGGTGATGCCGCCGAAGATGTTGAAGAGGATCGCCGTCACCTTCTCGTCGGAGGTGATCACGGTCAGCGCGTCGACGATCGCCTCCGCCTTGGAGCCGCCGCCGGCATCGAGGAAGTTGGCCGGCGCGCCACCCGCCTGGGCGACGACGTCGAGCGTCGACATGCAGAGACCGGCGCCGTTGGCGAGGATGCCGACGTTGCCGTCGAGCTTGACGTAGGTGAGGCTTTTCTCGCGCGCCATCGCCTCCTGCGGGTCCGCGACCGACTCGGCGTCGATCGCCGCCAGCTCCTCGTGTCTGTAAAGGGAGTTGTTGTCGATCGTCACCTTGGCGTCGAGCGCGACCACCTGGCGGTCGGCGGTGACGATCAGCGGGTTGACCTCGATCAGGCTGGCGTCCTCGGCCATCGCCACCTCGGCCAGCTTCGCCAGGATCGTCGCCGCGTCGTCGCGGGCGTCCTCGTCGAGGCCGGCGGCGTCGACGATCGGCCGTGCCTCCGCCGCGGTGAACGGCCGGGTCGGGTCGATGTGCTCTTTGACGAGCGCCTCGGGGTCCTCCTCCGCCACCGCCTCGATGTCCATCCCGCCCTTGGCGGAGACCATCGCCAGCAGCTTCTTCTCGCCGCGGTCGAGGATCACCGAGGCGTAGTACTCGGCGGCGATGTCGGAGCCGGCCTCGACCCAGACGCGGTCGACCCTGAACGGCCCCTCGCCGCGCGGCCCGCGGATGTCCATGCCGAGGATCGCCTCGGCATGCTCGCGCGCTTCGCCGGCGTCGCCGGCGATCTTGATCCCACCGGCCTTGCCACGGCCACCGATCAGCACCTGCGCCTTGATCGCGCAGGGGTAGCCGATCCGCTCGGCGGCGGCGACCGCCTCCTCGAGCGTCTCGGCGACCTCGCCACTGGGCACGGCGATGCCGTGCGCGGCGAAAAGCTGCTTACCCTGATACTCGAGGAGGTCCATCGGAGGGGGTGCGCCTGCGGCGCGCGCGGCAGCCTACCGGGATCGCCGCTGCGACGCCGCGCCAGCCCGCGCCGTGACATAAGATGCCGCGCTTCCATGGCCCTCCCCGCACTGAAAACCATCAAATGGGTGACCACCGACTGCTACGGCACCCTGATCGACTGGGAGAAGGGGATCATCGAGGCCTGTAAGAAAGAGGCCGACGAAGATGGCTTCAGCTTCGAGGAGGGGCCGTTCCTGGCTCGTTTCCTCGAAGTCCAGGCCGAAATCATGGCCGGCTCCTACGAACTGTACGCGGAGGTGCTGCGGCGCACCATCGTCAAGGTCGCGCGCGAGATCGGCTGGGAGATTGAGCCCTCACGCGCCCAGTTCCTGCCCGATAGCGTCGCCTACTGGCTGCCCTTCCGCGAGGCCAACGCGGCGATGGACCGGCTCGGCAAACGCTACGAGATCGGGATCATCTCCAATATCGACGACAAGCTGCTCGGCGTCTCCCGCCGCCACCTGCGGACCGAACTCGACCTCGTCGTCACCGCCCAGCAGGTGCGCAGCTACAAGCCGGACCCGGTGCACTTCAAAGAGTGCGCGCGGCGGATCGGCGGCAAAAAAGGCTGGGTCCACATCGCCTCCGGCTACGAGACCGACGTGGCGCCGCTGCTGAAGATGAAAGTGCCGGTGATCTGGGTCAACCGCCACGACGAGAAGCTCGACGGCCGTAAAGCGCCGAACGCGACGGTCAAGAACTTCCGCGACGCGGCGAAAAAGCTCGGCGCGAGCTGAGCGCTCGCTCGCCACGTCCTGTCTGTCTTCTAGCGTTTCGCAACTTCGCCGCAGGGTCCGGTTTCGAATCCTGAGGCCGCCACGGCGATCGTTTCGATGGACCGGATCAGCCATACGCCGCCATATTCACCTGCCCGCCCGCTCGCCGCGGCGGGGCTCCTGGCGCTGCTCTGCGTCCTGGTTGGGGCGCTCCTCGGGCCAGGCCCGGCCCGCGCCGCCGACGAACGGCCGAGCTTCGTCGTCATCCAGACCGACGACCAGACGCTCGACGGCCTCTACGCCGCCTTCAGCGGCGAAGGCGGGGCGGAGACGCGGGCGATGCCGAACACGCTCGACCTGATCGCCAAACGCGGCATCACCTTCAACCGCTACTACGTCTCCTACCCCCTCTGCTGTCCCTCCCGGGTCAGCCTGTTGACCGGCCGTTACGCCCACAACACCGGCGTCAAGGGCAACGTGCAGCCGAACGGCGGCTACTACGGCTTCTCCTTCCGCGCGGCGGCGAGCCACAACCTCGCCACCTGGCTCCAGGGTGCCGGCTACCGCACGATCCACATCGGCAAGTTCCTCAACGGCTACGGCGACGAGCCCTACAGCAGCGGCGCCGAAGTGCCACCCGGCTGGACCTCCTGGCACACGATCCTCAAGGCCGACACCGAACACCTCTTCTACGGCTACAAGCTGAACAACGCCGGCTACGACGGGGCCGGCCAGTTCATCTCCAACGTCGAAGGCCCCTACGGCGACCCCGGAACCTGGGAACCGCGCGAATACCTGACCCGCGATGACATCGGCTGCCCCTTCGCGCCGACCAACGGCCTGCCCTGCTTCTACGCCAGCGACGTCTTCACCAACTACGCCTCGGGCGAGTTGCTGGCGACGCCGCCCGAACAGCCCTTCTACCTGCAGCTCGACTACACCGCCCCCCACGGCGACTTCCGCAAGCCCGCCGGGCCGGAGCCGGCCCCGCGCAACTACGACTGGTTCAAGGGGGCGCGGTTGCCGCACGACCGCGCCGAAGGCCTCGACGAGGGCAACGTCAGCGACAAGCCGCACTTCATCCGCGAAGCCGAACACCTGACGCCGACCGACAAGCACGTCTACCGCGTCTACTGGCAGAAGCAGCTCGAGTCGCTGCGCTCGCTCGACGACGGCGTCAAACAGGTCATCGACACGCTCGGCTCGCTGCACCGCCTGCGCAACACCTACATCTTCTTCACCTCCGACAACGGCTTCTTCTTCGGCGAGCACCGCCTGATCGGCGGCAAGTTCCTCGCCTACGAGCCGGCCACGCACCTGCCGCTGCTGGTGCGTGGGCCGGGAATCAAGGCCGGCACCTCGACCGGCGAGCTGGCGGCCAACATCGACATCGCACCGACGATCCTCGAACTGGCCGAAGTCCAGCCCGACAAGAGCGTCGACGGCCGCTCGCTGGCGCCCTTCTGGCACGACCCCAGCCTGCGCACCCGGCGGCCGATCCTCTTCGAGTCCTTCGTCGAGACCAGCGACGTCAACGCCAACGGCGCGATCTCAACCGCCGGCGAAGGCGACGGCGGCCGCCCCGGAGGCAACGGCTCGACCGGCGGCGGCGCCCGCGCTTCAAGCGCGGGCCCGACGGCCCACGCCTCGATCCTCGCCCCGCCGAAGGATTACGAGGGAATCCGCCTCGGCCCCTACAAGTACATCGCCTGGCCGACCGGCGAGAAGGAGCTCTACGACATCAACAAGGACCCGAACGAGCTCAACAACATCGCTCGGATCCCGAACTTCTATCCAATCCGCAACTTCCTCCACCGCCAACTGCGGCGCTTCGAGAACTGCATCGGCGACGAATGCCGCGAAGTGACCCCGCCGCTACCCCTTACGCGCACCGAATTCAACCGCCTGCGGGCCCAACGCCAACGCGAACTCCGCGAACGCGAACGCCAGCGGGAAAAGGAACGGCGCGAACGGGAACACAGGCAGTAGGGGGACCCCCGCCCTCTACTCGATGACGGCGAGGACGTCGCCGGAGGAGACTGCGGCGCCTTCGGTGACGTTGAGCGTGGTGACCTTGCCGGAGCGGTGGGCGGCTATCTCGTTCTCCATCTTCATCGCCTCTATGACGCAGATCAGGTCGCCCTCGGCGACCTCGGCGCCCTGCTCGACGGCGACTTTGAGGATGGTGCCTTGCAAGGGTGAGGGGAGCGACTCACTCGAGGCGGCGGCACCTCCGCCGGACTTGCGCTCGCGTTTGGGCGGGCGTTTGCCGCCTGCGTTCGTCGCCACCGCGGCGCCGGTGAGCGCCTCGCCGATCACCTTGACGTCGAAGAGCTTGCCGGAGACCTCGACCTTGTAGTCGCGGGCGACCGTCTCGCCACCCTCCTCCACCGCGGGCGCGGCCGCTTCGGCCGGCGCCGTCGACTTCAGCCACTTGGCGTCCTCCATCAGGTCGCGGCAGGTCTCCCCCTTCGCCCACTGCTCGGTGGCGAGGATCGCGCTGTGGAAGGGGATAAGCGTCGTCAGGCCGCCGACCTCGTACTCGTCCAGCGCCCGCAGCATGCGTCGCGTCGCGTGCTCGCGGTCGACGTCCCAGACGATCAGCTTGGCGACCATCGGGTCGTACATTGGCGTCACCTCGGAACCCGCCTCGACGCCCGAGTCGACCCGCACGCCCGGCCCCGCCGGCTCGCGGTAGGAGGTGATCGCGCCGGGGGCCGGCGCGAACTTCTTGTGCGCCGCCTCGGCGTTGATCCGGCACTCGATCGCGTGGCCGCGCAGCTCGACCTCCTCCTGGGCGACCGTGAGCGCCTCGCCGGCGGCGACCAGCACCTGCTCGCGGACGATGTCGACGCCGGTGACCATCTCGGTCACGCAGTGCTCGACCTGCACCCGCGTGTTCATCTCGAGGAAGAAGTACTCCTCGCCGACCTGCATCCCCTCGACCGTGCCGGCGCCCCGGTAGCCAACCGCCGCGGCGGCGTCGGTCGCGATCTTGCCGATCCGCTCGCGCATCTCGGCGTCGACCTGCGGGCCGGGCGCCTCCTCGATCACCTTCTGGTGGCGGCGCTGGATCGAGCAGTCGCGCTCGCCGAGGTGGATCACGTTGCCGTGTGAGTCGGCCAGCACCTGGACCTCGACGTGGCGCGGGTCCTCGAGGTAGCGCTCGACGTAGACGCGGTCGTCGGAGAAGAACTTCTCGCCTTCGCGGGCGGCGCCCTCGAAGGCCTCCTGCAGATCGTCGGGGGTCTGGGCGACGCGGAAGCCCTTGCCGCCGCCGCCGCCCGCCGCCTTGCAGGCAACCGGGTAGCCGGCTTCCTCGGCCTGCTTGCGGGCGGCATCGAGGTCCACGGCGGGCTCGGTCGCGCCCGGGACGATCGGCACCCCCGCCTCGGCCATGATCTCGCGCGCCCGCGTCTTCGACCCCATCGCTTCGATCGCCTCGGCCGGCGGGCCGATGAAGACGACGTCCGCTTCTGCGCAGGCGCGGGCGAAGTCGGCGTTCTCGGCGAGGAAGCCGTAGCCAGGGTGGATCGCCTCGGCGCCCGCCTGCTTCGCCGTCTCGATGATCTTGGCGATGTTCAGATAGCTCTCGGCCGGGACTGCGGGGCCGATCAGGAAGGCCTCGTCGGCCTCGCGCACATGGGGCGCGTCGCGGTCGATCTCCGAGTAGACCGCGACCGAGCCGATCCCCATCTCCTTCAGCGTCCGCGCGACCCGGATCGCGATCTCGCCGCGGTTGGCTATCAGCACCTTCTCGAACACGGACGCGGCACTCTATTAATGCCGCCTGCTGAATAGGCTGCCGCCTCGATGCTGATCGAGCTGCAAGCGCATTCGACCGTTTCCGACGGGCAGCTGGGGCCGGCCGAGGTCGTGGCGGAAGCTGCGGCGGCCGGCGTCACGACGCTGGCGTTGACCGACCACGACGCGATCGCCGGGGTCGCCGAGGCGGCGGAGGCGGCGGACCGGTTGGAGATCGAGCTGGTGCCGGCGATCGAGATGTCGTGCGTGCACGAGTACGCCGAAGACCTGCACGTCTGCGGCTACTGGGTCGACCTGGGGAAGATCGCGGGCGCCTGCGAGCGAGCCCAGCACGAGCGGGTCGCGCGCGCCGGCGAGATCGTCGAGAAGCTGCGAGGCGAGGGCTTCGACCTGCACCTCGAGGACGCGGTGCGCGAGGCTGGCGACGCGCTCTCGATCGGCCGCCCGCACATCGCCCGTGCCGCGGGCGCCACCGGCGACCTCGGTCCCTTCTTCGAGGAGTACCTGGTCCCAGGTGCCAAGGCCTTTGTCCCGCGCCGCTGGCCAACCGCCGAGCAGGCGGTCGAGACGATCAAGTCAGCCGGCGGCGTAGCCGTAGTCGCCCACCCCTACTGGGACATCTCCGAGCCAACCGAGGTAGACGACCTGATCCGCGCGCTCGACATAGACGGCATCGAGACCTTCTACCCGACCCACACGAAGGAGCAGACCAGGCACCTACTCGAGCTCTGCAACGAGCTAAACCTGATCCCCACCGCCTCCTCCGACTACCACGGCCCCACCCACAAGACCTTCTCAGCCTTCGGCGCCTACGAAACGTACGACTTGGGTGAGCCGGTGGTGCCACCACGCCCGTGAGCCGCTTTGTGCCGGGTCTGCACGAGGAGCCGGGCGGCTCCTCCCTCATCTCACGCCCTAAGCAATTACCGCAGCGCTCGGGATCAAGTCCCGCGACTCGAGGTACTCGATCAGCTTCTGCGCCGACTCCTCGGCAGTTTCGCCTTCGGTGTCGCAGACGACCTCGGGGTTGTCGGGCGCCTCGTAGGGATCCGACACACCGGTGAATTCCTTGATCTCGCCCGCAAACGCTTTCGCGTAGAGCCCCTTGACGTCGCGCTCGGCGCAGGTGTCGACCGAAGCCTTGACGAAGACCTCGATGAAGCGCTCGCCCATCAGCTCGCGCGCCTCGGCGCGAATCTCGGCGTAAGGGGAGATCGCCGCGGTGATCACCGGCACGCCGTTGCGGCTGAGCAGGTCGGCGACAAAAGCGATGCGGCGGATGTTGGTGTCGCGGTCCTCTTTCGAGAAGCCGAGGCCCTTGGAGAGGTTTTCGCGGACGACGTCGCCGTCGAGGATCTCCAGCTTCGAGCCGCGCTCGCGCAGGTGTCCCTCGAGCAGCCTCGAGATGGTCGTCTTGCCGGCGCCCGAGAGCCCGGTGAACCAGAGGGTGAAGCCTTGCTCGCCAGCCATCGCTACGTCAGTCCTCCTTGTAAGCGTCGATCAGGATGTCGGCCACCTCGTCGCGCGAGAACTCGTGCGGCGGCCTTTCGCCGTTGCCGAGCATCTCGCGGACCTTGGTTCCCGAGAGGAACAGGTGCGCCTCTTTGTCGTGCGGACAGGTCTTGCCGGAGGCAAGCCCCTCGCAGTCGTTACACCAGAAGGTGTGCTCGAACATCAGCGGCTCGATCCCGAGCTCGTCGATGTCGATCGTCTCGAAGATCTTCTGCGCGTCGTAGGTGCCGTAGTAGTCGCCGGCACCGGCGTGGTCGCGGCCGACGATGAAGTGGGTGGCGCCGTAGTTGCGGCGGACGATCGCGTGCAGGACCGCCTCGCGCGGGCCGGCGTAATGCATCTTCGCCGGCTTCACACCCAGCACCACCCGGTCGGTCGGGTAGTACTTCTCCATCAGCACCTCGTAGCAGCGCATGCGCACGTCGGCGGGGATGTCGCCGGCCTTGGTCTTGCCGATCAGCGGGTGGATGAAGAGCCCGTCGCAGGTCTCCAGCGCCGCCTTGGTCAGGTACTCGTGGGCGCGGTGGATCGGGTTGCGGGTCTGGAAGGCGACGATCTTCTTCCAGCCGCGCGCCTCGAAGTCGGCCTTGTGCTCGGCGGGGGTCTTGTAGCGGCGCATGAAGGCCTCGTCGTGATCGGGCAGGGCGTCGACCTCGATCGGGCCGGCGATCATCCGGTTGCCCTCCGCGTAGATCGCAGCGACGCCGGGGTGCTCCCCGTCGGTGGTGCCGTAGACCTGCTCGGCCTCGCGCTTGACGTCGCGCTCCCAGATCTCCTCGACCTTGATCCGGCCGAGCGGCTTGCCTTCGTCGCTCGACAACTCGACGGTGTCGCCGACCTCGCACTCGAGGTCGGTCGCCAGAGTGATCGGGATCGGCCAGTACTCGCCGTCGGCGGTGCGCATCTCGGAACAGACGCGCTCCCAGTCGGCGGAGCCCTGGAAACCGGTCAGCGGCGCGAAACCGCCGTTGCCGATCATCTCGAAGTCGGCGGTGTGGCGCTCGGAAAGGGTCAGAGAAAGCTCGGTCATCGTGTCGCTCATGCGGTAAGTCTCACCAATCGTTCGGGGGAGGGGTCTATCGAAGGGGTGCCGGGGCGCCGCTAGTTGATCCCGCACTCGGTCTTTGCCAGACCGACCCAGCGGCCGTCGCGCGGCGAGCCACCCGGCCCGACGGGCTTGGTGCAGTGGGTGCAGCCGATCGACGGGTAGCCGTGGTCGTGCAACGGGTTGTACGGGAGATGGTGCTCACGGATGTAGTTCCAGACGTCGCGCTCGGTCCAGTCCGCGATCGGGTTCAGCTTCCAGAGGTCGAACCGCTTGTCCCAGGTGAACTTGGGGGTGTTGGCGCGACTGGTTGAATCCTCGCGGCGGACGCCAGCGAGCCAGCAGTCTACGGAAGAGAGCGCGCGGCGCATCGGCTCGACCTTGCGCAGGCCGCAGCAGGCGTCGGGATCGCGGTTCCAGAGCTCGTCGCCGTGCTTGGCCGCCTGCTCCTCGAGGGTCAGGTTGTGGAAGCGGTCGAACTCGACCCCGAGGTGCTCGGCGAGCTTGTCCCGGGTCTCGTAGGTCTCCGGGAAGAGGACATCGGTGTCGAGATAGAAGAAGCGGGCCTCGGGGTTGACCTGGCTCGCCAGGTGAGCCGTCACCGAGCTGGTTTTTTGGAACGAGCATGCGATGTAGTGGCGCTCGCCGAAGGTCTCGAACATCCACTCGATCGCCTCGCTGGCGCTGCGGCCCTCGAGGTCGGCGGCGACCGCCTCGGCGTCGATCTCCGGGGTGACGGCGACTGGGTTCATATCGCGCACTCGCCCTCGCCCCGCTCCACTTTGTAGGGGCTCTGGCGGTTCCAGTCGATGAACTGCTGCATCGTCTCGAGGCTGAACTCGGCCGGCAGCGTCAGCTCTTTGACCTCGGCTTCGAAGCGCTCGGCGCCGGCCCGCTCGGCGAAGGCGTTGAACTCCTCGCCCTCGCTGCGCTCGGCCTCGTAGAGCTTGATCCAGCGCTCGACCGCCTCCGGCACCCGCTTGGCGGGCAGCCGTGACTTCAGCCGCGTGCCGAAGATCACCTCGCCGCCCTCGTAGTTGCCGCCGATGTGCGGGATGTAAGCGGGCATCTGGCGGCCGCCGACTTTCAGCGAGGCGCCGTAGAAGCCGATGTTGGCGATGTGGTGCTGGCTGCAGCCGTTCGGGCAGCCGCTCATCTTGATGTGAATCTGGCGGGTCAGCTCGTCGGAGATCTCCATCTCCTCGACCCGCTGCTTGATCGCCCGGTTGAGGCCCATCGAGCTGGTGATGCCGAGTTTGCAGCTGTCGGTGCCGGGGCAGCTGACGACGTCGGTGACCTCGCGGGCGCCGGCCTCGCCGAGGTCGAGCGCGCACAGCCGCTCCCAGACGTCGAAGAGGGCCTCGTCGCGGACCCAGCGCAGGACCAGGTTCTGCTGCACGGTACTGCGGGCGTAGCCGCCGGTGTACTCGCGCATGATCGTCGCCAGGCCGCGGAACTGCTCCGGCGTCAGGTCGCCGCGGTCGATCTTCACCTCGACCGCCGAGAAGCCCTCCTGGCGCTGCGCCTGCACGTTGGCTTCGACGAAGCGCTCGAACTCGCGCCGCTCGCCGTTGGGCGAGGCCGGCGCAGCGGGCGCGTCGGGGGCGTTCGCCTCCTCGTCGTCGTCGAAGCGCAGCCGCTCGACCAGCTCCGCGTCGAACTCCCGCTCGGCGACCCAATCGCCCTGCAGCTCCTCCTCGACCTGCTCGCGGAAAGCGTCGATGCCGATTTTGTCGATCAGCACCTTGATCCGGGCGCGGGCGCGGTTGACGCGCAGCCACTCCTGGCGGTCGAAGATCCGCAGCGCCGCCTCGGCGACCTTGAGGTAGTCGCCGTTGTCGGCCTCGACGAACTCGTAGAGCGTCGGCGCGACCCGGGCCATGATCGAGGTGCCGCCGCCGACCCGCACCTCGAAGCCCTTGATCCCGTCGCGCTCGCGGCTGAGGAAGGCGATGTCGTGGATGCCGGTGATCGCCCGGTCCTCGTCGGAGCCGGTGAAGGCGGTCTTGATCTTGCGCGGCATCAGCTGCGTCGTCGGGTGGCGGACGAAGTAGCGGACGTAGGCGCCGGCGTAGGGGGTCGGGTCGAAGACCTCGTCGGGGGCGACGCCGGCCCAGGGGTCGCCGGTGACGTTGCGGACCGTGTTGCCGCAGCCCTCGCGCGAGGAGAGGTCGACCTCGGCGATCTCGCGCAGCAGCGACTCCATGTCGCGCAGCGGCACGTGGTGGATCTGGATGTTCTGCCGGGTCGTGATGTGGCCCTTGTTCAGGGGCGCCCACTTCTCAACGACGCTGGCGAAGGCGTCCATCTGCTCCGGCGTTACGCCGCCGAAGGGGAGCTTCACGCGGACCATCTGCACGTCGGGCTGGCGCTGTCCGTAGACGCCCTGTTTCAGGCGGAAGCCGATGAACTGGTCTTCGGCCAGGTTGCCGGCGAGGAACTCCTCCGCTTCGTTGTCGAAGTCGTCGAACTCGCGCTCGATGATCGGAATGACGTGCCCGGGGACGTTCTCGTAGGTCTCCGGGTTCTCCAGCGTGCCGGCGCGCCCCTTGCCGCGCTGCTGCTTCTCCTGATCTACGACGACCTCCACACCCGGAAAAATAGCAAAACCGGACCGGGATTAGGGTATTTATCTCTGAGCAGGGACTTCAGCGCTACGAAGAGCGTTTCCGCGCCTGCAGGATCGCCGCGGCCTCGCCGGACTCGGCGACGTAGCCGCCGTCGGGCTCGAGCGGCAGGCCGGCCTCCTCCCAGCCGACAATCCCCTCGCTGAGCTTGGCGGCGTCGTAGCCGGCGGCGGCGAGCGCCTCGGTCGCCATCGTCGAGCGGTTGCCGCCACGGCAGTAGAGGACGACCGGGCGGTCCTTGTTGATCTCGCCGCTGCGCTCGACCAGCTTGTCGAGTGGCAGGTGCTGGGCGCCGGCGATGCGGCCTGCGTCCCACTCGTGCTCGGCGCGCACGTCGACCATCTGCGCGCCGTCGGCGACCAGCTTCTGCGCTTCCTCGCGCGAGACCTCGTGCGCCTCTCCCGCCGTGGCCTCGTTCTCCCGGGCCTCGGCCGCCATCAGTCGAGTTCCGTTCCCTCAACGAGGAAGGCGACGCGCACGTGGGCGCGGTACTCGTCAAGGTTCTCACCACGGATCCCGGTCGAGACGATGTCGACGGCGCGGATGTTGCGCAGCGTGCCTTGCGCCTGGGCGAGCGCCTGTTTCGCCGCGTCGTCGGTCGACGTCTTCGAGCTGCCGACCAGCTCGATGATCTTCACGACAGCCATTTTCGTCCTCCTTCTAGATGTTGCTGGACGGTCGCCTTTGCGCTGACTCCCTCGCTCAGCGCGGCCCGCTGCCACGGCCCGATCGCCACCCCGCTCCCGGCGACCGGCGCGGTCGTCTCGGCAATGAACCGTTGGAGCGCCGCGGCTATCGCAGCCGCCTCGTCTGCGTCGGGATTCGCGCTCATGGGCGAACCATAGCCTTGTGGGATCAGCCCTCGTTATTGAGGCCAGCTACGGGGGTGCCGTGGACGCGGATCGCGCAGTCGGTCGTCGGCGGGTCGAAGGAGTCGGTTAGGGCGCGGCCGGCGGGGTGGCCGTCGCGGCCGCACTGGATGACGTAATCGCGGACGCCGTCGCGGGCGTCGATCACGTCATCGCCGCCGTGGCCGTAGAAGAAGTCCTTGCCGGGCTGGCCGAGCATCGCGTTTGGGCCGCCATCGCCGATCAGCACGTCATAGTCGAAGGAGCCCTCGATGTCCTCGTCGGTGGGCGAGAGACGGACGTGGTCGCAGCCCTTGACGACGTCGATCCAGGCGGCGTGGGCGGCGAGCGATACGTAGAGCGTGCCGGGGTGGGCCTGGGTCTCGGCGAAGGAGGCGTCGTCGCGGCCGGGTCCGCCGACGATCGCCCCGCCGGCACAGCCGCCGCCCGCTGCGAGCAGGTCGCCGTCCCCTTCCCCGTAGAGGTAGGTCGGGCCTGGCAGACCGCCGATCAGGCCGTCGGCGCCGTCGCCGCCGTAGAGACGGTCGCTGCCGGGCCCGGCCTCGACCAGGTCGTCCTCGGGGCCGGCGTGGATCGTGTCGTTGCCGAGGCCGCCGGCGAGGCGGACGTTGCCGACCTCGGCGAGCGAGCCTTCGACCCGCATACTGTCGCCGGCCGGCCCGAGGTCGGCCATGATCCAGCGCGCCGGGCCGCCGTGGGTCGAGCAGACGATCTGGGTGGCGAGGCCACCGGGACGAGTGCAACCGGCGCCGATCGCCAGGCCCTTGGTGGCGGTGACGCCGAAGGCCCCGGCGGCTTCGTCGTAAGCGACGGTGAAATCGTCACGGCCGCCGCCCCCGACGATCTCGAGGCCGCCTCCGCCGCCGCGGGTGCCGTCGAATTCGATGTAGGCGGACGCTTTGACCGGGGCTTCGCGGCCACAGGACAGGCCGCCGGGGCCGAAACAGGCGTCGTTGCCCTGGCCGCCATCGAGCGCGTCGGCGCCGCCGGCGCCGCGCAGCACGTCGTCGCCAGGCCCCCCGTCGAGTGCGTTCGCCTGCTTGGTGCCGATCAGCGTGTCGCGGAAGGCCGAGCCTTCGATGCTCTCCAGCCGGAAGAGACGGTCGTGGCCGTCGCCCCGAGCGCGGTGGCTCTTGAGCGAGACCCAGACGCCGCTGCCGCGGCCGCCGGCGACGGCGGTGGCGAAGGAGGCGATGTCGCCGCCGCCGGGCCCACCGTCCATGCGGTCGTAGCCGTAGTCGCCGTGGACGAGGTCGAATTCGCCGGGGCCGCCGCTGAGCGTGTCGATGCCGAGGCTGCCGCCGACCTCGTCGGCGTTGCCCGTGCCGCCCGTCGCCTTGTCGTCGCCGAGGTCGCCGACGACCGAGTCGCTGCCGGCGCCGCCGTCGACCAGGTCGTTGCCTCGTCCGCCGTGAATCTGGTCGTCGCCGGGTCCGCCGCAAATCAGGTCGTTGCCGAGGCTGCCGGTGATCGTGTCGTCTCCGTCGCCCCCCCAGATCACGTCGCGCCCCGGCGTGCCGCGCAACACGTCCGGCCCTTCTCCGCCGACGATCGTCGGGCGCCGCTCATGGCAGCGCGGTTCCGCTTCCTCCGCCGAGCCGCCCGCGCCGAGCGCGAGCAGCGCCGCCAAGCACACCAAGCCAACCGCCAATCCCCCCCTCATCTGGGCATCAGCGTATCGGCTCTTCTCCGGCGCAAAGAGTTGACGGTTCTGTTCGTGAATTGTTACATTACATTGCTAGAGGTGATGTAAAATGGCCCGCATGAAGCGACTGCAGATATCGATCGAACCCGAGCTGGACGCGGCCGTCGAACGCCGCGCCGACGAAGAGGGGCTGTCGAAGGCGGAGGTGATCAGACGTTGCGTGCGGGAGGAGATACGGCCATTGCCATCGATAGAGGACGATCCGCTGTTCAAGATGTTCGGCACGGTGTCGAGCGATCCCGACGACAACCGGACGATCGACGAGGTCGTCTATGGGCTGGTGGATCGGGACTACCCTTGATCTTCGTCGATACCTCATTCCTGATTGCGGGCTTTGACGATCGCGATCCACACCACCGCGAGGCGGTGCTTCTCACGCGGCAGGTCAGTGGACGACGGATGATCACGAGCAACCATGTCCGCGGCGAGAGCTGGACCTGGTTCCGGCGCAAGCAGTGGCACGGAAAGGCCGTCGAGCTCCTCGACGCTTTACGCGTCAGAGCCAGCAACGTCGGAGTTGATTTCGTAGGCGAGGAGCTCGAAGACGACGCGCTCCGCTGGCTCCGCCAGCACGACGAGCGCGAATACTCGTTCGTCGACGCCACCAGCTTCGCCTACATGCGCGCGAAGGGCATCCAGGAGGCGCTCGCCTTCGACGGCGACTTCGCCGCCGCCGGCTTCACGGAACTGCGCCCTTGAGCGTGTTAACTACAGGGTCGTCGCGAGGACGGTCATGAAGCCGAGGAACATGGTTCCGATGATGCCGTAGGCGGATTTGATGATCACCCGGTTCAGTTCGGCGAAGTTCTCGTTGAGCCGCGAGAATTCCGCCTCGAGGCGCCCGATGCGCTGGTCCGTCGCGTCGGCGCGCCGGCCCATTTCCTCGAAACGTTCGTCGATGCGGTCGAACTTTTCGTCGACGCGCTTGAAGCCGTCGTCGACCCGCTGGTTCAGGTAGTCCAGGCGGTCGTCGGTCCAGCTCTCTCTCATTGTCTCCATGCTCCCATTGTCTCAGACAATATGTTACATGTGACGCGCGGGAGTGTAAAATTTCCGTGACACTTGGGCACTCGGAACCTCGGTGGGTGCTCAGTCCAGGCTGATCATCACGTGCTTGATCTCGGTGTAGTCCTCGAGGGCGTAGATCGATAGGTCCTTGCCGTAGCCGGATTCCTTGTAGCCCCCGTGGGGCATCTCGGAGACGAGCGGGATGTGGTCGTTGATCCAGACGCAGCCGAACTGGAGGGCGTTGGCGACGCGCATGGCGCGGCCTATGTCGCGGGTCCAGACCGAGGAGGCGAGGCCGTAGCGGGTGCCGTTGGCCCACTCGATCGCCTTCTGCTCATCGGAGAAGGGCTGCACGGTGATCACCGGGCCGAAGATCTCCTTCTGGATCATCTCGTCGTCCTGCTCGAGGCCGGCGACGACCGCCGGCTCGAGGAAGAAGCCGGGCAGGTCGGGCGGGGAGCCGCCGGTGACGACCTCGGCCCGGTCCGGGCGGCGCTCGAGGAAGCCCTCGACCCGCTCGCGCTGGCGCTGGGAGTTGAGTGGCCCGAGCGTGGTCTCCTTCGAGAGGGTGTCGCCCAGGACCAAGCCCTGCGCTTCGCCGACAAGCCCGTTGACGACGTCGTCGTAGACGCCCTTGGCGGCGAGCACGCGGGTCGCCGCGGTGCAGTCCTGGCCGGCGTTGTAGTAGCCGGTGCCGGCGATCGTCTCCATCGCCGTCTCCATCTCGACATCGTCGAAGACGATCACCGGCGCCTTGCCACCCAGCTCCAGGTGGACGCGCTTCAGCGTGTCGGCTGCCGCCTTGGCAATCCCCTTGCCGGTCGCCGGCGAGCCGGTCAGCGAGACCATCTCGACGTCGGGGTGGTTGACCAGCTCGACCCCGGTCGGCTCGCCGTGGCCGCCGATCACGTTGAGCACCCCCGGCGGCAGCAGCTCGCCGCACCATTCGGCGAAGGTCAGCGTCGTCAGCGGCGTCGTCTCGGCCGGCTTGAGGACGACCGTGTTGCCGGCGGCGAGCGCCGGGCCGATCTTCCATATCGCCATCATCAGCGGGTAGTTCCAGGGGGTGATCTGGCCGACCACGCCGATCGGCTCGCGGCGGATGAACGAGGTGTGACCCTCCATGTACTCGCCGGCGGCGCGGCCCTCCAGGCAGCGGGCGGCGCCGGCGAAGAAGCGCAGGTTGTCGGCCATCACTGGGATCTCGTCCTCGAGCACGGCGCCGCGCGGCTTGCCGGCGTCGGCCGCCTCGAGGTCGGCGATCTCCTCGCCGCGCTCCTCAATCAGGTCGGCGATCCGCAAGAGCGCCCGTGCCCGTTCCCCCGGCGGCGTCGCCGCCCAGCCCTCGAAGGCACCCTTAGCCGCGGCTACCGCAGCATCGACGTCGGCCTTGGTCGAGAGCGGCGCCGCGGCGATCGCCTTGCCGGTGGCCGGGTTCACCACGTCCTCCATCCCCCCCTCGGCCGGATCGACCGCCTTGCCCCCGATGAAGTTCCTCAGCTTCGTCTTGGTAGCCGCCGCCATCAGGTCACCTCCGCTTTGTCCTTTGCACGTTCCGCCCCGCGCAAGCCGAGCGCTTCCTCGGCCGGCACGCAGGTCGCCCCCATCGCTTCGGCCACGGCCGGGTGCGTGACCTCGCCGCCGGCGATGTTGACCCCGAGCCGCAGCCCTGGGTCGCGCCGAATCGCCTCCCCGAGACCCTGGTCGGCCAGCGCGATCGCGTAGGGGAGGGTCGCATTGGTCAGCGCGTGGGTCGAGGTGATCGGCACCGCGCCGGGCATGTTGGCGACGCAGTAGTGGG
>Ga0070674_100000015_pt1 | contig 92503 bp, 142 predicted proteins | sample KBSM33metaG_FD_65344 | JGI IMG/M metagenome (GOLD analysis project Ga0070674, IMG submission 65344) | Miscanthus rhizosphere microbial communities from Kellogg Biological Station, Michigan, USA - KBS M3-3 metaG | ecosystem: Host-associated > Plants > Roots > Rhizosphere > Soil ... | reverse complement strand
CCGTTGTGGACGCCGGACGCCGCTTTCGAGCCCGGCTACACGGCGCCGATGGTCTCGTTGGCCGAGCCGGTGGTGAAGGATCCCGTCCAGTTCCGCAAGGCCCTCGGACGGTTCCCGGACACCAACGTTATGGCTGTCACCGGCATCACCAAGGGCGTGGAGCGCCTGGACTCCCTGGCCACTACGGCTTGGTACTCGGTGCTGAAGTCGGGCGAGACGCAGGTGTGGGCCAACAACCGGCTCCGGCGGTACCCCAACACGCAGCAGATCGAGGCCCGTGCCAAGCACCTGGACGATTTCGCCGCGCTCGGCTGCAACCCCACCGAGATCGCCAATGGCTCCAGCGCCGAGGCGGCGAGAGGCGCCATCAAGTCGTGGCTGGCGTGGGAGGAGCGGCACAACGACGCTCCGAGCCTGGTTCTATTGTCAAACATGGCGCCGATGCAGGACGCCGTGATGCCAGCATCTCCGGTGACGAGCATTGCCAATCACCCCTCCGTGATGCGGCACGTGCACGAGCAGCAGCCGCTGCCGGTGTTCGGCTTCGACTCGCTGGTGAGCACCTACAAGGACGGCGAGGGCCGCGACGTCCACGAGGAGACGGTCATCGTCACCTCGCCCAACCACTCGCAGCGGATGTGCAGCACGTGCGTGCTGGCCAACAACTGCCCCGCTTGGAACCCGGGCTCGGCGTGCGCCTTCAACATCCCCTTGGAGATCCGGACCAAGGACCAGTTGCAGGCGACCATGCGGGCCATGGTCGAGATCCAGGGCCAGCGGGTGGCCTTCGCCCGGTTCGCTGAGGAGGCCTCCGGCGAGGTCTTGGACGTCGGCGTGTCGATGGAGATGGACCGCTTCTTCCGGCTCATCAAGGACATGCGCGACATCAGCGACACCCGGGACGTGGTGCGGCTGGAGATGGAAGCACGAGGCAACGCTGGGATGTTGTCCCGCATCTTCGGGTCTGGCGTCGGGGCCGCAGCGAGGGCTGTGACCATCCCGATGTCCGGCGACGAGGTGATCACGACGTTGGATGACCACGACACCTGAGAAAGGACCCAACGATGACACTGGCAACACTCTTCGCCGTCGATGACGGCCTCATGAGCGGCAACGCCAACCTGGCCGACATCTTGTTCCTGGCGGCGTTCGTCGTGGCGATCGTGGCCGCGATCGTCGCGTGGATCGTGCTGCCCCGCAGCATCGTCCTGACGTTGATCTCGGTGGCCATCGCCCTGGTTGCACTGGCCTGGCTGGTCCTCTGACCCCGGGAGGAGGCGCTGTGAGACCCCAGGATCGCCTCTGGGGTCTCCCCCGCCTCCTGGTACCGGAAGTGGGTCTGCGTCGCTCACAGGGCCTTATAGAGCCTCTCCGATTGTCAATCATCTGACCTGCCATACCTATGGATCGAGGTGTGTTAGCACCGAGCCCGCGACGATCGGGCCATCCGGGCACCTATAAGGGGGCAGGGGGCGAGGGGGTACGATCCCGCTATGCCGGACGACTACGAGCAGCGAGCACGGGTCCAGAAGGCGAACCGGTTGATGGAGCACCTGTGGGCCCGCGGTCACCGGTCCAAGGACCTGGACCGCATGCACCCCACCGTGCTGGCGCACCACGCCTCCAGCGCCGGAGTCCGAGCCCCGTCCGAGGAGACCTGGAACATGGTTGGGTCGATGATGCGGATCCGGGAGCGGGAGCAGAGCCGTGAAGATCCGTTCGAGGGACTGTAGGGAGAGACCATGACGTACGGCATCGTCGGGATTCTGATCGTCGTGCTCCTGGTGGTCCTCGTGATCTTCCTCATCCGCCGTCTGTAGTCATTGACATTGACGGCCCTGGTCGAGGATCACGGCTTCTTCCAGCCGCGACCCTCGATCAGGAGCAGGCCTTGCTCGACCGCCTGGCTGAGTGCGTCAGCCGCCCGGTCGGGCTGGCTCATGAAGCGGTTGGACCGCCGCATGATGTCCCGCTTGGAGAAGGTGTCGCTCGGCAACTTGGCGACCAGAGCCATGAGGTGGATCAGGTCGTCGGCCGAGGAGGCGCCCATCTCCCCGAACGCCCGCAGGGCGTGGAGGGTGTAGAGGCGCAGGATGTTGGCGGCATCATCGGCGTCCTGCACGGTGACCTCGGTCCGGCCGTCAGCGATGGTGAGGATCGAGGCCATCCGGATGAAGTGCCCGCCCCGGACCTTCGATGCCCAGGCCGAGATGGGAGCCAGCAGGCCGTCCGTGGCCATCTGGGGCTCGATCTCGTCCCGCCACTGGCCGATGCGCCGACGAGCAGCCGGTGACCAGGTGATGGTCTTGATGTCGTTGGAAGCGAACATCTCCACGATGGAGGCGATGTTCTCGGTGTAGGCCTTGATGATGCCAGCAGGCACCAGCCGGGGCCGAGCCGCCCGGTGGCCGACCATGGTGTCGGGGTAGGCGATCATGAACCGGGGCATGAGGCCGCGGTTCACCATGTCCGAGCCGAGCGAGGTGAGCACGGTCGGCTGCATGGCGAGCATCATCGTGACGATGGGCCGCTCGATGGTGATCTCCCCGGTGGTGCGCCGGGCCTGCGTCAGGCGCTCGCCGTCGTAGCCCTTCAACACGGCCTCCTTGGAGCCGCCACGGAAGTTCAGCAGCGCCTCGGCCTCCGGGCTGGCGACGATGATCCGGCCGTCGTTGGCCTCCAGGGCGTCGATGACCGCCGCTGGTGTGACATCAGTGAGGATGCGCAGCGTCGGGCCGGTGGTCGACCGAGCCGACGTCTTCAACTGCTGCTCCTCGTAGGCGAGGCGGATGATGGCGTCATCAAGGGTGATGTCGCCGTCCTTGACCTGCTTCATCAGCGACGTCTCGGTGGAGCGGAGGTACTTCTTGTGCATCCGGTTGCGGGCCTGCTGCTGGCGGACGTCGGACTTGATGACGCCGTGCACCTCCTCGGCAGCCTTGGTCACCGGGTCGAGGAGGCGGGCGAACGCCGGGCTCTTGCCCTCACCCGAGGCGAGCAGCGCCATGGTGTACATGTTGACGGGCTCGATCCAGCCCTCCACGACCTCGCTCTGAGCGGAGCCGTTGATGGCAGCAGAGATGGCGCCGAGCGCCAGCGTGCTGACGGCATCAGCAGGCACCTGCAACTCGATGGCGACGGCCTCGGCGTAGTCGCCAAGCCATTCGGGGAGGAAGTCGTGGATGGAGAGGTCGGGTGAGGAATCGGGCGATGACACTGGGGTTGGCTTCTCCTGCGTGGTGGGTGGGAGTGATGACAATTTACTCGATCGGGCATTGACATTGCCAATCGGAATCCTGTGACATTTGTCACCAACTACAAGACCCCCAGGGCGAACCCTGGGGGTCTCGGACTCTCCTCACCCGAGAAGGAGCCGTGTAGAGACTACACCGCTGCGGCGGTGGCCTTCTTCGTCGCCACCCGCTTGCTGGGGGCCGACGCCTTCGGAGCCGTCGCCTTCTTGGCGGGAGCAGGCTTCGCAGCCTTGGCCGGGGCGGGCTTCGCAGCCTTGGCAGCCGGGGCCTTCGCAGCCTTGGCAGCCTTGGCAGCCTTGGCAGCCTTGGCAGCCTTGGCAGCCGGGACCTTCTTGGCCGGAGCCTTCGTGGACTTGGCCGCGGTCTTGGCGGGCGCCTTGCCGTTCTTGGCCGGAGCCTTGGTGGTCGGGGCCTTCGCCGTCTCGGCGGTCCTGCCGTTGGTGTAGGCCTCGTTCGACTGCACGACGACGTTGCCGTCAGCAAGCGTGCGGATCTTCACGCTCAGGCCCTTGCGGGTGGCCGAGGTGCGGATGACGCGCTCGATCGAGGACGTGGGGCCGTCGAAGTCGATCCCGTTCTCCAGGAGGACGATCTTGCCCGAGAACCACTTGGGCCACGGGTACGCAGCCGACCGGGGCTTGGTCGGACGCTTGTCGATGTTCTTGGTACTCCAGTCGTAGGACTTCAGGGTCTGCATGGTCTCTTGCTCCTTCAGGGCGGTTGTTGACAGTGACTTGATGCTACATCATCTGCTGGTGTTGATGCAACTCACCCCCGGGAGAGATATCGGATGAGGAACTGGGGCATCTCCTCCAGCGACGTGATCTCGTGGAAGGCATCGATGGCGTCGAGGCCTTTGATCACCGTGCGCTCGTTCCGGTAGAAGAACAGCACGATGTCCCGGTAGGGCGCGGTGTACTCGGCCAGCGAGTGGTGGGCGTTGAAGTCACCGTCAAACTCGCCATCGGTCATGATGATCACGAGGTGCCGCTGACGCTCGAAGCGCTGGCCGTGGAGGGTGGCGAGCACGGGGGTTGGGTCGGTGCCCGACATCTCGGCAAAGTCCCGCGGCGGGAACAGTGGGGAGTCGTCCGGCTCCCACAGGATCGTGCCGTTGTCCGAGAAGGTGGTCACGGTGCAAGGCACCTCGGCTACCTCGCAAGCCTTCTTCATGGCGTAGGCCGCGATGCCCAGTGCCTCGATGTCGGCATCCATCGAGCCCGAGCCGTCGAGCACGACTGACACGGCCAGGTTGGGGTACTGGAAGTCGCCACCGGCAGCGTAGGTGCGGCGGTACTCCTGGTCGCCCGGCTGGCGGGTCTTGTAGCGCATGACGTTGATGACACCATGGCGCTGCCCCTCGTGCCACGTGGGAGCGATGCGCTCCCGGCCCTGGCGGATCATGTTGGCGAAGGCCCGGTACAGCGCCTCACCCTGGGCCAAGCCCTTCGGGTTGGGCAGGCCCGGCTTCAACTCCAGTGGCAGGCCTTCGTCCTGGGCCTTCTGCTTGGCTCGGTTGTAGGCCTTGCGGTCCTGGATGACGCCGTCATCCTTGTTCCGCTCGGCCTCGGCGTTCTTGAAGGCGTCAGCAGCAGCCGTGCGTGCGTCCTTCGCTGCCTCGGACAGCGTGCCGGGCTGCGGATTGGCGTTCTCCCGAGTCTCCTTGATGGCGTCACGAATGTCGTCCTTGTCGCATGCACCAGCAGCCACGAGATCATCCACGCCGACGTTGTTGTCGAGCATCGGGCTCGGAAGGATGGTGTGCTGGCCGACTGCCTTCTGTGTGGTGTCGGCAACATGACTGCTCAGCATGTCGACCATGCGGAGCACCTCGGTCATCATGCTGTGTGCATCAGTGGCGCCCATGTAGCGGGTCACGATGCCCTCGTACTCCTTCACCAAGTCCTCGCCGTGGTGCAGTGCCGCCACCTCACGGGAGGTGGAGCGCACGTCGACCGGGAGGTACAGCCGTCCAGCCAGGAGCCAGTAGTCGTCGGCCTTGCCGTAGATGTACCGCAGCACGAGCGGTGTGTAGTACTTGATCAGGTTCGGGGAGCGGCCGACCATGGTCGCTTCCATGCGCTGGTCCTCCAGCACGTTCCACGCCCACTGGACATCCCCGGTGTTCCGCCCGGCTGTGATGGGCGTGGGCGCGTGCTTCTCAGCCTCAGCGATGAGGTCGGGCAGCGGCACCGTGACCAACAGGTGGCCCGCCTCGTGGTACGTCAGGCCGCGGATGATGCCGAAGTAGTCGGCCTCGTTCGCCACGTTCTCGGAGACCCGGATGTTGATCGACTTGAAGTCGGTGAAGGCCACAGGGTCGGGGCCATGTCCGGTCGTGAGGTAGAACGGCACCCGGCGGCGGACCCACGTGTCGACGGAAGCAGACAGCCGAGGGTGGAGTCCGCGGAGGATGGCGTGCGAGTGGGCGGGCGTCAAGTCCTTTCTCCACGAGCGCCACGAGTCGAAGCGCCGGAGGTCTTCCAGGATCTCGACGGCGTACCGCTTCTGCTGTCGGTTGCGGCGGGTGGCTGGCATGAGGGACAGCGTACACGGGTTCGGAACCCTTGCACAAGTCACCGGAACCAACGTCTTCTCAGAGGCTCCAGGATGCCCCAGGATCGATGAGACCCCACTTCCGCACCCAGCACCCCACCCGGCCTCTGTTGTCTCAACAGAGACGAATCGGGTGTTGTCAAGTTGTAGCCGGAAACAGCCTCTGACCTGCGTCAATGTCAATGCTGCTACATGAAACCCGCTTGCGACCAGGGTTTCAGAGATTTCCCTGCATTCATGCGGGTTTCAGCGAAAGTGGCCGATATGACTTGCATATGACCCCTCCATATCTGATATGGTTCCGAACCATGCGATCCCCCTCCACCACGGCGGCTGACCGATGAAGGCCTCAGACCTTCTCCCTGGCCGTGACTACCTGCTGGACGACAGCCGTGAGGCGACGGTGGTCAATGCGACCCCGGTGCCCGATGGCAGGCCGAACCAGCGCAAGGTGCTCGTCACCATCGACGGCGAGGAGGAGTACATCCTTCCCCGCCAGATCGCCACGGCCAAGCCGATTGTGACCAAGACGGTCAAGCCGCTCCCGACCAAGAAGGTCGTCCGCCGCTCGCTGGCGCTGGATGACCCCCGGCTCGACATGTTCCGCCCCGACCCCTCGGTGGTCGAGACCTACGTCAGCCGCAAGATGGCCAACGGCCAGCGCGACATCGACTACTTCCTGGAGTGCTGGAGGCGGAAGGAGAACGTCCTTCTCGTCGGTGACACGCAGGCGGGCAAGTCGCTGCTCGTGCGGGTGCTGGCCGTCCTTGCTGGCAACGTCATGGGCCTCGGCAAGCCGCTGCCCGTGTTCACCCTGTCGGGCTCGTCGGGCATCACCGACTTCGACCTGTTCGGCCAGCCGCAGTCGTGGACCGACGATGACGGCAAGGAGCGTCTGGTGTGGCTGCCCGGCGTCGTTGACCTTGCCTCCCGTGTCGGAGGGATCCTCGACCTGGACGAGATCGGCATGATGGGCGAGCGCGTCACGTCCTCGCTGCACCCGGTGTGCGATTGGCGGCGCATGTTCGTCAACCGCAACAAGCCGGTGCTCGTGCCCGGCGACGGCTTCATGCCCGAGCAGGTCAAGGTCTCCGATGACCTGTGGATCGTGGCCACCACGAACCCGAGCACGTACCGTGGTTCCGGAACCCTGAACGAGGCGTTCGCCAACCGGTTCCGCCACATCATGTGGGACTACGACGAGAGCGTGGAGAAGGTGCTGATCCGCAACGAGGGCGTGTTGGCCCTCGGTGAGGCGCTGCGCAACGCCCGAGCCGTCAACCACGTCCGCACGCCGATCGGCACCGCCGCCCTCATCCGCTGCGCCCAGGACGTCGAGCGCGATGGTGTGGACATGGCATTGTTCTGCCTCGTGTCCATGTTCACCTCCGACGAGCGGCCGGTGGTCAACGAGATCATCGAGTCCCGGTCGTACCGCGGCCTCATCTCCAAGGCGGCATCCGATGGTGGGTCGATCTTTGACCTGCCCGACGAGGACCAGCCGTTCTGATGCACAAGGCATCCGCATCCAGCGCATCAGTCGCCCGGCCTGATGACAAGATGGGCCGTCCCAAGCGCTCGTGGTACCAGTACATCGATCACGAGCGCGGCCCATACCCGACCAGCACGCAGCGCAAAGGCCAGCAGAAGAACGCCAACGCCAAGCGGCGGCGCCGTGACCGTCAGGTGGAGGACTGATGCGCGCCCGAGGTGTAGTCGGACACAAGATCGTCGCCATCAAGCAGGAGCGCTTCTACAACACGATGACCCAGCAGTGGACCTACGAGTTGCAGTCGATCACCCTGGACAACGGCCTGAGGATCATCCTCATGGCCCACGAGACAGAACAGGAGCCGTACGTGGAAGGTGTGGTGGCGTGATGCTCGGCCTTGCTGTCATCATCATCGTCTGTGGGCTTGTCGTCGTCGGCCTGCTGGTGTGGGTCACGGCGATCCTCGCCTACGACAAGGGGCGGCGGGACCGGGAGGCCGAGTTCGACACCTGGATCAAGCACCGCCCGTGGGTCCAGGTGGCGGAGAAGATGCTGGAATCAGACTACAAGGCCAGGGTCGTGACGGCCCGAGCCTTCAACCGCCAGCCGCCTCGGCCCTATGACTGGATGCACGAGGAAGGCCCGCTCAACTCGGTGTGACAACTGCCACACCACCTGACTTGCTTACACGCCAGTCGACCTGATAGACCAGCAGTGATCCCTCACCCACCACGGAAGGAACCATGGAAACCGCAGCCTCTGCGCCTGGCAAGGCGATGAACAGCATCACGCTCCAGTGGGGCCTGATCAGCCTGCCCCTCTCGATCTACAAGGCGACCGAGGACATCGCCATCGCCCGCAAGGAGTTCTACGGCGACGAGCCCGTGGGGCGTCAGTACATCGTCAAGCGCACCGGCGACGTCATCGAGTACTCCGACGTCGAGAAGCGGGCGCTCGCCAGCAATGGCACGTGGGTCGCGCTGTCGGACGATGAGATTGCCCAGGCGACCGGCAACCGTGAGCGCTGCGAGGTGATCACGTTCATCCCGATGTCGGCCATCGGCACGCAGTACGCCGCCGAGGGCATCGACTATGTCCGCCCCAAGCGCTACAAGGGTCGCAGCCTGTGCGACGAGCCCTTCGCCCTGCTGATGGCAGCAATGGCTCAGACCGGTACGGCGGCGCTTCTCCGGTTGGCCCTGCGTGGTCCGGCCCGCTTCGCTGCGCTCACCTCTGAGGGCACGCTGATCTACCTGGCGCCTGTCCAGGCGCTCCGGGAGGCCCCGCCCCTGCCGAGCGTTGCTGCCGACAGCAAGGTGCTGGCCGTCGCTGTCACCTTCATCGAGACGACGGGCATCACCACGCCGACGCTGAGCAACGACAACCCGGCCAAGGTCCAGGACTTCATCGACGCCAAGGCCGCTGGCAAGGCTCCCAGCGCTCTGGAGAAGGCTGCTCCTGTCAACAACGGTGCCGACATCATGGAGAGCCTGATGGCCTCCATCGCCCAGCAGGAAGCCAAGAAGATCGTCCGCAAGCGGACCACGAAGAAGGGAGCAGCGTGATGGCCAAGACACTCATCATCGACGCCAGCAACATCATCATCGACGGCATCTACGAGTTGGGGGACGGCCCTCATTCGATTGAGGTGACGTCGACACCGGATGGGCTCCACGCCTACGTCTACGACCTGCTGGACGAGGACGAGGAGAAGGAGCCGCTGTATGTCATCGACATCAGCGGCGACCGGCTCACACTGGACAAGCCCTGATGGCGTACCGAGGCCAGAAGTACATGACCTGTCCCTCCTGTGGCAAGCGCAGCGTCTACCTCAAACTCAGTAGGGAGGACGCCTACAAGTGCCGCACGACGGACTGCAACTGGTACGCCTTCTGCGACGGCAACGATCCTCAGGACGTCGAGGCGAGGGCTGCGCTGGAAGCCCTCAACCCCGGCCACGACATGGCTCCCCAAGTCGGTGGCCGGACCTACGGAGGCGAGGACTGATGGCCAGACCATCGTGCAAGAGGCTCGACGCATGAGCGAGCCCAGGATCACCCGGTACACGCTCGACGCCTTCCCGTACGGGGTGAACGCTGGCTTGTGGTGCATCAACGTCGAGGAGACCAGTGAGGGCATGTGGGCTGTTCGCTGGCACAGCATGTGCCTCAACCGGCGCACCAAGCAGTGGGACTACGAGCCCACGTCGTCCAACCGGAGCAAGCGGTTCCTCAGCACGCATCGCTTCCCGCTCGACCAGGCGCTGGCGTTGGCCAAGAACGCCTTTCCCAAGATCAAGGTCAACGGCCGCACCGCCGAGGAGGTGATGTCATGGGCACCCTCATCGAGGACATCCAAGAGGTGATGGAACCATGGGATCTGTGGGCACATCAGTGCCACGGAGCCTCGTTGCACCTGGTGCGCTCCGGCGTGCTCGGTGTGCCCGGCGAGGAGGCCCGCGTGGTGCGTGGCACCTGCCATGGCGTGGGTGGTCAGCACTCGTGGTGCATCGTGGGCGACATCGTGGAGCCCCGGATGATCGTGGATTCCACGTACTGGTCCTACATGAAGAGCGAGCGCCTGCCGCCGCGCCCCAAGGCGCGCATCATCAAAGGTGACTCCTCGGACTACGAGCCGAAGGGTGCCGGAAGCATCTTCTCCTACGGCAGGCCACCGGAGCCCTTTGGTGACATCATCGACCCGCCTGAGGGCCTGAGCGCCAGCGCCAAGGCGTTCCTCAGGCTCTGTGGCCCGCTCGATCAGAGGGGTTGGCACTTCCTGTTCCATGCACCATGTCAGGGCTGGCCGTCGAAGGAGATCCTGACGGCGTGGTATGAGTCCACGTCCTGGGCACGGGCGATGATCCCCATCGATCACGTCGGCAACTGGACCGACCTCAACCCACAGGAGTTGTACTGGTAATGGCAACAAGAGACGGTTGGTATCACATGTCGTGCTTCAACGGCCTGTCGCCAACACAGCAGGTGCGCGTGGTCGAGTGGGGCAACCTGCCGATTGGCTACATCCCCGAGGGCGAGTGCGAGAACGGCGCTGCTGTGGCCATCGAAGTATGGGGCGACGAGAAGCCCGGTCCCCGCTTCTACTGCTTGGGCTGCGCGGTGTCCTACCTCCAGAGCAACGAGGTGCGCGTGCAGGTACGCAACATCATCGACATGTACAAGGTGGCGCTGGAGGAAGTGCGCCAGAAGATGGAACGTGATGTGACAACTGTCACACCTGACTGACTGGATCTTAGGATACCGAACCTGATAGACCATGAGTACTCGCCCGGTGGAGTGTGCACCGGGGGCTCCCGGGGTCAGCCAACTCCCGGGCTCATCTGGGAGAGCAGGTCCCAGGGCTCACCGGAACAGGGCGTGATGTCCGGGGTAGGCAGTCCACCCTCACCATGGCGGGGTGGAGGGTCTGGTGGGTACCTCAGCCTCAAACGCACAACCCACCACCCAACGATCGAGAAGGGTGTCAATGTCAACAGCCAAGAACATCAACTTCACCGACGAGGACGTGTACCAGGCGCTCGGTCCCCATCAGCGCCATCCTCTCCAGCCTCTACTGGAACAAGACGGACGGCAAGTCCCTGTCCACCCAGTACGTCGCCATCAAGACCGCCGCCAGTCGAGGCGGGCTGAGCCCCACCGCCGTCGAGAAGGCGCTGGAGCGGCTGGTGGAAGCAGGCCGGGTGCACCTCATGCTCGGCAAGGATCTGCAAGCCAACGGCGTCAGTGCCTATGGCATGCAGAGCAACCACAAGGCCTACGTCCGGGACGACACCCTCAAAGAGGGACAGGCCAGGAAGGCGATCCAGGACAAGCAGTACCGCGAGGGGAGCGCACGGCTGGAGGCCGAGCGGCTGGTGCTGGGCAAGTACGCCGCCGAGGTGACCAGCGAGTACAACCGCTTGCTGGCCGAGACCGGGACCGAGTAGGGTTCCGAACCATGCGACAGATCACCCTCACCGAGGAGCAGACCGAGGCCATCGAAGCGTGGTGTGATGACAACGACGTCACACTGCGTCTCGGCTACAGCGGCCGTGGCATGAACGGCGAATCCTGCATCGGCATCGTCACCGACGAGGATCCTGTGCAGGCGTCGGTCAACCTCTCTACCTACCTGGCCAAGGCGTTCCCCGATGACGAGGCCTTCCTGGCCGAGATGCGGCGCATGGGCCGGGACAACATGGGCCAGTCCACCATCATCTACTGGCCGAGCGTCAAGGCGCCCTGATGTCAGAACGAGCATGCTCGTGGCGCTGGCAGGCGTCGCGCATCGATGTGTCCGAGCCCACCGTGCCCGTCAACCATGTGTGCGGCCTGGTGCTCGGCCACAGCGGTGACCACGTGTGCTCCTGTGGAGCCGTGAGAGGAGAGTGATGAGCGGCTACTACCACACCGACCCCACCGACCCCGAGGCGCCGGTCGAGTTGACCGAGTACAACGGCCTGCGTCCTGGCATGCGGGTCATCTACACCAACCCCGCCTTCCAGCAGCCTGATGGCACCTACAAGACGGCTGGCATGGACCCGCCTCTCATCCTCACGGCGCTCTACCGCATGGGTGACAGCGGCTACACCGAGGCCATCGTCAACGGCGGTGAGTGGGAGGTCAATGCTGACAACCTCAGCATCGACCCCGATGCCTGACTTGTAGTCAGCATCACCATCTGCTAGACTGGCTTTCCCGACCGAAAGGACACCACAAGATGGGTACCCGTATGAGTGTTTCCACCACCAAGTTCAAGGTGGAGGGCGTCGGTCCGTTCCCGCTGGACATGCTGCGCTACGACCAGTGCTGGCCCAAGGCGCAGGACGACGTGCACGAGATGGGCACCAACACGGCTCACCCCAAGCGCACGGTCACCCTGCTGACGCACACCAGGGTCACCGAGAAGCGCTGGGCCTCGTTCGGGTGGACCGTGACCAGCAAGGAGACGTTCTGATGGGCTTCAACGCGGTCGTCGGCATGCTGGAGATGTTGGACGAGGACACCACGCTCCGCTGGCACCTGGCCAACAACCTCTACCCGCCCGTTGGTGACGCCTTCAACCTTGCCAAGGCTGCCATCGAGGCCTGCGCGGACGAGGATGTTGACAGGATCATCGAGGACGGCGAGTTGCAGGCTCGGGCGTTCAAGATCGTGGAGTTGTTCCACTTGGAGGCCTTCGTGATGGCTCGCATCGCCAAGGCCTTGGAAGCCTTGGAAGGCTCGGAGCCCTGCAACTGCGGTGCGGCGTGGGCCGATGGTGTGCACGAGGCCGACTGCCCGCAGGCAACGGCGGCGGATCTCTGATGGCCAAGTACGCCGTGCGATCCACGGATGCGACGTTCGGGGAGGTGGAGGTGCCTGATGATGCCATCATCATCGACTACAAGTACCCTCGCATCACCTACCTCGTACCCTTGGAGACCGATGAGCAGCGCTGAGACGCCGCCCAAGTGCGACGTGCGTATCTTGGAGGACAACGGCAAGCCCACGATCTACCGCTGCCTGTGCGGCTGGAACGGCTCGGGGCGGCTGAGCGAGATCCTGCGGGTGGTCGAGGCGCATCTGGCCAGCAATCCACAGGGCGGGTACTACCGCTTCGGCAACGGTCGCAAGATCAGAGTCGAGGCCGAGTAGTGTTTCCCTGTGCGGAGGCGTGCCACTCCGTACGGGTGTGAGGGGAGTCCGGTTCCAGCCCCGGACTCCCCTCACTGCTTCCAGCGTCAATGTCAATGACGCTATGCCGTGAACTGCTGGGCTACCTCGCGGATCTTGGCTTCCACCTTGTCACGGGCCTCGCCCGTGCGCTGGGCGATGCGGTCGGACACCGAGGTGGAGTCCTGGAGGTCGTCGTCGGTCAGGCCCTGGAACTTGGCCTTGATCTGGCCCTTGGCCTGGTCCCAGTTCTGTTGGAGCGCATAGCGCTCCTGCTGTGTCATGGTCATGCGCGCTTCCATACCCCGCCGCGAACCCCTTGGAACACTTCTTGGAAGCCTTGGAACGATGTGACAACTGTCACGCTGATATGATTGGTTCCGACTACAACAGTGTGCTAGACCAGTGTCATGCCCTCCACCAACCAGGTCACGATGGCGACGGTGCTCAACACGCTGCCCTCGTATGTTGATGTCACCATCACCACTGAGCGCAACGGCAAGACCAGCGAGTACAAGTGCCTCACCCGTGACTTCCCGACCAACGATCCCAACCGCGAGCGCCGTCTGACCTGCCTCACCACCGGCTTCGAGTGGTTCATCACCGCTGAGGCCTTGGAACGGATGGACGTCGTCACGATGGTCATCGCTCCGCAGACGATCACGATGGTGGTCGGGTGATGGCAACACTCACCCGTCACCAGCGCATGGTCCTGCTCGACGTCTGCCGGGTGCTCACCCGTGACCGCTATCGGCCCCGAGCGGTCACGGCCAAGAACCTGCGCAACGCCGTCGCCTACGATCCCTCGCCCAGCGAGACCAAGGACTACCGGACGCTCCAGGTGTGGCCGGTGGGTGCTGCCATGGCGCTGGAGCACCTGGCCGACAAGGGCTACCTGCGTCGCATCAAGGGCCTGTCATCCCGGTCCACGTTCACGGCCTACGTCCTCACCGACCTGGGCTGGGGCTGGTGGAACGACCGTACTGATGTGACAACAGACACACCCGGGTGACTTGGTTCCGACTACAGGACCTGATAGACCAGTGTCATGGCAACGAACGTCATCCGCATCACCGAGTGCCCGGTCTGTGACATGGACGTCAAGGTGCTGATGCTCAACCTCCCAGGCCTCGATGGCATGGTGAGCCTGACGGGCGGGCCGATCGCGGAGATGACCAAGGTGTCGTTCATCCGCGACGGCGGCGCTGCCTGCCCCGGCTGCGGTGTCGGCCTGCTCGTCAGCACTGACGGCAGGCTGGCGCTGCGGTGACTGATGTCACAACAGCCTGACTGGCATCAGGGTACCGAACCCTGATAGACCAGTGTCCTCCCCACCACCACGAAAGGGAACCGCAGTGAGCATCCAAGACTTCGTCATCACCGTTCCGGACACCACCGGCGCCGAGGGCGGGCACTTCATCGAAGGCCTCGACCTCGTGAGCAAGCCGGGTCTCGGCTTCCGGGTGTGGCATTCCAGCCCCACCTCCGACGCCGAGGTGATGGTCCACTTCAACCTCACCGCCGACCAGGCCAGGTTCCTGGCCGAGCGTCTGGTGCAGGCCGCTGATGCCAACGACAAGCGTCACCAGGTGACGGCATGAGCAGCAAGCGTGCAGCAGCCCGCTGGCTCGACGCTCACGTCGGCCAGGTCATCAACACGGTGCAGACCGTGCGGGGCGAGGTGACGTGGGCTCCGGGCCCGCGCACCCTCGCCAAGGCCGGGAAGTCCCGCTGGACGCTCGATGGCTCCAGCGTGGTCATCACCGACTCGCACGGGATCGTCGCTATCACCGACGACATGTTCATGGTCGACTGGCTGGACGAGTCCGACGACCTGATCCACACCACGACCTACTCCGTGGTCCGACCACTGCCCATCGACAGCCACGAGTACGAGCCCGGTGAGCGCACGCACGCCATGCACACCGACCCCGATTGCCGCATCTGCGGCGGGAGGAAGCACTGATGAGCACCCGCTACGTCATCGAGGGCGCCTGGCGCACGGTCTCGGCCGTCCAGGTGGTCCGCAACTCGGACGGTGCCGTGCAGCGTGTCATCCGGGAGGTGGCCGACCTGCGGGACAGCCACTCCGGCCACACGTACGACAGCGGCGCCTACCGGGTGCGTGTCGACGGCACCAAGCCGGTGCCCCGCGCCAAGGTCTTCAAGGGCGAGACGGCCTGGTACAAGGCCGAGTCCTACGAGCGCGACGTCATCCACTCCATCCGCTTCGCAGTCAGGGTGATGTGACAACAGTCACGTCATCCTGATCTGTTTCCGGAACCACGACCTGATAGAACGGACACCATGCCTCTCACCACCGCAGACAAGCCCACTGACCTGATCCGCTACCGCATGCAGGACACCGAGGACGCGCTGCTGTTCGGACTTCCTCTCGCCAAGGGCGACGGCATCCGCACGGGCGGCTTCCTCGTGTCCTTCCGGCTCGCCATCGAGACCCTGATCGCTCAGTCCAAGGTTGTCAGCCAGGCTGCCGACGAAGGTGACCTGGTGCTCGTGCGAACCGTCCTCAACGGCATGACCCGCTCGATGCGTGAACTGCTCGACCAGCAGTCCAGCAAGCGCGCCCGCTACGAGTGGACACGAGCGCTCCAGGCCATCGAGCGCGCCGAGGGTGGCGCCGCCATGCTGGAGTGGGTCAACACGCCCCGAGTCTGATGTCAGCATCAGGTGGGTTGTGACATCAGTCACGCCCACCTGACTGGCGCCAAGGTTCCGAACCCTGATAGAACAGAGAGCGATGACCACCACACACGAGATCCTGAACGAGACGGCCCACACCCTGTGGAACACGGGCGGCTCGCACCGAGGCTTCATCCAGATCAGCCGCAGCGGCCGGGTCCAGATCCGAGGCGAGCAGCACCAGGAGGCCGAGGTGGTCCAGTTCACCGATTCGGTGCTGACCATCAAGATCGCCGGAGGCAAGTACTGGTCCGGTCGTGGCTCGCAGGGCTACTCCGGCGCCGAGGTGCGCACGTACCTCGTCCACGAGGTGGCGGTTGTCACCGGTGACAACGACAACTTCGACAACATCACGGTGAGCGGCGTGCAGATCAACTGGCACTACGTCACCGCCCAGTACACCAAGGCCGAGCGCGCCTCCCAGGCCATCGACCGCGCCATCGCCAACCAGGAGGCCAGCAAGTGACCACGTACAAGATCATCCGCTTCCGCTTCAACGGCAACAGCAAGGTCATCAAGCGTGGCCTGACGCTGGAGCAGGCGCAGGCGCACTGCCAGCGTGAGGACACGCACGGCGAGGGTTGGTTCGACGGCTACGAGGAGGAGAAGTGACCATCACCCTGACCACCCGCCCGAGCCGTGGCCAGTCGTACGTCGACTGGCGTGGCATCTGGGAGAACGCCCTGAACGCCCGCGTGGACTTCAACGCTGGCGCCCTCGCCGGTCGCCAGGAGTGGCACGACATCGGGCAACTTCCCGGTGACTGGGCTCGCACGTTCACCACCCGCACGAACGTCGGCGCCATCGTCTTCGTGGTGTGCTCGTACCGCACGCCCATCGCCTGGTTCGACGCCGAGGCTGGCCATTGGGTGATGCCCGAGGTCAAGTACTCCAACACGACCAGCAAGCACCAGTCCCTCGTGCGCTCGGCGCTCGGTGACCGTGAGGTGCTGTCATGAGCATCTTCGACGGTGAGCCTCCGCGCAAGCATCTCCCCATGCCTTCGGCCAAGGGCGCCGTGGCTGGTGGTCTCTTCGCCGTGGTGTTCATCCTCACCCTGCGCTGGCTCACCGATCCGTACGCGCCCAAGGGTGCGCTCACCAAGCGCTTCTTCATCGTCTGCGGTGTGCTCACCCTCTTCGTGGCGTTGTTCATCGGCACGTTGGCCGCAGTGTTCGGTCCGGCCTCGGCCTCGGTCGAGGCTGACCGGCGGGAGCACAACGAGGGCATGTACCAGTACTGCGTGGTCCAGAAGATCGACCTGCCCGGCTGCCAGCAGTGGATCGAGGAGCACCCCAACTGGTGATGTGACAACTGTCACGCTCACCTGACGTGTTTACACATCAACCGACCTGATAGAACGGAACCATGACCACCACCACCGTCGAGGACGCCAAGCGCCTCGCCGCCATCCTGGAGCGCATCGAGGTGCTGACCGCCAAGTTCGTGGCCGACGGCCAGGCGCAGCATCCCATCCTCTCGCCGGACCGGTACGAGACCGAGGTCGGCGCCAAGTTCATCCGCATCGTCTGCGTCCACGGTGGCAACGGCCAGCGCATGGTCCACGCCTTCGTTGACGTCAGCAACGGCAACCTCATCAAGGCCGCTGGCTGGAAGGCTCCGGCCAAGCGCAAGAACGGCCTGGCCGTGTGCTGCTCGCTTCTCGATGACGACAAGTTCGCCTGGCTGATGGCCGAGGCCGACCGCTTCGGCCACTACCTGTACGTCCGATGAGTCGGGCACGCGTCATGGTGACGCTGGACACACGCCACTCCTCCGACTGGGAGGACTTCCAGTCGGTGGTGGCGGTGCTGGCCGAGTACGGCGAGCCCGAGGAGGACCGCTCCGATCACTGGCAGTCGGTCGAGGTGGTTGTTGATGGTGACAGCCTGCCCGACATCTACGCCCATTTCGAGCGGCTGCACGTCCTGGGCCATGCGTTCGTGGAGTACATCTCTGCGGACCAGGACGCCGCACGGTTCGGGGGCATCCTCTACCTGGACGAGCACGACGACAAGGGGTGAACGGGTGTCACGTGTATCCAGGTACACCTGACTTGCTTCCGACTACACGACGTGATAGACCAGTGTCCTCCCCACTCCACCACCACGAAACGGGAACCACCACCATGGCCAAGCCAGCCTCCGACAAGCAGATCGCACTGATCAAGCGCCTCTTCAACGAGTTGTCCGCCCACAAGGGCGTGCCCGAGGTCGAGCGCACCCTGGCGCCGCACGCCGACATCCTGCGCAGCATCCTGGTCAACGGGACCGGCGACTCGTACTCGGCCAGCAAGGCCATCGATGCCATGATCAACCTCGTCCGCCGCATCGAGTCCGGCCTGGTCGACGGCGCCAAGCCCGTCTTCCGCGCTGCCAGCCCGGCTCAGCAGTCCTTCATCGCCAGCCTGCTGGCCGACCGCGTGGTGCCTGCCGACCTGGTCGGCACCGACCCGGCCAAGGTGCCCGCTGCCGATGCTTCCAGCATCATCACCCGCTTGAAGGCTGCGCCCAAGGTGTCCGGCAAGGCTGCTGTCAGCAACAACAACGGCGCCGAGCACGGTGACGTCTTCGTCACGGCTGACAAGGACCTGCTCCTCGTCCGCATGTCGCGGTCGAGCGGCAACCTCTACGCCTCCATCGCCCCGTGGCCGACGAGCCCCGGACGCATCCGGTGGGACTACTTGAAGAACGGCATGCCGCTCGTGCGCAAGGCCACCAAGATCACGGCCGAGGAGGCCGCGGCGCTCGGTCACGTGACGCATCACTGCTGCTTCTGCGGCATCGAGTTGAGTGACGAGGGCGAGGGCCGCTCGGTCGAGGTGGGCTACGGCCCGGTGTGCGCATCGAACCGAGGCCTGCCGTGGGGGTGACCTGGAGCAGCGGCCGCGATCGGGCGTGGAATCACGCCGATCGCCAGGCCTTCCGGGACGGTGTGAGGCTGCGAGCCTCCACCGTCCCCCGCAAGCACAAGCCAGACCCCAGCCCCAGCGAGTGGGCTGATGACGACGACAACGAGGAGACCGAGCAATGACCACACCCACCGTCCCAGAGCACACCAGCGAGACCCGCGTGCAGATCACGTTCGTCTTCGACCTGAGCGAGAACGACGAGGGTGGCGTCATCATCAAGCCTCGCCAGCGGGGGACCGGCTTCCTGGTCACCAGTGTCCATGTCACTGCCTCCTACGGCAGCGACTACGAGGGCAACGAGCCCATGGTGAGCGTCCGTGAGTACGGCTACAACCTGACCGCCAAGGGCACCGTCGACAAGCGCCGCACCCGCGCCGACTGGCTGGCTGCGTACGGCATCGTGGCAACCGGCGAGTGGGCTGGCTTCGACTGGCACGACGTCGAGCGAGCGTTTGAGGCGAACGCGGTCAAGCACTTCGGTGACCTGACCAACATCATCGAGGAGCCCGAGGCTCACGCATGCCCGGCCTGTGGCTCAACCGACACCTACGACACGTCAACCACGTACCAGTGGCGCTGCAACGCTTGCGGTGAGTACTTCACGGTCGGACAGGACCCTACCTTCCGACCTGCCGTCGAGACGTTCCTCGATGACGTGATGCCACACATCGAGGGCTGACAACAGCGGGGGTCACCTCAGGGTGCTGCGCCGCCCCACCGTCGTGGTGGTCGGTGGTGCTGGCAGCAGCGCTCTGAGGTGGCCCCTGCTGCATGCAGCACAGATCCCCGGATTGGCCTCTGTACGGCCCCAGGATCGACGGAAACTGTTTCCGGCACCAAGCACCCCACCCTGACCGTTCTGTCGCAGCCTGAGCGAATCGGCACTTGTCAAGTCGCTTCCGGAAACAAGGGCTGACCAGCGTCAATGTCAATGGTGACAACTCAGACCCGCATGACAACTGGCTCAATCACGAAACCCAGCATCCATGCGGGTTTGCGGGCATCGAGCCTCTGGTGTGACGACAGACACACCTTCCTGATGTGTCAACACACCACCGACCTGATAGACCAGCGGGATGACCTGCTTCGCCCTCCACTGCGACGCTGCGCCCACCGGCACCTCGGTGCACGGCAAGCCTGCGTGTGACCTCCACCTCACTGGTGGGCGGCGGTTCGTGCCCTCGCCCCGCCTGGCCAAGGCGCTCGCCATGCACGCTCGCACCACCACGCCCTTCCCCCCTGTCACGCTCGTGGCCGGTGGTGTGCTGGTCGACGGCGTGTTCCTCCGGACCGCGACTGCCTGAAAGGACCAGCCATGCCTGCACCTCATGACCTCGATCCCCTCGCCATGACCGATGACGAGCGGCGCGCCAAGCGTCGGTTTGAGGCGTTCTTCGCTTTCGAGACGATGCCTGACTTGCTTACACATCACCAGTCTGCTAGACCGGAGCACTCATGACCACCACACCCCAAGCCCAGCGCGTGATCGACGGCCTGCTGGCCATCGGCCTGCCCCGTGACACGTTCAAGGTGCAGACTGAGCGCACGCGCCGCAACGACCACGGCGTGCGCTACACCGAGTACGGCGACGCCTCCTCGTACTTCCGCGACCGGGCGGCGCATGCCACGACGCTGGCCGCTCGTGAGGTGCTGGCTGCTCGTGGCCTCACGCTGCGCTGCATCTGGCTGACCCACACCAACGCCTGGCATGTCTACGTCACCAGTGAGTACAACCCTCACGGCCTGGTGTTCTACACCGTAGGTGATGCCTACTACAGGCTGCCCGCCAGCGAGCCCACGCCGCTGGAGGTCATCGGCCTGGGCAAGCCCGAGGTGCAGGCATGACCCACTTCGCTGATGACAACACACCTGGTCGCACCCTGTGCGGCCAGGTGTGGGAGGGCTACGTCGGCAGCCCCAAGGCTCGCTGCACCGCGTGCGAGAACATCTGGGCCAAGCGCACCGGCTGGTCCTTCCCGCTGCCCGAGGTGGTGGCATGACTTGCTTCCAGCATCACGGGTGTGCTAGCACTGTGTCCATGACCACCACGCCCACCCGCAACCTCAGCGATCGCGAGGTCACCGCTCTCGGTGCTTCCGTCGTCAACATGGACGTCCTCGACTGGACGGCCATCGAGGACGCCACGCCCGCTGACCGTGCAGCGCTCGCTGCTCGCGTGGCCGAGCGCTCGGCGTTCTTCATCGCTCGCCTGCTGGAGGTGGCCCGATGAGTGATGCCATCTACACCAAGGACGAGGCCACCCGCCTGCTCGACGCCGAGGGCCTCGACTGGACGTCGGCTGCTGCCGACGTCTCCGACACGCTGATCCTCGCTGGCTGGCCCGAGCACGTGGTCGACCACGCCATGCGGTGGCTGGCATGAGCGGCACGTGCCCCGTGTGCAAGCGCACCGTCGAGGTCCACCGTGAGGGGTGGTCCTATGACCACACCGCCACGGGCAGCCTCGATGACGATCTCTGCCCCGGTTCAGGCCAGCCCGTCGAGCACCCATCAGCCTGACTTGCTTACACGCCACGGGCGTGCTAGACCAGTGTCCTCCCCTCCACCACCACAGGAGAATCCGTGAGCATCTTCGATCTGCTGAACGAGCCCGAGCGCCCCGCACACACCGCCACCGTCATGGGTGGCGCTGTGGTGGCCGCTGGCGCGTTCGAGTCCGCCCGCACCGAGCCCACGCCCGGCTTCGTGCTCCCGGTCGAGCCCGCCACCAAGACGCTGTTCGGCTACCAGGTGGCAGCGGCCGAGACGGCGCTGGTGCACGGCCGGGTGGTGCTCGGCTTCGCTCCGGGCATGGGCAAGACGGCCATCGCCCAGGCGGTCGTGGCTGCCAAGGCTGCCCAGGGCATCCGCTCCATCGTGGTGGTGCCGCCCACGCTGCGCCTCACCCCGTGGGCGCAGGACTTCGCCGCCGACTACCCGCACCTGCGGGTCGAGGTTGTCACCGGCACCAAGGCTGGCCTGATCCCGGCTGCTGACGTCGTCATCGTCGGTGACTCCACCATCCACGCCCGCCAGGGCGACCTGATCGCCTTCGGCGCCGGGCTCGTGATCGGTGACGAGGCCCACCGCTACAAGAGCCGCACGGCCAAGCGCTCGGTGGCCTTCACCAACATCGCTGACGCGGCTGCTGATGTCATCACCATGACCGGCACGCTCGCCGTCAACCGCCCCGACGAGGTGTACCAGCCCCTCCGGGCCACGGGCACCCGCCGCGCCACACAGGTCAGCGGTGGCGCCTCGTGGACGGCGTTCCGTTCGGCGTGGTGCATCACCGAGCCCCTCTACATTCCCTCGCTCGGCCGGACCATCGAGAAGGTCGTGGGCTGCAAGGACGCCCAGGGCCTGAACCGCAAGATGGCCGAGACGTGCTACGTGCGCATCGAGCGCGAGGACGTGCTGGACCTGCCCAACAAGGGCTGGTCCGTGCGCTCGCTGGTGCTGAACGGCGCCATGAAGGACTACCGCCGGGCTGAGCGTGACTTCATCGCCCACATCCGCGACACCAAGGGCGGCGCCGCTGCCCGCAAGGCTGCCAAGGCCGAGGCCATCGTGGAGATGATGGGCCTGTGGAAGATGGCGGGCGAGGCCAAGGTCGCCGCCACGGTCGAGTACGTGGTCGACTTCACTGACCAGGGCGAGCAGGTCGTCGTGATGGCCTGGCACACCGAGGTCATCGATGCCATCGTGGCCGGGCTCACCAAGGAGGGCGTGTCGTCGGTAGCAGTCAAGGGCGGCATGGGCGACGTCAAGAAGGCCGCAGCGCAGGCTGCCTTCCAGTCCGGACAGGTGCCCGTGCTCGTCGGCCAGATCGAGGCGGCTGGTGTCGGCATCACCCTCCACAAGGCAGCCAACCTGGTGTTCGCCCAGTTGCCCTGGTCGCCTGGTTCCCTCCAGCAGGCCGCTGACCGGATCTACCGCATCGGCCAGCACCGGGACGTGGTGCTCCACGTGCTCAACGCCGACGCCTCGATCGATGAGGTGATGTGGGCGGTGCTCATCGAGAAGGCCAAGGTCGTTGATGCCATCAACGCCGGTCAGCCCGTGACCATCGATGAGGAGACCGTGACCGAGGCGGTGCTGGCCCACTATGGCTGGTAGGCGCAAGGCCCTGCGGGTGGGCGCCCTGGTGCGCCCACTCGCCACCGACGCAGGCTTCGAGGTAGCGCTGGAGCGCATCGCTGCTGCTGGTGACAATCGGCGGCGCAAGGGCAAGCCGTACACCGACGCCGAGCGCCTGACGCTGGTGACAGAGGCGGCGTACTGGGCACGCTGGCTGCCCAACGAGGTCGGCGTGGTGACCGAGGTGTACCCCCGCACTGAGAAGTACCAGGCGCTGGTGCGGTTCGGCGCCCAGTGCAGCATCGAGCACGGCGACCGCTGGATCTGGACCCGTGAGTACCTGTTCGCCCGGGACGAGTTGAGCGTCCTGTAACCGCAGGTCAGACATGATGTGTCACCAGAGGCCCCTACGGGGGCCTCTGTTGCGTCAACAGGTGCTTCCGCCATCACCCTAGCCAACCCCTCCCCCTAGCCCCACACAGAGCCATACAGGGCCATATCCGGGCCTGTTGAGACAACAGACGCAGGAAGACCCGGCCCCCGTGATGTCCTGAGAGGACAGCACTGAGTAGTAGCAGCCCATAGCACAGTGAGTGGTGTGTAAGCAAGTCATGGTGTGCGTGGGTACAGTGCGTGGGTACATGTGGGCGTGCGTGTGGATTGACAACACACTGCACCCCCAGCCCTGTGGTTTGACAACACACACCACACCTCCACACGCAGCCTACCCACCCTCTCGACGCATGCGGTGCTGCGCGCCGCATCATACAGGCAAATGCCCTGGTCACAGGGCATGTTACATGCAGCAAATCACGTGCCACGGGCACGTGATTTGACTACAAATACGGGCGCTGCGCACCCGTGATTTGTCAACATAAAGGGCCGGACCCCCGGCCCTTTATCAGAGCAAAGCCCCCCACCGGGGGGCTAATCCATGAGTGTGGAGACGTGTTTGTCACCGCTAACATCTCACAGATTTCCACTGATTTGTAAGCACTTGCTGTATCAACAGTTCGCGCAAAGTGCCACCGAGTCCTCACCACCACTGATGTGGAAGCAATGTTGCACCTGTCACACCTGTTGTCACAACACAAGAAGGTGGGAAAGCGACCGGGAGGGGACACAGGGGACACTTCAGAGTATTCGGTGTACTGGGGGGACTTCGGGGACACCTCGGATATGACCCCCTATACCTCCTCAGGTCCGGCCAGATGTCACACCTGGTTCCACATCACTTACCCCGAACCTGTCATCGGTGCCACCTACGGAGATCCGCATCCCCTCGCTATGCCCAGGTATGGCTTCCACAGGCCCGGAAACGCCCCTGGAACGCCGCAGGACGGCCCCGGAGGGCCGTCCTGGGTCCTGGGAGGCCGGAGGTGGGTGTACGGCGTCTCAGGCGGTCTTGGGGCTACTCGCAGCCGATGCCGTCCCGGTCCCGGTCGAGTTTGGTCGAGTAGCCCGGGTCTCCGATGTGGATCGGGGCCGCTCCGGCCGCTCGAACGGCGTCGCAGTTGGCGTAGGAGACACTGGGTGCAGGGGCCGGTGTCACAACAGGGGCCGGTGCAGCGGTAGGAGCCGGAGTGGGGACCGGACGGGGCGCTGCTGTGACGACAGGGGCCGGGGTGGTCGGCGGAGCGCACTCGTAGTTCGGAGTGGCCTCGTCCAGGGCCACGTAGTCGGCTTCCCTCGGATGTCCGCCATAGCCGTCGCGGCTGTCGTAGCGGGCGATGGCGTAGCCCTCACCGATCAGGTAGCGCCCGGCGTCCCCGGCTGATGTGTCGACATAGCGCAGGATGCGCCCGTAGCGGTCGACGTCGTCCCGTGCACCGCCTGTCACGACAACAGGCTGGTTGAGGACGAGTTCGGTCAGGCGGGCTGCTGCCACATCAGCGCCGCAGTCGCCCACCTCGGGGGTGTCGATGCCGATGATGCGGACACGCTCTCCCGTTGAGAGGTCGACGGTGTCGCCGTCGATCACGTTGATGACGGTGACAGTGGCGACGGTGGGCACCGGGAGGGTGACGGATTCGGGCTTGGCCAGCGTTGTCGTCACCTCAGTCACGGGAGCCGCCGTTGTTGCAGGAACGGTTGTGTCAGATGTCACAGCCTCGCTGCTTTCACAGGCAGCCAGGGCTATGAGTGGGAGGAGCAGGAGCGCCTTGTTCATCCTGACAGTTTAGCAGGGTTCGGAACCCTTGTCAGATCGACCCGGGCAGTAGGGCCACTCGCACCTGTCGGTCTGGGTGCGGCAGCCGTCCCAGCGCCACCACTCGCAGCCGAGCACCGGCCCGATGAACCCGGCGCAGGAGCCGACGTAGTCGTAGCGGCCGTAGGTGAAGAGATGCGGGAGGTGAGGTCCTGTGAAGACGGGCGTGCCGTTGTGGCGGGAGGCGAGGCAGATCCGTTGTGCCATCAGATCTTCCCGGTGCCGTAGCAGGTACGGCACTCGTGGGGCGAGCGGAACTGGTAGCCGTCAGGGGTGACGCCCTTGCCGTGACAGACCGGGCAGGTGTTGACATCACGCTCCAGCACCTCGTTGAGGTTGCGGACGGCGGCTGCGGTCAGGTCGGTGTTCCAGGTGACGACCCGTGGTGTGTAGTCGGGATGCTCTGTACTGACGACAGGGCGGCGCTTGGGCTTGCCGCCGTCCTCCAGGTCGGCCGGTGTCATGTCAACAGACTCCAGGAGGTGCACCAGGCGGCGGTGGAGGGTCTCGACCATGCGCTCCTGGGCATTGCCATTGCCATCGGCCGGGACGAATGTTGACTTGGCAAGGCGCCGCTCCTCCTTGCGGAGACGGTTGCGGACCGTGCGGGCGATGGAGATCACCTCGGCCACGGTGAGGGTGACGGTGACCTCTTGATGGAGCGGCTTCACTCTGCCTCCAGGTGGACTTGGCCGTTCAGGATGCCGAACGACCAGCGGAGGACACGCCGCTCTTCCTCTTCGATGTCGTGCAGGCACTCCAGGAGGTTGTAGCCCTTGTAGTCACAACTGTGGCTGGTGGTGACCCGGCCGTCGTCTTGGACGTAGACGTAGATCACTTGATCCCCTTGTTGGCTTCGTTGGCAGCGCGCCAGATGGTCATGGCCTTGCGGACATCGAGAGGAGGAGTACCAGGTGCGGGAGTGGGCACGGGATGGCAGGGGCAGGCGCACCACCAGTGCCAGCCTGTTGCCGTCAGCAGGGTGCCGTCGCAACGCTCGTGCTCGCCCCGCTCGCAGTGGCCGGTTGCGTCAGTCATCTTCCACCAGTTCCATCTCGACGTCGTCAAGATAGACGTTGGACTGCATGAAGGCCTTCCAGTAGCCCTCGGTGAGGGGACCGTTGGGGCCGGGGTCGTAGTCGTGGTCCTCGATGTCCATGTAGCCGGTGACACGGATGCGCTTCACGACTCCACCTTGAAGAAGGCGAGGACGAGGGTGGCCAGCACCTGACCGCCGATGTAGTTGTCATCACCGTCGTACTGGATGACCGTGCGGGCCTCGCTGATGAGATCATCAGCGGTGACCTGGTGAGGCTTCTGGCGCCGCTCGGCCTGGCAGTCCCGGCACTCGGTGCCGCGGTGCCAGCGGTGGTCGGTGGGGTCCTGGGAGTGCCCTCCAGCGTTGGTGACGGTGGGGAAGGCCTGCACGTTCTTGGACTTGCGGCAGGTCCGGCAGACCATGGTGGTCGTGTCGAGATCGAGGTGCTCGTTGAGGTGCAGGACGTACGCTCCAGGCATGGCGACAAGTGTAGCAGGGTTCGGAACAACAAGAAAGCCGCCCGAAGGGCGGCTCCTTGCCTCCTGGTTGTTGCCACTACTCCCAGGAGAGTTCCCGGCCGACGATCCGAGGCATGCCCTCGGGGTTGGCGACCCCCAGTTCGGTCAGGAGCCGGTTGAGGGCGTTGATGGTCTCCAGGATGATCGCTCGGGCCTCGCCGTCTTCCGTGCTGACGTAGTCGTCCCGCAGGAGGACGGCGCCTGCCAGCGCAGCGTGGAGGTCCTTGGTAATGGAAGTGTCCATCACGGGATCCAGACTTGTGATGACGGTTGCACGTTGCTATAGGCCTTCCAGGTATGCCCGACGACGGTCACGGCGTAGGAGCAGTCCCAGAACCCGCCGATCGAGACGCTCTGCCCGGAGTAGGAGACGTAGCGGCTGGTCCGGTAGTGGCCTACCAGGGCCATGTTCGAGGCCGAGTAGATGTGTGCTTCCAGCCACACCGTCGAGCCTGCTGGGTAGTTCATGCCGATGACACGCCAGTCGATGTCGCCCTCGGAGTTGATGAGACGGGCGCCGGTCTGCGTGCAGACCTGGCGGGATGATGTCAGCCACCCACAGCGGGTGTTGTTGACCCACACACCAATGGATGCCTTCGGCATCGCTCCCACGGTGGACGCTTGGCTCGGTGCTGCCATGAACAACACCGCCAAGGACGCGGCAAGGACGAATAGGACTTTCCTCAATGGACCCCTCCCCGTTCAGGCTTCGGTACCCGAAGACTAGAGGGACGGAGAGTGGTCTGTCAACTACGGTACCGTTTCATATCAGCCACGGCAGGCCTCTCGCTGGTTATCGACGTGGACCCAATGGGGGATGTCAGTGGTCTTGATGTCAGGGACATAGGCGACGGTACGGCCACAGTGAGCGCAGAGGGAGAGCCCGGAGGAGTTGCGCTCCGTCGGTGTGGCGATGTTCTGGATCTCTAGCACGGTGCGGGGCTGGTCCCAGAAGTTGAATGGATTGTAGTCAGCATCAGTAGGTGACCCGATGACCAGGATGCCAAGAGGTTCCAGGGCCTCGGCTAGGGCGGCGATGCGGTCCTCCCACTCGTCTGGTTCCACATCAAGGAAACCACGGAGTTCGACCTGCTGCGGCGGGTCGCTGCGGAGGGTGATGCGCCACCTCATCAGTGCACCTGTCCCGGGAACCACTCACGCTGGATCTTCCAGCCCACGCTGATCAACTTCTTCCGCTCGGTGCCCGCGGGCATCAGCGAGGGGAACTTCTTGGTGTCGAACTTCTCGGCGTAGGAGTAGTTGGTCGTCCCCAGGACGTGGTAGCCCCACTTGCTGCCCACGTGGTCGTAGGGCAGGTAGCACAGGTCTTCCGGGCACAGCGGGTTGACGAAGGTGCACAGTGGTTCCGGAAACGGAGGCATTTGGTACGCCGCGGTGACGCCGTGCTCGGCCATGTGGTTCTCGACCAGGCGCTCGATCGAGCGCTGGATCCTGTTCTGGTCCTTGCTCACAGGTTGACCGGCTTTCCTCGGTGGGTGACGAAGTAGGTGGTGAGGGCGCCCAGGAACAACCCGGCCAGGAAGGCGGCGAATCCGAGGGGCACCAGACGGAGATCATGGCTGGTAGCAGCAACAAGAACAACGCCAGCAGCCAGAATGTTGATAGATACAACAATGCCGATGCCGAGAATGATGGCCAAGGCACCGCGCCAGTCAGTGGGCCAGAAACTCATGATGTCACCAGCAGATCGAGCACGACGTCGAGGCTGAAGCGGTGGACCGCACCGGGCAGCCGGACTTGGAGCCCGGGATCCATGTCGAGCATTGTGCTGTCGCTGATCCAGCGGACCGACTCCACGTGGTCGAAGGTCTGGGTGAACGGTTCGGGATGCTCCGGTGTTGAGACGACCAGGGTGACGTTCATCGCTGGGGTTCCCAGGGCCATGCGGGCTCGGTGGCGCCGTACTTGGCCTTCAGGCGCTCGTACTCGGCCCGCTCCTTCATCTCCTCGGTCGCCTTGCGCTGGCGCTTGTCCTCGGCCTCCTGGCGCTTCATCTCGGCCTGGACTGCCTTGTGCTTCTCTTCTGCTTCCGCTACCAGCACATCGGTCCGGGCCTTGTAGGCCTCGGGATCGAACGGCCACTCCTCGTAGCCGACCCACATCTCCCACGAGTCACGCTCGTAGTCCTCGACGCTCCAGTAGACGCCGTCCCCGCTGATGACCACCTCGGGCTCGCAGAAGTCGTTCCTGCCGCGGGTCTTCGGGAACCTTTCGGAGAGGTTGGCGGGCTTCCCGTACAGGGCGAGGTGGGTCCGAGCATGGCGGTCGTTGTACGCAGCGGCGATGTCACTGATCAGCGTTGGGTCGAGTAGGTGCTGCTCGATCTGCTGGCGGGCGTCGTAGAAGTGCTTCAGTTCGAGCACGGTGGGGAGCGGCATGCCCGGAAGTGTAGCAGGGTTCCGAACCCTTGTCATCTCACGTCAACGGAACGTCCAGAGGAGGATCAGCATTGTTGCTATTATCAATGCCATGGTGCCCATCAGCCGACCATACCCAGCCATATCAGGCCCTCAAACCGCCACGCTGTGTGAGCGGTCTCACGCCGCGGTGAAACCGCTTTATCCACATTTGTAGTCATTGACATTGACGTGCTACGGGGTGATCCCCTTGCACGGGTGGCACCATGGCTTCGGGTTGCGGGTGGCGCTGGCGCCCTCGGCAGTACCGACGACGCAGGCGGCAGTCAGGGCCAGGATGCTGAGTGCAGCACACAGACGCTTCTTCATGAGGTCTCCTATCGGGTTGGGCATTCCGGGTGTACCGGAGAGCGGTCGGCTTGCGGCTGTCGTTCCCCACAGCGGTAGGGCGGTTGCGATCCGCCTCTCCGACTACGGGCCGATCGTCTCCCCCGGAGGTCATGGCTGCGCCGCCAGTAGGTCACACAGTTCATCCATCAGGTCCCTCGCCTTGTTGCGTACAGCAGCGTCCAGTTCGTGCCACTCGGTGAGGCCATCCCACGACAGTCGGATCTCGGCCTTGTGGGTAGCGCGCCGGATCTCGTTCCTCACAGGATCTCCCCCAAGATGTCGGGCAGCCGCTTCTCCCAGCCGTCTGTCATCTCGATGATGTGCTTTGCCACTCGCACGAGGTTGTCGGATACAACAGTGCCGGGGGTCACGCAGAGGATGATCGGCTTGTCGAGCAGTAGGGAGGCTCCCAACTCGACGGCCAACTTCACGTCGACCTTGCCGGTGTAGATGCCGATGACCATCTTGGAGTCTGACATCGGCTTGACGACCTGCTCCTCGACCCACTTCGCGAAGGCCTCGTCATCCTTCTTGCTCATGACGACAAGCCGATCTGCTTGGCGCGCAGGATCGTCATGACTGCTTCACCGATGGCGTTGGCCTGCTCGGCGTCGAAGATCCCGGCCCGCTCGGGATGCTCCCAGCACATCGAAGCGGCACCGAGCGCCTCGTAGATCAACTCGTGCAGTGGTGTGTCAACAGTCCACTCCGAGTAGGGGGCGGTGGGAATCACGGGCGGCATTACTGGGCTTCTCTCTTCTCGACCCATGCTGTGAGGGTGTCAACAAGACGCTGAGCGGTCTCGGCATCTTTGGAGTAGGCGAAGAAGCAGGACTCCTCGCAGTCGAACTCTACGTCGGGGAACTGCGACTTGAACGTGTCTTGCGCCTCGTAGTTTGCATCGTCACTGAAGCCAGAGCCGGGCTTCCGCAGATCGCTGGAGACTGTCCAGTGATCGAAGTCGTCGTCGGGTGGGTCGATGCCCAGGATGGCTCGCATCTCTTTATGATACCGTACCTTTACTCGGATTCCAACTCGGCGCCAGGGTATCGGCCTTCCAGGGCAGCCAGCAGGCGGCAGCGATCCTGGGCGCTCAGGTGCTCCCACGGCACGTACTCCTCTACGTCCTCGGGAAAGGTGATCATGAGTTGCTTGTAGCAATGGGCAGCCAGGCACCGGTCACCGTGCTCTGTCAACAGAACACGGTGTGACACGTGGCCCTTGGTGCAGCGGAAGTACGGTCCGGGCTCCTCGAACCAGCGGTCCGGGTAGCCCAGGAAGAAGGCGCCGCCGCACAGCATCTCGATGAAGGATGCCTGGCGCTGGCGTGTAACCAGAGCGGCGTACTCATGTGTGATCATCGTGCGCCTTCCGGATCTCGGCCAGCATGACGTCCTTCTCGTCCAGGAACTTGTTGTAGTCGATATCGAAGTACACAGCGATCAACTTGGCCAGGCCAGTCTCGCCCAAGGCTTTCCACTCCGACCCGCTCCAATGGCAGATGGAGTGTGTGTCACTGTCATCAAGGAACGAGACGAACGAGACGATGGCCTCGTGCTCGTCCCGATGGCGGGCGATCTTGGCGTGCTCGGGGTAGGTCCCGGCCTCGTTTCGCAATGCCACGGTGATCTCGTGTGCCTTCGCCCCGTAGTTGGCGATGTTGAACAACTCCTCGTCGGTGAGGGAGATGAACATCTCCGGCGAGAGCCGGGAGCGCCGGATCAAGGCCATGTAGCGGTTCGCCATGTTCTCCTTCACCCCGACGATCCGCTGGATGCTGGCACTGTTGATGGTCACACCGGCTCCTTGTCGAGGTAGGTGAAGTACGGCATTCCGCCGGGAGCGACGTCCCACAGTTCGCGGGGTAGGGGGTACTCTCCGAGACCCAGCCCGATGGCCATCGTGATCAGTTGTTCACACGCTAAGTGTAAGCCGGTCCACTGGGTGCCGTTGCGGTCCTCGCAGAGGTTGAGGAACGACCACCCGCCTCCGCTGCTGGCTCGGAACTTCACGGGAAGGTCATCGAGCCAGCCCTTGACCTCGGCCCGGTGAGACTCCAGGCGCTGCGGGTGGAAGCCGAAGGTGTGCATCACGCCCTGCACGATGACGGCATCCTCGGGCGACTTCTTGTCGACCGACACTTCCTCGGGCTGGTACAGGCAGTCGTGGAACACGTGGTCCACGGCGATTTGGTCGATCAGTGGTGCAGGCATGGGAACGGTACCCTAACAGGTTCTCGACCAAGGTGCTACCAGGACGTACGCTGGTGCGGTGGACATGGGCAGGCAGTTCCCCAAGGTGCAGGTCACTCGGAAATCCGGTGGCCTCATCGGTGGTCCCACGACTGACTACACGGCCTACACCGATCTGGAGCAGAGCGATCGGGGGGACGTGTTCGGCATGCGGGCGGCGCATCTTCAGGTGCACCATGGTGATGACGTCACACAGATCCAGTACCCCCAGCACCAGGCCGAGGAGATCTACGGATACGGCGGTCGTCGCTCGAAGGAGCATCCGATGGGGAGCAACGTCTATCGTTCGCACACCCATCAGGATCCGCACGAGAGCGGCCGGTTGTTCAACCTGGAGCACACCCAGGGGAACGATGTGGTGTACTCGCTGTTCTCCACCAAGGAGGGGCGCATCCACGCGCCGACGTTGCTCGGTGTTGCTGCCAACGACTCACGCATGCGCGGGCGGGAACTCCAGCCACCGGACGATCTCAGTGAACACTCGTCCCGGATGGTGCAGCACTTCCAACGCAAGGGTGTGGTTCCGGCATCAGCACCTACTGCTGTCACCAACGAGCACGAGTTTGTGAAGTCGGAGTACCAACGGCCGGAGGCGCTGTACGTCTGGGGTGCTACCGACATCACGCCGCACGAGCACAAGGCTGGGCGGAACCTCGTGCGCTCTGTGCTCCGTGGCAAGCAGACGACCAGGTACGTCGACCAGATCGAGCAGCCGCACCTGCCGGGGATGGAGCCGCCACAGCGCTCACGGTCGCAGTGGTTGTCCGATTGGGGTGCCCGACAGGTGCGGCATTGACACTTTTCATGGTCGAGATGGATATGGTGTTGCTTCCGACAACATCACCTTGTTTCCGGACGCATTGACATTGACAGCAGGCTCTGGTGCTGGCTCAAATCGTCAATGTCAATGATGTTAGCGGAATCAATCACGGGTGTCCCAGTCCCGTGGAGGATGGCGCACGAGGGCGCGGGCCGGGTAGGTGAGGGACCGGAAGACGTCCCCTCGGGAGAGCATGCGGCTCTTCCCCTTGGTGAGTACTACACCGCCCCACAGGCCGTTCTCACCATGGAGGACGGCCCATGACAGGCATGGGTTGACAGATGCCTGTGTCCAGTAGCACGTGGCACAGGCGCTGAAGGCGGCGGGATCCGGCATGATCCCGCGACCGTCAGTCTCGTCAGGGAAGTCTGGGATGAAGAGGACTGGATCCATGCCGATGCAAGCGGCCTTCTCGGTCCACTCCCGCTTCTCCAGGTCGAACGGTGGCTTGACATACATGCAACCTTCTACGAAAGGTCATGGAGGCCGGGGTCTGGAGCCGCCGGGTGGGTTGGGTCCTTCAGCGACCCTCATCGAATCCTTCCTCGAACGGGAGTCGCAACTGCTCTGCTGATACAGCAACTGGCTCCCCGAAGCACGCTTGCAGGGCTGCCTGCACGAGAGCGCGCAGTTGGCCACTGGCCTCGGGGTTGGTGAGCACGATCCGCCTGGCCTCGTACGTGGGGATGCCACGTACCTGGGCGAGGATGTCGGTCAAGGCATCTTCCAGGCGCTGTTGGGTGACCTCCAGGAAGTAGTCGATGTTGATACCGGCAGCACGGGCTGCGACGGCGATGTTGTGCCAGGTGGGATCTTGCTTGCTCATGAGTTGGTGATGTCCTTCAGGCTGATGGGCTTGTCGAGGCTCTTCTTGGCGACCATCTTCTTCAGGTTCTCCAGCACCTGTGGGTCCAGCGTTGCCAACTCGTCGTACATGATGGTGATGGGCTCGTTGTTGACGACACCACCGCCACCACCGCCTATCGGTCCGAACTTGACAGGAGCGCCGTTCCACACGAAGCCGTTGGCACTACCACCGCTGGCCGCGAAGGAGTAGCCACTGCCACCGCCTCCGGCTCGAACACCACTGTGGCCGACACCACCACTCGCCATCCCACGAGGCGGCGGTACGGAACGGTCCACCCAGGGCGGGGTACCTGTTGCGTTCCTCGTGGTGTAGTACCAGAGATCCTTGGCCTGTCGTAGGTAGCAGTCTGGGATACGGCTCGTCTCAGCGATGTGGAGTGCTCTGGCCACAAAGTCACGTCCCGGCTTCTCCGGCGGCAGTATCGGGACGATGACGTAGTTGGCTGTTGCTGGAACCAATCTCGGGATGTCGGGCTGGGGACGGCTGGAGTAGATCATCCGTGACCCGGTCGAGGTGCGGATGGACATGGTCTCGTACTCGATGGTGGCGAAGAGGGTGCTCTCTTCGTACAGGTGGCTGTTGGCGTAGACAAACGAGGCGATCAGGTTGGGCTCGCCCAAGAAGCACCATTGCGTGGTGACCTCAGGCTCGCAGATGCAGTTGATGTTGTGGTTGCCACAGGTCTTACAGCGGGCCAGTGGATCAGGTGTGTTGGGCAAGAGCGATCTCCTTCAGGAAGTCACTGACGGCTGTCTCCAGGTGCATGATGGCCCGGAGGTGCTTGATCGGGAAATCGCCGTCGAACAATGAGCGGACGATGGCGATGGTGACGTCTTCTGATGTCGGAATCACGTCATGCTGCACCTTGGGAGGTGCGGGGGTCTTGGCCGGTGCCGCCACCTTGGCCGGAGGGGCCTTGCGGGGGCCATCCTTGTAGGCGTCCTGCTCTTTGATCCAGTTCGCCGCCCACTCGTGAGCGTCGCGCTGGCGGGCGGGCACCGGGATCTTGTGAACCTGCCGGAGGTGGTTGCCCATGTCCCGGGTGTACTGCGGCTTCTTGCAGACCGGGCACCGGGCCTTCTTGGTCTGCGAGGGGTACGTCTTCTTGGGCTGGGAGATCTGCTCAGCCATCTCCTGTGCCCTGGTTGGTTCCGTCAACACACCGTTGTCACTGGTATCTGTCATGATGCCGCCCGTCGCTTGTTCCTGCGTGTGAGCGCAGCCATCTCCTGCTCCAGAAGCCACAGCCGGTACTGGGGCTTCTTCATGCCGACGTGGTCACCACGCCATTCCTTGTAGCCGTCCGGATAGATGTAGCGACGGCTTGACAGGTTGCCCTGGGCATCGATGATGTCCCGGCGCTCGGCGCTGCAACGCATGCAGCGCACGGTTAGCGGTATGCCCCATCGTGGCGTCCAGTCGCTGGGCACGTGGTCCATGGCGTGGCCGATGGCTTTGCACTCGTCGTACATTGCCGCACATCGTAGGGTTCCGATGCCTTGCGTTGCAAGTCACAACATTGGTAATCTTTGTCGGTGCCCGAAGAAGACTTCCACACCCGGCTGGATGTGGTAGGAGACAACCTCGTCATCTACCCCATTCCTGATCGGGACCCGTTGGTCATCGATCTGGACCGGCCGCGGCCCAAGCCCATCCGATCGCCGGGGCAGGCGCTGGAAGCGCACCTGAAGATGTACAACTGGCTGCTCTCACCCCACGGCGAGGACCACGTGGCTCGGTTGTACCGGGCCTACACGGATCCTGAGCGCAACCCTCGGAAGTCATACAACGAAGAGGAGCGCATGGCGGTCCGGGCGACTCAGATCTCCCTCTTTGCCCACAACTCCACCACCTATGTTTCCAGCGACATGCTGCACATCGTGGACAACCTCTCCAAGACGGAGTTCGGCGCCGACTTCTTCCACCTGACGGACGTGCCGGACAACGGCGGCGTCATCCTGTTCGAGCACACCCTTCAGGACGACCTGTTCGAGGTGGGTGACCCGATGCGCGAGATGATGCAGATCGCCGGGTTCGCCTATGCGTTCATGGGTCGGGATGGCACCTATGTCACCGACTACAAGAAGATTGTTGCCGAATACAAACTGGTTGATGACAGTCCGGAGAAAGTCGAGACGGTCACCAAGCAGACCAAGGAGCACGGTGCTCTGGTAGTTGTGCCGCTCTATGACGCTGGGATGTACTTGGTCGAGGAAGGCGCTTGGCTCAATCGGGGCAGGCCGCAGGTGCTTCCCATGGCGCTCATGGCGGTCCCATTCGGGCCGATGTTGCATTACACCGAGGGCACCAATGCTGAGCGGGTCCGGCGCATCCTGCTGTCGCTGTTCCGGTTGATGTGGCAGCGGATCCTCCCCCGTGACCCGTGGATCCCCAAGCGGCACGAGCGGCGCCAGTTCGACCGCTTACGGAAGCACCCGCTGGAGGGCGAGCAGTACAAGGTCATCCACGTCCGCCGTTACGAGGGGCGCCAGCGCTTCGATGACCGTCATCCCATGGAGTCGGACGGCCTCCGCTGGAGCCGCCCGGCCGTGATCGTGCGGGGACACCCGAAGATGCAGTGGTACTCGTCCCTCGGTCCCGCCTATAACGAGGACGGGTCCTGGAACCTGGAGAGCCACCGGAAGATCTGGGTTGATGCCTACATCCGGGGTGATGGTGAGCCGGTGTGGAAGCACAACGTGACGGCCGTGATAAGGTAGTGCGATGGCACCACCTGTAAGGCCGGTTGAAGACCGAATCATCAAAGGACGGGGTTGCTGGCTTTGGGATGGTGCTAAGTCTGTTACTGGTTACAGCATGTGCTACGTCGGGCGTGGTCCGAACAAGGAGAACCTGTACCGAATGGCACATCGTGTGGTGTATGAACATCTGGTGGGACCGATCCCTGAAGGACAAGATCTCCACCACACCTGCGGCAACAAGTGGTGTGTAAACCTAAGACATCTGGTACCGGTTACAGATTCTGAGCACCGGACGATTCATCATGCTGCCAATGCGCTGTGTGCCAATGGACTGCACCCGAAGGTCCCAGGAGAGATGTGCAGCGCTTGTCGTCAAGCGAAGTACCGCCGGAACAATCAGCAGCGGCCATCGAGGGCAAGAGTGACAACACCTTGTCCTCGTTGTGGCCGCTCTGTGGGGGTTGGGTATCTGAGTCGGCATCTCCGCGGATGCCTGAGGTGACGCGCAAGAAGAAGCACCAGATCTTCGACGGCACCAAGGTCCACGTTCGGCGCAAGCAGTGTGCTACATGCATCTTTGGTAACAAGAGTCCAGTCGATGCTGAGCGAGTTGCTTCCATGATCAAGGAGTGTGGAGATATGGGTGCCATCCCTTGTCACCATCATCTTGGTGAGAAGATCAACCCGGTGTGCTTCGGCTTCTACTCGCTGGGCAACAACGTCTTGCTGCGGCTTGCTACGGCGATGGACGTCATCGAGTGGCACGGTGAAGATCCGCTCGTGACTTGACCTTCAAGATTCCGAACCCGTAGAGTGTTGCGATCCCGTGACGAAACGGGTTTGTCAACACAACAAGGAGAACCGTCGTGAGGCGACTGCTAATCCTCGCTGTGCTCATGAGTGCAGCCTTTGCCGCCAATCTTGTTGACGACAGCAACCCTGCTGCCGCACAAGAGACGTCACCTGAGCAACCGACCACGATGATCGGTGAGGCACCCCAACCACCCTCATCCGAGGCGACTCCTGTGGTCGCCGCGGCTCCGGAGGTAGCCGATCCCTTCGGGACTGGCATGCCGCTCTATGGCACACGGAACAACCCGTGGACGGCGATCATGCAGACCTGGCTCCGGGAGAACGGGTTCCGGCCCGGCCCATCGGATGCCTGGTTCGGTCTCCAGACCGAGAACGCTGTCAAGCGCTTCCAGCAGGCGGCGATCGATCAGGGTTTGTACTCTGGACCGGTCGACGGGGTCTGGTGGTGGGACGTCTCGCAGGCTCAGAAGGCCTACGTCGCTCCCGCAGCACCGGCTCCAGCGCCCGAGCCCGAGCAGGTGTCCGCTCCAACGCTGAGCGGGCGTTGCTCACAGTGGTCTGACAACGCACTCCGAGCGGGCTTCACGGCTTCTCAGTGGCCAACTGTTGATCGCCTCATGTGGCGAGAGTCCAACTGCCAGCCCGGTGCCTACAACCGTTCGGGTGCTTCCGGACTCATGCAGATCATGCCTATGTGGGCCGACGACTGTGGGGGGAGCCGGTCGGACCTGTTCGATCCGGATTTCAACCTCCGCTGTGCGGTGCACATCTACCACGTGTCGGGTTGGGGGGCCTGGAGCACCTACTGATCCTACTGATTCTTCGGGTACCGTATTGACAGACGGTCCGTCGACCTGTTAGCCACTGCGCACATGGCTACTAGGCGGCGGGCCGTCGCCGCGCAACCCAAGCAACCTCCCAAGACCGCCGCTCAACCTTCCAAGACCATCGAGCAACTGATCGAGGAGTATCAGGCGCTCGATGAGGAGTTGCGAGCACTGCGGGAGCGACATGACGGCCTGCGCCAAGAGATCGTGGCCCGTCTGAAGGACGCCGGACTGAGAGGGTTCGTACTGTGACGGTTGATGACAACACCGAAGAGAACCGTTCCTGGGCTCAGATGTTGATGGACACAGCCACCACCGTGGTGGTCCTCCAGGAGGAGTCCCAGAAGATCATCGAGATCATCATGACGCAGCACTGGGACATGCAGGCCTGCCCGTGCTGGATCTGCAAGGCTGGCCGGGATCTCGGCTTCCACCCGCGGCAGGACTACCAGGCGTGGAGTCATCCGGAGATGGCCAGGCCGAAAGTGATGGTTGACATGTGCATGTGTCGTAACATCAAGGCGCCGGTCGTTTACACCCACGTGAAAGGCTGTCCCCATTTCCCGACTGGAGGGGCCGCTTGATGGGCACACTGGATGGGTGAGGTGGGAAGATCCGAACCGTGACGAAGGAAGCGTGCTCATCCGGATGGCGGCGACGCTCGGCCTTGCTGCGTACTGCCTGGTCGTCGCCCTGCTGGTGGCAGTCCTCGTCGTCATCGGGATCTTCTGGATCGGCCTGCTGCTGGACTAGGCCATGATCCGGCCGGATGGGTTCTCCCTCACGCTGTCGTTCGCTGACGACGGCGAGATCTTCATCGGCATCGAGATCAAGACGGCCGAGCCACACGATGTGGCCCTGCTGACTGAGGACGAGGCGCAGCACCTGGTAACGCTGCTACAGGAAACAGTAAACCGGACGGCTATCATCCGGGAGATGACCACGATGTTCCCGGAGCAGCGAGACTCCATCCTGGAGAACATCGTCTTCCGCTGGGGAGGTGGGTTCATTGGCGAGGGCACGTAACTATGCCGCTGAGTACGCCCGGCGCTCGCAGCGAGCCGTGGCGCAGGGGTATCAGGGCTATGGCCACTACCGACGCTCGGCGCACGGTGCCAAGGGGAAGTCGTCGCCCGGAGTTGTTGACATTGACAGGACGAGCACCCGCAAGCGCATCCACGAGCAGGTCGCCATCTACGATGCCGACTTCGAGGACGACTGGCAGCGGGCTTCCTTCGGTTCCAGCCGGGTGAATGCTGCCATGTACAGCCCGAGCCGACAGGAACTGCGAGTCGAGTGGGTCAACGGCCCTGGTGGTGTGCCTTACCCGCCCTACGTCTACGACGCCGTGGGCTTCGCTGTGTGGGAGGAGTTCCGCTCGGCGGGCTCGCCGGGCCGATTTGTCAACAGCACGCTCAACTCGTTCCCGTACCGCCCGGCCCCTGAGTTCGCCAGTGAGTTCGGATGAGGACGCGCATCTACGGGCTCTGGCGGCTCTACATCGCCTTCGAGCGGCCCACGACCGAGAAGATGCTGCTCTCGGCGGCATGGATCCGTGAGTTGGCCCCGCCCTACCGCCGAGGCCGTGGTATCCGAATGCGCTGTGGTCACAACGCCGTGCAGGTCGGTTGGTGCAAGTCGAACCCCAACTCCGATGCTATGAAGCAGTTGGGTGGTTACAACATCAAGGCCAAGGCTGCTGAGATCGGAGGATGGGGTGCCCGACGTCATGCACCTGCTGAGGAAGACGGACGCCAAGGTGACGGTGACACGGTGCGGGCTGAGCATTCCGACGAAGACGGCTAAGGACTGCACCACCATCTGGTGGGATGAGCGGGTCACCTGTGACCAGTGCAACCCCTACACGTGGGTTGATGCCGAGCCGGTCGGCAAGAAGATGGTCCTGAAGTCCGAGGTCGACATGGAGGCCCGTGTCGTCATCTACGAGCCCAAGAAGGCCGAGGTCGAGGCGCCCAAGAAGATCCTCCGGCGTCGAACCACGCCTGAGCCTGAAACCAAGGTCGTCCGACGCCGGAGGATGACGTGATCTTCAAGCGCCGTGATGTCAGTGTCAATGGCGACTTTGACAAACGTCTTCTCCGGCTGAGCGACACGGACCTGCGAACGGCTGCTGACACTGCTCTGATGACAGCGTCGAACGGCATCTACAAGGGTGAAGTCCCCCTGGAGGAGGTGCTGCGAAACATCGAGCACGCTGGGGAGATCGTGCGGGCGCTGCTCTACCGTGCAGGCCTGTGACAGTTTCTTAGCAACCTGCTTCCCCTAACGCCTTAGGATTCGCTACACTGAGAATCATGAGCAAGACGTTGGAACAGCGTGTGAAGGCACTGGAAGATCAGGTGAAGACCCTCAACCTGGAGCGCCCCGGCCGCAAGGCCAAGCCGATGCTGGTGCTCCGGCAGAAGGGCGTGTGCGCGATCGACCCCGAGCGCAACTCGGCCACGTGCCCCGACTCCTCGATCTTCCGGTACCAGAACGGCTGCCACGGCACGGCTTGCATGCAGGAGCAGCAGAACGCCTACCAGCGCCGCAAGGACAAGAAGGAAGCCGAAGCGGTCGCTGTCTCGGTGCGCAGCAGGCGCTCGTCCAACGGCCGCATCTCCAAGGCCCCCGTCGCTACCAAGGCTCGGAAGACCACGGCTAAGCGGTGACGACGGAACCACGTCGGCACTGGGACAGCCCGCTGTTCCCCTACTTCGTGGTGGATCTCGACAATGGCGTGTTCGGTTTCCTGGAGGAGATCCTGGAGGCCAAGTTGGCCCACTCCAGAGGCCGCTACGGCGATGCATATGACGACATGCTGGAGCGAGGCGTGAAGGCGTTCCGCCTGGCCAGGGAGGGTCGCACGGCCGAGATCGAGGCTGCCATCGCTCCCAAGCGGGTCATCAAGCGCAAGCCTCTTGCCAAGGCTCCCAAGAAGCGGTAACCTGCGAATCAACGCCGAGAAAGTGGGATCCGCCGCCCGCCTCGGTTGTTGAGAAGCCCCCCGGGTCGTTGGCCTCCCCCATCTGATGAGGGTCGGTCTCCCTCCCCGGGGGGCTTCTCCCATGTAGTCTCCGGCAACATGCCGCCCCCTTTGTACGAGGTCGTAGAGGATCCGCCTGAGGAGATCTATGACGAGGATTTCGAGGGCGAAGAGAACTATGACGAAGAGCCGGTCCTTGAACTGGACGAGGAGTCGACGGCCTTCGTCCACCAGTTGGTGACGAAGGTTCTCATCTTCAACGAGGAGTTCACCGGGATGCGGTTGCATCCCTACCAGAACGAGTTCGCCTACCGGATCGTTGAGTCCCTGATCCTCAACGACGCTGAGGAACTGAGCGGCTTGTTGTCACGTCAGTCGGGCAAGACCGAGACGTTGGCGGACACGCTGTCGGGCTGCATGGTGCTGTTCCCCAAGTTGGCCCTGTCGTTCGAGATCATGAAGCGCTTCGCCAAGGGCCTGTGGGTGGGCTGCTTCGCGCCGAGCGATGATCAGTCAACACTGCTCCACGGGCGCATCGTGGACCGCCTCTCCAGCGAGCGGGCGCAGCAGTTCATGCTCGACCCCGAGATCGATGACAAGGTCGACGGCCGCGGCAAGATGATCCGGCTGAAGAACGGCTCCTTCGCCCGGCGGCAGACAGCCAACCCAAAGGCCAAGATCGAGGGCTCGTCGTACCACATCATCGTGGTGGATGAAGCACAGGATGTTGATGACGTCGTGGTGCGCAAGTCGATCCACCCGATGCTCGCTGCCTACGCTGGTACCATCGTCAAGATCGGTACGCCCGGCTACGTCAAGGGCGACTTCTTCCGCTCGATCCAACTGAACAAGCGCCGGGGCACGCGACGGGGCGTCCGCCAGAACCACTTCGAGTACGACTGGAAGATCGTCGCCAAGTACAACCCGTCCTACGGGAAGTTCGTGGCCAAGGAGAAGTTGCGCCTCGGTGAGGACTCCGACGAGTTCCAGATGTCGTACTGCATCAAGTGGCTTCTGGAGCGGGGCCAGTTCGTCACCGAGGATGTGCTGGAGTCGATGGCCGACCGATCCATGCCACTGGTCAAGTCGTGGTACCGCTCGCCGTGTGTTGCCGGAATCGACGTGGCGCGCATCAAGGACTCCACCGTGGTCACGGTGTGCTGGGTCGACTGGGAGTATCCGGATCCCTTCGGGTTGCGGGAGCACCGGATCCTCAACTGGCTGGAGTTGACCAATGTCCCGTGGGAGGAGCAGTACTTCACCATCGCTGAGTTCCTGAGCCACTACGCCATCGCCCGGTGCGGTGTGGACGCCCAGGGCATGGGCTCGGCGGTGGCCGAGCGCCTGGCTGCCTTGCTCGGTAGTCACATGGAAGTGGTTCCGGTACCAAGCGACCTGAAGGCCCAGGGGACTCGCTGGAAGTTCCTCCAGAACATGGTCGACCGGCGCATGCTGGTCTTCCCCGGCCACTCCAAGGCCCGCCGGACCAGGGCACATCGCCGGTTCACGCAGCAGATGACCGACGTGGTGAAGGAGTACAAGCAGGGTCACATGCTGGTTACAGCACCAGATGAGACCGAGGCGCACGATGATTTCCCCGACTCGCTGGCCATCGCCGTGTCGATGAGTCAGGTCGAAGAGGTGGATTCTGTTGAGGTATTCAACAACCCCTTCTACGCCGCTCAGCAGCGGTAGGTGTATCATCCGCCCCGATCGGCCGAACAAGGAGAACGCTGATGGGCTACCCCGATCCTGAGGTCCAGTACGAGTACGACCTTGCTGACAACCAGCGTCGGCGCGGTCCGCTGCGTTTCGAGGAAGGCATCGCCACCGACACCGATGTCCCCCGTGACTTCCAGCAGGGCGCCTACGGCGACACGCAGGGCACGGAGTACGGCGGCTGGGCGACGGTCACCAAGTCGCCCGCCGAGACCATGAAGGAGCGGGCTCACCTCGGCTCCTCGACGTGGATCGAGGCACCGAGCCTCCTGGCCGAGTTCGTCCAGGGTGCTCACACCGGCATGATGCCGCCGTCGTTCGAGCGCGAGTACGGCTCCGAGGGCCGCATCCACCGCATCAACCGGGCCAACGTGCCTGACTGATCATGGCAACAGCCAAGACCGGTTCGGTGGCGAAGCCCGCGACGGTCGCCAAGACAGCAGGAGGGGCGCCCGGGCCGGGGCGCCCTACTGTTGTCCCCTACAAGTTCGGGGTCCGGCGTCCGCAGCCGTACAGCGACAACAGGTGGGTCCCGGTCAACCCGTTCATCCAGATGAAGCCCAAGCCCCAGGCGATGCAGGCGGCTGAGGCCAAGATGGACACTTTCATGCCCGCCCGGTTGATGCCGGATGCAATGCGGGCGGTGAACGCTCGCAAGCGCCAGATCGAACGGAAGGTCTGATGCTCTCCGACGCGCAGTTCGAGGGCCTCGCGGCCAAACTCAACGACCCCGACATCGGCGGGTTCACGGCGAACATGCGCCGCGGCGGGGAGCAGCCCAGGAACGTCTTCATGGTCGGCCAGCGGGACGTCCAGGAGGGCACCCATGCGCTGCCGTCGACCGGGTCCTCGATCCGGACCTACGCCGAGGCGAACCAGACGACGTTGATGCAGCCTGGTCGGCACCTCGGTGGCTGGGCGGCGAACGAGGGCAACCTTGATGTGCCAGCAGCGTTCCCCCGCACACCGAGGGGTGAGGTTGCCGCCCGGCGCTCGACGCTGGCCAACGAGCAGATGGCCTACGGGGAGATCAGTCGCAAGGGCGCCTATGTCGGGGACCGCAACAACCCGTACCACCCGGGCAACCGCCGGGGCGACATCATGGCCGAGGACACGCCGGAGCAGCGTGAGGTATGGTCTGCCATGCCCCAGTACTCGGCGCAGTTCAAGAAGAGGGGTCGGAGGATCAGCCCTCAGTCCTCGTTCTCGTGACCCAGTAGGTACTGCTCGGTCTTGCCTTGGCTGTCGGTGTCAACAACGACCAGTTCCCAGTCCGAGTGCTCGGCGCAGGTGTGGGGCGGATCACCGGGGACCAGTGTCTTGTCGCACACGACACAGGTCTCCGAGTGCCCGGACATCAGCCGGTGCTTGCTCACGCCGACCCGCTTCAGTGCTTCGTTCTTGTACCCGATCATGAGTGCCACTGTAGCAGGGTTCGGAACCCTAGTGTCAATGTCAGTGGTTTGGGGCGCGTTGTCGCTGGGGTAGCGTGTCGGAGACGTGAGCAGGTAGATGGAACACGCTACGGTTGTAGTCATCGACTTCCAGTCGAACTACCAGGAGGAATGACATGGCCGACAGCGAGGATCGCACTCCCGCTCAACGCAAGAAGGACCTCGAAGCGGACGCCACCGTCGCTCAGGCCGTCAACTCTGGCGACAAGCGCTCGCTGGCTGATGTGGAGGCCGAGGTCGAGGCGAGGGTCTGGCAGGCGCAGACCGGTGGGGCGGCGTTCCCGCCCAACCCGATGCCCAACCAGCCGGAGCCGACGCCGGAAGCGGCGAAGGAGAAGTACCTGGAGTCCCAGGCTGAGCACATGAGCGACCGCCAGCGCAAGGCGCAGGAGCAGCGCGACAAGGAGGCTCAGCAGGTTCGGGAGGCCGGAGAACGCGAGATCGAAGAGTGGAAGAAGGCCAACCCCGACAAGGTGAAGGAAGCCGAGGAGCGGCAGGCCGAGCGCCAGCAGACCCAGACGGCTCGTCGGTAGGCACTACTCTGGTTGCGGCCCGGACCGCACGAGGATGGTGTCATGAGCATGATCAGTTTCGCACCAGCCTCGTACCGGGCCGCAGCCAGCGATCTCACTGTTGCCGTAAGCCCCCTGGGGCTCGTGGAGTTGGCCGATGAGGAGTTCGAGGTCCATGGGCCTCGTCTGACCCGCTACGCCAGCAACTGGGCGTGGTACCTCGGTCACCACTGGGCCTACCGGCGGGAGATCGGTGACTCGCAGTTGACGTTCAACTACGTCAAGGCGTTCGCTGATTACATCAACAACTTCTGCTTTGGCCAAGGGGTCGAGTTCGCCTCCCCCGAGGCCACGTCGGCCATCCTGCCCCCGCTGCTGAAGCGGGTCTGGGAGGTCGACAACAACAAGCACAACATCCTGTGGGAGATGGCGCAGCAGGGTGGTGTCTCCGGCGACGTGTTCGTCAAGACCGCCTATGAGGAACCCTTCGTGGACGCCGCGGGCCTGCCGCATCCCGGCCGGGTGCGCATCCTGCCGCTGAACCCGGCGTTCTGCTTCCCGGAGTTCCACCCGCACGACCGGGAGCGGATGATCCGCTTCAAGTTGAAGTACAAGTTCTGGGCGACCGCTGCTGATGGAACCAGGGCGGTCAACACCTACGTCGAGTTGATCACGGACTCCATGATCGAGGAGTACGTCAACGACGAGTTGATCGACCGGCGCCCGAACCCCCTGGGCGAGATCCCGGTGGCGTTCATCCCGAACTACCCGGTGGCATCGAGCCCGTGGGGCCTCTCGGACATCCAGGACATCATCAGCCTGAACCGGGAGTACAACGAGAAGGCCACCGAGATCTCCGACATCATCAACTACCATGGCTCGCCTGTCACCGTCATCATCGGGGCCAAGGCTTCGGGCCTGGAGAAGGGCGCCAAGAAGGTCTGGGCCATCGGCAACAAGGACGCCCAGATCCAGAACCTGGAGATGCGGACGGACTTCACCGGGATGCTCGGCTTCCTGGAGGTGCTGAAGCAGGCGATGCACGAGTCGACTGGTGTGCCTGCCGGTGCGCTCGGCCAGCAGCAGCCGATCTCCAACACCACCGGCACGGCGCTCACCATCCAGTACCAGCCGCTGATGATGCGTCGTCACATCAAGGTGGTGCAGTACACCCGGGGCCTGAAGGACATCAACCGCCATGTGATCAAGACGCTCGCCATCTTCGAGCCCGAGGCGCTGGTGTTCAACCCGATCCTGTCGGGCGTGCCGCCCAAGCCGGATCAGATGCTGGAACTGGATCCGACCGACGCGCTGACCTACAAGACCGAGGTCAACTGGATCTCGCCGCTGCCGATGGATCTCTTGGTCAAGATCAACGAGATCCAGGCGAAGATGGCGCTCGGCCTGGAGTCCAAGCGTGGCGCTCTGCGGGACCTGGGTGAGCAGTTCCCCGACCAGAAGGTCCAGGAGATCTTTGAGGAACTGCTGGAGGACACCAAGGAGCAGGCGGCGCTTGATCTCATCCGGGCGCAACTGACCCAGTTCCAGATCGCTGCTACCGGCATCATGCCGGACGGCACGCCGATGATGATGGAGGACGGTTCGATGCCGGGTGGACCGGTCGACCCGGTCCTGGCTCAGCAGATCATGCAACTTGCTTACGGAATCGCCCCGCCGCAGACGTTGGACTATGACAACACCAACAAGTGACGGGGTATAGCCCTCATCAGCGACGTTGTGGCATCCTTCGCGTATACGGACAACTCGACGGAGGACATGATGTCAGGTACTGCTGCGGAAGGCGCCGGTGGCTTGCCCCCTGAAACCCCTGCTCAGGGCGTACTTGTGGGCACGGATCCCCGCCAGCCACCGGTCACCTATGCCGATCTCCAGCCAGGCCAAGTTGCAAATAGTAACAGCGGCCTGATCAACCCTGGGCAGGGCGTTGGGGCCGGGACGGCTGCTGGTGGCGGTTACACCGCCGGAGGTCAGCGTCTCTTCACCGAGGAGGATGTGGCTCGCATCCGCCGGGAGGAGAAGGACAAGTTGTACGGGCGCATCGATGAGATGGACACCCAACTGAAGACCCTCCAGCAGGAGCGGGAGGCCCGGGAAGCCGCCATCGCTGACGAACTTCGAGCCCGCGAGGAGGCTGATCGCAAGAAGCGTGAGGAGGAGATGGACGTCCGCTCGCTCCTGGAGACCAAGGAGCATGAGTGGTCGCAACGCTTCCAGTCGTTGGAAGCAGAGCGTGAGCGTGACCGGGCCGTGCTGGAGCAGGAGCGCCGCTTCAACGAGTTGGTGAACTACCAGCGGGCTCGGGTCGACCAGGAAGCCGAGTGGATCATGCCCGAACTGCGGGATCTGATCACCGGCAACAACGAAGCGGAGATCGACGCCAGCATCGAGTTGATGAAGGCGCGGACGGCGCAGATCCTCGCGTCCGTTCAAGGTGCTGTAACCTCGCAGCGCCAGCAGTACCGGGGGACCGCCGTCACGGCGCCACCTTCGGGGCCTATGGAGCAACAGACGACGTTCGAGACGTTGACGCCGGATGACATCCGGTCGATGGATATGGCGACGTACACGAAGTACCGGGACCGGCTGATGCAGTCAGCGTCGCAAGCGCGACGCCGGTAGTAACCGTCAACAACGAACGTCCCTTAGGAGGGCTCCATGGCCGGACCGGCCCCGCTCGGTTCCCCATTCCCGCAGAACACTGCGATCACCGGTACCCCGCAGGTGGCAGCCGGTGCGACCAACTCCATCTACCAGCCTGCTGCTGGCTACGACGCAGCCGCGGCGGTTGGTGCCAACCAGACGGGCCTTGGGTACGGCGTCGCTCCGGCGACTGGTGCCACCAACCCTTCGACCATGCTCGGGCCAGCGATCCAGACGATCTGGAGCAAGGAGATCTTGTTCCAGGCGATGCCGGTGCTGCGGTTCGAGCAGTTCGCGGTGAAGAAGACTGAACTCGGCGTCATGCCGGGTCTGACCGTCAACTTCATGCGTTACAACAACCTCCCGGTCCCGGCGGGACCGCTGGTGGAGGGTGTGCGCATGCGGACCCACGGTCTGTCCGCCCAGCAGTACAACATCAAGGTGGCCGAGCAGGGCTTCGCTGTTGCCGTCAGCGAACTGCTCCTCAACGCTTCCTTCGATGATGTGATGGCATCAGCATCTCGGCTCCTCGGGCGCAACATGGCGCTCTACCTCGACACGCAGGCGCGCACGACGCTCCAGCGGTCGACGTCGGAGGTCTACGGCTACGCCAAGCCTGCTGCCATCAACGCCGGGTACGGCGTGTACGAGCCCGGCACGGTCGGCACGTGGGCCACGGTGGCCGGGACGGCGCCCTCGGGTGGGCCGTTCTACCTCCACCCGCACTCGGTGAAGGATGCCGTGGAGGCCCTGGCCTCCAAGAACATCCCTCGCCTCGGTGAGACCTACGTCTGCTTCGTGCACCCGCACCAGGCACGGCGCCTTCGGGACACCCCGGAGTGGATCGAGGTCACCAAGTACGCGGCGCCGGGCAACTTCATGCTGGGCGAGATCGGCCGGATCAACGACGTGGTCTTCATCGAGACCACCCAGATCGGCGCTCCGGTCGGCATCGGCACCGGCACCTCGACCAACCTCACCCCGACCGGCGACGACCCCTCGGTGCTCCAGACCTTCTGGCGTGACACCTTCGGGAAGACCGGTGAGGGCGGGGCTGGTGACGACATCGAGCAAGTTGCCGGTTCGTCGTACCAGGATCTCGGTCCTGGTGATGTGGCAACACCGGGCTGGGGCCAGACCTGGCCGACGCCACTCCCCGGCGCCTTCGAGGCGCTGATGGTCGGTGACAACGCCTTCGGGCATGCCATCAGCCTCCCCGTCGAACTGCGTGACGGCGGCGTGCTCGACTTCGGTCGTGAGCACGCCCTGGCGTGGTACGGCATCTGGGGCTTTGGCACCGTGACCGACGCGGCGGTGGTTCGGATCATCACCAACTGAGCGGGTACGATCCGCTCTATGGCGCATGGACCGGGGAGGCTTTCGGGCCTCCCCGGTTCTCGTAACAAGGAGAATGTTGATGGCGACAGCACGGCAGCAACCGCAGCAGCAGACCGAGCCTGACGAAGAGCCCACCCTGGGCACGCTGAACGGCATCTTCGAGAAGCCGCTGATCGTGGACGAGGTGCACGAGGTGCCACTTCAGGCACCGCAGGGTGCTGTCGGCTACATCATCCGGCCGAACATCACCATCGAGCAGATGACGATCGGTGAGGACTCGTTCGACTTCAAGGCAGGGACGCGCTACCGGGTGCCCGAGCGGGTGGCCCAGATCTTGTTCGACCGGGATCTCCTGATGGAGATGCCCTTCAGGGGCTAGGAGGCCCAATGAGCATCATCGCTGTCCACGGTCCCAACACCTGGGGCTCGAAGGGCACTGTTGCCACATCAACCGTCAATGCCGACGCCGCAGCCAACAACGGGTTGAAATGGACCTTCAGCCTCAACTCGACGTCCACACGTGCCGATCAGGACTTCTCGTGGGCGTTCCCGCCCAACGGCACGCCGACGCCCCAGACCGTGAAGGCACCGACGCAGGTCACCTACGCCACGGCGGGGTCCAAGACGGCGACGCTCACAGTCACCGACACGCAGCGCACCATCTCCAACAAGGCGCTGACGAGCAACGTCGCCACCCTCACCACAACGGTGGCCCACGGCTTCGCCATCGGTCAGCAGGTCATCGTGGCCGGTGTTGGCGCTCCGTTCGACGGCACCTGGGTCGTTGCCAGCACGCCCTCGGGCACGACGTTCACCTTCGCTGACACGGCGGCGAACGTCACGTCGGCTGCTTCCGGTGGCACGGCGACCTCGACCGGTACTCCGGCAGCGGGTTCGTACCCGATCACCATCACCGCTGTTGCCACCACCAGCCCGATGATGGTCGAGGAAGGTGGCGGTGGCGAGGAGACCATGGCTCTTGATGAGTCAACAGGGCCGTTCGATCCTGCTGACCACACGGTGCCTGAGGTGGTGGAGTACGTCGAAGCGCATCCGGATGAGGTGGAGGACATCTATGTCGCCGAGACGGCGGGCAAGAACCGCACCACCTTGCTCAACCAACTGGAGGCGTACCGGGTCTTCGATCCGGCTGACTACACCGTGTCCGAGATCACCGACTACATCGAGGCCAACCCGGAGGAGTACGACGCCGTCCTGGAAGCCGAGGCGGCGGGTAAGAACCGTGCTGGTGTCATGAACTATCCGCGTCCGGCCTGAAGGAGCCCCCGTGGTCGCCCTGCTTGGGTTCACCGTCAAGAACACACCGGACGTTGCCGGGAACCTCGATGTTGCCGAGCCTGATTCCGGTGACTTCACCATCCTCGGCAACCATCGGTACGGTGTCATCACCGGCTGCCAGGTCACCGATGGTGGTGTGGCATCACAGGTCAATGTGACCACGGGTGTTGTCGTCGTCAACGGTGTCATCGTGCCTGTGGCGGCGACGATCGCCCTCATCGGCTCGGTGACCGCCGAGGCGCGCTTCGACCTGGTGACGGTGAACCAGAGCGGTGTCGTGGGAGTCCTTCAGGGCACGGCCAACCCCAACCCGGTCTTCCCGGCGATCCCGGATGACCGGATGGTGTTGGCGGCAGTGTACGTCGGTGCCGGTGTGTCAGTCATCACCGACAAGCGGATCATGCTTCCGCTGAAGTTGGCCACTGCCATTGACAACGGCACGATTGTGTCCGTCTACAACACTGCCGGGACCACGTTCAAGTTCAGCATCAGCCACGATGGATCGCTCAACTGGCCTCTGGTCGGGGTGACTGCTTCCGGAACCTGGCTCACCGTGCTCGGTGATCTGGCCGTCCGGAACTTCCAGGCCGAGACGGTCGAAGCCGACAACAGCATCGTCTCCCGTGGCACTGTTGTCGGCACCAATCTGCTCCGAGGGCACACGCTCCCGATTGGCGGTGTGGCTGGAGGCCTCTTCCAGCGCAGTGATGGCACGCTCTGGCTGTGGAGCGGTACGGAATGGGGGAACATCGCAGCCGACCCAACGCCAGCCGGTGTTGTCGTTGCCACCATGGCGGCGGAAGCAGACCCCGGCTGGCTCATCCTCGACGGGCGAGTGGTCTCCCAGGCTGTCTCAGGAAGGCTGTGGGACAAGTTCCCGCAGTGGAGAGAAGGTTCCAACTTCAGGCTTCCTGATGCTCGTAACAGCGTGTTGATGCAAGCACCGGTAGGGAACCGTGGTGGATCCTCGACGGTCACGCTTGGCACGAACAACATGCCGCCGCATCGCCACAACGTGGCGGCAAACCCTCTCACCGGGCACACGCACGCCGCCACGGCGATTGCCGTGCCCGACCATTCCCATGACGTCTTGTCAGGAGGTGCTCATGAGCATCACGTGGCAGACGGTGGACATGCACACGTCTGGGCAGACGGTGCCGGTGGTGGGGCGTTCATCGCCAAGTACTTCGGCGGCACACGCCGCCTCGATGGTCCATTCAACGACGCGAGTCACCCGGTGGCAGTTCAGGAGGTGGATGCAACAACACGAGCCGCCACTGGAGTAGAAGTCACATCAGGGAGGAGCGAGCACACCCATGTGACGGCGGTCGGTGGTGGCCACAGCCACACCGTGCACGTCGAACCAAGCACGGGTTCGCTCGTCGGTCTGACCGAGCAGGTCGTCGGCGGCGGGGCGCCCATCAGCACCCTGCCGCCGTTCCTCGGTGTGAACTGGATGATCCGTACCTAGAGGAGGGTCTGTGACCGACATCAACGCACTCGGAACCGGTGTTGTCACATCAGGAGAGACGACACTGATCGCACTGTCGAGCGCCGTCCAGATGGAAGGTGTCGAGCACTCCCCCTACGCCAATGCGTTCGTGACGCCCGGCATCCCGGGCAGCGGCTTCGTCGCCCCTGGAGGCTCGGGGGGTTCTTCGGGGGGCGACGGAGGCGTCTCGTCACTGCTCCCGGGCTCCCGGGACCTGGCGTATACCGCTGGTGACTGGGCCGTGTTCGCCTTCTTGTTCCAGGGCATGGCCTATGTCGAGGAGCAGCCGGTCGGTGCCGGGTGGGCTGATGACGGCAACGGACAGTGGACCTACACCGATGTTGATGACAGCGAGCCGCCTGTCACCACCCAGATCCCCTGGGTCCAAGCCACCTGGGCCTCGCAGGTCCGCACCAAGTACTGGCAGCGCTACGGCTACTGGTGGCCCCCGGTGCGGCCGATTGGCATCCTGATGACTGACTTCCTGGTGACGGCAACATTCATGCCGCGCACGGCCACCATGCCGCCGGGCACCATGGTGACGCTCTCGGGCACGACGTTCTACCCCGGCGAGTACTTCTGGGACCTCCAGACCAACACCGACGACGGCACGCTGTACTACGCCTATCCCAGGACGATGCTCTCGGGGAAGGCTCGGGTTGGTCAGCAGGTGACGCTGTGATCCCCGCTCCACCGCCCACTGTTGTGGTAACAGCCATGACGCCTGCTGTTGCGCAGGTCGTGGCCAACACCGGGACCACGCAGGTCGTGTCGGCGCCCGGTGGCATTCCCGGTCCTCCGGGGAAGCCTGGTGTCACACCAGAGTGGTGGTCTGGCACGCAGACTGAATACAACAACCTCGACACCTACGACGCCGAAACGTTGTACGTCATCACAGCCCCATGAGGAGCCTTCAATGCCTTTGACCTCTGCTGGCCTCAACACCGCCTGCGACGCCTGGAAGAGCGCCTACACCTGGCTCGCCCTTTACAACGGCGACCCCACTGGTGCCGGGTCCGAGATCGCCGGAGGGTCACCGGCCTACGCCCGCAAGCAGGTCACCTTCGGCGCCTCGGCCAACGGTGATGCATCCATCTCGGCGGCGCAGACCTTTGACATCCCCGCCGGTGCCACGGTCTCGCACTATGCCTTCATGACCGCCTCGACGGCGGGCACCCGTGGTGGTTCCGGAGCCTTCGCCGCCTCCGAGGGACCGTACGGCGCGCAGGGCACGTATCAGGTGACTTCCGCCACAGTCGCCTTCGACTGATTGGTGCGACGGTGGCCGTCGCCTTCGTCAAGAACCACACAGCCGCCACGCCGATCAAGGCGGCGGGCACGACGATCGCCGTCAACCTGTCAACGATCGTCCCGGCGGGGAACACGATCATCGCCGGGATCCTGTTCGACAACGCTGCCGTAGCGAGCAAGCCTGTTGTCAGCAGCATCGGTGTCGCCGCTGGTGAGACGGCCTCGTGGGTGTTCCTGGGTGCGGCCCGTTCGACGTCGACATCGGCGGGGGCGTTCGCCTCCGGTGAGTTGTGGGCCATCCGGACGACGGTCGCCTGGCCGGTGGCTGGCTACACCGCAACCCTCGACTCTTCGACGGTGATGAAGGCCACCCAGGCGCTGGAGTTCTCAGGCCTGTTTGCTCTGACTCGCTCGACGGCTGGCACCAACTACTCAACGACGACGACCGCTGCCTCGGCAACGACGACCGGCACGACCCCAGTCATTGGTGATCTTGCTGTTGGTTTCATGTTCCAGTCGAACGCTTCCTCGTTCGGCACTTCGGACACCGACACCACCGGAGGGTCGTGGTCGGCCGGTGTCTCCCTCGGCTCGACGGGCAGCAGTGCTGCCACCAACAACTTCGGCCTCATCCAGTACAAGATCCTCACCGGCGCCAATCATCAGACGTACAACGCAGCGGCTGCCCTGACCGCTGGCAACGGCTCGATCGTCACGATTCTCCAGGCGTACGCGCCCGCTCTCGTCACGCAGGCGGCGTACCGCTTCTACGCTTCGGGTGGCTCGGAGTCGGCGGGGACCGCCATTGCCGCTCAGGACACCGCCTTCGCCTATGACGCCTCACCGAATGACTTCTTCGGCCAGTTGCGGATCCGCTTGCAGTCGACGTCGGCCCAGGCTGTCGCCTCGACGGAGGACTGGACGCTCCAGGTCCAGGAGTCCTCGGGACCGTGGAACAACGTCGTATTGGGTTCTGGCTATGTGCAGCCGTTCCCTGATTCCGGAACCACTGATGGACAGGCGACGACCAACAAGTTGACCGGTGGCACGGGGACGTTCGTGGCGGGCAAGGTCTCCGAGGACGCTGTAGCCGACGACGTCGGGTGGGGTGGCAACAACTTCACCGAGTTGCTGTACACGCTCTATGCCGACCGGACCCAGATGGGCAACGGCTTCGTCCTGAAGTTCCGCGTCGTCCCGACGTCGGTCGACACGACGATGACCTACTCGGTCACACCGACGATCAACGTCACCAAGAACGCGGCGACCATCTCCCAGGCGGCGTACCGCTTCTATGCTGATGGAACTGAGTCCGGAAGCACGGCTCTGGCAGCCCAGGACACGGCGTACTCGCCCAACCTGACCACCGGGGACTTGAACCTCGGGGTCCGGGTCCGGTTGCAGACGACGAACAACGCACTCAACGAGATCTACTTCACCTACGAGTTGCAGTACGACCTCAACAACGCCGGGGTGTGGAAGACGCCTCAGGTACTGATTGACGCGTACACGGCCCAGACAACCGCCAACGCCCTCACCACCGACATCGTCCGCACAGCGCAGTCCTTCATCGGCAACGGCAATGCGATGTCGAAGACGAGGTTCATGCTGTGGTCGAACCCTTTGTCAGGGCCGACGGTGACCTCCAAGATCTACTCGGACAACGCGGGCAAGCCAGGGACGGTGGTTGCCTCGTCCACGACCACGATCCCAACCTCCAGCCTTCCAACCTCGGCAGGGACCTGGTTCGAGTTCGCTTTCGCGCCCTTCACGCTGGCCAATGGCACCAAGTACTGGGCAGCGATCGAGTGCACCACCATCCCTGGCGGGGAGTCCGTCATCTACGGGGTCGCCCCGACAGGCGCGCACTCCGGCGAGCAGTACACCTACCTGGTCTCCTTCAGCGACTGGCTCTCGACCTCCAATGATGTCGTCTTCCAGGTCCTTGGCGGTGATCCGCATGTGGCGGTCTATGACTCAGCATCGTTGACCAACGATGCGGCGATCTCCGCTGCTCGCCTGACCGGTGGCACGGGGTCGATGCAGGTTGGTCGGGTTTCAGAGGACGGTGTCGTTGATGTCACAGCGGCGTGGGGCAACAACAACTTCACGGAGTTCCTGTACTCGGTCACCCTGAAGGCCGCTGCCCTCGCCCACAACGACATCATCAAGTTCCGAATCACCCGCAACGGCACGACGACCGGTGTTACCTACACCGTCACACCGACGCTGAACATCGTCTTGGTGACTGGCCCTTCTGGCTCGGGGACGATGACGTCAACCAGTTCGTTGACGGCAACAGGACAGCGTCAGGCTTTGCGATCGTTGACACTCAATGCCGTGGCGACGCTCAGCGCAGCGGAGACCCGCAAGTCGTTCGGCACGTTCAGCGGCGCACTTGCTTACAGTGACACGTTCGATCGGGCTGACACCACTGAACCCGTTTCAGCAGGGGTCGGGCTCGGGGCCAACTGGATTGGTGAGGGCTACAAGATCTCCTCCAACGCCGCGCTGCGCACGGGGTCCTCACCTGCGGCGTGGTACCAGACGGCGGCTCCGAATGACCAGTACGTCGAGGTCGATCTGCCTAGTGGTTCGACGTCGGACTCGGGCTGCCTGGTGCGAGGCTCAACCAACAACTCGATCACCAATGGCTACGGCTCCTGCTACGTCGGCATGCTCGACTCGTCATCGGGCGGGGCCAAGGCGTGGATCATGAAGTACACCAGCGGCTCGTTCGTCGGGTTCCTGGCCGACGTCGCCATCACGCCTATCACTGGTGCGGTCACCCTGCGCCTCACCGCTGTCGGGTCGCTTCTGACGCTGTACCGCAACGGCGTGCAGGTCGCCACGGCCACCGACTCGGCCCACACTGGCCAGTGGATCGGCATGCAGGAGGGCGGCTCGACGCCGCAGATCCTCGCTTGGCGGGGTGGGACGTTCGGAGTACTGACATCAACATCATCTCTTTCAAGCACAGCCCGACGTACAGCGGCGTTCTCAGCGGGCACGATTGGCTCTACGACGTCGTCATTGACACTGACATCAAAGCGGGGTGGCACGAGTGCTATTGTGCTGCCTTCGACATCATCGGTCGTGGGGACCGGTGTCCGGCAGAGCCGAAGCACGGCGGCACTGGTGTCGACAGCAACGCTCACTGTCACGGGTTTCGGGGTCCGCGCCGGACAGGGTACGGCCCTGCTCACGGCAACAGGGACGCTCACGGCCACCGGCAAGGCGCAGCACCTTGGTTCACTCCTGCTGACGTCGACAACGGCTCTGAGCATCACGTCTCGCCGTCAGGCGCTCTCGACGGCCTCGTTGAGTGCAGCAGCCATGCTGACGATCACCTCCAAGCGGGCGGCACTTGGCTCGGGCACGGTTGGTAGCACGGGCTCGACGGTCGTCACCGGACGACGTACGGCAGACCGCTCGGCTGGGTCGTTTGGTTCCACTTCAACGTTGACGGCGACTGCTCGGCGCACGGCTGCCCGCTCGCTCTCTCTGACGTCGACATCAACGCTGACTGCTGAAGGGTTCCGGCCACCGGCTGCGGACGGGGTCATCGACAACTTCGGGGCCACCAGTTCGCTCTCGGCCACTGGTGTGCGTCGGTCCAGTGGCTCCATCCTGCTCGGAGCAACGTCCGGGTTCGCCACGCAGCAGAAGCGGGAGTCTCGCAGCACCGCGGCACTGACCGCCGTGACAGCGTTGACGTCGACATCAACTCGTGGCTCCCAGGGTACGGCGACGTTGGGATCCTCCGCGGCGCTGTCAACGACAGCACGCAGGGTTGCCTCCCACTCGCTGTCCATGTCAGCGAGCAGCCATTTCGTCGTGGCCGGGAACCTGATGGGCTTGGGCTCGCTCACGCTGTCCTCGGTCGCCACGCTGCATGGTGTCGGGTTCCGACCGATGGCCTTCGGCGGTGCCGCCTTCCTCAGTGCCACTGGTTCGTTGACGGCAACAGGACGGGGTCAGCGCACAGGTGTGGCAACGTTGCATGCCACCTCAGGGTTCGCCCCTGGCGTAGGAGCACGTGGTGGTGCAGGTGTGGGCCTGCCGATCTCGGCCTCCTCGTCGCTTTCCTCGGTAGGCACGAAGCACTCGCTCTCCTCGATCCTGCTCACGGCGTCCGGTGACATCCTCGCCACGGGTGCGATCTTCATCCCGCCTCATGCTGAGGGCGACGCCGCTCTTGCTGCCACATCAAGTCTCGTGGCGCACGGGCGTGTCCCACCCGCCAACGTCGGCATCATCCTGAACGATGCTTACGCCATCTATCTGGGCACGGCGAAGGCCACCAAGGTGTACCTGGGAACTGTCCAGGTCTGGCCCAAGGAGTAGTATCCGCCGCCATGAGCGCGTCCCAGGAGACCATTGCCGCCACGGCTCGGGCTCGGCTGCGAGACTTCGGCCAGTTCTTCGAGACGCCCTACGACCGTGGCGCTCCGACGCTGCGGTTGTCGCACCCGATGATCGAGGCGTCCACACTGTCGGTCTGGCATCCGGCGGATGGCGTGCCGGTCACTGCTGGCTACATGCTCGACGCCCGCAACGGGGTCCTGAAGTTCGATACGCCGACCGACTGGACCGGCGGGGTCGGTGTTTCCGGTTACCACTACACCTGGTTCCTCAACGAGGACCTGATGTTCTTCGCTGGTGTCACCATCAACTACCACATGGAGGGCCGGGAGGACGCCAGCATCGGTGACTTCACGGCCACAGAGGCTGATGCCATCAGCATCGGCACCGTGGTCCAGGCGCTGTGGTCGCTGGCCTCGGAGTTGTCCACCGACATCGATGTGTCAACACCGGAGGGCATGAACATCCCAGCCTCGCAGCGTTTCCGGCAGGTCTGGGAGATGCTCCAGTACTGGCAGGCCGAGTACCGGCGCATCGCCTCGCTGCTCAATGTCGGGCTGGAGCGGATCGAGCAGTTCTGCCTGCGCCGGACGTCGCTGACGACGAACCGCCTTGTTCCCGTCTACAGGCCACGGGAGTTCGGTGACCCTCGTTGGCCGGAGCGGATCTACCCGAAGATCGACCCGCACAAGCAGTCAGGCGACCACTCGACGGCTGGCAACGAGTTGGATGTGTACTCATCGACGTGGGGAGGCTGGTGATGCCCGCAGGAATGCACGAAGGCAAGCAGTTCAAGAACTTTCGCTTCACGATCGTTCCGCAGGAGGACGCTCCGGCGAACGAGGTTGCCGTGCACCATCACGGCGAGGGCAAGCGCACCCCGGCGGGCTTCCTGTCACTCGACCCTCCTCGATCGACGGGTGGTCCTGCCGTGGTGAGCACGGTCTACGTGCACCCCCGCTTCCGCGGTCAGGGACTGGCGCCAGCGATGTGGCATGCAGCAGGCGGTACGCAAGGCGGCATCGAGCACGACACCGAACATCTCACGCCGATGGGTGCGTCGTTCGCCAATCGGGTGACTCCGGGAGGCAACCCCGAGACCGGAGAGCCGTTCAAGCCCTCGATCAGCCCTTTGATGTCATCACCAGCGATCCACAAGGCGCATCAGCAGTTCACCAACATGATCGCTTCCACGCCGGGTGCTCGGCCGTGGCATCCCGGCTCGCCGGTTCCCCAGGGCATGTCCTCGCTGCGCGGCGCCCAGATCGACTGGGGTGCAGACGACGTGCCGAGCCTTGATGACCCGATCTACTCCGGAGCCCAGGTGCTCCGGCATCCGAGGCTGCGGTGATCGACTCCCGGCGCGAGGCGAACCACATCTGGAAGGAGTTCGGCCGCTTCCAGCATCAAGTGGGCGAGAACGTCGTGTGGTTCTGCTTCGACACGGCCAACTCCCAGTATGACGACGTCTACGATGAGGGCGGGCGGAAGTACAAGCCGGGCCTCAATGTTGCCGTGCTGTGGATCGATCAGGTGGAGGGGACCGAGCAGTACACGCCCGAGGGCAAGCGTCCCAGCCAGTCGCTGCGCTTCGCCGTTGCCGCCCGGATGCTCTATGAGTCCGGCATCAGCGACCGGGAGGCTCACGGGCATCGGGTGTGGGACGCCGGACTGATCAACGAGACGTGGTTCGAGGACCGGTTGAACGATGTCGTCTACTACGACGGCCGCTACTACGAGGTCGTCAACTTCCAGATCCGGGGCCGGATCCGGGAGGACGTCATCATCGGTGTCACCGGCACGGAGACCTACCCCGAAGACGACACCGTGTTTGATTACACGCCAGCGAGCACGCTGCCTGACTTCTACGCGCCGCCGGAGGTGCCATGAGCACGATCCCCTCTACCCCGACCAGCGTCGTCTGGCCTGACTGGACCAACCTCGTGGACAAGTGGCGCGAGGAAGACGCCGAGTGGCTGCGCAACCGGGTCATCAACATCGTCGCTGACGCCACCGAGCGGGACAGCGTGCTGACGTCGGGCATCCGCTTCGACGGGCTCACGGTCTACAACCGCTCGTTGAAGCGCCTGGAGTTCTGGAACGGCACGGCATGGGAGACGGCGGTCATCCGCTCGCTGGCCATCAGCGACACCACAGCCACCGCCACCCTGGAGCGCCACAAGGACGCCGGGACCGGTCTGACCTTCAACGCCGATGGATCCGTGGCTGCCGGAGGCGTGTTCTCAGCCGGTCCTGGCGTGCTCTCGGTCGCCCCGGCCGGGGTCTCGATCAAGACGGGCGCCAAGACCGCCCTGCTGTCCACGGACGCCACCAGCCTGAAGGTGGACTCCCCAGTAGCCGTTACAGGCGCTGTGAGCGCCTCTGGCGGCTTCCAGGGCGCTCTGACGGGCAACGTTGCCGCAACGACGGTGGCGGCGTCTGGGGCCATCACAGGGGGCTCTGCGGCGATTTCTGGTGGTGTGACGGCTGGCACCCTCCTGGTGGGCTCGAAGGCCCAGTTGGTGGCTGGTGGCTCCTCGGTCGACCTGGTGAACACCGCCGCCGGGGCGACCGATGCCTTCGTGCGCATCGCGGACTCCGATGCGGTGACCGTGAAGGGCGCTTCGGTGGTGCTCCAGGGGCCGGTCTCGGCCGACTCCAAGGTCACCGCTGCGGCCGGAGTCGAGATGCAGGCCTCGACGTCCAAGATCACCGCGGCAGGCATGACCTCGCCCCAGGTGGCCGGGATCGTCACCTCGACCTCGGCTGCTTCCGGCAACTACCCGGATGGGACCATCTGGATCCAGGTGAGTTGATGCCGACACAGGTCCGTCACGCCGGTACGTGGAAGGCGCCCGTCCGTCGCTGGGTGCGGCACCAGGGCGTGTGGAAGTCGGCCTACAAGGTCTGGGTCCGGCGTGGTGGGGTGTGGGTGCTCGACTTCACCGAGACCACGGCGTCCATGTTCTACGCCCAGAGCCTGTCGATCTCGGGCACTCCGTCGTCAGCCACGGTGTCATGGCAGCACCCGAATGCCACCAATGGCATCAAGCCGAGCCACTACACCCTCGGCTACTACAACGAGGCGGGCACCACCTTCTACGGATCTGTTGACACAACCAGCACCTCGGCTACCATCGGTGGGCTGGCGGCGGACACGGTGTACCGGTTCCGGCTGTTCTGCTGGTTCCCCGACAACTCCGGTGAGGTGCAGACACCGACCGAGTTGACGTGGTACACCGGCAGGCCAGCGTCAGGAGTGGATCCAGCGGTGAGCCCGGGGGCAACTCGGCCGGGTATCCCCCCTGTTCCGGCCAGTGTATTCACATCACGTGTCGCCTGGAACGTTGGGCGCCTCAACTGGTCGTACCCCGGTGGTGACGTCACGGACTACCAGGTGTTTGTTGATGGAACCTATGTGGGTAACTCGGGTGGTGCAGGTATCTGGGATTATGTCAACAACACCGAGTTTGCTTCATACAACCTGGGTGTGCGCTCGGTGTCCAGCGTGGGAACCGTGTCGGGCATCGTGTACCGGAGCACCACCAATGGCGAGAAGCCGTGGACGTTTGCCGAGGCCGTACCTGTCCCGGCTGGTGCCGAAAGCGAGCATGCTCCCGGCTCGGCGGGCTATGCGACCATCGACGGCGACTTCAACACGGGTTGGGTTTCCGGCAACAAGGGCAGCACAGGTGGGACCACCTACTGGAACGGCTACGTGCCGCCGGGCAACCTGGCCGGTGTGGCGCTGTTCATCTACCCGAATGCGCCACTCACCATGTGGGCCTCGTTCGGATTCATGCCTGCCGGGGGTTGGAACGACTTCGGCAAAGGTGACATCCCACCGGGCTACGGCCCGGCCGGTGTCCACATCATGGACCAGTGGGACAACTTCCCCTCGGGGGTGTGGCAGTACTGGTGGTTCGGCGGTGACCACACCGTGCCTGGCGCGCTGATCCAGCCGTGCCCGGGTGGTTCCTACGGTGTCCGGTTGACGTTCACCAACCTCCAGGGATGGACTGGCGGTGGTGGGCTCACAGGGTTCCGGGCCAACATCATGGAGGTCCGCTGGTTGATGGCCAGCAAGTAGTACGCTGCGCCGCGTCGTCATCGGTGCTCGGTGCCGACCTCATCTGCCTAGAACCGTCGAAGGAGGGTGCCCGGTGCCCGGGTCTTCTTCCACCTCCATCTCAGGAGGTGATGCCATCGTGGACCTGCTCGGTCTGATGTGTGATCGAGTTGAGTCAGCAGTGGAGTCGTCGGTTTGGCAATCGCAGCAGGAGCGCCTGGACGGGCTCCGAGAGACCATGTCCTCCAGCAGGCGCTGGGCTCCCGTCGCGGGCTCGGTGACCGATTGGGAGGATGAGGACGGGCGGTGGGCTTGGGGAGTGCCGGACACGGCCCCTGAGGCCCCTCAGGCCGTCCTGGCCGAGTACGGCGACGAGAGGGAGCCTCCGGAGCCTCTGGTGCGCCGTGGGGCCATGTGGGCGTCCGAGATGCGCTACACGATCGAGGACCACCTGACGGAGGAGGGCTTCTGATGGCGGCGCCCGTCTACCCGGCCAACGTCGGCTGGCTGCTCGCTGAGGACGATGCCGTGAAGCAACTCTTCAAGGGCTGGACGGTGCCCAACGACAAGGGCGAGGCGCAGCCGGTGCAGGTGTGGTTCCGCTTCCCGGATCCTGAGCGCCAGATCGTCTACCCCTTCATCACGCTCGACCTGCTCGACATCGTCCCGGCCACGGAACTGTGGCACTCGGAGTATCCACATCAGGGCGACTACCTGGTGGACGCAACGATCGGTCAGAACCGATGGTATCGACCCACTGACATTGACAACACACCGGTCCCGCTCTACGACCCCTCGGTCTCGGACACGGTTGTTGATGGCATCGTGCGGCGGAACTACCTCGCCTACCGACTCTTCTACCAGGCGTCGTACTGGGCGAAGACGGCGATCCACGACCGCATCCTGACGTCCAAGTTGGTGCAGCGCGCCGTGCGGCCCGGGCCGTTCTGGCTCTACGTCGCTGCTGATGACACCTACAGGCGCACCGAGTGGATGGGGTGGACCACTGCGGACATCCCCACCCAGGACGGCAACAAGCGCATCTTCCGCAAGGCGATCACCTTCTCGGTGCAGACCGAGATCCCACAGGACTTCGTGGAGGAGATCACCGAGCGCATCCAGCCCGTCGATCGGGTGCTCGTCAAGGGTTGGCAGGGCGTCAAGGGCGACCTGTGGGACGAGACCGCCGAGCGCGAGTACTGGACCGAATCGGACCCGAACAGCACGGACGAGCCGTACTGGGAGGAGTTCGCCCACCGTGATCCGCCACCAGGCACGTAGCAAGCATCGTCTGCTGTCAATGTCAACACCAAAGATCTGAGGAGTCTACGTGTCCGATTATCGACGGCCAGGCGTGTACCTGGAGGAGCGGTTGGGGACCGCTCCCAATGAAGTCCCCAACGTCACCTCGGTGGCGGTGTTCATCGGCCTGGCCGCGAAGGGTCCGGTCGGTCAGGCAGTGCGCATCGACTCGTGGACCGACTTCGTGGACAAGTTCGGTGCCTTCAGCGGCGTGCCATACAACACCGTGAGCACCTCGGCAACGCCGATTGCCAGCCCGCCCAAGGCGTACGCGCTCGACACCGAGCCCACGCTGCGGGTCTCGGATGATGCCGGAAGCGCTGTGTTCACGTCGGAGTACGTCGGCACCCAGGTGACCGGTGATCCCGGCATCCCTGGTGGTGCCACCATCACGGCGGTAGCGGTGGACGGCTCGACGGCGACGTTGAGCGCTGCTGTCACTGATGACGTCGGTCTCGAAGCCACGGGTGTGGCGCTGACCTACACCATTCCGGCTGTCCCGGCTGTTGCCGGAACCACGCTGTCGTACCTGGCCTATGCGGTGTACTCGTACTACCAGAACGGAGGGCGTTCGGCCTACGTGGTGCGCATCGCCCCGGCGTCGTCCACGCAGCAGGGCGAAGCCGCCACCGTCGAGGTGAAGGGCGCCGCCGATGCACTCTCGCTCGGCATCGAGGCCGATGGCCGCGGCGCTTGGGGGAACACCCTGGCAGTGCGGGTCCAGCAGCAGGCAACGCTGAGCAGCGGGCGCAAGGTCTTCACCCTCAGCGTGCTGAAGCAGGCGTCGGGATCCACTCCGGCCGAGACGCTGGAGGTCTTCAGCAACCTGTCGATGACCGGCAACGAGGGCACCCGCCCGGCGACGGCCGTTCTCAACGACCCGGTGGCTGGTTCCCGCTACATCGTGGTGACGTCGTTCGACACGGCGACGGATCCCTCCGATGCCTCGACGGCGCTCACGGGTGGCACGGATCTCGGTCTGCCCAACGCGGCGGACTTCTCGTCGCTGATCGTGCAGGACGCCGTGAAGACCATCGAGAACCCGACCATGATCTCCATGGTCCCCTACATGGGGTCGGACGGCACGGTGATCATGCCACCGCCGCAGTCGCTGGGCAGTGCCTTCTCGGTGCGGGGTGACGCCTTCATCGTCTGGGACTCCAACCCGTTGTCGTTGGTGGTAACAGATCACGCCACCGACACGCTCAATCGCGCTGCCCAGATCGGCACGGGTGACTCCTACTCGGCCATCTACTCCCCGTGGATCATCGTCCCCGACCCGGCGCTGCCGGGCGGCACGGTGGCGATCCCGCCCTCGGGCGCCGTGCTCGGCATGATGGCTCGCCTGGAAGCGACCGTGGGCATCTGGAAGGCTCCGGCGGGCATCCAGGCGGTGCTCTCCAACGCCATCCAGACCGAGTTGAAGTACGCCGAGTCGGACCAGGGGCGGCTCAACTACAACAACGTCAACGTGATCCGGTCCACGCCTGGTTCCGGCATCTGCGTGATGGGTGCCCGCACCCGGAAGTTGTACGGCCCCGACCGCTTCGTGTCGAACCGCCGCATGATCATCTACTTGAAGGAGCGTTTGCGGCTCTCGACCCAGTTCGCTGTGTTCGAGAACAACGACCAGCGGCTGTGGTCGGCACTGCGGAACGTCGCGGTGCGAGTCCTCAACCCGATCTGGGACCAGGGTGGCCTGCGAGGGGCGAACGCCTCAGAGGCGTACTACGTGCGGTGTGATGCCACCATCAACACACCCACCGTCATCCAGTCCGGCGAGGTGCGAATGGAGATCGGGGTTGCTCTTCAGTACCCGGCCGAGTTCGTCATCATCCGGATCAGCCAGTTCGAGGCGGGCACCTCATCGGTGTCCGAGATCGTGTCCTGAGGAGGGAACGTGCCGCGTCTTGTCGCATCCGATCCCCTGCGGAACTTCAAGTTCATCGTCCAGATGGACGGGGCCGTTCTGCCTGGAGGTATCAACACCATCGTGATGGGGTTCACCAACGTCACGGGCATCAACATGAACACCGACATGGTCCCGTACCGTGAGGGTGGATACAACACCGCCTTCCACAAGTTGCCGGGCCAGACCGACTTCGCCCCGCTCACCCTGGTGCAGGGCATCTTCGCTGACCGGCCACAGATGTGGAACATGGCCAAGAAGATGTTCTCCGTCCAGATCGGGCAGGGCACCCTCGGTGTCGACGCCGACTTCCGGTTCGAGACCACGATCCGGGTGCTCAGCCACCCGGTGACCCAACTGTCCACCATCCGTGGTGATGCCGACAACAACCCGACCAATGCACCGGCCGGGGGACAGTTGGTCTCAGCCACGTGGGACGACACTGCTCGCCTGGCGTTCAAGTTCTTCAACTGCTGGGTCGGCTCGGTGTCGTTCAACGACCTCGACGCCGGAGGCAACCAGCCGCTGGTGAGCCAGATGACGCTGCACCATGAGGGCTTCGACGTCCTCTACGGCGCAGCGGCTGTTGCTGGCTGATCTGACAACACGAACGGAGCAAGAGATGAGCGACTGGCACAACCCGCCAGCGACTACGACGGCCGACCTGGAGAAGGCGAAGCAGGCCATCGCTGGGGAGGCTCCGATCATGGAGCCTCCCCCGGCGGGCGACGTGACCCTGTTCAAGGGGCTGTTCCACGAGGGGCGCTTCCAGCGCGATGCCGAGGTGAAGGAACTGACCGGCGCCGACGAGGAGGCCATCGCCCGGGCCGTGGCTGGCAACCAGGAGATTGGTTCCTACTACAACGCTGTGCTCGTGCAGGGCGTGGTCCGGATCGGTGGCGTGTACTTCGCCAAGTACACGCCCGAGGAGTGCCGGATCATGCTCGACTCCCTCCTGCTGGGGGACAAGGAGTTGTTGTTCGTCAACGTCCTGAAGGTGACCTACGGCGACGAGCGGACCATCGTGGTGACCTGCCCCTCGTGCGGCAAGAACAATGATGTCATATACACCCTGTCCGATGATGTGAAGATGCGCTCGTTGGATTCGGACGCCGACGAGTACGTCTTCACCCTGCGTGATGGGACCCGGCTCGACTACCGCTTGTTCACTGGCGCAGACCAAGCGGAGTCCGTTCGGCGGCGCAACATCACGACCGCCGAGCAGAACACCATCCTTCTGAGCCGGGCCATCACGCAGGTGGGTGGACGCCCACTGCCGGACTCGTTCTCCTTCGCCCGGGACATGGGCGCGTCGGACCGCCGGAGGCTGCTGGAGGAGATCCAGTCGAAGCAGCCCGGCCCGTACTTCGAGGAGGTGAAGTTGCCCTGTGCGTCTTGCGGAGAGCCCGCTGTCTTCAAGCCGACCTGGGCCGATCTTCTATAGGCCCAACGTGGGCCTGCTGTACATCCACTTCGACTTCATCTCCCGGCACTACCCCGGGTGGAACCTGACGGAGATCAAGGGCATGACCGAGCGAGAGCGCCGCCACTGGGTTGACAGCATCAAGTGGCGCAACGAGAGGCAGATGCTGAATGCCTGACGAGCCGAACTTCAACGCTGTCTTCTCAGCGCAGCCTTCTCGCGGTCGCATCGCCACGGCGTTGTTCGGTCGGGCTCGGCCGATGACTGGCACGGTGTCGGCCTCGATGAAGATCGAGGTGCCCGGTCTGAAGGAGTTCCGCTCCGAGTTGCAGGGCATCCGAGCGCTGCTCCAGGGCATGCGCACCGACATGGAGCGACTGGGCTACCAGGCCGGTGGCTTCGGTCGTCAGATGCAGAGTGCCGCCACCACCATGCGCTCAGGTGGGGCACAAGGAGCCATCGGCGGTGGTGGCGGAAGCATGATGGCATATTCACAGCCAAACCCTGGTGGGTCGCCGGGTGGTGGCTGGGGCATGGCCAACCGGGTCATGGCAGGCATGCCAGGCGGCTTCGGTCCGGGCTGGAACTTCGGAACTTCGATGGCACGGATGGCTGGGCTCGGCGGTGTGGCGATGGGAGGTGTTGCTGCCGGTGCAGCGCTCATCGGTGGAGCCGCTGTCTTCGGAGCAGATCGGTTCACGGAGACACGGGACATCGGGTTGCAGATCAACCAGACGGCGGGGCGTTTGGCACTGGCCAACAGGCAACAGATTACTGGTGTCTATGGAACCATGGCGGGCAATCCCATCCTGGGAACGCCGCAGGAGCGGTATGGTGCTGTCAATACACTGATGAACGTCGGTTTGGGAGCGGGTCAGCAAGGAGCAATCGCTTCTCAGGACATCAAGAATCTCCAAGTCTTGCTTCCATCAACACCGGCTGATCAGATCGCTCAGGCATATGCTGGGTACTTCGGCAACGTCCAAGGACGGAAGTTCGCCCAGATGACGATGGGCTTCACGCCATACACGCGGGGCGGCGTGCAGAAGCCCATCTTCCAGCAGTTCAATGAAGTCCTGCGGATGATGGAGAAGGGCGCTGGCAAGAAGTTCAGCGTCGAGGATCTGAACCTCCAGCAGCAGCCGGGCTCGCAGTTGACGTCACAACTAGCCAACATCGGCTGGGGACCTGAGTTGACGACATCATTCTTCGAGTACGCCCGAGGCAAGGCCGCTTGGGACGCCAAGGGGCAGGGAGGTGCTTTCGAGGCCACCGAGAAGCAGATGGAAACCCTCCGTGGCCCGTCACAGGCGCTGGAGCGAGCAACATCGGTGACAGCGGAAGCACAGATGAACGAGAAGTTGATCAGCACCATCGATGATGCCTTCCGGCAGCAGGAAGATCTCAACAAGGCGCTCACCAAGGCCATCGAGCACTTCGATCGGACGATGGAGGACGTCATCCGTGCAGCCGGGAACCTGCCTGCGGGTGGTGAGAAGGCAGCAGCAACGATCGGTGCGGTTGGTGTAACCGTCAACAAAGGTCTCTATGGGATGTACACAGGCACGGATGTCCTGGGGATCGAGAAGACCGAGGAAGAGCATGCACCCGGATGGTTCAAGAACCGGCCCTGGTGGCTCGGCGGGGACAAGAGCAAGGCGCCCGACTGGGCCAAGTGGCTCACAGGTGACCCTGGTGGTTCCACATCACATCTCACACCGGATCTCCGCAGCCGTGTGGATGCCCTGCTCGGTGCCAATCCTGGGCTGCGCATCAACTCGGCCTACCGCTCGACGGTTGACCAGGCCAAGTTGTATGCAACAGGGAACCCCAACGCTGCTCGTCCAGGGAAGTCCAAGCACGCCCACGGACGAGCGGTGGACATCGGTGGAAGTGATCAGGCCATGGCGTGGATGCAGCAGCATGCAGCCAAGTTCGGGTTGGAGACGGCCTCCCGCTTCGGTGAGCCGTGGCACATCCAGTTGGCGGGCTCGACCTTCGTCGGTGACGCCCAGGCCGACCGTGAGCGCGAGACCTTCCTGCGCAACGTCTCCTTGCAGTGGATCATGACGGCGAAGGCGTCGGGCTCGGGCACCGCCACGGGTGCTGGGGGCACTGGCGCCTCCTCAGTGACCCCCAGTGGTGAGACTGGAGCACTGACCGTTGAGCAGATGCTTCAGTACGCCTACAACGCCGGGTTCCGTGGTGATGATCTGATCACGGCTGTTTCCATCGCCAACCGGGAGTCGAGTTGGAACACCGGGGCCAAGAACATGGACGTTGGTACTGGTGACAACTCGTACGGGCTGTGGCAGATCAACATGTTGGGCTCGATGGGTGAGAAGCGGTTGCAGCAGTTCGGGATTTCCTCGGCTCGGGATCTGCTTGATCCTGCTGTCAACGCAGCGGCGGCGTTCTCGTTGTATCAACAGTCGGGCAACCAGTTCACCCCGTGGGGTGGCTACAAGGGGATGGCCAACACCTACAACGTCAACCCCGGGGTGTTCGACCAGGCTCGCTCGGCAGCGAAGGCGCTGGGCTACATCGGTGACGTCGGTGTCGGAGGCATCGTCGGTGGTGCCGGAATCACGTTCCACAACAACTTCCAGATCAATGTCGGAGGTGGCGGTGGCGGTACATCTGCGCCAGGGCTGGAGGACAGCCTGAAGCGAGCGGCGATGAAGATGGAAGCACAGGTCCGCCGGGCCGTGTCGAGGAGATCCTGATGGGCAGCGAGTTCACGCACGGCATCCGCATCCCGCCCTTCCAGGACTACGGGACGTTCATGGGGAAGTACCCCTATGACGTCATGCCGATGGGTCCCAAGGATGCCTGGGTGCCTGGTGCTACCAACGCCGGGCGTTTCGCGGAGATCCCGCTGGACCGTTATCTCTACGAGCGATTGGACTGGTCGCAGTTCCTTGCTGATGTCAACAAGTTGGGCCTTGGGTACGGGCCGTACCAGTTGTCCAACCCACCGTTCCTCGGCGCTGGACAGATGCTCGGCTCCTCGGAGGGGCCAGCATGGTTGTATGCCGAGCCTGATGCGAGTCCCAACAACGTCTATGGACCAGGGCACAAGGCTGGGCTGAACCGGGTCCTGCGTGGTTACATCCGGCGACGTGATACCGCCAACAACCCGGGTGACCCTCGGATGTACGCCCGGCTCTACTTCATGTTCAACCCTGATCAGATCCAGCGGACCTACATCTCGCAGTTGGACGTGCCCAACGCCGACTTCGTAGATCGCGGGGACTCGGCAGGGAATCTCAACTACTTCGCCATGTCCTCGGTGGAGTTCTCGTTGTTCTTCGACCGCCAGGTCGAGGTGGCCAAGGACGCCACGCACCCGGGCGTGCTGGTGGACCTTCAGGTGTTTGATGTGTTGACACGGGAGAAGGGCGCTCCCGGCATGAAGTTTCTGAAGAGGGGGGCCGAAGGACTGGAGTGGGACGACACCTACCTGAACATCGACGGGAACACGGGTGCTTCCACCGACACGATCGTGCTGAACATGGACTACCACGTGGCCATCGTGTTCAGCCCCAACCTGCACTTCGAGGGTGTGATCCGCGGTGCCACGGTGGTCTTCGAGAAGTTCTCCACTCGCATGATTCCCACCCGGATGACGCTCTCGATCAGTCTCACGTTGATGGCGGTGACAACGGCTGCCACTCAGAACAACACCAATCCTGGTGGTGGTAGCAGTGGTTTGGGCCTCGGTAGTGGGGGTATCCCTTCCGACACCGACGGAAACATGGTGGCCGACCCCAATGCTGCTGAGTACAACAGGATCGGACGCTCGACGGCAGCCCAGTTCGGGCGAGACCTTGCTGCGGCACAGGTGGTCTCCTACAACTCCTCGTTGCGTCTCAACTGGAACGGCAGCCCCGCGTATGCCGACTGCTCGTCGTTCATCTTCTTCTGCTACACGAGACCGCAGCCGAAAGTCCTGACCGGGACCACACTCAGGCCGGTGCAGTGGCCCGTCTCGCTCTTCGGCGCTGTGCAAGCACCGGACACTCTGACGTTGACCAAGCACATCTTCGACATGCACATGCTCCGCTTCCAGGGTGCTGGGCTGGGAGGATCGTGGCCTACGTGGCGCGTGCTCGGTGGAGCGCCGTGGAAGAAGAGTGTTTCCACCATCAAGGAAGATCCGAGTGCCTTTGAGCGGGCCTGGCTGCAAGTTGCTGCCGGTGACATCATCTGCCGCTCACCGAGTGGTCCCAACGGGCACATCATCATGACAGCCGGGAACCCTGTCGGTGATTCGATCCCGATCGTGCACTGCACATCGGGGAACAACGGCACATCAGGTGGTCGAGGGATCCAGGTGACCACCATGACCAAGGACCACATCAGGAACGGCTACGAGTACATGGCTCGTCCGCAGCCGAAGGATGAGACGACCAAGGTTGCCGCGAGCGGTCCCACAGGTACCCGAGGCACGGGGGACTGGTGGGCATCATGATCCGAGATGGTTCCCGCTACACCGATGCCGAGTTCATTTGGGCACCTGCCCGGGACACCACCAAGTTCGCTGCTTACCTCAACACGATCACGGTGTTGACGGCACCATACTTCGTGCACATCGTCCGGGAGGGTGACACGCTGCACACCCTCGCCTCGCTGTACTACCGTGACACCGACAAGTGGTGGCTGTTGGCAGATGCCAACCCGCAGATCTTCTCGCCGCTGCACATCAGGCCGGGCGATCCGGTGCGGGTGCCGCAATGACGGTCAGCAAGGTCCCCGAGACCACCACCGTGCGGATGGCGCAGCACCTGGAGATCAACGGGCTGCTGTACACCGGCTTCATGGATTCTGTTGGCATCGACATGGCCGAGAACCAGCACGACAAGGCGATGATCACCGTGCGGCTCCACAAGTCCATGGACTACCGCACCGGCCCTGGCTCCCGGGTTCGCTTCGAGTACGGCCGCAAGCCGTCCAAGGTCTTCTTCGGCTACATCACTGATGTGTCACCAGCGGTCAACATGCGCCAGGGTCTGTACCAGCAGACCATCTCGGCGCTCGGCACTTCCACGGTGCTGAAGAGCGGCAGGCCGCGGTTCTTCGATGATGTCAGCGTGCCCGAGGTGGTGCGACAGGTGGCACTCGACAACCGGCTCGGCTTCAACGACGAGACCGATCAGACCCGTAGTTCCTACCGCTGGCCAGCGCTGGCCCAGACCGAGGAGTCGGACTGGGAGTTCATCTGCTACCTGGCCAACATGGTTGGTGCCGTCATCATCGCCCAGGACGGTGTGGTGCGGCTCGTCACACCGGAGTATGCCCAGGACAAGTACATCCCGGTGACCGAGTTCCGCAGCAAGTCCCAGTACGACGACGAGATCCTGTACGAGTTCAAGCCGCTCAACTTCTCGCCGGACCTGCCGGAGTCGCACGAGCCGGTGGTGGGTCTGCTGTCGGGCAAGGATGTGCTCGTGCGCCAGACTCCCTCGACGCCGTCCGGGCTCGGCACTCGCTTCGCCACCGGGCGGGCCTTCTCCTCGATGGAGGAGGCAGCGCTGCTCCAGAAGACATCGCTCAACGATCCTCGCTGGGTGGCCGAGGCCGTCGCTGAGGTCGGAGGGCTGCGGTCGCTCGTCCCTGGTGTCACAGCATCGTTCCGGACATCGCAGAAGGTGTTCTCCCAGAGCCCCTTCGACGGCCCGTGGTACGTGGCGCAGGTGACGCATGAGATCACGATGACGTCATATCGGAGTCACCTCCTGCTGCGCCGCTACCCCTACCATCTACTGTCAGCGGTTCGAGCACCGAACTGGTGGTACGGCAAGAAGGGAGCGCCCACGGTGCAAGCCAGTCATGACAACAAGTGGGTCTCCACCTGGAGGGTGTGATGCGCGTCCTGTCCTTCCCCTTCCACATCACGCTGTCGGGCACCGTCGCCACGACCACGGACTACTCGCAGGTGGTCCGGGGCCAGGCGATCGACGTGCTGATGACGAACTTCCTGGAGCGTGCTCAGCGAGCCCGGTATGGTTCCGACATCAGTAGGACGGTCTTCGACCCACGGGACTCGGTGTCCCAGTCCGACCTTGCCCAGCAGGTGGCCGACCGGGTGAAGGACTGCGCTCCACGGGTGCTTGTCTCCAGCATCAAGATCTCTCCGGACCCCGATCGCAACAGTTATCTCATCATCGACGTGCTGTACCGAGCGAACCCGGCTGATGACGCCCAGCGTCTCCGCATCCCCGTCCAGTCCACCCTCTCCCAGGAGTCGCAGGTCTGATGCCGACCGAGATGGATTACACCAACAGGGACTACGAGTCGATCCGCTCGTTCCTGGTGACCGTGGCCCGGGAGCGCATGCCGGAGTGGGTGACCGCTGGCGAGCCTGCCGACATGGGCACGATGATCATGGAGTTGTTCGCCTACGCCGAGGACATCACCAACTTCTACATCGACCGTGCCGCGGCCGAGCCCTTCCTGAAGACGGCGGTCCGGCGCCAGAGCGTGCTGGCCATCGCTGACCTGTTCAACTACAAGCCGGTCTCACGGCAGGCGGCGTCAGTGGTGCTGACGTTCACCTTGGATGCTTCCGCCACCACGTTGACCATCCCGACCGGCACACTGGTGCGCATCCCGAACCGCAACGACGTGGTGTACGAGACCGGCTCCGAACTCGTGCTCGCCAATCCGGGCACACCCACCGGCACGGTGCTGGCCTATGAGGGCCGCACCCGGACCAACGAGTACCTGGGCGACTCGAACGGGGCGCCGTTGCAGGTCTACCCGCTGCTCAACGAGAGCGTCATTGAACGCTCGCTGCACGTCGAGATCGAGGAGGCGGACGGACGGCGCACGGTGTGGACCTACGTCGACTACCTGGCCGATGTGGCCTTCGATGCTTCCGTCTACACTACGGTGCTGGACGACCTGGGCAACGTGATGGTCCGCTTCGGGGACAGCCTGCACGGGCGCATCCCGCCGACCATGGGCCGGATCTTCGTCACCTACCGGACCGGTGCTGGTGCAGCAGGCAACACCCCGGAGTTGACGATCTCCGAGATGGTCACTCCTCTGGCTGGTGTTTCCGTCATCAACATGACCGCTGCCTCAGGTGGGGCCGACCCCGAGTCGCTGGACCAGATGCGCAACTCGATCCCCCGGGCCACCCGGGTGCTGGATCGGGCCGTCACGCTGGACGACTACGCCGCCCTGGCCATGCAGGTCCCGACCGTAGCCAAGTCCACGGCCCGTGGTGACTACTACACGAGCATCTTCATCAACATCGCCCCGGTCGGCGGTGGTATGCCGGACACGGCGCTGAAGGACTACGTGAAGTCCTACGTCGAGGCCCGCTCGGTGATCGGCGCCTCGGTGTTCGTGCAGGACCCGACCTACGTCGACCTCGTGCTCGACATCACCGTGCACGTCCGCCACGAGTACCCGCAGTTGACCACTCAGACCCAGGTGCAGGACGCCCTGAAGGATCTGTTCGCCTTCGAGAACTCGTTCTTCGGGGAGAAGGGCCGGGTGACGCTGGGGAGCATCTATGAGGCCTCTCAGAGCCCGCCAGGTGTTGCCTACGTCACCGTGAACGCCTTCCACGAGTTGGGTCAGCCCAACCCGAGCCCGTTGGTCGACTTCGTGCCCGACGACGTCGAGATCCCGCGGTTGGATGATGCCAACCTCACGATCACGATGGAAGGCGGCTTGCTGCCGGGGACCACGCCGTGAGCGATGTCGAGTCCTTCCGGCTGCGGCGAGTCGAGGGTGGCTCCCTGCTGCGCTCGCCGGACATCAACACCCCGCTGCGCTACGGCCCGGTGCCGATCCCCGAGGGTGCATTCAACAGCACCAGCATCCTCACCCGGCCGGTGGGCTACGACGCCATGCAGATCTGGGTGCGCATCCCGGCCGGTGTGCCTTGGGACCAGGCGACAGTGGTGCGCTGTGGGTTCACCTACCCGGTGACGCCGCTCGACGGTGTGACAGTTGCCAAGTTCACCCCGGCACTGATGAACATCGACAGCGATGGTGACGGAACCAACGACACGCTGTCCTACATCGTGCTCGACCGGCCGCTGACCGGTGGGAACATCTACTACTACGGGCTGATGATCCGCAACGGCCTGATCGCTGACGACACGCAGTGGTCGGTGGCCACCCATGCCCGGGGCATCTTGCCCCGGGACTACCAGATGACGCAGTTGCTGTATGGAGCACTGCCCGAGTTCTACCGCTACGTCGACCACGGCAACGCCATCGACGGCGAGCGAGGGCAACTCCAGCGCTTCCTGAGCATCTTCGGCTACGGACTTGATTACTCCTACACGCTGCTCGACTGTGGCCCGCTGTCGGCCTATGACGCCGACCGGAGCCCGTTCCTGGGCCTGTACCTGAACATGGTGGGCTTCGATGACGAGCCTGCCATGGGGCCGCGCCGCAACTCGCTGGCCCGGGTGATCAATGACGTCATCTCACTGCGGGGCAGCATCCTCGGCCTGGAGATCCTGATCGAGGCGTGCACCAACTGGGAGTGCGATGTCGTGGCGGGCACGGACAACTTGTTGCTGACACCAGACGATGCCGACTTCGCCAACGGCACAGGGTTCTGGTTCCCGGTGACCGATCTGGTTGCTGATGGCATCAATGCTGTTGACTCGGCCTTCGGCAACGGCAGTGCCTGGGGGACGACCACGATCGCCCGGGATGCGACGTTTGCACCGCCACCGCCCCATGGCACGGCCACCTTGGACGTCAACTTCAGTGCTGCTGGTGGCATCATCTACGGCCTCAACAACGCCTTGTCACCGATGACAAGGCAGATCCCGATCAACCCGGACACCGACTACGTCTTCGGCTTCTACCAGTACGGCGGGGCAGCGGGGCATGACTTCGACATGGGAGTGGTGTGGTTCGACCAGGACGGGAACATCCTGGACGTTGATGAGGTCACCAACTCGGTGGCCGGAGGCGATGCCAGCCCGTCCGCCTGGGTGAAGTTCGCCTCGATGTTCCTGAGCCCTGTTGATGCCTACTACGTAGCACCGTACATCTACTGGACGACCACGACCGAGCGGCACGTCGCGGCGATGATGTTCCAGCAGATCGGCATGGCCGGTTCGGGTGCGCCACCGGTTCCGCCGGACATCACCTTGCTGTTGGGCTCCTCGGCCCACCTGCTCGACAGCGACCAATCGTACCTGGACTGACCATGACCTGGAACAACACCTTCCTCAACGATGTGGGAGCCACACCGCTTCCGGTATCAGGAACGCTGGGCGCCGTCTTGCTGCATCAGGCACTTGGGCCAGCCGATGGCTCGATCGATGACCTGCTGGACCAGGACGGCATCCAGGAGGTCTATGGTTACGGCTACACACCAGGTGGTCTCGCACCACCGGCTGACTACGCGGCCACTGTTGACGGTACCACTGGGGTGACCACGATCCGCTCGATCGGCAACTTCGAGTTCGACAACACGAACCCGGTGTACGTCGAGGCCGTTGCCTTCTACTACGTGGGCACGGTTGGTGGTGTAACCAACCCGTGGATCTACATCCTGGAAGTCAATGACGTGTGGTACCCGGGGACGATCCTGTCGTCACCACGGGAGCCCGATGGTGATGTGGACACACGGCTGTTCTCGTACCTGACGGCGACGCCTGTGGCTGGACCGGCCTGGTTCGCCACCTTGATCCAGTTCGGCCCGATGGACTGGGCGCCGTCCCGAGTCACCAAGATCTACCTCTACCCGCAGCGGATCAACTGGATCCCCAACCCGACCTTCTTCGGCTCGCTGTTCGGCTGGCGTGCCAACGCGGTGATGACCCGTGAGGTTGAAGGCGATCTCTCGTTCCTCCGCACCGACGCCGGAGGCGAGATCCAGTCCCTGCTGGTGCCGATCCCCAACGGGATGACCACGGTGGCGCTGAAGGTGCGCTCCCAGGGTGCCACGACCTTCCAGGCCAAGGTGACGATGTACGACGAGGACGGCCAGCGCTCGCAGGTCTTGTCCTCGGTCGTCGCACTTCCGGAGTCCCCGGTCGGGCAGGCGTCGTGGATCTCACTGCGGCAGTACATCCCGGTGGCTGACCGGGCGGCACGCTCGGCGCTGTCATTCTTAGTAGACGGACCCATTGACATTGACGATGTGTTGTGGTCAACAGGGTACGCCGACTTCGACTACTTCGACGGCGACTCGCTGCACTCGTTCCCGGACGACTTCCTGTGGCACAGCACCTCGCACGCCTCGTACTCGTTCTTCTACAACAACCGCGGCGTGGCCCATGAGCGCATGTTCGGGGAGAACGGTCTGATCAAGCAGTGGATCCCCGAGGGCGCCCGGTACGAGGTGATCTATGACCACCTCGACCCCAAGGACACCAACCACCCGGTGAAGGACTGGGAGGATCCGATCCTGGCCCCGCCCCCACCGATGTCGCTGGCCGTGGTGCCTGGTTCCATCACCACGGACACTGCCACCTGGACGTGGGAGATCCCGCCGGACACCGTGTACGACAGCCTCTGGGTGAGCATCGACGGTGGGACTCCTGTGGAACTGCCACCGGATACCGTCGAGTACACCACCATGACGCTTACCCCTGGTGCTGATCACACCATCGAGGTCTGGGGTGTGGTGGGCATCGGTGAGTCCGACCATGCCACTGACACCATCACCACCCTGGTGGACCCGGACTCGTACTTCACCGTGGTGATGGCGGACAACCCACTGTCGTACTGGACGTTGGGCGCGAAGACTTATGTGGCACCTGCTGACTACTTCACCTTGATCCGGACCGAAGGGCTCCCGATCGACTACTGGCCATTGGGTAGCAAGGACCCGGTCACCTATCCCTCATACGCCGCTTCGGTGTTGTCGGATACACCTCTGTCGTACTGGAAGTTGGACGACATGGGTTCGCCGCACACCTTCGTCTATACGGGCGCCATGCAGTACTTCACGGTGCCTGTTGGTGTCACCAGCCTCACTGTCACCATGACCGGTGGTGCTGGTGGAGCCGGAGCAGAGCCGAGCGCTGGCAACGGTCCTCGTGGTGCCTACATCAAGGCCCTTGTCCCGGTGACGCCCTTGGAAGTCATCCAGATCCAGGTCGGTGGCTGCGGTGTCGGTCATGGACGCTCCACGCCGTCAGTCGGTTGGCCTGACGGTGGTCTCGGTGGTCACGATCCCAACCCTGGTGGTACTGGTGGAGCAGGTGGTGCTTCCAGCGACATCCGTCGTACGCCCTACAGCCTCAACGATCGGCTCCTGGTGGCTGCTGGTGGCGGGTCACCAGGTGCAAGCGGTGGGGGTGGTATCGGCGGTGTCACGGTGGGCCAGGATGGCACTGGCACGGGTGGGATCGGCGGTGGCACGGGCGGTACCCAGACGGCTGCGGGTACCGGTGGCAACGGTGACGCCGCCTTCGGCCAAGGTGGCTCCGGCTACCAGGCCTCCGGTACCCGCTACGGCGGTGGCGGCGGTGGCGGCTGGCAAGGCGGCGGCGGCGGCAACGCAGCCGTTGGTGTCGGCAGCAGTGGTGGTGGCGGTGGTTCGTCACGTGTACATGCATCAGCGGTGTTCCTCGAAGGAACGGATGGCGGTGGACCGGCTGGGTTCGGAGCGACCGTCATCATCGAGTGGACGGTTCCAACCTCTCCGGTGACCTTCGCCTACACGGGTGGGCCGCAGTACTTTGCGGTGCCAGCGGGTGCAACCACGCTCACGGTCACGGCCAAAGGTGCTGCTGGTGCTGGTTACAAGAATGGCCTTGGTCAGGGAGCCAAGGGTGGCCTCATCCAATGTACGGTTCCGGTGACAGCAGGGCAGATCTTCCAAGTCAACGTCGGTGGTGCCGGTATAGCGGATGACTCGACCAACTCAGCGGCTGGGGGTTGGAACGGCGGTGGCAACGGCTCGGTCAAGAGCACTGCTCCTGTAAACACATCAGGCGGTGGCGGCGGGATGTCCGATGTCCGGGCTGCTCCGTACGCAGTGGCTGACGCGCTCGTGATTGCCGCTGGTGGTGGAGGTATGGGGCAGGGCAGTCCCGGTGGTGTCGGTGGGTATCCCACGGGCGCTGCCGGTGGTGGCCCTGCTGGGCTGGAAGGTGGAGGTGGCACGCAGTCTGCCGGTGGTGCTGCCGGTGGAGGCGGTGTTCCGGGTGCAGCAGGCACACAGGGTGTGGGTGGCTCCTCTGGTGGTTACGCCCTCAGCGGCTACCCCGGTGGTGCTGGCGCTGGCTGGTGGGGCGGTGGGGGTGGAGGAAACGATCTCAGCGGTGGTGAAGGTGGCGGCGGTGGTGGTTCGTCGTACTTCAAGTCGAGCAGTGGCGTGAGCCTGGTTACACATACAAGTGGTGGTGGGATCCAGGGTCACGGTGAAGTGTTGATCGCGTGGACCTAGTAGGAGACCTCAATGCCCAATACCTTCACCGACTACGCCGTGGGTGCTCGGCACCTCGCGATCGCCAACACCGTCGATTGGACGATCGACTCAGCGGTGCTGCCCAACGGTGACAACGCTGTCCACGGTGACGGCTCGATTGCTGAGACATCCTCCATCTGTGGAGCCATCTACGACTTCCACAACACCGAGCACACCGCCGAGTTCTGGATCAAGATGACGGCGGGCACCGCTTCGACCATCGTCTCGTGCGGCATACTCTCCGGGCAGGTCCGTTGGACGGTCACTGTTGACGCCAGCAGATTCGTGTCGTTCAACCTCTATAACCAGGCCGGGGCCTTCTGGGCGAACCGCACGGCCAGCGCGGCGCTGGCGTTGAGCACCTGGCAGTATGTCGTGCTCCAGACCCAGGCGGTGGCGGTGGCGGCTCCGAACATCTACATCAACGAGGTCCTGAGCAACGGGGCGTCGACCGCTCCGACTGGTGTCAAGCCGACACCGGTGGCCACGGACCGGATCTTCCTGGGCACAAGCCCTTCGCTGACACAATCCTGTCCGACGACCACCGAGGTCGCCCATCTGGCGATCTACGACCGGCTGATCACGGTGCCGGAGCAGCACGACCACAACCTGGCGATGATCGCTGCCTGACGCATTGACACTGACAACAAAGGAAGGCCCCGGGTCGAGGGACTCCGGGGCCTTCTCAGTTCTCCCTGCCTCCACCACAGAGGCAACCAACCCAAGGCCGGTGAGGACCACTCTACCGGACTGTGTTGTATCCGACAAGTCAGGCGATGAGAGCCAGAGCGTCGTCAACCGGCAGCGTGCGGGTGTAGATCATGCCGCTGACGTGGACCACCACGAGGGCATACACGCCCTCGACGGGCGCTGCCGCCTTGGGTGCCGCCGCCTTGCGGCTGCGAGGGGCCTTGGTGGCGGGCTCGGCACCCACCACGACCTCGCCGTTGGCCAGGTTGACCAGCGCGGTGACGAGATCCTTCTTGCCGAGGCCGCGGATGTCGATCTTCTGACCCTTGGCGAGGCTCTGGAGTTCGAGGGTCGACATCTTGTTGAGGTAGGCCTTCGTGAAGACCGGCTCCTCGGCTTCGGCCTCCTCGGCCTCCTCCTCGTCTTCGGCCTCTTCCTCCTCGTCTTCGTCTTCCTCGTCATCCTCGTCTTCGTCTTCGGACTCCTCGTCCTCGTCCTCTTCTTCGGCTTCTTCTTCGGCTTCCTCCTCGTCGCCGCTTTCGAGTTCGAGTTCGGCCAACTGGTTGTTCAACAGGAGCACGTTGATCTGGGCATCCATGGCCCGCTCCAGGAACGAGAACAGGTCGGCGTCCTCCTCGACGCTCTCCTCGGCGTTGATCGGCAGCGCCAGGATGGCGACGTCCTCCTCGGCCTTGGTGAGCATGCCGAGGGCTTTGCGGTAGCCGTCCTTGACGACGTGGACCTTCTGGCCTCCGGCGTAGGGGCCATCCTCAGCGGTGACGTCTTCGTCGGAGTGGATCACCTCGAACCAGACCCCGTTCTCCGAGGCCCAGTTGATGATGACACCATCGGTCTTGGTGGGCTCGTCCTTGCCGACGAAGATCAGCCAGAACTCGGCGTCCTTCATCGCAGCCGCTTCACGGAGATCGTTCAGTGAAGCGACAATCTCGGTCTTGTTGCCGGAACCATCTCCGGCGATGACGTACAGCAATGTGGCTCCTAGCGTCGGGCTTTCTGTAGAACCGAAACCCTAACCCAGTCGGCCGCGGCCTGCAACAGCACGTCCGCTCGGAACAGAAAGTGTGTGACGGCCGTCACACCCAACGCCCACAGTGGTTCTTTGACGATCAACCAGGCACACAGAGTGCTTGTTGCCACCGACAGCAGGAAGAAGAACCACGAGGGTGCTGCTGTCACAACATACCGGATCGCCTTGACGATGACGAAGGTGCTTCCGGCAGCGATGAGGACAGTCACGTGGGTTCACTGGTTGTGGTCACGCCACTACGTTATCAGGATTCCGATTGTTTGACGATAGCGTATGCCGCGTGTACCGTGTGGCCACTCCACCAACGAGAGGATAACTATGGGTAGCAGGCAGATCAGCAAGGGTGTGGTGTACGTCGACGCCACGAAGCCCCTGTCCGTCGCTATAGGAGCCCAGGACAACGCCAAGGCGTCACCGAAGGATCCGACAGCGTGTGCCATTGCTCAACGACTGCGGCGCGAGCGAGGAATCCTGAGTGTCAGCATCGGGGCCACCATCGCCGTCGTGGTCTTCAGCAAGAACCCCAACGTGAAGGTCCGGTACGAGATCCCGAGCAACGAGCGGGCGCTCATCCGGACCTTCGATGAGAGCGGGCAGTTCCCTTGTGGGTTCCGGGTGACGTTGATTCCGCCCACCCAGCGACCACTCGGCTCCCGGAGGGGTTCCAAGATGGGCAGCAACAAGCGCTCCGGAAAGGGCAACAACGCCCTCCATCGCTCGGATCGTCGGGAGCCCACCCGACACGTCGCCGCCCCGGCTTGAACCGCAGGAGGCCCCCTTCTCGAAGGGGGCCTCCTTGCTTCCATTGTCAATGTCAATGACATCAAGGAGCCTTTGTGTCTCGTCGTCGGCCTCAGAGCGTGTACGTCCTCCCGCAGTACGTGAATGGTCGCCCGACTGAGCCACCAGACAAGGTGGAGACCTTCCAGATCCTGGAGGATGCCGATGGTCGGCTCCCGGCTGACATCCAGGAGCGCTTCGACGCCTACCGCGAGAGGTTGCTGGCTGAGCAGGAGCGCACCTACGACCAGGCGCAGCGGATCTTGCGGCTGCTGGCTGCCGGGCACTACTGGAACGAGCCTCGGCTGCACACCAAGTTCGGGAGCACACACGTGTCCTGGACGTCTCGGGAGATGGCCCGGCTGATGACATCAAGCCAGGCCAGGATCCTGGAGACGATGTGCAACGTGAAGGACCATGGTGTCATCAACTACGACGTGCACTTCACCAAGTCGGACACATGGGCCGGGATCATGAGCAAGTTGCACGGCGCCGGGGTGATCTGCCGTCTCACGGAGACACGGTAGGCGCTCCCTCCGGCCTCGTGACATGCTGATGGAAGCACATGTTGGCCGTGTCGATGGAGTAGCCCTCGACGGTCAGCGACCACCCGCAGAGGCACACGATGTGGACCGCGGGCTCTCCGGCGGGATGATGGTCGTGGCGGGTGTGAAGCGTTGCCTGGTGCGGGCTCATGGCGTACCTCCCGCATCGGAACCTTAGGTCTCGCCACCGGCCAAGGTGGGTGTACAGTCGCCCCTCACAGCACAACGAAGGACCCCCCGGCTTGTCAGGCCGGGGGGTCAGCGCCCATCCACTGCGAAGGAAGGCGATCGCATTGTACAGCGAACCTGAACCAACTGGCAATGGGATCCACAGGGCTCTCTCTGGGCGGTGGGTCGGCTACGCAGGGATAGGTCTGGCCAGGGCTCTTACGGTCCGGTACCCACTGACCCTCCTCCAAGCCCGGGTGCTCGATCTGCTCTACGGCGCGATCGAGACCTTGCAGTCGCGGCAGATCCAGTTCATGACCTACGAGGACATCGCTGCCGTCTGCCCGGCCAAACCGGTGGCCGTACGGGATGCCATCCTCGACCTCCGGAAGATGGGTCTGGTTGAGTCAACTCTGTCTGGAAAGCGGGCTGGAGGACCCCGCTGGGCCATCCCCGAATGGGTCTGGAATGCGGGTGTTGATGGCATCATATCGGGGGTGAGCAACGCGGTCCCCACCGCGCTCCCAGCGGCGGATCCCCTGTCTACGACAGGGTATGCCTGTGCACCAAAGAAGAAGACTGAACTCCCGCGAAGCGGGCGGGCGGCTGCGCCGCCCGCGGGAAGAAGTGACAACAAAGACAAGGAGGCCGAGGTGGAACCGTGGGGGAGTGCACCCGGTGAAGTTGAGAAGCCTGCCCAGCCTCGCGGAAGGTGGAAGTTGAGAGGTGATCCAGACTGGCGTGACAACAACCAGGACCAGTTGCCTCCCCCAGCCCCCAAGAAGGAGTCGCGCAACCCCATCACGCGTCTGTCGAACGAGTTCGAGAACATCACCGCCAACATCAACCGCCCGGCCGTGTCCAACATCAACGCTCAGCGTGGGTTGCTGAAGTGGATGCTCGATCGCGGCTTCAGCGAGGAGCAGATCATCGAGTCCTTCCGGAACTTCGCCAAGCAGGGAGGCGTGCCCGGCAACGCCAGTCGGTGGGATGCCTACGCTTCCCGGCGCTCGTCGTACTTGAAGGGGACCGACGTCCACAGCCCGGAGGGCAAGGCCGAGCGTGCTGATGTGACAGCAGCAAGACGGGCAGCGGCCCAGCGGACCCAGAAGGAGTCGTCGTGATCGATCCTGGCCAGTTGTCGATCATCTGCCCGCCGCCGGAGCAGTACGCCACCGCCACCATGAAGCGCTGCCGGGAGGCGGGCATCGATGAGGATGTGATCTCGCTCGTCAAGTCGTGGGCATTGCGTTCTCCGGTGTTGAAGCGTCGTCCTCGCCCGGCTGCGGAGCCGTTGCGGATTATCGGGCCGATCGGAAGCCCGATGGCGTTGCTGGCGACAGCAGTGTGGCGTTGGTTCATCAGCAAGAGTCGTACGGGGGCGTGGTTCACTTCGCCGGATCTGGAGCAGATCCTGCGCTCCGTCCAGGCGTACGATCCGGACGAGAACGACGCAGCGATCTATTCGCTGCTGCGGACCTGTTCGGTGGTCTGTGTTGATGACATCTGTCGGTTGGGGTCAGAGCATGAGGGAAGGCTGTTGGAGGCATTGATGCACACGAGGATGGGGAACGGGCTGCCGACCATCGTCACGGTGGCCGACGAGGTGGCTCGGGTGCCGGAAGGGTTCGAGCAGTGGCTGAACGCCCATAGCGCAACGGTGATCCTCGATGGAACATGGTGATCTGACACAGGTCGACAATCCGGCCATCGTGGTCATCCTGGAAGGTGTTCTGACAACACCCAAGTACAAGGCGCAGGGCGTACTGCGACGGCAGCAACTCCAGTCCCCTGCCGAGTGGGAGTGGTCGACCATCTCGCTGAAGAACATCTTCCGGTACGCCTACAACAACGTGCCTGTTGATGTCACAACATTCCTGGGTCAGGAGGTGGCGGACTTCGCGGCCAACTGGCTCGACATGTACCACGTGGACGTGCGCTCGATCGAGTCTGTGGACTACGAGACGTTCTGCGAGTCGATCAAGTGGCGCCTGCATGACATCCGGATGATCGTGGACTCCGACCCGATTCGGATCTTGCGCTACGGCCAGATGGGCTATCAGCCCAAAGAGGGAGAGTTCTGATGGACATCGAAGGCGGGCTCATCGCCTCGGTGCTTGTCAACGGAACCATGGACATCCCCATGCAGCGGCGGGTGACGGAGCACTTCTTCAACGACGACGAGCACCGCAAGGTGTGGCAGTACATGGTCAAGCACTGGCAGTCCTACGGGTTGAGCCCGACCGTGGAGGTTGTTGCTGACAACTATCCGGCTTATGAGATCGAGGAGCCGGACGAGCCGGTCGAGTACTTCATCGACTCTCTGGCCGCACGGCGCAAGATGGTCATGCTTCAGGAGACGATCAGCAAGGCCGTCGAGATGATCAGCATTGATGGCGTAACCAAGATTGACAGCGTGTCGACACTCCTGAACCAGGGCCTGATGTCCTCGATCATCGAGACGTCTCCGGTGCTGACGGTGGACTACCTGGTGGCGTTGAAGGCAGCCGCCGAGGAGTGGAAGCAGGGCGTGTTCAACAACGGCCTCTCCTACGGCTTTCCGACGCTTGATGAGTACACAAGCGGGCTGATGCCCGAGCAGTATGTGGTGTTCACCGGTCTGGCCAAGGCCAAGAAGTCGTGGACATTGCTGCACTGCGCCTCCACGGCCCAGTTGCAGGGCGGGCGCGTGGTGTTCGTGACCTTCGAGATGTCCAATGTCGAGCAGGTCGAGCGTCTGGCCACGCTGTGGGGCAAGGTCCCCTACCGCAGCGTGATGAAGAAGACGTTCACCAACGCCGACTATGCCAACATCAACAAGGGGATCGCCGTCCGCAAGGCGCTGCACCCGTTGATGGGTGTACAAGACACCTACGGGCACTCCACGGTGTCGAGCCTCCAGGCCTTGGTTCGATCAACAAATGCCGATGTGCTGTGCATCGACGGCATCTACCTGATGACTGATGACGTGACCGGCGATCCGGGGTCATCTGGTACGCAACCATTGACCAACATCAGCCGGGCGCTGAAGCGTCTGGCCAAGACCGAGAAGATCGGTGTTGTCGTAACAACGCAGACGCTGCACTCCAAGACCACCAAGGGCCGGACCAACCTGTTCGGCATGGGCTACACCTCGGCGTTCTCCCAGGACGCTGACCTGGTGGTAGGCGTCGAGTCCAACCCCGACAACCCCAAGTGGTCTACGATGCGCATCCTTGGAAACCGGGCTGGACCACAGGGCATCGAGTTCGATGTCTCCTGGGACCTGGATACGGGCCTGGTTGAGGAAGTTGGTTCTGATGATGACGACAACTCGCTGACCTTTGACGAGGATGAGGACGATGCCTGACCTTTCCGATTACCTCATCGACATCGGGTTGGAAGTGCTGAGGGTCGACGGCGACGAGATCAATGCCGTCTGCCCGGCCCACGTGGAACGCGTCGGGCACCCGGACTCCCATCCCTCCTTCGGCTTCAACATGGCCAAGGGCGTCGGCAACTGCTTCTCGTGCTCGTGGCACCCGACGTTCAACGATCTGGTCATCTGGCTCACCGGGACACCACCACCACAAGACCTGGTCGAGCAGACCAAGACGGCGGCGCTGACCAAGGCGGTCCAACGGCTCACCGAAGAGAAGCGTGAGGCGCTGGTCGACTTCACGATCCACGAGTGGACGCTGAGCAACCGGTTTGTGGACGTGAAGCGGGTGCTGCTGGAGCGGCGGAACCTGGATCTGGAAGCCGTGAATGTTTACGGAATCAGATTCGATCCGATCAACCGGACGTGGGTGATGCCGATCCGGGACCACAAGGGTCGGCTGATGGGCTGGCAGCGCAAGGCGGGTGGCATCAAGGCCTACAACGAGCCCAAGGAACTGGAGAAGAGCCAGTACCTGTTCGGCCTGCACGCCATGCGCATGCATGACCGGCTGGCGGTGGTCGAGAGCCCGCTGGACGCGGTGCGGCTCTACCAGGCGGGCATCCCTGCCGTCTCCAGCATGGGAGCGTTCATCTCTGACACGCAGTGCCGTCTGTTGTCACGACACACGGCCGTCACTGTGCTGGCCTTGGACAACGACGACGCTGGGCGAGCCGGTACCAAACAGGCGATTCAGAGGCTACGGAACACTGGCACGGCGGTGCTGGTGTGGGGCTACGATGGGACCTGGAAGGCCAACGCCTGGAAGGACCCTGGAGATTGCCCCGACGACCGCATCTTGAAGAGGACGTGGCAGGACACGCTGAGACTTGGCCTCTAGCGCTGGAGCCTCGGCCCTACCAGGTCGAGGCTCACGACCGGATGATCGAGCGCGGCAACCAGTTGCTGGCACTCGTGATGGGCGCGGGCAAGACCCTCACCGCGCTGGCGACGATCGAGACGCTGCACCGCATGGGCGAGGTGTCCTGTGGGCTCGTGATCGTGCCCAACACCCTGAAGTACCAGTGGTACGACGAGATCACCGACAAGACGGGTGCTCCGGTCCAGATCATCGACGGTGATCTGGCCAACAAGCAGTTCCAACTGAAGCATGCAACAAGGTTCCGTTACAACGTCATCAACCCTGACGTGTTCAGCACCAAGAACGGGACCTCGATGGTGCACTACTTCCTGGACGGCAAGATTCAGTTCGTGGTCCTTGATGAGGCAACAGTCATCAAGTCCTTCAAGGCCAAGCGCTCCCGCGCCATCAAGGCCTTCGCCCGGGACCTGCCCTACCGCTTCGCCCTCTCGGGCCAGCCGGTGGAGAACCGGCCCGAGGAACTGTTCTCGATCATGGAGTTTGTTGACCCATCAGTGCTGGGCGACTTCAAGATGTTCGACCGGACCTTCATCCTCCGGGACAACTACGGGCGTCCCAAGCGGTACCGCAACCTGGACGTGCTGAAGCGGGCCATGGCCCCGGTGATGTACCGCAAGAGCCGCAAGGACATCGAGCAGTACCTGCCGAAGATCATCACCACCCACGTCACGGTGGACCTGCCAGCGGTGTCGAGGCGGTTGTATGACTTTGTCGTCAGTGACACGCTGGCTGTGCTGGAGATGATGTCACCATCAGGAGGCTTCGATCTCGCAGCCCACTACGGTGATGATGACGACACCGAATCGGGCAAGTTCAAGGGCGAGATCATGTCCCGGGTCCTGGCGATGCGCATGATCTGCGACCACCCGGCCTTGTTGATGACGTCAGCAAGCCAGTTCGATGACCCGGAGTCCTCCAAGGGCTCCCGCTACGCCTCCTCGCTGAAGGCCGAGGGCTTGATCACCGACGCCCTGCTGGCCGAGGACGCCAAGTTGAAGACGACGGTCGAACTGGTGGACGAGATCTTGTCGGAGCACCCGCAGAACCGGGTGGTGGTCTTCTCGTTCTTCAAGCCGATGCTGGCGATGCTCGGTCGGGCCATCCAGAAGCAGAAGCACCGTGTTGCCTACATCACCGGTGATGTCGACGCCCACGGCCGGGCGCAAGCCCTCGATGCCTTCAAGAAGCAGACCCGTGTGTTGCTGTCATCAGACGCCGGGCAGTACGGAGTGGACCTGCCGCATGTCAACTACCTGATCTCGTATGACCTGCCGTGGAGTGCGGGGGCATATGCCCAGCGCGTGGCCCGGATCGACCGGATCTCCTCGGTCTGGCCCCACGTCAACGTGATCAGCGTGCTCACTCAGGGCACCATCGAGGAGCGGCAATACGAGATGCTGGAGCAGAAGCGTCTGGTGGCCGAGGCCTTCATCGACGGCCGACACCGTGACACCAAGGGCGGCTTTACGCTGAGCCTGGACACGCTTAGGCGGTTCCTCCAGGAGCACTAGTAAAGAAGCATACGGGGTAGGGGTATCTCTAGGGACTACATGACAGGGCTCAGGCAAGTACTGGACAGAGTAAGTCAAGTCCCCTGTAAGGGTCTTCCAGAGGGTGGTTGCGATTGGCAATCTGTGTGCTATGGTTCGGTGCCATATGGCAACCAGAGTGAAGAGAAGGTCGGAGCCGAAGCGTGTTGTCATCGACATCCGCAAGGCCACCGAGGAGTGGTTCAAGACCGACAGCACCGCTAAGGACTTCACCACCGAAGCCGAGAAGCGCAAGGGGGTGCTGAAGGCAGCGCTGGCCGAGCAGGTCGAGGCCGACAGCGACGGGCACTGTTGGTACTACTTCGATGACGACGAGCCGGTGGGTGGTGTGCTCCGGGGCGTCAAGCGGGAGAAGCGGGTCAGCCGCAGGCTCAACGCTGAGCGGGCTGAGAGGTTGCTGCGGGAGAAGAAGTTGCTGGAGCGTTGCACCAAGACCGTCGTTGTGCTGGACGAGGACGCCATCCTGGCGGCGGCGTTCGAGGAGCGTCTGACCAACAAGGAACTGGAGTCCCTGTACGACGTGAGTGAGACCTTCGCGCTCGTCCCGATCAAGGTGGCAAGGTGATGTCAGATCAAGAATATCAGCCGGGGCACTACGTAGGAGCGGGGTTGACCAAGCCACCTAAGTCCAAGTCTCGTCCGGTCGACATGCTGGAGTGCAACAGCCTGTTGGCGGAAGCATGTGCCAAGGCACTTCGGCACTTCAAGGCGCTGGACGAGGCCAACGCAGCGATCCACTGCGCCGAGGTGCGGTACTCACCGATCACCTTCCGGCTGGCGGAAGCCTTGGACGCCCACGTCGAGGAGTTCTACGGTGGTGACGCGCTCGTCTACAAGGAGCGCAACGTCGTGATGCTGCACGCGGGCAAGTACAAGGAAGACCCGGGGCGTGAGTAAGGACCCGTTCTCGGTCTTCAACGATCTGAAGGACTTCCCGGGCAAGCGGGAGCCCGTGATGCGCGCCCAGCCCAAGCCTGTCGTCACAACATGGGATGCCCGCCCGCTGACCTACAAGGTGAACGGGATCCCCACCGAGTTCTTCCGGGTCAGCCACCTGGCTGCTGCCGTCAACAGATCGGTGCGGACCATCCGGCACTGGGAGAAGCACGGCATCATCCCACCGGCCACCTTCCGGGCACCGCTGCGGGGAGCGCGCTCCCAGGGCAGCAAGCAGGGTGACCGGCTCTACAGCCGGGCGCAGATCGAGGTGGTCATCAACGCTGCCAAGCGGACCGGCGTGCTGAAGGGCCGGGGCAATGCCCCGGACAAGGACTTCACCCGGTTGATCATCACCGGGTGGTTACGGCTACAAGCGGAGGGCGTGAAGTGATCTACCGATTCGAGACGTCGTACGACTGCACGGACAGCAGGGACGCCGAGGGGAAGCGGGCAGAGATGGAGCGGGCCTTGCAGGTGGCGTTCCACAAGCCTGGTCTCACGGTGTCGTTGGTGGAGACCCGCAGCAACGGCAAGAAGAAGGCGCCCAGGCCGTTGCACCAGGATTCCTAGTCCTGGTACTCTTCGTTTGCCGCCTGAGTCGGATGACTACCCGAGGAAGGCCGCAGGATCAAACACCAGACACCAGACACCAGACACCAGAAACGAGAACCAAATGGCAACAAGGCGCGTTGTGCGCCGTTCGGGTGCTGCCACTGCTGCGCCCACGAAGAAGGCCTCTGCCGCCAAGGCGGCGCCGTCTAAGTCGGCCTCCCGAGCCCGGGATGATGATGACTACGACGACGTCGATGATGACGAAGAGGAAGAAGTCACGATCCGTTCCGGTTGGGGTGCTGCCGAGCAGACGATGGACTCCACGTCCTCGTTCGCCCAGAACTTCAAGATGTCGGCGCAGACGCAGATCGTGCGGTTCACGCAGGACACGCCCTACGCCTCCTACCGCCGTCACTGGGTCGAGCGTCCGGGCATCGGCACCCGTGCCTTCACCTGCCTGGAGACGGTAGGTCGGGACTGCCCACTGTGTGATGTCGGTGACAAGCCACAGGCCGTTGCTGCATTCAACATCTTCGTCGTCTCCGACGACGGCACGGTGAGCCACAAGTCGTGGGACACCACGCCCACCGTCACTCGGCCGCTGATGACGTTCGCCCGTGACCAGAAGATCGGTCCCCTCAATCGGCCCGGTCTCTACTTTGCCGTCTCCAAGCCGGAGGCCAAGCGCAAGTTCGACCGGGTGACGCCGCTCATCTCCCCGGTGCGCGAGCGGGACCTGGAAGAGGACTTCGAGGTGACGGTCCCGAAGCCTGCTGCCATCAACAAGGCGATGAAGTCCCTCTATACGTCCGACATCATCCCGATCCCCAAGACCAGGGAACTTCAGGATGTCGTGGACGACATGGTGGACGAGGACGAGCGCCCGTCCGGTTGGGACCAGGACGAGGACGACCGGGGTCACAAGCCACCGCGTCGGCGGAAGTAAACTGCCCATCGTCGGGCGCCCGGGTACGTCACCTGACGGAAGCGGCGATTGCCAGTAGGAGCCGTCCTGCCACAGTGGATCGGGGCAACTGGCACCTCCCAGCACACCACCGAGGATGTTGTCAATGTCAACGACCATTCGCATGATTCGCACCGTGCCGGACTTGAAGGCGGCTGTTGCCGAGATCAGTGAGCACCCGGCGTACGTCGTTGACGTCGAGACCATCGGCAAGCCGGACGGGCTCAACCACCTGACCAACAGTGTCACGTGGGTCGGCCTGTGCACGGACGGCTTCGCCTGCGTCATCCCGTTGGGCCACACCCTCGGCAAGATCCTGGTGCCGGAGCGCAAGGAGAAGGTGGTTCCGGAGAACCCGAAGTGGCTGCCCAAGTCGAATCGGTACTCCAACGCCAAGACGGCCACCCTCACGATCCCCGCGGTGCATGCCGATCCTGGCCCGCAGTTGGAACCGGCCCAGGCGTTCAAGGTCATGGAGCCGCTGTTCTTCTCCGACCAGTTGAAGATCGGACACAACGTCAAGTTCGACGTGATGTCGGTAGCAAAGTACTACCGGGGCCGACTGCCGGTGCGGCCCTACCTCGACACGATGTTGATGCAACACGTCGTGGACGAGAACCGGATCAAGTACGACCTGAAGACGACGACGTTGGACTGGCTGCGCATCCCGCTTGCGCAGCGCAAGACGTACTACCCGAACCTCGGCAAGGACCACTACCTCCACCCCATCGACAAGGTGGCCCGGTACGTGCTGCGTGATGTCCGCTACACGTGGTTCCTCTACAAGCGGCTCCAACGCCTGGTGGAGCGCGAGGGCCAGGAGTCGGTGCTGGCCATGGAGATGGCGCTGTACCCCTCGATCATGAGCATGGAGATGGCGGGGACGATGCTCGACCGGGAGGCCATGCACGAGATCCGGAAGCGGCTGGAGAAGAGCCTTGACGAACTGAAGATGCAGGCCTGGAACATGACGTTGGAACCAGATCCCTTCGATCTCACCAACGTCAACAAGAAGCGTGAACTGCTCTTCGGACCCAAGCCCCGGGGCCGAGCGCTGAAGCCGCTCGCCCGGACGCCCAAGACCGATCAGGCCGTGCTCGACCAGACCGTGCTGGAGCACTACGCCGCCCGAGGTGATGCCTTGGCCAAGGTGTTCCTGGCGTGGAGTGAGCAGCAGAAGGTGCTCTCGACCTACATCGAGGGCATGGAGAAGCGGATGCACAAGGGCAAGGTGCACACCTCGTTCACACAGCACGGCACCGTGACGGGACGCCTCTCCAGCCGGACTCCGAACCTCCAGAACATCCCCCGGGAGTCCGAGATCCGAGCGCTGTTCATCGCCCCCGAGGGCTATCGGCTCGTTGTTGCCGACTACGACCAGATCGAGTTGCGGGTCACGGCGCACTATTCCAAGGATCCGCTGATGGTGTCGGTCTTCGAGCGGGGGATGGACATTCACGCTTCCACGGCAGCCGCGGTGCTCGGCAAGGATCCTGGTGATGTCACCAAGGAGGAGCGCCAGATCGGCAAGGGCCTCAACTTCGCCGTGGTCTATGGCGCCGGGCCGCAGAAGGTCGCCACCATGAGCGGGCGATCGATTCGTGAGGCCGAGGAGTTCCTTGATGAGTACTACAAGCAGTTCTCGGCCATCCGCCCTTGGAAGCACTACGAACTGCGCCGAGCCATGCGTCGTGGCGACCAGCACGACCCGCGCCGCTACCCGCCCTACGTGACGACGATGTTCGGGCGCAAGCGTCGGCTGCCCGACCTATACAGCAACGACGGTGGCGAGCGGAGCAAGGCCCAGCGCCAGGCGATCAACACCATCGTCCAGGGCTCGGCGGCAGAGATCATGAAGTTGGGGATGATCCGCCTCCACAAGGCGTTTGAGGCCATTCCCGACAAGCCGTTCCAGATGGTGCTCACCGTGCACGACGAGTTGCTGTCGCTAGCACCAGAGGACCGTGCCGAGGAGTGCCAGGCTCTTGTGATCGAAGCAATGTCTGGTGTTAGATACAGCGGTAAGTCGGTTCTCGATGTACCATTGATCGTGTCTTGTGGTATAGCGAGCCGCTGGAGTGAAGCGAAATGAGGAGGGAGGTGCGTGATGATCTCGGTACTGGCCATGCGACGGCAGTTCCTGCTGGATCTCGCGCACCCCAGCGCCGACCCGGTGCTGTGCGACCTCCTGGGGCTGCTGCCTGCTTCCGATGACGTCTCCGAGGCCGAGCGGGTCGCTTCCCTGGAGCGCATCCGCCGGTTGTTGACGGATCCACGTATCGCTGCCGTCATGGGCGGTGCTGCTGACGACATGTCCGGGATCCTCGACTCGGTTGACACCGAGGACCGGTCGCTGTGGCTGGTCTCCTACGCTCTCGCCGTGCTCAACCTGTTCGAGTCACTAGGAGTGGTCGAGGTTCACTGTGAGTGACTGGTGGAGTCGACACCTGGGAGGGGGACCCCAGCGGACCCCCTCCCAGGGGCCTGTGCAGACGTCTCCTGCGACGCCAGGCGGGCCGTACCCGCCTCCCGGGTACCCCAACCCCCCGAATCCGTGGGAGGCCCCTCAGGCGCCCCAGAGCCGGGGCCAGGTGACCATGCACAACCTGGTCGAGATGATGGCCCAGTGGCGCGGTGGCGAGGGCCAGCGCAACTCGACGGTCTGCCCCCACTGCGGCTCCGACAAGTTGTACCGGCGCAAGGTCGGCCAGATGGAGGCCGCGCCGCTGTGCTACTCGTGCGGCTTCAACGGGCTGTGGGACCAAGCCCAGCCCGGCAACTACGTCTGACCTAGGATCAACTCCCATGCCCGGAGGACTGGACAAGAGCGCTCAGTTCTACGGCAAGGGCATCGAGGCGTTGTTTCCGGAAGGATCGGCACCCAAGACGACGGTTCCGTTCCCCCGGGCTGGCATGCACAAGAAGCGGGCTCCCTACGAGGAGCACTTGGTGCATGCAGCAGTGTCCAAGAGTCCGCCCGATCTCCAGGACGTGGATCCTCGGACGTTGCATGCAACACAGCCCTGGGTGACCCGCTCCGGTGTCGAGCACTATATGCAGGGTGACTACGAGCGCACCGGTCAGACCTACGCCGACGCGCACCAGGCGGGCAATCGGTTCCCGGTGATCTACAACCGCCACAACGAGGCGACCGGCACCACCGAGTCGCTGATCCTGTCCGGTCACCACCGGGCGACCAAGGCCCTGCTCCGGGGCGAGCAACTGAGATCGATCGTGGTGAGTGGCGGATACGGTCCCTGGAAGGACTAGGATTCCGTTTCATGGCAGGAGCAGTCACCCCCCTTCTCTTCATCG
>Ga0070674_100000012_pt1 | contig 130773 bp, 123 predicted proteins | sample KBSM33metaG_FD_65344 | JGI IMG/M metagenome (GOLD analysis project Ga0070674, IMG submission 65344) | Miscanthus rhizosphere microbial communities from Kellogg Biological Station, Michigan, USA - KBS M3-3 metaG | ecosystem: Host-associated > Plants > Roots > Rhizosphere > Soil ... | reverse complement strand
CTTTCGCGCATTGCGCAAGATTCCCCACTGCTGCCTCCCGTAGGAGTCTGGGCCGTGTCTCAGTCCCAGTGTGGCTGATCGTCCTCTCAGACCAGCTACCCATCGTCGCCTTGGTAGGCCTTGACCCCACCAACAAGCTAATGGGCCGCGAGCCCCTCCCAATGCGGAGGCCGAAGCTTCCTTTAGCGAACAGGCTTATGCCTGTGCGCCACATCCGGTATTAGCCCGAGTTTCCTCGGGTTGTCCCGGTCATCGGGGCAGGTTACTCACGTGTTACTCACCCGTTCGCGGCTTGGCCCCAGGGCAAGCCCTGGTTCGTCGCACCACTTGCATGTGTTAAGCACGCCGCCAGCGTTCGTCCTGAGCCAGGATCAAACTCTCCGTGAAGAGTACTTCTACAGAGAGATGCCATGCCTGGCTGGCCACCGGGTACACAAACTCGGTGACCGGCATGACGGGTAAATCAGACCACTCGACACGCTGACGGGCCGAGTGGATCGGGCTCAAACAATCCACAGACCCGTGGGCCTGCGGAGTGCACGCTGCTCAGTTTTCAAAGACCGCTGCGCCTCTTGCGGCGGGACTCGCCGCTTTCGCGCACGGGAGGGCACTGGGCCTTCCCAGAGGGACCGGGGAGTATAGCGCTGCGGCGATCCTTTGCCTAGGGGCGTCGCCAGGCGCGGCCAGGCGCGGCTTCGCCCGCAGCTCAGATGCCCGCCCGCACGCGCCGGAAGCGTCGCTTGCCGATCTGCAGGACCTTGCCGTCGAGCTCGCCCGCGTCGAGGTCGAGCGTCTCGGGTGCGACCGCCTCGCCGTCGAGTTTGACCGCGCCCTGCTTGAGCAGCCGCCGCGCCTCGCTCGAGCTGATCCCGAAGGCGTCGGCCATCAGCTGGGGCAGGTGGACGGCGCCGCCGTTTGCCCCGGCAAGCTCGCCGAGCTCCACCTCCTCGACCTCGGCCGGGGCCTCGTGCCGCACGAATAGGCGGTCGAAATGCTCCTCGGCTGCGCCGGCCGCCGCTTCACCGTGATAGCGGGCGACGATCCTCCGGCCGAGCTCGCGCTTGGCCTCGTTCGGGGGGCCCGCCGCGACCTCGGCCCCGAGCAGCAGGCGGAAATACTCGGGCATCGCCTCGTCGGGGAGACGCATCAGCTTGCCGAACATCTCCTCGGGCGGGTCGGTAACGCCGACGTAGTTGCCGAGCGACTTGCTCATCTTCTGGGTGCCGTCGATGCCGACCAGGATCGGCATCGTCAGCACCGATTGCGGCTTCTGCCCGTAGGCCACCTGCACATCGCGGCCGAAGAGCAGGTTGAACTTCTGGTCGGTCCCCCCCAGCTCGACGTCGGCCTCAACCGCCACCGAGTCGTAACCCTGTAGCAGCGGGTAGAGCAACTCCAGTGCCGAGACGCCGGTGCCGGCGGCCATCCGCTTCTGGAAGTCGTCGCGCTCCAAGAGGCGGGCGACGGTGGTGCGCGCGAGCAGGCCGAGCAGTTCCTCGGAGGCCATCCGCAGCCACTCGCTGTTGAAGCGCACCTCGGTGCGCTCGCGATCGAGCACCTTGAAGGCCTGCTCCTGGTAGGTGGCGGCGTTGGCCTCGACCTCCTCGGCAGAGGGCAGCGGGCGCTGGGCCGAGCGGCCGCTGGGATCGCCGACCCTGGCGGTGAAGTCGCCGACGATCAGGACCACCTCGTGCCCGGCCTGCTGGAACTCGCGCAGCTTCTCCAGCGGCACCGTGTGGCCGAGGTGAATGTCGGCGGTGGTCGGGTCGATGCCGAACTTGACCCTCAGGGGGCGGCCCTGGTCGAGCTGCTCGGCGAGCATGCCGGCCGGCAGCACGTCGACCGCGTTACGCGTCAAGTCGCTCACCGCGGCAATGCTAGACTGCCGCCTTCCTCTTGGCGGGCACAAGCACCAAGCCGCGCCTGAAGAAGCTGCGCATCCTCTTCGTCCTGCTCGGCCTCGGCGTACTGGCCCTCGTCTCGATGGTCTTCGGGATGATGATGGCCGTATCCCAGGATCTGCCGGCGATCTACGACTTCGCTCAGTTCAAGGAAGCCAAGAACAGCGAGGTGTTCGATGCCTCCGGCGAGCCGATCGGGACGCTGACCAGCAACCAGAACAAAATCCTGCTCACCTCGGGGCAGATCTCCCCCAACATCAAGAACGCCGTCATCGCGGTCGAGGACGCCCGCTACTACGAGCACACGGGGGTCGACTTCGAGGGCATCGCCCGCGCCCTGGTCAAGGACATCCTCAGCCAGAGCGCCGCCCAGGGCGCTTCGACGATCACCGAGCAGTTCGTCAAGAACGCCCTTGCCGCACAGGGCAGCCGCACGATCCTGCAGAAGTTCCGCGAGGCGGCCCTGGCCTACCGGCTGGAGCGCCACTGGAGCAAGGACAAGATCCTCACCGAGTACCTCAACACGATCTACTTCGGCGAGGGTGCCTACGGGATCGAGGCCGCGGCCCGCACCTACTTCGGCAACGCCCACCCCGGCTGCGGCACCCTGACCGAGCCCTGCGCGGCGGTGCTGGAGCCGTGGGAGGCGGCGATGCTCACCGGGATCATCGCCTCGCCCTCCGCCTACGACCCGAAGATCTATCCGGAAAACGCTCTGGCCAGGCGCAACCTGGTGCTGGAAAAGATGTACGAACAGGGCTACATAACCGCCACCCAGCTCAGCGAAGGGACCAAGCAGGCGCTGCCTGCTCCGGATGACATCAAGCCGCCGCGGCTCGAATCGAAGGCCCCCTACTTCACCGCCTGGCTGCGCCAGCAGCTGGTCGAACGTTACGGCGCGGCGAAAGCCTTCTTCGGCGGACTCAAGGTCAAGACGACGCTCGACCTTCGGCTTCAGAACGCGGCCGAAGAAGCGGTCAACTCCTACCTGGGCTACCTGCCCCCCACCGCCTCGGTCGTCGTCCTAGACAACAAGAATGCCGGCGTCAAGGCGATGGTCGGTGGCCCCAACTTCGAAACCAAGCCGTTCAACCTGGCGACGTTGGGCCACCGCCAGCCCGGTTCCTCGATCAAGCCGTTCACGCTGATCACCGCGCTCGAAGAGGGCATCTCCCCCTACACCACCTACGAATCGGCGCCGCAGGAATTCCACTTTGGCAAGCACGGCCAGGAAACCTTTGTCGTCCATAACGACGAGGACTCCTACCTCGGCTCCTGCGACATCGTCTGCGCGACGACCTACTCGGACAACTCGATCTACGCTCAGCTCGCGCTGGAAGGGCTGAAGGGGAAGACGATCGAGGACCGCACCCGCTCGATCGCGGCGACGATCCACAAGCTGGGCTACTCGGGACCGATCTCGACCAACCCGGCAATGGTCCTCGGCGGCCTCAGGGAAGGCGTCACGCCGCTCGGCTGGGCCTACGCCTACTCGACGATCGCCAACGACGGCGATCGCGTCAGCGGCACCCTGGCCCCCGACCCGGGCGACAGCCCCGTCGCCTACACGCAGGTGACCGACCAGGACGGGCACGTGATCAAGGGGGGCGACAACGACTCGCTGCACGAACAGGTAATCGACGAAGGCGTCGCTGACGAAGCGAAGGGGATCCTCGAAACGGTGGTAAGCAGCGGCACCGGCGTGCACGCCAACGTCGGCGCGTCCGGCCAGTGGGGCAAGACCGGCACCACCGAGAACAACGGCGACGCCTGGTTCTGCGGCGCCACCGAAGAAGTCACCGCCTGCGTCTGGGTCGGCTACGCGGATACGACGACGCCGATGACGACCCTCTACAACGGCGGCCCGGTGATGGGCGGCACCTTCCCGGCGCTGATCTGGGCCAGCGTCGTCTCGGCCTGGGAAGGGATCAAGGCCGAACGCGCGGCCGAAAGCGAGAGCGAACGCAGGAGCCACGACTCCGGCGGCAGCTCTTCCGGGGATGAAGAAGAAACCTACGTGCCGGAATCCTCGCCCGAACCCGAAGCAGCGCCGGAAGAAAGCGAACCGGCGCCTGAGCCGGAAGCCGCCCCCGAACCCGAAGCGATGCCCGAAGCCACGCCCGAATCGAGCGGCGGAGGCGGCGGGATCACCGCCGGCTAGGGCGCCGCTGGGCGCGGCCGGGAAACGTAGGGGCTGGCGGCGAGGCTGAAGCGCCAGGGGCGCTCGACGGCTTTGCTAATCCCGACCCGCGGCCCGGCGACGATCTCGCCCGCCCAGTCGGCCTCGCGGGGCAGGAGCAGGAACGGGTCGGCGCCGAGGTCGGCGCGGTTGGCGTCGAGGCCGATACCGAGCGCCTCCGTCAGCTTGCCTGGTCCCGAGCAGAGGTCGGCGGCGGCCCGGGGGCCGCGCCGGGCCCGCATCTGCTCGACGCCGGCGCCCGGCTCGAGCGCGCGGATCAGCACCGCCGCCGCCTCGCCGTCGGGTTCGGCGACGAAGTTGAGCAGGCTGTGAATCCCGTAGGAGAGGTAAACGTAGGCGCGGCCCGGCGGCCCGAAGAGCACCTCGGTCCGCGGGGTCAGGCCGGCGTACGCGTGGCAGGCGGGGTCGTCGCGCTCGTAGCTCTCGGTCTCGACGATGGTGCCGCCGACGCCGGCGTAGTAGAGGCGGCAGCCGACTAGGTCGCGGGCGACGTCGTGGACCGAACGGGCAAAAAAACTCGCCTCCAGGCGGTTCGCGGCAGCTTTTGGGGGCCTATGGCCGTCAAAAAGCTGCCGCGAAGCCGATGCGCCCACGACGTCAGGTCCGCTCTTCGGCGACCCTGGCCTCGACCGCCGCCAGCGTCTCGCCGGCACGCCCGATCTGGGCGGCGAGGGCCTCCGAGCCGGTGCCGCCCTCGATCCGCTTCGACTCCAGCCAGCTCTCGCGCCGCAGGACGTCGAAGACCCACTCGCCGAGCTGCTCGGAGCGCTGCCGCATCTCCTCGACGCTCAGCTCCGAAAGCGGCTTGCCCGCCTCGACCGCGTCGCGGACGAGGCCGCCGACAATGCCGTGGGCCTCGCGGAAGGGCACTCCCCGGCGAACGAGGCCATCGGCGATCTCGGTCGCGGCCAGCATCTCGTCGCCGGAGGCCGCCTCCAGCCGCTCGCGGTCGAAGGCGATCCCGGCCAGCATCCCCTCGGTTGCCTCGAGGCAGGGCTCGATCGTGTCGATCGCATCGAAGAGCGGCTCCTTGTCCTCCTGCATGTCCTTGCCGTAGGTCAGCGGCAGGGCATGCATCGTGCCGAGCAGCGCCAGGAAGTCGGCGGCGACGCGGGGGCCCTTGGCGCGCAGCAGCTCGGCCGAGTCGGGATTCTTCTTCTGCGGCATGATCGAGGAGCCCGAGGAGAAGGACTCGTCGAGCTCGCAGAAGCCGAACTCGCTGCTCGACCAGATCACGATCTCCGAGCCCAGGCGGGAGAGGTGCATGGCGCAGATCGCGGCGGCGGAGAGGTAGTCGAGGACGAAGTCGCGGTTGGAGGCGCCGTCAATCGAGTTGGCGCTGACGTGCTCGAAGCCGAGGTCGTCGGCGACCGCGCCGCGGTCGATCTCCCAGTTGACCCCCGCCAAGGCGCCCGAGCCGAGCGGCATCACCGAGGCGCTATCGAGCGCGAACTGGAAGCGCAGTACGTCGCGGGCGAGCATCCAGAAGTAAGCCAACAGGTGGTGGCCGAGGTAAACGGGCTGGGCGCGCTGCAGGTGGGTGTAGCCGGGCATCGGCCAGTCGCGGTGGCGCTCGGCCAGCTCGAGCAGACGCCGCATCGTCGCCCCGGCCAGCTCGATCGCCCGCAACGAATGCGCCTGCACGACCATCGCCACGTCGGTCGCCACCTGGTCGTTGCGCGAACGGCCGGTGTGGAGCTTGCCGGCCAGCGGGCCGATCTCCTCGCCGAGCAGCCGCTCGATCGCCATGTGGATGTCCTCGTCGGCCTCTTCGAACTCGAAACCGTGAGTGCCGATCCGCTCGCGCACGCGGTCGAGGCCGTCGCGGATCCGCTCCAGCTCGTCCTCGTCGAGGACGCCGATCTCCCGCAGCGCCCCGGCGTGGGCCTGCGACTGGTCGATGTCGTAGGGCGCCAGGCGCCAATCGAACTCGATCGAGCGATTGAGGCGCCAGAAGCGGGGGTCCGGCTCTTTGCGGAAGCGCGACATCAGCGGAGCGACTCGGCGAGAGCCTCGCACACCCTGCCGATCTGCGACTCGCTCATCGACGGGAAGAAAGGAAGCGCCAGCGCCCGGTCTGCCGCCGCTTCGGCGTTCGGAAACTGCCTCTCCTGCCAACCACCCTTTTTGAACTGGGGGAAGAGGTGGATGCAGGGCAGGTACTGCTTGACTTCGATTTCGTGCCGATCTTCGAGGGTGTCGATCGTCGCTTCGCGATCAGCGCCCTCCGGGAGCAGCACCGGATATACGAACCAGCTGCGCCGCTCGCTGCCGCGGCTTGACGGCAGCGTGTCCAGCCCCTCGATCCCCGCCAGGCCCGCCTCGTACAGCTCCGCCACCCGTTCACGCTTCTCCAGCATGTTGTTCAGCTTCTTGACCTGCGCTACGCCGAGCGCGGCGGAGAGATCGGAGAGCCGGTAGTTGAAGCCGAGGCGATCGTGCTCGAAGTTTTTCGTGTCCGCCTTGCGCCCCTGGTTTCGCTCGCTGCGCAGGCGCTTGGCGGTGGTGGCGTCCGGGGCGACGATCATCCCCCCCTCGCCGGTGGTGAGTTGCTTGTTGGCGTAGAAGGCAAAGGTCGCGAGGTTGCCACGCGTCCCCACCTTCCGGCCCTCGGCATCGACTGCGCCCAGCGCCTGGCAGGCGTCCTCCAGAACCCCCAGCTCGTGCCGCTCGGCGATCGCCTCGAGCGCCGGCATCGCCGCCGGGAAGCCGAAGATGTGGACGGGCAGGATGCCGGCGGCGGGACGCTTGGCGAGCGCATCCTCGACCGCGGCCGGGTCGAGGTTGAGCGTCGCTCGCTCGACGTCGCAGAAGACCGGCTCGGCGCCCTCGTAGAGCAGGCAGTTAGCGGAGGCGACGAAGGTGAGGGGCGAAGTCAGGACCCTGTGACCTTTGCCCCAGCCAAGCGCCCGCACGCCCAGGTGCAGGGCGGCCGTGCCGCTGGAGACCGCGACCGCCCGCTCGTCCTTCACGTCGATGCCGAGCCACTCGGCAAAGTCGGCCTCGAAGCGTTCGCCCATCGGCCCGTAGGAGACGTCGCCGCTATGGATCACCTTTTCCAGCAGCTCCATCTCTTTATCGTCGACTTCCGGCTTGGCGAGCGGGATCTTTTCCGTGTCGGGGACTGTCGTCATCCGGCGGCCACCCTACCCAGCATCGCCACCGCTGCGCGGCTGGAAGGCGTACTCGAGCGAATCGACCAACGCCTCCCAGGAGGCCTCGATGATGTTCTCCGAGACGCCGATCGTCCCCCACTCGCGCTCGCCGTCGGAGGAGTCGAGCAGGACCCTGGTGACGGCGCCGGTGCCGTGGCTCTCGTCGAGGATCCGCACCTTGTAGTTAGTCAGCTCGATGTCGGCGAGGTGCGGGTAGCGGTCGGCGATAGCCGCCCGCAGGGCGCTGTCGAGGGCGTTGACCGGCCCGTTGCCCTCGGCGACCCGCAGGTAACGCTCGCCGTCGACGTTGACCCTGATCGTCGCCTCGGTCTCGACCCCGCCGTCGGCGCGTTTCTCGACCACGACGCGGAAGCTCTCCAGCTCGAAGAGCGGCTCGTAGGCGCCCGACTCGCGGCGCAGCAGCAGCTCGAAGGAGGCCGGCGCCGCCTCGTAGTGGTAGCCGCGGTGCTCGCGCTGCTTCAGCGTCTGCAATGCCCCCGCAGCCGTCTCGTCGTCGAGGTCGAGCCCGGCCTGCGCGGCCTGGCTGCGCACCGTTGCCTTGCCCGAAAGCTCGGAGGCGAGGATGTCCCGCTGGTTGCCAACCGTCGCCGGGTCGAGGTGCTCGAAGGTGCGGGCGTCGGCCTCGACCCCGGCGGCGTGCATGCCCGCCTTGTGGGCGAAGGCGTTGCGACCGACGTAGGCGCGCCCGGCCTCCGGCGCCATGTTGCAGAGCTCGTCCAGGTAGTGGGCGGTCGCGGTCAGGCTCGCGAGCTGCTCTGCGGAGACGACTTCGAAGCCCATCTTCAGCTGCAGTGCGGGCAGGATCGAGGCCAGGTTGGCGTTGCCGCAGCGCTCGCCGTAGCCGTTGACCGTTCCCTGCACAAGGCGGGCACCGGCTTCAACCGCGGCGAGGGAGTTGGCGACCGCGCACTCGGCATCGTTGTGGGTGTGGATCCCGATCTCGACCCCCTCCCCCACCGCAGCAACCACGGTGCCGGTCGCCTCGCGGACGAGGCTCGGCAGGCTGCCGCCGTTGGTGTCGCAGAGGGTGACGTTCTCGGCGCCTCCCTCGACCGCGGCGCGCACGCATTCGAGGGCGAAGCCCGGATCGTCGCGATAGCCGTCGAAAAAGTGCTCGGCGTCGAAGATCGCCCGCTTGCCCGCGCCGCGGCAGAAGGCGACCGATTCACGGATCATCGCCAGGTTCTCCTCGACCGGGACTCGGATCACCTTCTCCAAGTGCAATTTCCAGCTCTTTCCCACCAGGCAGACCACCGGCGCGAAGGAGTCGACCAAGGTTGCGAGCGCCGGGTCTTCGGCCGCCGCGATGCCGCCTCGCCGCGTCATCCCGAAGGCGCTTATCGTCGCCTGCTCGAGCTCAAGCTCGGCAAGCTGACCGAAGAGCTCGGCTTCCTTCGGGTTGGAGCTTGGAAAGCCGGCCTCGATCATCTGCACGCCGAGCGCGTCGAGGGCCTGTACGACCTTCAGCCTCTCGCCGACCGAGAGCGACATGCCGGGCGTGCCCATGCCGTCGCGCAAGGTCGTGTCGTAGAGCTTCACCTGTTCCATCTGATGCCTTTCGATTCGAGGGATCGGGGAGAGGGCCTGTCGGCCCGTGCGCGCGGCACGCCGCGCCAGCCGCTAGGCGGCTGCGGTAATTCGCCCGATTGCCTCGAAGCTATGTCGCATCGTCAACTCACCTTACTCGGTTCGTCTGCCTCGGCCGGGGTCTTTACCGGGTCGAGCCACTCCAAGTACTCCTCGGCCCGGCCGTGCAGCGCGTCCATGAACTTTGCCTGCACGTGGCGGGTTATCTCGCCCGGATCACCAAGCGGATGGTCGTCGATCTCGCGCACCGGGACCAGCTCAGCCGCCGTGCCGGTGAGGAAGACCTCCTCCGCCAGGTAGAGCTCAGAGCGGGCGACGTCGCGCTCGACCACCGTGTAGCCGAGGTCGCGGGCGATTTGGATCACCGACTTGCGGTTGATCCCATCGAGGATCGAGGCGACGTGCGGCGGCGTGACGATCTCGCCGTCCCGCACCAGGAAGATGTTCTCGCCCGAGCCCTCGCAGACGAAACCGCGCTCGTCGAGCAGCAGCGCCTCTTCGTAGCCCGCCCGCTGGGACTCGGTCTTGGCGAGGATCGAGTTGAGGTACTGGCCGGAAGCCTTGGCGTGAGGGATCAACCCCCCGGGGCCGATCCGGCGCCAGCTCGAGACCTTGGCGCGAATCCCGTGTCGCTGCCCCTCCTCGCCCAGGTAGGCGCCCCAGGGGAAGACGGCGATCACCAGATCGATCGGCGCGTCGGTTGCGTAGAGGCCGAGGTTGCCGTAGCCGCGGTAGGCGAGCGGGCGGATGTAGCAGGAGCGCAGGCCGTTGCGACGGATCAGCTCGCGCGTCGCCTCGGCTATCTGCTCGGTCGAGTAGGGCAGCTCGAGGTAGTAGAGCTCGGCTGACTTGGCGAGCCGCTCGAGGTGGTCGTGGTGGCGGAAGACAGCGGGACCCCGCTCGGTGTCGTAGCAGCGAATCCCCTCGAAGACGCCGCTGCCGTAATGCAGCCCGTGGCTGAGCACGTGCGTCGTCGCGTCCTCCCAGGGAACGAACTCACCGTTCTGCCAGATCAGCTCCGCCGTCTCCATCCCGGGAAAGTATGCCCGATCGATCGGGGTGGGTCGAACTACAGCTCGGCGAGTACGGCTTCGGTCATCTCGTCGGTTCCCACCGCCCGGGCGCCTTCGGCGGCGAGGTCCGGCGTGCGGAGGCCGTCCTCCAGCACCGAGTCCACCGCGGCCTCGATCCGCTCGGCGTCTTCGGGCCGGTCAAGGCCGTGGCGCAGCATCATCGCCGCCGAGAGGAAGGTCGCCAGCGGGTTGGCGACGCCTTGGCCGGCGATGTCGGGTGCCGAGCCGTGGACCGGCTCGAACAGGCCCGGGTCTCCGTCGGCGCCGAGGCTCGCCGACGGCAGCATCCCGAGCGAGCCGGTGAGCATCGCCGACTCGTCGCTGAGGATGTCGCCGAAGAGGTTCTCGGTGAGGATCACGTCGAACTCGGCCGGGCGCGAGACGAGCTGCATCGCGGCGTTGTCGACCAGCAGGTGGTCGAGCTCAACGTCGGGGTACTCGGCGGCGATGCGGCCGACCACCTCGCGCCACAGCCGCGAGGTCTCGAGCACGTTGGCCTTGTCGACCGAGGTAACCCGCGGCTTGCCGCCGCTGCCGGCGGCGCGCCGCTGTGCTGCCTCGAAACCGGTGCGGGCGATCCGCTCGATCTCGGCGACCGAGTACTCACAGGTGTCGTAGGCGATGTCGTCGCTGCGCCCGCGCTCGCCGAAGTAGATGCCGCCGGTCAGCTCGCGCACGACCAGCAGGTCGGTACCGGTGATTCGCTCCTCGCGCAGCGGGCTGGAGCCGACCAATGCCCGGCTGGGCCTGACCGGGCGCAGGTTGGCGTAGAGCCCCATCCCCTTGCGCAGGCCGAGTAGGCCCTGCTCCGGCCGTGGCGCGTCGGGGTCCGTCGTGTCCCATTTCGGCCCACCGACCGCGCCGAGCAGGACCGCGTCGGCGTCGCGGCAATCCGCCAGTACCTCGTCGGTGAGGGCGATGCCGTGGGCGTCGATTGAGCAGCCACCCATCGCCCGCTCGATGAACTCGAATTCGCCGAGCGCCTCCAGCAGGCGTCGCGCCGCGGCGACGATCTCGGGTCCAATCCCGTCGCCCGGGAGGAGGACTATGCGGGGGGCCTCGCTCACGCGCGGCACTCTAGAGACGCGGGCAATCTGCCGTCACAGATCGCAACTGTTCAGGGGCGATCCGCCCTACAACCGCCGCGCTTCGATGTTGAGGCGGACGTAGTCGAGGGTCAGCGGCTTCTCGGACAGCTCGAGGATCGCCTCTGCGAAGGGGCGGCGGAGGTCCTCCGGCAGCCGCGCCAGGTGCGGGCCGAGCGTCACGGTCGAGGTGAACTCGAGCGGTCGCTCCGGCGTGACTGGCTTGGGCTCGAGCCAGCAGCGCACAGAGCTGAAGCCGGCCGCGGCGAGCCTGCGCTCGGTCTCCTCGGGAGAGGCGAAGTTCCACATCAGCGTCATCCCGTCGAAGCAAGGGGAGAACTCGGGTCGGCTCGCCACCGTGGCGATCGCCTGAGCATGGGCGGCGACGTTGCCCTGCCCACCGCACTGGGCGACCAGCCGGCCTCCGGGACGCAGCGCCGCCTGCAGGCGCTCGAACAGGCGCTCGTGGTCGAGGATCCAGTGGAAGGTCGCGGTCGAGAAGATCAGGTCGACGGGCTCTTCGACCTCCAGCTCTGAGAGGTCGGCGACCAGGTAGGTCGCGTCCTTCCCCAGCCGCTCACGCGCCTTGGCGATCATCGCCTCAGACGCGTCGACGGCGACGATCCGTCCTCGCGGCAGCCGCTTCGCCAGCTCGGCCGTCACTTTGCCCGAGCCGCAGCCGGCGTCGATCGCGACCTCGTCGCCGCGCAGCTCGAGTCGTTCGAGCACCTCCATCCCCCAGCTGAACTGCGGGTCGGAGATTGCGTCGTAGGTCTCGGCGTCCCACTCGCGCGGGCCGCTGTTCATCGCCCCGACCGGCGGATCGGCAGCGCTCATAGCGCCGTCGTCACCGGCCCGCGCCCGGCGGCGTCGCCGGACTCGAAGGCGTCGATCGCCCCGATGTTCTCCAAGGTGATGCCGATGTCGTCGAGGCCGTTCACAAGCCGGTGTTTGACGTCTTGCTCGATCTCGAACTCAAAGACGCCGGCGGCCGAGGTGACGGTCTGGTCGTCGACGTCGATCCGCGCCTCGCCCGCCTCGGCGACCGCGTGGCAGTGCTCCTCGTCGAGCATCACCGGCAACAGGCCGATCTTCGTGCAGTTGACGTAGAAGATGTCGGCGAAGGAGGGGGCGATCACCGCCTCGAAGCCGAAGTCCTCGAGTGCCCAGGGGGCGTGCTCGCGCGAGGACCCGCAGCCGAAGTTGCGGCCGGTGACGAGGATCGGGTTCGGCTCCAGCTCGATCTCGCCCGAGCGCAGCCAGTCGTAGAAGAGGAACTCGCCGAAGCCGGTCCGCTCGACCCGTTTGAGGAACTGCTTGGGGATGATCTGGTCGGTGTCGACGTCGGCCCGGTCCAGGACCGACACCTTGCCCTCGATCACGTCTATCGGCCGCATCCCTAGCTCCAATCCCTGATGTCGACGAAGTGACCCTCGATCGCCGCCGCCGCGGCCATCTTCGGGCTGACCAAGTGGGTCCGGCCGCCCTTGCCCTGGCGCCCCTCGAAGTTGCGGTTGGAGGTCGAGGCGCAGCGCTCGCCCTCCATCAGGATGTCCGGGTTCATCCCCAGGCACATCGAGCAGCCCGCCTCGCGCCATTCGAAGCCGGCCGCGCGGAAGACGTCATGCAGGCCCTCCTCCTCGGCGGCCTTCTTCACCTGCTGGGACCCGGGGACGACCATGCCGCGCACCGTGCTGGCGACCTTGCGGCCATCGACCATCGCCGCCGCCTCGCGCAGGTCCTCGATCCGCGAGTTGGTGCAGGAGCCGATGAACACGCGTTCGGGCGTGACCTTGGTCATCGGGGTGCCGGGCTTCAACGCCATGTAGGCGAGGGCTCGCTCCGCCGCCTCGCGGCCGGCCGGCGAGTCCATCGCCGCCGGGTCGGGCACCGTGTCGGTTACCTCGACGACCATGCCCGGGGTCGTCCCCCAGGTGACCATCGGTGAGATGCCGGCGGCGTCGATCTCGACCTCGCGGTGGAAGCTCGCACCCGCGTCGCTCGGCAGCCCTCGCCAACGCTCCACCGCGGCGTCGAAGTCGGCCGGGGCGGCGGCTTTCCCGCGAACCCACTCGAAAGTCGTCTCGTCGGGCGCGATCATGCCGGCGCGGCCGCCGCCCTCGATCGTCATGTTGCAGACCGTCATCCGGCCGGGCATCGAGAGCGCCTCGATCGCCGGGCCGGCGTACTCGACCGCGTGGCCGACCATGCCACCGGTGCCGAGCCGCCCGATCGTCGCCAGGATCAGGTCCTTCGGGGTGACCCCCGGGCCGAGCACGCCCCGGTAGAGGATCCGCATCGTCTGCGGCCGCTTCTGCACCAGGCACTGGGTAGCCAGCACGTGCTCGACCTCGGAGGTGCCGATCCCGAAGGCCAGCGCCCCGAAGGCGCCGTGGGTCGAGGTGTGGCTGTCGCCGCAGACAATCGTTATGCCCGGCTGGGTGACGCCGAGCTCCGGGCCGATCACGTGGACGATCCCCTGGCGCTCGGAGCCCAGCGAGTAGATCGGCACCCCGAACTCCTCGCAGTTGCGCTCCAGCGTCTCGACCTGGACGCGAGAGAGCTCGTCGGCGATCAGCCGAGCCGCCATCGTCCCGTCGGTGGGCACGTTGTGGTCGGCGGTCGCCAGCGTCTTGTCGGGTCGGCGCACCGGGCGGCCGGCCATCCGCAGCCCGTCGAAGGCCTGTGGTGAGGTCACCTCGTGGACGAGATGGAGGTCGATGTAGATCAGGCCGTCGGAAACCTCGTGCGCCTCCCAGATCTTGTCGAACATCGTTTTCGGCATGGCTAGCTCCTCCTCAGGCCGGCAGCTATCACGGCGAGGAAGCGGGCCTGCTCTTCGCCGTCGTTCTCGAAGTGATGGGGCAGGTCGGCGTCGAAGGTGACGCTGTCCCCGGCGTGAAGCTCGTGGCGGGTGCCGTCGACGACCAGCGCCAGGACACCGGTGAGGACGACGGCGGTCTCGCGGCTGCCCGGCTCGTGCATCGGCGGGTCGTCGCGGCCGCCGGTGGTCGCCCCTGCTTTCAGCGTGTGTAATGAAACGTCAGCGCGCTGGCCCGGCAGCGGCGGCGTCAGCTCCTCGAAGCGGTGACCGCCGCGCTCGTAGCGCCGCCGGCGGCCGGCGCGGCTGACCGCGACGTGCTCGCCCTCGTCGAGGCGCAGAAGTTGCGAGAGCGTCAGCTCCAGCCCGGCGGCGATCTTCGCCGCCACCGCCAGCGTCGGGCTCGTCTCCCCCCGCTCGACCTGCGAGAGCATCGGCGCGCTGACGCCGCAGCGCTCGGCCAGGTCGCGCAGCGAGAGCCCCATCGCCTCGCGCAGCGCCCGGGTGCGCTCGCCGATCGCAGGCGTGCTTGCCTCGGCGGGGCTGCGCTTCTTCATCGCGGTTGCCATTACGATCGTACGTTATCACGTACAAGTCCGCACCGGCCTGGCGCTTTCCTCACCCAGAAGGTGAGAAAGGCGCCAGGGCCTCCACGGCTATGGGCCGGGGGTACGCTCGGTGGCGGCCTCGGCGGTTGCCGCCTCGGCCTCACGGATCGCGGCGCCCTCGAGGGCGTTGGACAGCGCTCGCACGTAGGCGCGAGCCGAGGCCTCGAGGATGTCGGTGGCGACGCCCTGGCCGGAGGCGAGGCGGCCGGCGGCGCGCAGCATCACGCCGACCTCGCCGAGGGCGTCCTCCCCCCCGGTCACCGCCTCGACCGTGTACTGGCGCAGCTCGCATTCGGTGCCCGTTGCCTTCTGGATTGCGTGGAAGATCGCGTCGACCGGGCCGTCGCCGCTCGCCTCGCCGACCGACTTCTCGCCCGAGGGCATCTTCACCGCGACCCGGGCCAGCGGCTCGCGCCGCGAGCCCGCCTCGACCTCGAACCAGGCCAGCTCGTGGGCGTCGGCCCGCTCGCGCATCTCGTCGGAGACGATCGCCTCCAGGTCGAGTGCGGTGACGTGCTTCTTGCGGTCGGCGATCTCCTTGAAGCGCTTGAAGGCGGCGTTCAGCGCGTTGCCCTCGACCTTGAAGCCAAGCTGCTCCAGCGCGTCGCGCAGCGCGTGACGCCCGGAGTGCTTGCCCAGCACGATCGAGTTGGACTCGAGGCCGACCTCGGTTGCATCCATGATCTCGTAGGTGGTGCGCTCCTTCAGCACGCCGTCCTGGTGGATGCCGGACTCGTGGGCGAAGGCGTTGCGCCCCACCACGGCCTTGTTGGGCTGGACGGGATAGCCGGTCAAGCGCGAGACCATGCGGCTGGTGCGGGCCAGCTCACGCGTCTGCGCACCGGTGGTCAAGCCGTGGATGTCCTCGCGAGTGCGGACCAGCATTACGATCTCCTCCAGCGAGCAGTTGCCGGCGCGCTCGCCGATGCCGTTGACCGCGCACTCCACCTGCCGCGCCCCCGCCAGCAGGCCGGCGTAGGAGTTGGCGACCGCCATCCCCAGGTCGTCGTGGCAGTGGACCGAGGTCTCGACCTGGCGCAGCGCCGGCACCAGCTCGTAGAGGCGGCGGAAGTACTCGGCGTACTCCTCCGGCGTGGTGTAGCCGACGGTGTCGGGAATGTTGACGACGGTCGCGCCCTCCTCGACCGCGATCGCGCAGACCTCGGCGGTGAACTCGAGGTCGGCCCGGGTCGCGTCCATCGGCGAGAACTCGACGTCGTCGCAATAGGAGCGCGCCAGGGCGACCGCCGCCTTGGCCTGACCCTTGACGTCCTCGCGGTCGGTCTGGAGCTGGTGCTCGATGTGGATGTCGGAGGTCGAGATGAAGGTATGGATCCGGGGCCGTTCGGCGTCGCGGATCGCCCCCCAGGCGGCGTCGATGTCGGCCTTGTGGGTGCGCGCCAGGCCACAGATCGTCGGCCCCTCGACCTGGCGCGAGATCGCCTCGACCGCCTCGAAGTCGCCGGGCGAGGTGATCGGGAAGCCGGCCTCGATCACGTCAACCCCCAGTCGCGCAAGTTGCTGGGCGATCTCGACCTTCTCCGCAGTGTTGAGCGAGATGCCAGGCGACTGCTCGCCGTCGCGCAGAGTCGTGTCGAAAATGTGGACGCGGTTCGCGTCGTCTGCCGGTTTCACGGGTCCTACCTCCTTCTCCAGTTTCCTCGAATGACCTTGTCTCTCGCGGCTATCGCGCCGCCCAGCGCTATTCCCCCCGAAGGGGGAGGAGAAGGAGAAGCGCCAGGTTGTCCGGCCGGTGCGTCATTCGCCGACCCAGGTTAGCGCACGTCTCGGGGCGTGCATAAGCTGCCGCGCATGGAGTCCGGTTCGGCGACGATCTCGCGTAACACCTGGCTTGCCCTGCTGGCGATGGGAATCAGCGTCGTCGTCATCGCCAACGACTTCTCCGCCGTCAACGTCGCCCTATCGACGATGGAGAAGGACTTCCATACCAACATCAACACGATCCAGTGGGTGATCAACGCCTACGCGCTGACCTTCGGGGTGATGATCGTCACCGGCGGCCGTCTCGCCGACATGTTCGGACGGCGCCGTGCCTTCTTCCTCGGCACCGCGATCTTCGCGTCGATGTCGGCGCTCGGGGGTGCTGCCCAATCGGAGGCCTGGTTGATCGCCAGCCGGGTGGTGATGGGGATCGGTGGAGCGCTGATGTGGCCGGCGATCCTCGGCATGACCTACGCGATCCTGCCCGAAGAGAAGGCGGGCCTGGCCGGCGGCATCGTGATCGGCGCCGCCGGCCTCGGCAACGCGATGGGGCCGCTGGTCGGCGGCGTCCTCACCGACGCGCTGAGCTGGCGCTGGATTTTCTTCCTCAACGTGCCGGTCTCGATCTTCGCGGTGGTCGTCACCTACTACCTGGTGCGGGTGAAGGAGCCCGAGGCGAGTGAGCAGCGGATCGACTACCCCGGGATAGCGGCGATCTCAATCGGGCTGGTCTCGCTGCTGGTCGCCCTCGACCAGGTCGACGACTGGGGCTGGGGCGACCCGCGGGTGATCGGCCTGCTGGTGCTCGCCGTGCTCTTCGTTGCCGCCTTCGTGCCGATCGAGAGGCGCGCCGGGATGAGCGCGCTGGTGCCGCGCGACGTGATGCGCAACGAGAGCTTCCGCGCTTCCTGCCTGGCGATCCTCTTTATGTCGGCGACCTTCTTCGCCGCGCTGCTCTACCTGCCCCAGTTCATGCAGGACCACCTCGGCTACTCGCCGCTGGAGGCGGGGATCGGGATGCTTCCCTTCCTCGCCACCTTTGCGCTCGTCTCCTTCGTCGCCGGCCCGCTCTACGAGCGCCTCGGGGCGAAGCTCTTGACCGCGCTCGGCGCGGCCTGCATCACGATCGCCCCCTTCGTCTTCTCGCTTGTCGGCGAACGTTCCAGCTACGGCTCGCTGGTAGCCGGGATGATCGTCCTCGGGATCGGGATCGGCAGCTTCTACCCGACCGCCACCACCGCCGGCGTCACCTCGGTCGACGAGTCGGAGACCAGCTTGGCCGGCGGCATCGTCTACATGTTCCAGATCGCCGGCGGCTCGATCGGGCTGGGCCTGACCACCGCCGTCTTCTCCGCGCAGGCGAGCTTCGTCGACGGAATACAGGCCGCCTTCAGGCTCGATGCCGGCCTGTCGCTGGTCGGGTTCCTCATTGCCCTCCTCTTCGTCGGGGGCAGGCTCGTCGGCCGGCGCCCGGCCGAGAGCACGGCCTCCTAGCTCGATCAGATCTGGCGTTCGACGTCGTCGCCGGGGCCGCCGCGCAGGAAATCGGCACCGGGGCCGCCGCGCAGCGTGTCGGCGGCCGGGCCGCCAAGCAGGACGTCGTCGCCCGGGCAGCCGTAGAGGAAGTCGTGGCCGCGGCCACCGGCCAGGCGGTCGTTGCCGGTGCCGCCGATCAACTTGTCGGGACCTGAGCCTCCCAGCAGGACGTCGTCGCCGGAGCCTCCCCGCATCGTCACCGGGACGGCGATCTCGACGGCCACCGAGACTTCGTCGTTCCCCCCTCCCGAGTTGACTTCAAAACTGGCGATCGATGAGGCTTCGCAGACCAACTCGTTGGTCTTGCCTTCCGGGTTGATGCAGACGGTGCCGCCGACCTCGAGCGGCACCACCGAGTCGATCACATACTGGCGGCCGTCGGCGGTCAGCCAGATGCGGATCGCGTTCGGTTCGTCGCCCCCGGCCAGCAGCACGTTGTATGCCTGCGGCGTCGTGGCCGCGGCGGGCGCAGGGACCTGCGCCGCAAGCGCTGCGAGAAAAATGAGGATCGCCTTTTTCATCGGGTCTCCGCCGCCGAACGGGTCGGAGCGTCTATGAAGGGAACAGCACGACCTTGCCGACGTTGCGGCGAGTGGTGATCAATTCGTGTGCATCGCCCGCTCGCTCGAAGGGAAACGCCTCGGCGACGACCGGGTCCAGCCGGCCGGCGGCGGCGTCGGCCATCAGCGGCTCGGTGACGCGGTCGAGGTGTCCCTCGCGTTCCCACCACTTGAGCATGTTGAGGCCGAAGACGCCTTTGTTCTCGTTCATAACGGCGAGGCTCTTCCACCAGGGCATCGTCGCCAGCGGCATCTTCGCCAGGCTCTTCAGCGTTGCCGCGAGGTCGCGCTTGCCTTCGCTCGAGGACTCCGAGAGCCCGTACATGACGAGTCGCCCGCCAGGGCGCAGCAGCCGGTAGTCCTTGCGGAAGGAGGTCGGCCCGAGTGCGTCGATCACAAGGTCGACGCCCTCGCCGTTGGTGATCCGCATCGTCTCCGCCTCGAAGTCCTGCGAGCGGTAGTCGATTGGGTGGTCGACGCCCTGGGCGCGGATTGCCTCGTGCTTTTGCGGCGAGGCGGTGCCGAAGATCTCGGCGCCGACGTTGCGGGCGATCTGCGTCGCCGCCGTGCCGACGCCGCCGCCGGCCGCGTGGATCAGCAGACGGTCACCGGCGCGCAGGCTGCCCATCACGATCAGGGCCGCGTAGGCGGTGCCGTAGTTGACCGGGAAGGCAGCCCCCTGCTCGAAGCTGAATCGCTCCGGCAGCGCCAACGCCTGCTCCTCGGGGACGACGACCAGCTCGGCGTGGCCGCCGAAACGGGTGCCCGCGGCGACCCGGTCGCCGACGGCGTGTGCGGTGACGCCCTCGCCGACCGACTCGATCGTGCCGGCCACCTCGTAACCGAGCACGCAGGGTGGTTTCGGAGCATCCGGGTAGAGGCCGACGCGGGCCATCGTGTCGGCGAAGTTGATGCCGGCGGCGCGGACCGCGATTCGTACCTCGCCGGGCCCCACGGGTGGGTCGGGACGCTCCTGCACCTGCAACACCTCGGGCCCACCCGTTCCCGTCTGCACGACCGCCTTCACGACAAGAGCCTATCTAGGCGGTCTAGAGATCCACGGAGCGGCCGACCGAGAAGCCGTCGAGCTCGAGGATCTTCTCGATCGTCTCGCCGCGGACGGCGGCGTCGGTGGTCAGCGCCATCACCGCCCGCTCACCGTCGGCTTCGGCGCCGACCGCGGCGGAGATGATGTTGACCCCCTCCTCACCGAAGACCGTCCCCACCCGGCCGATCATCCCCGGGCGGTCGGCGTAGCGGAAGACGGCGAGGTGCTCGGCGAAGGGCAGGTAGAAGCTCTCTCCCCAGAGCGAGACGAGGTAGGGCACGTTGCGGGGGCCGACACCGGTGCCCGAGACCTCGACCGCGCCCTTGCCGGAGCCGAGCCGAACGGTGACCAGCTCGGTGAAGTCGCCGGCGCCGCTCTCGCTGGTCTCGGCCAGCTCGATGCCCCGCTCCTCGGCCAGCTGCGGCGCGTTGACCAGGCTGACCGGCTCCTCGGTGTGGCCGGAGAGGATGCCGACCAGCACGGCGATGCCGAGCAGGCGGGTGTCGTGAGAGGCGATGCGGCCGCGGAACTCGGCGCTGACCTTGTCGATCGCGCCGTCCCCGAGCCCTTGGGCGAGGCGGCCGAGCCTTTCGCAGAGCGGCACGAAGGGTGCGAGCGCCTCCATCTCCTCAGGTCGCACGGCGGCGATGTTGACCGCGTTGGTGACAACGCCGCCGGTCAGCGCCGCCGTCACCTGTTCGGCGGTGACGACGCCGGCGCGGTCCTGCGCCTCGGCGGTCGAGGCGCCAAGGTGCGGCGTGACGACGACGTCGTCGCGCTCAAATAGCGGGTGCTCGGTGAACGGCTCCGACGGGAAGACGTCGAGCGCCGCCCCTGCCAGCTCGCCGGACTCGAGGCCGGCAAGCAGGGCGTCGAGGTCGACCAGCTCGCCGCGGGCGCAGTTGACCAGCCGGGCGCCGTCCTTCATCGCCGCAACCGCAGCGGCGTCGATCAGGCCGACCGTCTCGGGCGTCTTCGGCACGTGCAGGGTGATGACGTCGGCGCGACCGAGCAGCTCCTCCAGCTCGGTGACGCCTTCGACGCCGAGCTCGCGAAATCGCTCCGCCGAGACGAACTTGTCGAGGCCGACCACGTCCATCTCGAAGGCGCGGGCGCGTTTGGCGACGAGCTGGCCGATGCGGCCGAAGCCGACCACGCCGAGCGTCTTGCCGTAGAGCTCGGTGCCCTTGAACCTGGGTCGCTCCCAGGCGCCGCCGATCAGCGAGGCGTGAGCCTGGGGCACGTTTCGGCAGAGGGCGAGCATCAGCGCCAGGGTGTGCTCGGCGGCGGCGATCGAGTTCGATTCGGGCGCGTTGGCGACGACGATTCCGCGTCGGGTGGCGGCCGGGATATCGACGTTGTCGACGCCGGTGCCGGCCCGGCCGATCACCTTGAGGCGCTTGGCGCGCTCGATCAGCTCCGGCGTCAGCTGGGTCGCCGAGCGAACGAGGATCGCGTCGTAGCCGCCGATCGCATCCCTCAGCTCCTCGTCGGACATCTCCAGGCCGAGGTCGACGTCGAAGTTCTGCCGCAGCAGCTCGACTCCGGAATCGGCGATCTTCTCCTTGACCAGGACCTTCACCGCGTCACCTCGGCGACGTTCTCGATAACCCAGTCGATGCAGGCGGTGAGCGCTTCGACGTCGGCCGGGTCGACCGCCGGGAACATCCCGATCCGCAGCTGGTTGCGGCCGAGCTTGCGGTAGGGCTCGGTATCGACGATGCCGTTGGCGCGCAGCGTCGCCGCCAGGGCGGCGGCGTCGACGCTTTGCTCGAAGTCGATCGTGCCGACAACCAGCGAGCGTTTCGCCGGGTCGGCGACGAAGGGAGAGGCAAGCTCGGAGGCCTCGGCCCAACCGTAGAGGCACCCGGAGGAGGCCCTGGTGCGCTGCACACACCAATCGAGCCCGCCGCCGCCGAGCATCCACTCGAGCTGGTCGGCAAGCAACAACAAGGTCGCCAGGGCCGGCGTGTTGTAGGTCTGGTTCTTGCGCGAGTTGTCGAGCGCGGTGGCGAGCGAGAGGAATTCGGGCTGCCAACGGCCGGCGGCCCCGTCGAGCTCGCCGATCCGCTCGACCGCCGCCGGCGAGAGCGCCGCCAGCCAGAGGCCGCCGTCGGCGCCGAAGGCCTTCTGCGGGGCGAAGTAGTAGGCGTCGGCCTGGGAGGCGTCGAGCGGCAGGCCGCCGGCGCCCGAGGTCGCGTCGACCAGAACCAGGGCGTCGCCGGCCCCTTCGGGACGCTGCACCTCGACCATCACCCCGGTTGAGGTCTCGTTGTGGGCCCAGGCGATGACGTCGGCCGCCGGGTCGGAGGTCGGCTCCGGGTCGGAGGTCGGCTCCGGGGCGTCGCCCGGCTCCGCCTCGACGAGGATCGGGTCGGCGAGGAAGGGCGCGCCGGCGGTCGCCTTGGCGAACTTGCGAGAGAACTCGCCGTAGGCGAGATGCAGGGCCCGCTCGCGCACCAGCCAGGCGGCGGCGGCGTCCCAGAAGGCGGTCGTGCCGCCGTTGCCGAGCGCCACCTCGTAGCCCTCGGGCAGGCCGAGCAGCTCGCCGAGACCCTCGCGGATCCGCCCGACCAGGTCTCGCACCGGCGCCTGCCGGTGCGAGGTCCCCATCAGGTCAGCCCGCTCGGCCAGCCCGGCCAGCGCCTCGGGGCGGACCTTTGACGGCCCGCAGCCAAAGCGGCCGTCGGCGGGCTTCAGCTCGGCGGGGATTCGGGCGGTTTCGGTGGCGGCGGCCATCGGGCGGCCAAGGTTATTGACTAGAGTGGCGGCCGATGTCCGAGGCAGCCGAGAGCGGCGCGACCAAGGGCGACGGGTACGCCGTCGCCAATCTCGACGACCTCGGCGAGGGCTACGGCTTCCGCAAGATCCGCAAAGGCCTCGGGGTCACCGCCTTCGGCGCCAACGCGATCGTCCTGCCGCCCTCCTATGAGACGGGCAGTCACCTACACGAGGAGCAGGAGGAGCTCTACTTCCTGCACAGTGGCCGCATCGCGATCGAGTTCGGCGACGGAACCAGCCACGAGCTCGGGCCCGGCGGCCTCGCCTGGGTCGACGCCCCGACGATCCGCAAGATCCGCAACCTGAGCGACTCCGAGGACGCCGTCTACGTCGTCGTCGGCGGCAAGGACGGCTACGTCGGCCGGGACGGCAAGCTGCCGCCAGGCGAGGAGTCCCGCTTCGGCGAGAACGGACCTCCCGGGGCGTAGTTCCTCTGGTGAGGGGCGGGGTCGTCCTCCTGTCGAATTGACGTCGCACGCCGCTTCGCGGCTTAGCGACGATGCTGGTGCGCGGCTACGCCGCGCATGAAACAGATTGCATTTCGCGGCCTTCGGCCACATTCGACAGGAGGACGACCCCGCCCCTCACAGCACACAGCTCATCCCCGACAGCTCCTAAGTCGCACAGCGGCCCTCCGCTCGAGCTAAAGAGCTGAAACACGGGACTACGGGGAAAGCTGAAGCGATCCGTGAGCCGGGAGGGGCATGCCGCCTCCCGGTCCGAGCAACCTCAGAACTCGGTGTCGATCCAGGGCATCATCTTGCGGAGGTCGCCGCCGACCTCCTCGACTTCGTGCTTCGCCCCCTCCTCCCGCATCCGCGAGAGGTTCTCGCCGCCGGCGCGGTTCTCGGCGATCCACTCCTTGGCGAACTCGCCCGACTGGATCTCGCCGAGGATCTGCTTCATCGCCGCCCGCGACTCCTCGCCGATGACCCGCTTGCCGCGGGTCATGTCGCCGTACTCGGCGGTGTTGGAGATCGAGTAGCGCATCCCCTGGATCCCCTTCTCGTACATCAGGTCGGCGATCAGCTTCAGCTCGTGCAGGCACTCGAAGTAGGCGAGGCGCGGGTCGTAGCCGGCCTCGACCAGAGTCTCGAAGCCGGCCCGAACCAGCTCCGAGGCGCCGCCGCAGAGAACCGCCTGCTCGCCGAAAAGGTCGGTCTCGCACTCGTCCTTGAAGGTCGTCTCGATGATCGCCGCGCGACCGCCGCCGATCCCGGCGGCGTAGGCGAGGACGAGGTCGTGGGCGCCGCCGCTCGCGTCCTGGTGGACCGCCATCAGGCAGGGCACGCCGGTGCCTTCCTCGTACTGGCGGCGGACCAGGTGGCCGGGCCCCTTGGGGGCGACCATGCCGACGTTGACACCCGGCGGCGGCACGATCTGCTCGAAGTGGATCGCGAAGCCGTGGGCGAAGAGGAGCAGGTTGCCGGGGGCGATCCCGTCGGCGATCTCTGCCCCCCAGACCTCCGCCTGTTTCTCGTCCGGCAGGAGGATCATCACCACGTCGCTGCGGCTGGCGGCTTCGGCGACGTCGAGGACCTCGAGGCCTGCGTCTTCCGCCTTTGCTCGGCTGGAGGAGTCGGGGCGCAGGCCAACGACGACGTCGACACCCGAGTCCTTCAGGTTGAGCGCGTGGGCGTGGCCCTGGGAGCCGTAGCCGAGGATGGCGACGGTCTTGCCCTGCAGCTTCGAGAGGTCGGCGTCCTTGTCGTAGAAGATGTCGTCGGTTTTCATGGCCGGTGAGGCTAGCGGAGGGCGCGACGCAGGAGCTTGCCCGAGGGCGTGCGCGGCAGCGCCGCCGCCAGCTCGACCCGCTTCGGCACCTTGAAGCCGGCCAGCGACTCGGCGCAGTGGCGGCGTAACTCGTCCGGGGTCGTCTCCGAGCCGTCGCGGAGGACGACGACGGCGGTAACCGCCTGCTGCCACTCGGGGTCCTCGCGGCCGACGACGGCGGCGTCGGCGACCTCGGGGTGGCGCAGCAGCACCTGCTCGACTTCGGCCGGGACGACGTTCTCGCCGCCGCTGACGATCATGTCGTCGATCCGGTCCTCGACGTAGAGGAAGCCCTCCTCGTCGATCCGGCCGAGGTCGCCGGTGTGCAGCCAGCCGTCGGCGTCACGGCAGCTCGGCGCCACGGTTGGGCCCTGGACGAGGATCTCGCCGTCCTGGATCCGCAGGTGGGTGGTCAGCAGCGGCCGGCCGGCCGAGCCGAGCTTGCGCCGCGCGTCGGCCGGGGCGAGCGTCGTCACCTGCGAGCAGGCCTCGGTCAGGCCGTAGGTCTGGACGACTGTGGCGCCGTGCGCGGTCGCCTCTTCCAGCGGCTCCTCGGGCACCGGCCCGCCGCCGACCAGGATCGCCCGCGGGGTGGAGAGGTCAGCGCCGGCCTCGAGTAGGCGGGTCAGCATCGTCGTCACCAGCGAGACGACCGTGACGTCGTTCTCCTCCAGCGCGGCGGCGACGCGGTCGACATCGAACCCGTCGTGCAGCACCGCGGCCGTGCCGTAGATGACCGAGCGCATCACGATCCCCAGGCCGGAGATGTGGCTCAGCGGCAGGCAACAGAGCCAGCGGTCCTCCGGCTCGACGCCGATGTTGAAGGCCGAGCCGACGGCGTTCCAGAGGAAGTTGCCGTAGGTCAGCTCGACCGCCTCGGGGGTGCCGCTGCTGCCGCTGGTCAGGACGCGGCTGCAGGGCGCGTCCATGTCGTGCTCGCCGAGCAGCGGCAGGTCGGCCTCGGTCTGGGTCAGCTCGCCGGGGTCGCTGAGGTCGACCGTCGGCTGCTCGACGGTGACGATCGCAGCGCGCTCGGCGTCGGTTAGCCGCGGGCTGAGCGGCAGCAGCACCGCCCCGACCTTCATCAGCGCGTGGACGAGGACAACCTGCTCGCGGCGCGGCTGCATCGTCAGGGCGGCGACCGAGCCGCGGCGTACGCCGTGCGCCTCCAGTCGCCGCGCCACCCAGGTCGCCTCTGCCTCAAGCTCGGCATAGGACACCTCCGCCCCGTCGGCAACCAGCGCGATGCGGTCGGGGCAGCTGAGCGATCTCTGGGCTAGCCAGTCGTCGAGCTTCATCGGAGCAGGGATATCGTGCGCATCATGCCGAAACGACACAAGGACGCCCTGCCCGAGGCAGAGCTCTACGCGCCGATCGAGTGGCAGGCCGCCGGCGAGTACGAGGACATCCGCTACGAGAAGGCCGATGGGATCGCCAAAGTCACGATCGATCGGCCGGAGGTGCACAACGCCTTCCGGCCGCAGACCCTGGTCGAGGTCTCGGCCGCGCTGGAGCTGGCCCGCGAGGACACCGAGGTCGGGGTCGTCGTCCTCACCGGCGAGGGTGAGAAGGCGTTCTGCTCGGGCGGCGACCAGAGGGTGCGGGGCGACAGCGGCTACGTCGCCGAGGGCGAGTCGATGGGCCGCTTTCACGTCACCGACCTACAGGTGCAGATGCGGCGGCTGCCGAAGCCGGTGGTGGCGATGGTCGCCGGCTACGCGGTAGGCGGCGGCCACGTCCTGCATGTCTGCTGCGACCTGACGATCGCCGCCGATAACGCCCGCTTCGGCCAGACCGGGCCGCGGGTCGGCTCCTGGGACGGCGGCTTCGGCGCCTCGCTGTTGCGCGACCTCGTCGGCACCAAGAAGGCCAAGGAGCTCTGGTTGCTGTGCCGCCTCTACGACGCGGAGGAGGCGCTGCAGATGGGTCTCGTCAATACGGTCGTCCCGCTCGATCAGCTCGAGGCGGAGACCGTCGCCTGGTGCCGGGAGATGTTGGCGCTCTCGCCCTTCTCCCTGCGCCTGGTCAAGGCCAGCTTCAACGCCCACGAGGACGGCTACGCCGGGATCCAGCAGCTTGCCCACGACACCAACTTGCTCTTCTACGGCAGCGAGGAGGCTCGCGAGGGCCGCGGGGCGTTCAAGGAGAAACGCCGCCCCGACTTCTCGAAATTCCCGAGGCGGCCATGAGGATCTGGCTAATGGCGGCGCGGCCGCGGACGTTGCCGGCGGCGATCGCGCCGGTGCTGGTCGGCACCGCCGCCGCGGTCGAATGGGCCGGGCGGCTACCGCGGGGGGGTGCTTTCGCCGCGGCGCTGATCGGCTCGATCTTTATCCAGATCGGGACCAACCTGGCCAACGACTACTCCGACGCCAAGCGGGGCGCCGATACGGCCGACCGGCTGGGACCGGTGCGCGTCACCTCGTCCGGACTGGTAGCGCCGCAGCGGGTGCTGGTCGCAACCTGGATTGCTTTCGGGGTGGCGGTCGCCTGCGGCATCTACCTGACGGCCGTAGCCGGGATCGCGATCCTCGTGGTCGGCATCCTCTCGATTGCCGCCGGCGTCCTCTACACGGGCGGGCCGCGGCCCTACGGCTACGCCGGCTTCGGTGAGGTCTTCGTCTTCCTCTTCTTCGGCCTGGTCGCCGTCAACGGCTCCTACTACGTGCAGCTGGAGCAGCTCGACGCACTGCCGCTGGGCCTCTCGATCGCGGTCGGCTTCCTCGCCACCGCGATCCTCGTCGTCAACAACGTGCGCGACGTCGAGACCGACCGCAGGGCCGGCAAGAACACGCTCGCGGTGCGGATGGGACGGCACAACGCGGTGGTGCTCTACCGCCTGCTCGTGCTCGGTGCCTTCGTTGTCCTGCCGATCGCCCTCCTCGCCGGCGGTGGCAGCCTGCTGCCGTTGATCGGCCTGTTGGCGCTGCCGCTGGCGGTGCCGCCGCTGCGGACGATGAGCAACCGCACCGACGGCCCGGCGCTGAACCGGGCCCTGGCGCAGACGGGCGCCCTGCTCGGTGCCTTCAGCCTGCTGGTCTCGCTCGGGCTGTTGCTCGCGGCGTAAGCTCGCTCCATGCGCATCGCTGCGGCCGAGGTGGTTCCTTACGCGCTGCCGTTCCGAGAGCCCTACGTCACCGCCGCGGGGCGGCTCGACAAGCGCGAGATGGTGTTGTTGCGGCTACGCGATATGGAGGGACTGGAGGGACTAGGCGAAGCGGTGCCTCTTTCGCTGCGCGGCGGGACGAAACTGAAGCAGGTAGTGGAAGAACTGGAGATGCTCCGCGGGTTTGGGGATCTCGATGAGGTGACCCTGAGAAACGGTCAGCTCGGCCTGTCGCCGCCCGCACGCTGCGCAGCGCTGACGGCGCTGCTCGACCTGCGCGGGCGGCGCCTGGCCGCCGAGCGAGGCGAGGAGCAGTCCCCCATGCCCCCTGTGCGCTGTAACGCGAGCCTGGTAGCCGGTGCCCCCGCCGAGGTTGCGGCGGAGGCAGAACGCTGGGCGGGAGATGGCTTCGCCTCGTTCAAGCTGAAGCTCGGTACCGGAGAGGACATCGCGCAGGTCAGGGCCGTACGCGGCGTGCTCGGGCCGCAGGCAAGCATCCGCATCGACGTCAATGGGAGCTGGGAGCTGGAGACGGCGAAGCGAACGCTCGCCGCGCTGGAGCCGCTCGACGTCGAGCTCGCCGAGCAACCGGTGGCGACGCTGGAGGAGGCGGCCGAGCTGGCCGCGTCGACCCTGATCCCGATCGCCGCCGACGAGAGCGTTGAGAGCAAAGCCGACGCCGAGCGGGCCGCTGCGATGGGGGCCTGCGCGATGACCGGGATCAAGCTCGCCAAGGTCGGCGGCCCCGAGGCGGCGATCGAGATCGCCGAGGTTCTTCCGGCATATCTGTCTAGCGCCCTCGACGGCCCGGTCGGGATCGCCGCAGCCGCGCAGGTCGCCGAGACGCTGGCGGAGTCCGGCGAGCGGCCCGGGACCGGCCTGGCGCATGGCCTCGCCACCCAGCGACTCTTCTCCTCCTCCATCGCCGCGGTGGAGTGCGAGCTGCGCGGCGACATGCTGCACCCGCCGGCAGGCCCCGGCCTCGGCGTCGAGATCGACGAGGACGCGCTCGACGCCCACCGCCTTTAGCCTGGCCTGGCGCCTTCTTCACCCATAGCGTGAACAAGGCGCCAGGTGTCACGGATGGACCCGACCAACGCCAACACCGCCCTCGCCTCGGCCTTCGCCGAGGAGCTGGCCCGCTGCGGGCTCCGCCACGCGGTCCTCTCCCCCGGCTCGCGCTCGACGCCGCTGGCGCTGGCGCTGTGGCGCCAGCCGGAGATCGAGGTCAGCGTGATCGTCGATGAGCGCTCGGCCGCCTTCTTCGCGCTAGGGGCGGCGCAGGCGACCGGCGCGCCGGTGGCGATGCTCTGCACGTCCGGGACCGCGGCGGCCAACTTCCACCCCGCGATCTGCGAGGCCGATCACTCGGCGGTGCCGCTGGTCGCCCTGACCGCTGACCGGCCGCCGGAGCTGCGCGGGATCGGCGCCGGCCAGGCGATCGACCAGCTGAAGCTCTACGGCGAATCGGTGCGCTGGTTCTGCGAGGTCGGCACCCACGCGGCTGACGACGACGGGCTGCTCCACTACCGGGCCACCGCCTGCCGGGCCTTCGCCGCCGCCCGGGGCGAGCCGCGACCTGGCCCTGTGCACCTGAACCTGGCCTGGCGCGAGCCCCTGGCGCCGGTGCCCGTCGAGGGTGCCGTGACCGCCGCCGACCCGCTGGCGCTCGACGGCCGCGAGGGCCGCCCCCTCACCGCGGTGACGCCGATCGACATGGAGCCTTCCCAGTTCCTGCTCGACGAGGTGGCGGGCCATATCGCCGAGGCCGAGATCGGGGTGATCGTCGCCGGTCGCCAACTCGACCCGGAGCTGCGCGAGCCGTTGGCGCACCTGGCTCGCGCTGCCGGCTATCCGATCCTGGCCGAGCCGAACTCGCAGCTCCGCTGCGGCCCCCACGACCGCTCGCACGTCGTCACCGCCTACGACCTGCTGCTGCGCGACCAGCGCTTTCGTGAGAACGCCTCGCCCGACCTGGTCCTCCGCTTCGGCGAGATGCCGACGAGCAAGCCGCTGCGCTCCTGGCTGGCGGAGTCAGGAGCTGATCAGATCGTCGTCGATCCGCACGGCGGTTGGAACGAGCCGAGCCGGCGCGCCGCCGCCCTCCTACGTGCCGATCCGACCGAGCTGGCGTCCGGCTGGGCAGCCCGGCTGGGCGAGGACCGACCGCCGCCGGCGATGTGGATCGAGTGCGAGCAGGCTGCAAGCGCGGCCCTCGAGGCGGAGCTCGAGGCAATCGACCAGCCGACCGAGCCGGGGCTCCAGGTAGCTCTCGGTGCCGCCCATCGCGACGGCGATCTCGTCTACACCGCGTCGAGCATGCCGATCCGCGACCAGGAGGCGTTCCTACCGTCGACCGAGGCCGATATCACGTTCCTCTGCAATCGCGGAGCCAACGGGATCGACGGCCTGATTTCCTCCGGCCTCGGCGCCGCCCACGCGACCGATCGGCCGACGACGATCGTCACCGGCGATCTCGGCCTTCTGCACGACCTCGGCGGCCTCGCCGCGCTGCGCGACGTCGAGGCGCCGGTGCGAATCGTCGTCATAGACAACGATGGCGGCGGCATCTTCCACTTCCTCCCCCAGGAGGAAGCGCTCGCGAGCGAGGAGTTCGAAGCCCTGCTTGGAACTCCTCGCGGCGTCAGCGCCGCCCGCGCCGCCGACCTCTTCGGCCTCCCGTACCGCGAGGTGGCCGACCTAGCGCAGCTTCCCGAGGCGCTTGACGCCGGCACCGGCCTGATCGAGGTCAAAGTCGACCGCCAGGCCAACGTCGCCCTCCACCGCCGCCTCGCCGACCGCGTCGCGGAGGCTCTCGCGGCGCTCTGAACGGCCCGCGAGCGGGCGCTCAACAGGCGATCGGCCCTGCCTCGCGTCCGACCCCAGGTTGCCAGGCGGCGGCGAAGTGCATCGAATCCAGGCCCGAGAGGACCGTCGTCGGACAGGTCCCGTCTGCGTTGATCGTCCTCACCGTCCTGCCGAAGCCGAACCCGATCGCTTCCTGGATTTCGGCCGATTTCTTGCCGTAGTCGAAGGGCCGCCACTCGGTGTAGGCGAGTCGCTGGCCGGACGGGTCCCAGCGTGGGGCCTCCTCGGCCGCTCTATCGGTGCTGGTCACCCGGCGCATGCCGGCGCCGGAGGCGTTCCGGACGAAGATGTCGGTGAGACGCGCCGAGAGCGTGAGCCTTCCGCTGGGTGGGAAGTGCCTAGTGACTTCTTTGAACCGGCCGCGCAGCAAGGCGATGTGCTGGCCGTCGGGCGAGTAGACGGGTTCATAGGCGTGGCGCGCCAGAACCCGGATGGGCTTCCCGTCGAGGCCGATCTCGGCCGCTTCGGGCGGTCCCTCGCCGATCCTCCTGCTCACCGTCAGGCGTGAGCCGTCCGGCGCGAACGATGCGGGAAAGAGGAGGACGCCGTCGCGCCAGGGCGTCAGGGGCCTCGATTTCCTCGTCTTTAGGTCGGCGAGCCAGATCGAGACGCTCTCGAAGAGATGGTCGCCGCCGCTCCGACCCGAAGTATGCGCTTCGCGCTGCCTGGCGAACGCGATCGTGTGCCCGTCGGGAGGAAAACGGGTTCAAACCCGTTCTCAGTGTCAGGGATCGCCTTCACGGGACCCCCGTCTGCGGAGATTAGGGCGAGGCTCGTTCCTGTCCTGCCGAACTCCGGCAACACCTCGTTCAGCACGGTGAAGGCGATCTGGGTTCCGTCGGGCGACCAGGAGGGCGCCGACCACGAGTAAACCGCACGAGGCGCCTTTGAGGCACTGAGGGCGTAGAGCGATTCCTGCGAGCCACCCAGAGGGTCGACGGTGAGGAGCTGGGTCCATTCTTGTTCCCGAAGCTTGACCACCGCCAGGCGGGGGCCGAGCGGCGAAGCTGCTGCGACCGCAACCATGAAGAGGAGCAGCAGCGAAGCCGCCAGTACGACGCCAACTCCTGCCCGCCGTGCCATCCCTGTCGGACCCTACTCGGCCAGCAGGGGCAGTAGCGCCTCTAGCTTTACCTCGGTCTCGGCCAGCTCGGCTTCGGGGTCGGAGCCGGCTACTACGCCGACGCCGGCGTAGAGGCGGGCTTCGCGGTCGCGGAGGAGGGCGCTGCGCAGGGCGACGCAGAACTCGCCGTCCTCGGTCGCGTCCATCCAGCCGACCGGGCCGGCGTACCAGCCGCGATCCATGCGCTCCAGCTCCTCGATCGCCGCCTCGGCGCGGTCGCCGGGCTCGCCGCCAACGGCCGGCGTCGGGTGCATCAGGCCGACAAGCTCGACGGCTGAGCGGGGTTCGGCGAGCTGGGCGATGACGGGCGTCGCCAGGTGCTGGATGTTGGCGATCTTGATCACCTCGGGATCGGGCGCACTCTCGACCCAAACGGCATGCGGGCGCAGCATGCGGACGATGCGATCGGCGACGATTCGTTGCTCGCGGCGGTTCTTGTCGCTACGCAAGAGCTGCTCGCCGAGGTGGTCGTCAACCGCAGGGTCGGAGCTGCGCCTGGTCGAGCCGGCGAGGGCGACGGTCGAGGCGCTCGCTCCCGAGCGCCGCACCAGCAACTCCGGACTGGCCCCGAGGAAGGCCGCCTCGGGCGTGCCGGCACAGAAGCAGAAGCAGGAGGGGAACTCCTCGCGAAGCGCGCCGAACACCGGCGCCGGGTCGTACGCGGCGGAGGACTCGACGACCACCTCGCGGGCCAGGACGACCTTTGTCATCTCGCCGTCCTCGATGCGCTCCGTCGCCGCCGCAACCGCGCGCTCGAAGTCGCCAGGCGGGTGGACGCTGCGGATCGCCGGCCGCTCGGTCAGGTGCGGGTCGAGCAGCGGCAGCGGGTCCGAGCGGAGCCCGGCCACCCGTGCCTCGGCTCTGGCGACGATCGCCTCCGCGTCCTCCCCCGGCGAGACGACGACGTTGACCGTGAGGAACGTCGCCTCCCCCTGACGGCAGAGCGACAGTTCGGGAAGCGTTAGCGAGGCGGGCGCAAAGGAGGACCATGGAGGCGATTGGGCACCCTCCTGATCGAAGGCAAAGCCGCCGGTCCAGACCGGCCCCCCCCCGGCAGGCAGGCCGACCGGCTCCTTAGCGATCGCCCCCTCCCCCAGCCGCAGGCACTCGCGCGCCGCGTCCTCGAACCGATCTCCACCACGGGACGTGACCGTGTGGGCGACACCGAGCGCCGCCAGCGCGAATCCCCGATCCGGCTGCTCCCAGCAGAACCAGCGATCGGAGGCTAGGCGCGAGGCGAAAACGGCCGCGCATGGATCGAATCCCTCGACCGGCACGGTGACACTGACCAGAGTTCTTTTCCGGCGGGGGAGAGCACGTTCGACCGCGGGCCAGAGGCCGGTGAGAAGCTGCTCAGTCGCCGCCGCGCGCAATCGCGATCTCACCCGTCCGGACCATCTCGATCAGGCCGTGGGGGCGGATCATCCGCTCGAAGGCCTCGATCTTGTCCGCGGAGCCGGTCACCTCGATCGTCACCGTGCGCCGCGCCACGTCGACGATCTTCGCCCGGAAGATCTCGGCGAACTGGATGATCTCGGCGCGGTTCTCGACCGCGGCGGAGACTTTGAACATCGCCATCTCGCGAGCGACCGTCTCCTCCGGCTCCATGTCGCGGATTTTCAGCACGTTGACCAGCTTGTGGAGCTGCTTGGTCACCTGGTCGATCGGGTGAACGGCGCCGTCGAGGGTGAGGGTGATGCGGGAGACGCTGGGGTCGTCGGTTGGCCCGACCGCGAGCGTGTCGATGTTGAAACCGCGTCGCGAGAACAGCCCGGCGATCCGCGCCAGCACCCCCGGCTTGTTCTCAACCAGAATCGAGAGGATGTGCTTGCGGCCGCTGAGCTGCCCGGGGACGTGTAAGTCCTCGAGTTTGACGACCTGAGGGGTGCCGGCCTCCATCAGCTCACCCCCTCCGGGGCCTCGACCATGTCTCTCGCCGCCGAGCCGGGCGGGATCATCGGGTAGCAGTTCTCCTCCTGGGCAACGCGGACGTCGAGCAGCACCGGCCCCTCGGCCTCCAGCGCTTTGGCCATCGTCCCCTCGAGCTCATCGGCGACCTCGCAGCGCATCCCGGTTGCGCCGAACGCCTCCGCCAGCTTCACCCAGTCGGGGCTAGCCCCCATTTCGACCGAGCTGTAGCGGCGATCCCAGAACAGCTCTTGCCACTGGCGGACCATGCCCATGTAGCCGTTGTTCATGAGGAAGACCTTGACCGGGATCTGCTCGGTGACGCAGGTCGCCAGCTCCTGGCAGGTCATGATCAGGCTGCCGTCGCCGGCCAGACAGACGACCGTCTCGTCGGGCCTGGCGACTTTGGCGCCGACCGCCGCCGGCAGGCCGAAGCCCATAGTCCCGAGGCCGCCGGAGTTGATCCAGCGGCGAGGCTCGTCAAAGCTGTAGTACTGCGCCGCCCACATCTGGTGTTGGCCGACGTCGGAGGTGACGATCGCCTCGCCGCCGGTGGCGCGGTGCATCGCCTCGATCATGAACTGCGGCTTGATCTCGGTGCCGTCACCGGGGTCATAGCGCAGCGGGTGCTGCTCCTGCCACTCGCGCAGCTGCTTCCACCAGGCGTCGAGCCGCGAAGGATCGGTCTGTAGCGCCCGGTACTCGCGGGTCAGCTCCGGCAGCACCAGCTTGGCGTCGCCGACAATCGGGATGTGGGCGCCGACGTTCTTCGAGATCTCCGCCGGGTCGATGTCGATGTGGACGACTTTGGCGTTCGGCGCGAACTCGGAGAGTTTGCCGGTGATGCGGTCGTCGAAGCGGGCGCCAATGGCGACGATCAGGTCGGCGCCGTCCATCGCCCAGTTGGCGGTGACGGTGCCGTGCATGCCGAGCATGCCCAGCCAGTTCTCGTTCGAGGCGGGAAAGGCGCCGAGGCCCATCAGCGTCGAGGTCACCGGGAAGCGGTCCGAGGCGGCCAGCTCGCGCAGCTCTTCGGAGGCGTTGGCGTTGACCACGCCGCCGCCCGTGTAGAGGATCGGCCGCCGCGAGCCCGCCAGCGCTTTGGCAGCGATCCGCACCTGTTTGATGTTGCCCGAGCGTTTCGGCTTGTAGCCGGCCAGCTCGACCGGCTCGGTGCGGGGCGCGTACTCGATGTCGGCGCGTGAGAGGTCCTGCGGGATGTCGAGGAGGACCGGCCCGGGCCGCCCGGTCGAGGCGACGTGAAAGGCCTCGTGCACGTACTCCGGGATCTGTCGGGGGTCGGTCACTTGGAAGGAGTGCTTGACGAAGGGAAGCGTCGCGCCAAGGATGTCGGCCTCCTGAAACCCGTCGGTGCCAATCAGCTCGGTCCGCACCTGGCCGGTGACGAAGACCGTCGGCGTCGAGTCGAGCATCGCGTCGGCGATCGCCGTGACCAGGTTGGTCGCCCCCGGGCCCGAGGTGGCAAAGGCGACGCCGACCTTGCCCGAGGCCCGCGCGTAGCCCTCGGCGGCGTGGCCGCCGCCCTGCTCGTGGCGCACCTGGATGTGACGGAAGCCGGCGTCGACGAGGGCGTCGTAGGTTGGAAGGTTGGCCCCGCCGGGGATGCCAAAGATGTTCTCCACACCCTCGGCCTTGAGGCTCTGCATCAGTGCGTCCGCGGCTCTCATCGGACCAGCGATGCTACCAGCGGGACGACCGCCGTCCGGCGGGGTCGGCGCGCCTGGCCTATGCCTGGCCAGCAGGGGATTTGGCCGGGTTCCAGCGGGTGTGTGGGTCGATCGAGCTCTCGATCACGTTGCCTTTGTAGCGCTCGATCGCGTGGATCACTGACTCGATCAGCTCCTCTTGGAGCAGGGTCGGCTCGAGGCCGAGGTCGAGCAGCTTGGTGTGGATCGCGTTGTAGTAGTGCTCTTCCTTCTCGACCCGCGGGTTGTCGCAGTGCTGGACCTCGACCGAGTAGCCGAGGTGTTCGGCCGCGGCCTTGACTAGCTCGGCCAGCTCCAGCACCGAGAACTGCTCGGTGAACTGGTTAAAGACGCGGAACTCGCCCGCCTCAGCGGGGTTCTTCACCGCCAGCTCGACGCACTGGAGCGTGTCGCGGATGTTGAGGAAGCCGCGCGTCTGGCCCCCCGAGCCATAGATGGTCAGCGGGTGCCCGATCACCGCCTGCACGCAGAAGCGATTGAGCACGGTGCCGAACAGCTCGTCGTAGTCGAAGCGGGTGATCAGGCGCTCGTCGCCGGCGGCCTCCTCGGTCTCGATGCCGTAGACGACGCCCTGGTTGAGGTCGGTGGCGCGCAGGCCCCAGGTGCGGCAGGCGAAGTGGATGTTGGTCGAGTCGTGGACCTTCGAGCAGTGGTAGAGCGAGCCGGGCAGCTTGGGAAAAGGCAGGGTGTCCTTGCGCCCCTTGTGCTCGATCTCGATGTAGCCCTCCTCGATGTCGATGTTGGGCTGGCCGTACTCGCCCATCGTGCCGAGCTTCACCAGGTGGCAGTCGGGCACGTGGTCGCGCAGCGAGAAAAGCAGGTTGAGGTTGCCGATCACGTTGGTGTGCTGGGTCTCGACTGCGCGCTCACGGGAAAGCATCGAGTAGGGCGCCGAGGGCTGCTCGCCGTAGTGGACGACCGCCTCGGGACGGGTCTCGGCCACAACCTCGTCGAGGAAGTCGCCGTCCTCGACGGCGCCGACGTAGCTGCGGATCCGCTCGTCGGACCCCTCCTGCCATGCGGCGATGCGCTCCTCCAGCGAAAGGATCGGAGTCAGCGAGGCGGTGCCGTGTTCGGAGTGCCAGCGGCGACGCGAGAAGTTGTCGACGAGCGCGACCTCGTGCCCGCGGGCCGAGAAGCGAAGAGCGGTCGGCCAGCCCAGGTAGCCGTCGCCCCCGAGAATGAGAACGCGCATAGGTCGCGGCAGGGTACCCGACTGACCGGCATAGCATCCGCCGGGTGAAGACCCTGGCCGAATCCGCCCCTGAGCGCGGAGCGCGAACCTGGTTCTCGCGGCTGGCGGCACGCAACGGGGGCCGGGCTGGCCTTCTCGCACTCGTTGCGGTTCTCCTAGTCGGCCTGGGCCTGCGCGCGAACGAGGCATGGCAGGGACGTCCGCCCGTCTACGACGCCGCCGCCTACGCCCGCATCGCCGCCAACCTCGAGCGCGGCGAGGGCTTCACCCTGGGCCGGGCGGCGACCCAGCCGGCGAGCAACTACTCCCCCGGCCTGCCCCTGCTCGCGGCTGGCTTCTACGAGATCACCGGCGGCCTCCACGAACGCCTCGCCCGCCTCGTCCTCGCCTTCCTCGGCACGCTCGCGGTGCTCTTCGCTTACCTGATTGGGCGCCGTCTCTGGTCCCCGTCGGCCGGCATCGTCGGCGCAGCCATCGTGGCGATCTACCCGGCGCTCTTGGAGTACCAGGGCATGCTGATGTCGGAGCCGCTTGCAGCCACCCTGCTCTCCGGCGCTGTCCTGGCGATGCTCTGGGCAGACGGCCCCGTGCGCGCCAGGTGGCTGGTCCCGGGAATGTTGTTAGGCGCCCTCACCCTGGTGCGCCCGGAGTACCTGGCGATTTCGTTCCCGATCGCGGTCGCGATCCTCGCCCGCCACGGCTGGTCGGGCTGGCGCCAGGACCTTGCCCAGGCCGCGATCCTGCTGGCCGGCCTGGTGCTCGTCGTCGCGCCCTGGACGGCGCGCAACGCGGTCGCCCTGGACCGCTTTGTACCGGTCTCGACCGGCGGCGGCCAGGTGCTGTTCGCGGGCAGCTACATACCTTCGGGCGGCGATCCCGAACGGGTCGGGGAGGAGGTGCTGGAGCGCCATCCGGAGTTGCGCCAGAACCTTCCGCCCGATCCGCGCCTCGAGCAGATTCTCGAGGCGCTGGCGCGGCAGCGTTTCCCCGACATGCCGACGGACGAGGCGCTGGCGCGGATGGGGCGCGAACGGCTCTGGGACGACGTCAGCGAGCACCCGCTCGAATACGCAGGCTTCCTCAGCGCCAAGCTGGGGCTGATCTGGCTGCACGGGCCTCGCCGGGTGATGCGCGAGCCGGCCTGGGCCGGCCTGCACTGGGCGCTGCTGGCCTTCGGCCTGCTCGGCCTCGGCATGCTGGCCTGGCGCCGGCGCTGGGAGGCGCTGCTGCTCGCCACCGTCATCGCGGCGGCGACGCTGGTCGGGCTGCTGCTGGTCGCCTCGCCGCGGCGGGCGCTGGTAGCGATCCCCCTGATCGCGTCTCTCGCCGGGGTTGGGGCCACCTGGCTGGCGGCGACCCTGGCGGAAAGGGACGCCGGCGCATCGACGCCGGCGTCCCCTCCGGCCTAGCCCTGATCGCCCTTGTACCTGACCTTGAAGGTGAGTCTGATGAACGTCGCCGTGTCGGCACCGCGGAAGGTGCAGATGTAGCTAACCGTGTTCGGGTAGAGGGGGCTGACCGTCGGCCGACAGTAGAAAGCGGCAACTGCACGGGGCTCCTCGAGGCCCAGTTCGGTCGTTCGCGTCATCACCTTCTTCGCCTGTTTGCAGGTGGCGAAGCGGGCCTGGACGGGGTCGACGTTGCTCGAGGTGAGCTTGCCTTCGACCTTGCCGCCGACGACCGCGGGCGAAGTCGTGGTGCAAGTCTGGGCCGGGGTCGTGGCGGCTGCGCCGGGGGCCAGCGCAAGCGTCACGGCGGCGATCACGGCCAGGGCGAACAGGGAAAGGCGAGACATGTGAGGGCTCCTTCCATTGCGGGCGATCCGGTGCGAGAGCTGTTTCGACGGCGGTGCCCGCCGCCCCTGCCGCGGATAGCCTGATCAGCCGTGAGCGCGATCTGCGAGTGGATCCGCGGCCTGTCGGTGCGGCATGGGCGCAAGACCTTGATCGCGCTTGTGGCGATCCTCGCCGTGGGCTTCGGCCTGCGGGCCTACCGGGTGGTCGAGCCACTCGGCTCCCCCGGCGACGACGCCCACGCCTACTACGCCCTCGCCAAGTCGCTCTATGGCGAAGGCAGCTATGGCGGCCCCGGCTTCCGCGATGCCAGTGACTGGTCGCCCGGCGCGCCGCTGCTCTACGCGGCGAGCTTCCACGCCACCGGCGGCGCCCGCGAAGGCACCGCCCGCATCGTCGAGCTGCTGCTCGGCCTGGCGGCAATCGTCGTCGTCTACCTCCTGGGCAGGAGAATCGCTTGCCGCCCGGCGGGCCTGATGGCGGCCTTCGCCGTCGCCGTCTACCCCCCTTTCATCCACTCCACCGGCGCCCTATACAGCGAGCCCCCCGCCATCTTCACGCTTCCCGCCGCCGTGCTGGCTTTCCTCTGGGCTGGAGGCATAGGGGACAACGGCTTGTCGGGTGGGTGGCGTGGGGTCTGGGGGGTGGGGCCGGCCAGGCGGCACCCCCCAGACCCGCGACAGGACCCACCCGCCAGGTGGCTGGTCCCTGGCTTCTTGTTTGGCCTAACCGCCCTTGTTCGCCCGGAGTACCTGCTTGTCGGCATCGCGTTTGCAGTTCTCGTCGCGATCCGGATTGCACATGACCGGGGATGGCGGCCCGGCCTCGCCGGCGTGGCTCTCTTCGCCCTTGCCTTCCTGGTGCCGATCGTCCCCTGGGCGATCCGCAACGCGGTCGCGCTCGATCGTACGGTGCCGATCTCGACCGGCGGCGGCAAGGCGCTCTATGTCGGCACCTTCCTGCCGGCGGATGGCGAATACGACCGTGTCAAGGCGATCCTCGCCGAGCGTTACTTGCACCGCGACCTGCCCCCCCACTCGGCCGCGCTGGAGCGGGTGGACCCGACGCCGCTCTTCGACCGCGTCGCCGCCCGCTACCCGGACCTGCCGCGCGACTCGGCCCTCGGGCGGATCGGCCGCCAGAACTTCTCCCGCTTCTTCGGCGAAGACCCCTTCGGCTATCTGGCGATGAGCGTGCGCAAGCTGTGGCGGATGTGGAGCGCCGGCATCGGCGAAGCGATGGAATCGACGCTCGGCCGGATCGTCCAGACGGCACTCGTCCTGCTGGGCCTGGCCGGCCTGGCGGTGCTCGCCGTGCGACGGCGCTGGTGGCAGCTCACCGCAATGGCGACGCCGCTTTTCCTCCTTAGCGCGGTCGGCGTCGTCTCGCTGGCCGCCCCGCGTCGCAACGAGGTGCTGATGACGCTGATCTTTCCTCTCGCCGCCGCAGCGCTTGCCAGCGCCGTTTCGGCCCTATCCTCCGGCGCCCGATGGTCCTCACGGCAGGAATCTTCCCCTCGGAGGTGACGGCGCTTCGCGCCGCCGGCCTGCTCGCGGCGGCGTCGATCATCGCCTTTGCCGTCCTTCGCCGTCGCTCGCTGCGCAACGTCGACGTGCTGATCCTGCTGCTCGCCGGGATCGGGCTGGCGATCGTCTCCGGTACCGAACTGACCGACAAGCTGCTCTCCGCCTTCTCCTTCGAGAAGGGCAACGGCGGCCGCATCCTCGGCCTCGCCGTGTTCGCGATCTTCATCCTCTTCGTGCTGATCCTGCGCGCCCTCTCGCAGGCGGCGCGCAATGCCCGCCAGCTTTCGGCGGCGCTGGAGGGCCTGGCCTGGGAGGAGTTCCGCCAAGCGAAGCTGCCGGAGCGCTTCCGCGGCAAGGTCGCCGTCCTCGTCCCGGCCTACAACGAGGCGGAGAGCATCGGCCAAGTACTCGACCTGATGCCGTCAAGCGTCTGCGGCGTCGAGACCGCCGTCCTGGTGGTCGACGACGGCTCGCGCGACGGGACCGGTGACGTCGCCGCAAAACACGGCGCCGTCGTCGCCCGCCATGTGATCAATCGCGGCGGCGGCGCTGCGCTGCGCACCGGCTACCGGCTGATGGTCGAATCGGGTGCCGAGGTGGTGGTCACGCTCGACGCCGACGGCCAGCATCTGCCGGCCGAGATGGAGCGCCTGGTCGGGCCGGTCCTCGCCGGCGAAGTCGACGTCGCCCACGGCTCGCGGGTGCTGGGCGAGGCCGACAGCAACCACTTCGCCCGCGAGCTGGGAATCGTCTTCTTCAACCGGCTCGTCTCTTTCATCACCCGCACCAAGGTCAGCGACTGCTCCAACGGTTACCGCGCTGTGCGCACCAGGGTGCTGCCCCAGCTCGTCCTGCGCCAGGAGCAGTTCCACACCTCGGAGTTCATGATCGAGGCGATTAAGCGAGGGGTCCCGGCCAGGGAGGTGCCTGTAACCGTCGCCAAGCGCCTGCACGGCAGCTCGAAGAAGCCGGCGGTGGTTCGCTACGGCCTCGGTTTCGCCAACGCGATCGTCCGCACCTGGCTGCGCTGACCGCCGAAGACGGCGCTGAAGGTCGTCCTCTCCGAGGTCAGTCGCACGCGAAAGCGGGCGCGGCAGCGGCGGTTCAGCAGCTTGGCGGCGAAGCGGCGGCCGTCGCGCTTCAGCCATACGCGGCGACCGGCGTTGGTGCCGCAGGGTGAGACGGTGACCAGGAATCGGGCGACCGGCGAGCCGCCGCGGCGCCGCACGCGCAGGCGAACGACCGTGCGCCTCTTCGCCACGCCGGGCCCGTGCACCCCGACCGGCGCGCCGCCGGGAGGGGAGGCGAGCATGGGGCACGCCGCTCCGCCGTTCCCCCCAATCCGGTAGACGGTCCCAGTGTCGGAGGTGACGTAGACCCGCCCGCATGAATCCTCCCCGAAGGAGGTCGGCCCGTCGACGAACAGCCCCTCGCCGCGGTCGTCGTCGGCCGGCCCGCCGCTAGCCGGAAGGACGATCGAGCGGATCTCGCCGACGCAGAAGTCGGTGTAGAGGTAGCGGCCGTCGAGCGCGGGGAGGTTGGCGTCGTGCACCACATAGCCGCCGGTGATCGCGCAGCCATGCGCCGCGCCACCACCGGGATCGAGGTGGGGATAGTCGAAGACGGGGTCGGTGAAGCTGCCCGCCCCGGCACAGCCTGCGGGTGCGGCTTCGTAGGCGATGAAGCCCTCACGGCAGCTCCAGCCGTAGTTCGCCCCGGCACCGCCGACGCTGCCCGGGGCCGGGCTCTTTGCCAGGTCGATCTCCTCGCGCTTGCTTTGGCCGACGTCGGCGATCACCATGTCGCCGCTCAGGCGGTCGAAGGAGAAGCGCCAAGGGTTGCGCAGTCCGTAGGCCCAGATCTCGTCACGACCCGGCCCGCTCGCGAAGGGGTTCCCGGGCGGGATCGCATACGCCGGTTCGACACCCGGCAACGGATCGATGCGGAGGATCTTGCCGAGCAGGGTTTCGAGGCTCTGGCCGCTCTCCAGGGGATCTCCGGTGCCGCCACCGTCGCCGACGGAGATGTAGAGATAGCCGTCGGGTCCGATCTCGAGCTGACCGCCGTTGTGGTTGGGAAAGCCGGAGTGTGGGAGCGAGAGGACCGGCTCGCGGACCAGGGCGCCGCCACCGGACGTCGCCGGCCGGAAGGCGTCGACGTGCACGTCGCCCTCTTCGCCCCCGGCGGCAGGGGTGCCGGTGTAGGCGGCGTAGAAGCGGCCGCTGCTTGCGAAGTCGGGCGCCGGCGCGATCGAGAGCAGCCCGCGCTCGCTCTCGCAGCAACTGACGATCCCCAGCGCATCCAGGTCGCCGTAGAGGCTCGCCGTCCCACCGGCCACCCGGATGACGCGGCCCTGCCGCTCGACGACGAGCAGCTCGTCGGGGTTCGTCGGGGCGGAGGTGACGAAGATCGGCTGCTCGAACTCTCCAACCGGCACCAGGGAGACCGCGGTGGCGGTCGCGCTGCCAGCCAGCAGGAACACAGCTGCACAGACGAGCGCTTGGGCTATCCGACCCACGTTGGCCTCCTTCGACAACTGTTCACTCGGCCTTTACCCCGGGTGCCGGCCTACCGCACGCCGGGATGGCGAACCTGGGCCGGGTCTGGCAGGTAGAGGTCGGCACCGCAGCGCGGGCAGACCTGGACGTAGAGCTTCAGCGCCTTGCCGCAAACCGGGCACTGGCGTTCGGGTTCGGTCTTCTCGGAACGGTAGAGGATCACCGCGATCAGCCCAAGTGGCGGCAGCATCGTGCCGATCAGCAGCCAAAGCCAGAAGGAACTGCCCTTGCCGCGGCCGATGATCGCCGTGGCGAGGCCGAAGAAGAACGCTATGACGACGTACTCGTATCCCACGGCTCCATTGTCGCCTGCAGGGGCCGCGGGTGCCCGATCGAGCCGACCTCGGCCAAGTCGCGGCGGAAGGGCAGGCTGGCGGTCCAGTCGATCACGGCGCGAGCCTTGCGGGCGACGCCCGGGATCTGGCTCATGTGGTACGTGCGTGCCATCCACCAGGCGGGGAAGCCGCGGAAGGTGCGGCCGCCGACCCGGCCGACCGCCTTGTAGCGCCCGAGGTTGACGAAGGCGGCGTTGCCGCGGTACGCGAACGGGCGCGGCGAGCCGACGCCCAGCTCGGCGGCGATGTTGCGGGCGGCTACCGGCCCCTGGCGGACCGCGTGCTGGGCGGTCGGCGGGCAGGTGCCGCCGCGTGGGTCGGGGGCGGCGGCGCAGTCGCCGATCGCCCAGACCGAGTCCATCCCGCGCACCCGCAGGTGGTCGTCGACCGGCGTGCGGCCGCGCTCGTCGAGCGGCACGGCCAGGTTGCGGAGGCTGGGGTGCGGTGCGACGCCGGCCGTCCAGACGACGGTGCGGGTCGGCAGTCGCTCTCCGGTCGAGAGGCGCGCGTGCGTCGGTCCGACCTCCTCCAGGGTCGTGCCCAGGCGGATGTCGATGCCGCGCCCGCGCAGCTCGCGTAGGGCGTACTCGGCGAGGCCGGCGTCGATCTCGGGCAGGACCCGGTCACTCGCCTCGACAAGCACCCAGCGCATGCCGTGCAGGCGGGCGCGGGGGTAGCGCTCGATCGCGTCGGCGGCGAAGTCCTGCAGCTCGGCCAGCGCCTCGAGGCCGGCGTAGCCACCGCCGACGAAGACGTAGGTGAGGAGCTCGTCGCGGCGGGCAGGATCCTCACTGGCATTGGCCGCCTCCAGCGTCTCGATCACGTGGTTGCGCAACCAGATCGCATCGGCGAGCGTCTTGAAGCCGATTGCGTGCTCGGAGAGGCCGGGAACAGGCAGTACCCGGGAGACCGAGCCGAGCGCGAGCAGGAGTTGGTCGTAAGGGAGCTGCTCGACGTCGCCCTCGCGCGTGGTCAGCTCGATCGTGCGGGCGCCGGCGTCGTGGCCGGTGACGGCCCCCAGCCGCAGGTAGGTGCGATCGAGGATCTCGCGCAGCGGCGTGACCACGTGCCGCGGCTCCAGCGTCCCCGCCGCCGCCTCCGGCAGGAACGGCGTGTAGAGCAGGAAGTTGACGTCGTTGACGAGGACCAGCCGCGCCGACTGCCGCGGCATGATCCGCTCCAGCTCCCGCGCCGCCATCGCCCCCCCGAATCCACCCCCGGCGATGACGACATTCCAGGCCATATCCTCAAGGTAGCACTTTGTAACAGCCTGTTACAAAGTGCCTTTTGCCGCTACTTTGCTCCGCTAGGCAGCGGCGGTCAGGCGGGAGGCGAGGCTCGATGCATGCCGCTGTGCACGGATGAGAGCGACCACATCGCCCTCGATTCGAAAGAGGATCCTGACACCCGGGAGCACTCCGATCGGGCCAGCGTGATGGAGCCGGCAGGTGGTGCCCGGAACCGCTTGCGAGACTGCCTCGGCACGGCAGGCGAGCACCCATTCGACCCTTTCGCACAGCGTCGCCCTGACTTCTGGATCCGGGACCGCCTGCACAAGAGAGGCTTCAAACCCTTCTTCCCAGCGGATGTCGAGCATCTTGGGAAAGGGTGAGGCTGGAGAGCGAGGAGCTTCCACGGGCCGGAGCATCTCAAATGCGACGGTAGCCAAAACGAGTTTTCCGGTCTCCCTAAGTGCCGAGCTTTTCGCGGATCAGGCGGGTGACCTCGCCGCCATCGGCGCGGCCCTTGGTCTCCTTCATCACGGCGCCGACGATCGCGCCGATCGCCTTGCCGTTGCCGGCCCGGACCTGCTCGGCCGCCTCGGGGTTCGCCTCAACCGCCGCCGCGACTATCGCCTCCAGCTCGCCGCTGTCGGAGATCTGGGCCAGGCCCTCGCGCTCGACGATCGCTGCCGGGTCCCCCCCGCCCTGCTCGACCAAGATGGTGAGCACCTTCCGCCCGCTCCCGTGCGAGATCTCCCGTTCGGCAACCAGCGCGATCAGGCGGGCGAGGCTGTCTGCGGGCACCGTCGGATCGTCGAAGTCCTCCTCGCCGCCGCGGCGGCGTAGCTCGGCGGTCAGGTCGCCGGTCAGCCAGTTGGCGACCACCCGCGGCTCGATCTCGCCGGAGCGGGCACCGGCCATCGCACCCACGGCTTGGCAAACGGCCTCGAAATACCGTGCAAACGAGGGCTCATTGGCCAGCTGCGTCGCGTGCGACGGCTCCAAGTCGAACTCCTCTTCGTAGCGTTTCATCCGCGCCTCGGGCAGCTCCGGCAGCGACTCGCGGGCCTCGCGCAACATCTCCTCGCTCGGCGCCAGTGGCACCAGGTCCGGCTCGGGGAAGTAGCGATAGTCGTGCGCCTCCTCCTTCGAGCGCAGTGGCGTCAGCGAGCCATCCTCGGGGTCGAAGTGGAGCGTCTCCTGGACGACCGGCTCCCTCGCCGCGACCAGTGCCCGCTGGCGCTCGAGCTCGGCCTCGATCCCGCGCTCGAGGAAGCGGAAGCTGTTCATGTTCTTCAGCTCGGTCTTCGTGCCCAGTTCCTCGCTACCGGCCGGCCGTACTGAGACGTTGGCGTCGACCCGCAGGCTGCCCTCCTCCATGTTGACGTCGGAGACGCCGAGCTGGCGCACGGTGGTGCGCAGCAGACGCGCCCAGGCAGCAGCGGCGGCGGCGCTGCGCAGGTCGGGCTCAGTGACGATCTCGACCAGCGGCGTGCCGCCGCGGTTGAAGTCGACCAGCGAACGCTCGGAGCCGTGGATCCGCCCCGACTCGCCGACGTGGATCGTCTTCGCCGCGTCCTCCTCGAGGTGGGCGCGGTGAATGCGGACATCGCCGAGACGACCGCCCGAGGCAAGCGGGATGTCGTACTGGCTGATCTGGTAGGCCTTGGGGCTGTCGGGATAGAAGTAGTTCTTGCGGTGGAAGATCGAGCGCGGCGCGACCTCGCACTCCAGCGCCGCGGCGATCTTCAGGGCGAAGCGGATCGCCTCCTCGTTGGGCACCGGCAGCACGCCGGGGTGGGCGAGGCAGACCGGGCAGGTGTGGACGTTCGGCTCGTCGCCAAAGGAGAGCTCGCAGCCGCAGAACATCTTCGTCCGCGTCGCCAGCTGGACGTGGATCTCCAGCCCGATCACCGCCTCCAGCTCAGCCATCGCCCGCTCCCGGCCGCGCGTCGAAGCCGATCGCCCGCTCCAGCGCCTGCGCCGCGTCGAGCAGCTTGCGCTCGGCGAAGGCGGGGGCGGCGATCTGGAAGCCGACCGGCAGCCGCGGGCCGCCGCCGCCGGGCTCGGCCAGCCCGGCAGGGATCGAGATTGCCGGGATGCCGGCGAGGCTCATCGGCACCGTGAAGAAATCGTTCATGTACATCGCCAGCGGGTCGTCGGTCTTCTCGCCGAGACCGAAGGCGACCGAGGGCGAGGTCGGAGTGACGACGAAGTCGAACTCGGCGAAGGCCGCGTCGAAATCCTCGGCGATCTTCGTCCGCACCCGCTGAGCGCGACCGTAGTAGGCCTCGTAGTAGCCGGAGGAGAGCGCGTAGGTGCCGAGCATGATCCGTCGCTTGACCTCATCGCCGAAGCCCTGCGCCCGGGTCGTCTCGTACATCTCGATCAGGTCGCCGGCGCCTTCCGCCCGCATCCCATAGCGCACGCCGTCATAGCGGGCGAGATTGGACGACGCCTCGGCCGGGGCGATCACGTAGTAGGCGGAGATGCCGTGCTCGGCGTGTGGCAGCGGCACCTCGGCGACCTCGCCCCCCAGCTCCTCTATCCGCTCCAGGGTCCGCTCGAAGACGCCGCGGACACCGGCCTCGACGGCGTCGCCGGAGAGCTCGGCGGGAACGGCGAAGCGCAGGCCCCCCAGGTCCTCGCGGCCAAGCTCGCCGATCCCGCCCTCGATCCCGACCGAGGTCGAGTCGCAGCAGTCGCGGCCCTGGAGGACGTCGAGCAGCAGGGCGGCGTCGGCGACGTCCCGCGTGATCGGCCCGCACTGGTCGAGCGAGGAGGCGAAGGCGATCATCCCGTAGCGGGAGATCGCCCCGTAGGTGGGCTTGAGGCCGACGACCCCGCAGAACGCCGCCGGCTGGCGAATCGAGCCGCCGGTGTCGGTGCCGATCGCACAGGGGGCAAGGCCACCGCCGACCGTGGCCGCAGAGCCGCCCGAGGAGCCACCCGGGACCCGGTCGCGGTCCCACGGGTTGAGCACCGGCCCGTAAGCCGAGTTCTCGTTGGAGGAGCCCATCGCGAACTCGTCCATGTTGGTCTTGCCCAGCACCTCGGCCCCGGCCTCCGCCAGCCTGCGGACCGCCGTCGAGGTGTAGAGCGGCTTATGGCCTTCGAGGATGCGCGAGCCGGCGGTGGTCGGCACCCCCTCGGTGCAGAAGAGGTCCTTGACCGCGACCGGGATGCCGGCCAGCGGGCCTTCACCCTCGCCGGAGACCCCTTCGGCGCGCCATAGGTAGGCGTTCAGCTCGTCACCGGCGGCGGCCTCGTGCCAGGCACCAAAGTATTCCTCTCGCGAGACCTCCCCCGCGGCGATCCGTGCCGCCGCCTCGGCGACGGTCAGCTCGAGCAGCTCGGCGCTCATTCGGCCTGCGGCGAGGGGACCCGGAACGCGCCATCGGCCGGATCGGGCGCCTGCTCGAGCACCGCCTCGCGCGGCCAGCTCGGGCGCGGCTCGTCGGCCCGCAGCACGTTTTCCAGCTCGATGACATGGGAAGTCGGCTCGACGCCGTCGAGATCCAGCTCCGAGATCCGGTCCACGTGCTCCAAAATCCCCGAAAGCTCCCCGGCCATCTTGTCCACCTCAGCCTCAGAGAGCCGCAGGCGTGCGAGCCTCGCCACGTGCAGTACCTGCTCCCGCTCGATCACGCGAGGATTGTAGGGGGGCTTCTCGAGCCAGCCACCCTGGCTGCCTGGCCAGTTAGAGTGCGCGGCATGCGGGGAGCGCGCGCAGAGAGCTTCGTCGTCCTCGGCCTGCGCCTGATGGCGATCAGCTTCGCCGTCGTCGGCATCCTCTTTATCGCCGTCCCCAGTGGGGTGCTCGACACGATCTCCGACGTCGGCGAATGGCTCGGCAACGAGACGCGCGCGCCGCATACCCAGGAGGACCTCTGGCTGGCGCTGGCCTTCGCCTACATGGTCGTCATCACCGGGATCTGCCTGGTGGCGCAGATGGACGTGGTCCGCTACCGGCCGCTGCTGCTTGTGCTGGCGGCGGGGAAGACGGCTTCGTCCCTGGGCTCGCTCGCCTTCTTCCTGATCGACGAACGCGTTTTCATCTACCTGCTCAACTTCCTCGTCGACGGCTTCCTCGCCGTCGCGTCGCTCTGGCTCTTCTCGCTGGCCGGCCGGGTGGAACGGCCGACCGCCCCCGGCTGACAGCGCGCGCCGGGGCTGTCGACCGCCGAGCAGCGCACCCTCAGCGCGATCTGCGAGGCGATGGCCCCCGCGCTCGACGGCCTGCCCGCCGCCGAGCGCGAAGTTCCGGTGTCAGAGCCGGTCGCCGGCTTCCTCCCTTCGCTCTCCCCCTGCCTGCTGCTGCGGATCCGCTTGGCGTTGCGGGCCTTCGAGTGGCTCCCCTTCCCCTGGCGTTTCAGCCGGCTCGACCTGGCAGCGCGCGAAGACTTCATGCGGCGGATGGAACGCTCGCGCTTCAGCCTCTACCACGAGCTGCTGTTGATGGCGAAGACCTTCACCACGCTCGCCTACGCGATCCAGCCCGAGGTCGAGGAGCGGCTCGGGCTGGAGACCAGCTGCCGTCTCGCCGACGGCCCCCTGCCTGAGCCGCCGGGCGCGCTGGGCGAGACCGCACCCGCCGGCGAGGTCGAGGAATGCGACGTCGTCGTCGTCGGCAGCGGTGCCGGCGGCGCGGTCGCCGCTGCGACCCTGGCCGAGGCGGGGCTCGACGTGATCCTGCTCGAGGCCGGCCAGGCTTTCGATCGCGACAGCTACCCGAGCGACCCGCTGGAGGCGATCGCGGCGCTTTACCGTGATGGCGGCCTGACGGTCGCCGAGGGACGGCCGCCGATCCCGGTGCCGGTCGGCCGCGCAGTCGGCGGCACCACGGTGATCAACTCCGGCACCTGCTTCCGCGCCCCCGAGCCGGTGCTCGAGGATTGGCGCGACCACCATGGCGTCTCCTGGGCGGGCGACCTCCACCCCCACTTCGCCGAGGCGGAGGAGTTCATGCGGGTGACGCCGCTGGATCCCGAGCGGATGGGGCGAAACGGGCAGCTCGCGATGGAAGGGGCCGAGGCGATCGGCGCCTCCGGCGGCCCGATCTCGCGCAACGCCGGGCGCTGCGTGCAGTGCAGTTCCTGCCCCTTCGGCTGCCGGATCGACGCCAAGCGCGGCATGCACGTCAGCTACGTGCCACGGGCGGTGGCGGCCGGCGCGCGGCTGCGCACCGGCGTCGAGGCGCGACGGGTGCTGGTCGAAGACGGGCGCGCGGTGGGGGTGCGCTGCATCGCGTCGGGCGATACCGGCGGGAACGGCAGCGCCCACTCCTACGTCGTCCGCGCCGGCACGGCGACGATCGTCGCCGGCGGCGCCCTCGGCACGCCGGAGCTGCTGCTGCGCTCGGGCCTTGGCGGTGGCCAGATCGGCCGCAACCTCCACATCCACCCGGCCTGTTGGATCGGCGGACGCTACGGCGAGGAGGTGCGCGGCTGGGAGGGGGTGATGCAGAGCTACTACGTCGACGAGTGGGAGAACGAGCGGATCCTGCTGGAGGCGACCTTCACGCCGCTGCCCTTCGGCGGCGCCTGGCTGCTCGGCTCCGGGCGCGAGCACCAGGAAGCGATTCTCGGCTTCGACCGAGTCGCCTCGATCGGCGTCCACCTCTCCGACGAGTCGGCCGGACGGGTTGGCCTCGGCCGGGACGGCTCGCTGCGGGCCACCTACCGGCTGAGCGACGAGGACGCCCGCCGCCTCACCTTCGGCATCGCTCGCGCCGCCGAAATCCACTTCGCCGCCGGCGCCGAAGAGGTCTACCCGAACGTCGCCCGCGTGCCGGTGCTGCGACCGAACGAACTAGCCGGCTTCGAGGCAACGTCGTTCAAGCCGGCGGAGCTGCGGCTGGAGGCATTCCATCCGATGGGCACCGCCCGCATCTCCGCCGACCCCGACCAGGGCGCCTGCGCCGCCGACGGCTCGGTCAACGGCGTCGAGGACCTCTACGTCGCCGACGCCTCGCTCTTCCCCACCTCGGTAGGCGTCAACCCGATGATGACGATCATCGCCTTCGCCAAGCAGGTCGCCACCGGGATCACCGAAGCGGCCCCGGTGGCTTAGCCGCTACGGCCCCGAAGCCGGCGGGGGCGGGGGCGGCGGGTTGGAAGATGGCGGCGGGGGCTGACCGCCGCCCGGATCGCCTGGACCCGGGCCGCCGCCGAGCTGGTCGCCGACGTCTCCGAAGGTCAATCCTTCCTCGCGCATCGCGCTGTAGCCACCGTAGGCGATCCCGGCGGCGGCGAGCAAGCCGAGGAAGATGCCGAACTTGAGGGTGGTGTCGACCGAGATTCCCGCGCCTCCCCCACCGCCTGGAGGGTCGATGATCCGGTAGAGGATCAGCAGCACCGCAAGCCCCCCTAGCGCGGCGACGATCGCGTTGAGCGAGATCGGCGGCTCGAGGTCGGCGTCGGTGAGGCGGATCAGGGCGACGCCGAGTGCGGCGACGATCGCGATCATCAGGAAGATCGGGATCACGTCGAGCGCGTCCCAGGCGCTACCGCCGGCGCCGCCGATCTCGCCCGAGAAGCCGGGGACGCCGGAAACCTCGACACCGAACCAGTCGAAGAACATGAATATGAAGAGGAGGATCGCCGAGACCGCCGAGATCTTCTCCCCCGTGCTCAGCTTGTCGAGTTCCATCTGCACATCCCTCCGGGAAGTAGGGGTCGCGACGACACTACACCCGGGCTCGGGCGGCGGCCAAGGTGTTGGCGAGAAGCATCGCGATCGTCATCGGCCCGACGCCGCCCGGCACCGGCGTGATCGCCGAGGCGACCTCGGCGGCGGCCTCGAAGTCGACGTCGCCGACCAGGCCGTCGTCGCTGCGGTTGACGCCGACGTCGATCACCACGGCGCCCGGCTTGACCGCCTCGGCGCCGAGCAGCCGCGGCACGCCTACCGCGGCGACGAGCACGTCGGCGCGATGGCAGACCGCCGCCAGGTCGCGGCTGCGCGAGTGGCAGATGGTGACGGTCGCGTTCGCCGCCAGCAACAGCCGCGCGACCGGCACCCCGACCAGCTTCGAGCGGCCGACGACGACCGCCTCGGCGCCTTCCAGGTCGACCCCCTCGTGGCCCAGCAGCTCCATCACCCCGGCGGGCGTGCAGGGCACGAGGCCCGGGGTGCCATGGGCGAGCAGGCCGGCGCTTACCGGGGTCAGCCCGTCGACGTCCTTGGCCGGGTTAATCGCGGCGACGACCGCGTCGGGATCGATCTGCTCCGGGAGCGGGAGCTGGACGAGGATGCCGTCGACCTCCTCGTCGCGGCCGAGCGCCGCGACCAGCTCGAGCAGCTCGCCTTCGCTCGCGGTCTCGTCCAATCCGTGGTGGATCGAGCGGATGCCTGCCTCCTCGCAGGCTTCGTGCTTTTTGCGGATGTAGACCTGGGAGGCGGGGTCCTCGCCGACGAGGACCGTCGCCAAGCCGGGCGCGCGACCCGCTTCGGTAGCGAACTCGGCCGCTTCGCCCCGCACCCGCTCACGCACGCGGGAGGCGATCGCCTTGCCGTCGATCAGTCGGGCGGCGATCGCCCTCACCGCCGCCTGATCGGGGCGTAGTCGGCCATCAGCTTGCGCTCGCTGCCGTCGCCGGAGAAGCGGACGACGATCACCCCGCCGGGCTCTACCGCGGTCACCACCCCGTCACCGAAGCCGGCGTGCACTACGTCGTCGCCGGTGTGCAGCTCCAGCGCCGGGCCCGACTCGATCGGCGTCGCCGCCTCGCCGGCGCCGGCTTTCCCCCAAGTGCCGCCGGCCCCTGGCGCGCTCGAGTGGCGCTCGGTCAACTCCTCGGGCAGCTCGTCGACGAAGCGTGAGGGCAGGTTGCGCTCGGCGCGGCCGAACAGCCGGCGCTCGCGGGTCCAGGTCATGTAGAGGCGTCGCCGGGCGCGGGTGATGCCGACGTAACAGAGCCGCCGCTCCTCCTCCTCTCCACCCTCTTCCAGCGCCCGCATATGGGGAAAGGCGCCGTCCTCGCAGCCGACGATGAAGACCGTGTCGTACTCCAGCCCCTTGGCGTTGTGCAGGGTCATCAGCGTGATCACCGCCTCCTCGCGCAGCCCATCCTGCTCGGTGTAAAGGGAGATCTGCTGCAGGAACTCCTCCAGGGCGGAGACCTCCCCCTCCCCCTCCAGCTCGTGGTTGAGGTCGAACTCGCGGGCGACGCCGACCAGCTCCTCGAGGTTCTCGGCCCTGCCCTCGGCCTCGACCGTGCGCTCGGCGGCGAGGGCGTCGAGGTAGCCGCTCTCGCGCAGCGTCGCCTCGAGCAGCTCGGCGACCGGCGCATCCTCGGCGCGGGCGCGCAGGCCATCGAGCGTCTTGTAGAAAGCCGAGACCGCCTTGATCGCCGCGCCGCCGAGGCCCGGCACCTCCTCGGCCCGGCCGGCGACCTCCCAGATCGGCAACCCGGTGGTGTTGGCGTGGGCGGCGAGCCGCGCCTGGCTCGTTTTGCCGATCCCACGCCGCGGCGAGTTGACGACGCGGGCGAAGCAGACCTGGTCGGCGGGGTTGACGAGCAGGCTGAGGTAGGCGATCGCATCCTTGATCTCCGCCCGTTCGTAGAACTTGGTGCCGCCGATCACCTGGTAGGGCAGCTCAAAGCGGACCAGCGTGTCCTCCAGCACGCGGCTCATCGCGTTGGTCCGGTAGAAGACGGCGACGCCCTCGCGCTCGACCCCCTCCTCCTCGCCGAGCCGCTCGATCTCCCCCGCCACCCAGCGCGCCTCCTCGTGCTCGTCGGAGAGCTCGCCCAGCTGTAGTGGCTCGCCCCCCGTCAGCTCGGTCCAGAGCTTCTTCGGCCGCCGTTCGCGATTGCGTGCGACCACCGCGTTGGCGGCCGAGAGGATCGTCTGCGTCGAGCGGTAGTTCTGCTCGAGCTTGATCACCTCCGCCTCGGGGAAGTCCCGCTCGAAGTCGAGGATGTTGCGAATGTCGGCATGCCTGAAGCCGTAGATGGACTGGTCCTCGTCGCCGACGACCATCAGGTTGCCGTGCTCGGAGGCGAGCAGCTGAAGTAGGCGGTACTGGGCGTGGTTGGTGTCCTGGTACTCGTCGACGAGGACGTGGCGGAAGGCGCGCCGCCAGCGCTCGCGTACCTCCTCGAACAGCTCCAGCGCATTGACCGTGCGCACCAGCAGGTCATCGAAGTCCATCGCGTTCGCTGCCAACATGCGCTTCTCGTAGAGCGCGTAGGACTGGGCGACGACTTCCTCGAAGACGCTGCCCTGCGCCTCGGCGTAAGCGGCGGCGTCGACCAGCTGGTTCTTGGCGCCGGAGATCTGCGAACGGACCGCCCGCGGCGGGTAGCGCTTGGGGTCGACGTGCAGCTCCTCCATCGCCCGTTTCAGCATTCGCAGCGAGTCCGACTCGTCGTAGATGGTGAAGCTGCGCGAGTAACCGAGCCGCTCGGCGTCGGCGCGCAGCATGCGGGCGCAGGCCGAGTGGAAGGTCGTCACCCACATCGCCCGCGCCGAGCGGCCGATCAGGTCTTCGACCCGCTCGCGCATCTCGGTCGCCGCTTTGTTGGTGAAGGTGATCGCCAGGATCTCGCCCGGGCGGGCGGCGCCGGTGGCCAGCAGGTAGGCGATGCGGTGAGTGAGGACGCGGGTCTTGCCGGAGCCGGCGCCGGCGAGGACCAGCAGCGGCCCCTCGCCGTGGCGCACCGCCTGCTGCTGTGGCTCGTTGAGCTCGGCGAGCAGGCGCTCGGCGCGATCGGCGCCGGGCTCGGTCGGGGCTGCGTCGGTCTGGAGCACCAATCCGAGAATAGAGACGGGACCGGCCGCCCGGGCCTGGCGCCTTCTTCACGAATACCGTGAGAAAGGCGCCAGTCAGCCGCCCGCCGAAGAGCGCCCGGTGCGCGGACGCAACCCCTCGCCGTCGCGGTCCGGCACCGCGCCGCCGTCGAGCGCCTCGAGGCGCTCCTCGAGCAGCGAGATCCGCTCCGAGAGAGCCTTGATCGCCTCGGCGATCGGGTCCGGCAGGTGGATCCAGTCGGCGTCGGGGCCCTCGACCCGGCGGCCTTCGACCTTGACCGGGTGACCGGGGTTGCCGACCACGGTGGCGCTCGGCGGCACATCCTCGACGACGACGGTGTTGGCGCCGATCTTCGCCCCGTCGCCGACGGCAATCGGACCCAGCAGCTTGGCGCCGGCGCCGACGGTGACGTCGTCGCCGAGGGTCGGGTGGCGCTTGCCGCGCTGGAAGCCGGTGCCGCCCAGCGTCACCCCCTGGTAGAGGGTGACGCGCCGGCCTACCTCGGCGGTCTCGCCGATCACCACTCCGGCGCCGTGGTCGATGAAGAACTCGGGTCCGATCCGCGCCGCGGGATGGATCTCGATACCGGTCACCGCCCGCGCCAGGTAGGCGATCGTGCGCGGCAGCAGCGGCACCCCGGCGCAGAGCAGCTTGTGCGCGACTCGGTGGGCGAGCAGCGCCTGCACCCCGGCCCAGCCAGTGAGGATCTCGAATGTGGTGACGTTCTGCGCGGCGGGATCGCGGTCGCGCGCGGCGGCGACGTCGGCGCTGATCTCGGCGAGGAACTTCCTCAGCATCTCGATCATCGGCGCAGTCGGGGGTCGATGTTAGGCCGTCTCATGGTGCGAAAAAGGGTAGGGACATGTAGCGCTCGCCCGAGTCGCAGACGACGGTGACGACCTTCTTGCCCTCCATCTCGGGCCGCGCGGCGACCTCCAGCGCCGCCTTGATGTTCGCTCCCGCTGAGATCCCGGCGAGGATCCCCTCACGCCGCGCCGCGAGGCGGGCGGTCTCCAGCGCGTCCTCGTCGTCGACCGCGATCGTCTCGTCGATCACCGAGCGGTCGAGCACGCTCGGCACGAAGCCGGCGCCGATCCCCTGGATCTTGTGCGGGCCGGGGACGCCGCCGGAAAGGACCGGCGAGGCCGAGGGCTCGACCGCGACGACGAGCGCCTTGGGGCGGCGTTCGCGCAGCATCGCACCGACGCCGCTGATCGTGCCGCCGGTACCGACTCCGGCGACAAAGGCGCCGACCTCGCCACCGGTGTCGCGCCAGATCTCCTCGGCGGTGGTGCGCCGGTGGGCCTCCGGATTGGCGGGGTTGGCGAACTGCTGCGGCATGAAGCCCTTGCGCTGCTCGCGGATCTCCTCGGCCAGCTCGACCGCCTCGCCCATACCTCCCAGCGAAGGCGTCTCGCGCACCTCCGCCCCGTAGGCGCGCAGCAGCTTCGCCCGCTCGCGGCTCATCCCCTCCGGCAGGGTGAGGATCAGCTCGTAGCCGCGCGCGGCGCAGACCATCGCCAGGGCGATGCCGGTGTTGCCGCTGGTCGGCTCGACGATCACCGACCTGCCGCGCTCGACCAACCCGTCCCGCTCTGCGGCGTCGATCATCGCCACCCCAATCCGGTCCTTCACCGACCCCCCCGGGTTGAAGTACTCCAGCTTCGCGCAGACCTCCCCCGGCAGCCCCTCCCCCAACCTCCGCAGCGCCACCAGCGGCGTCTCCCCGACGACCGCCGAAGCCTCCTCCCCGATCCTCATCAGATGAAGTACATGCCGGAGCCGGCCTCTTCGAGTTCGCGGCGGGCGACTTCGGCGATCGTCGTCTGGCCGAAGACCTTGCGCAGGGAGGCGACGCCCTCGGCCCAGATGCCACCGGCCTCATCGGCCTCTTCGCCGACCTTGCCGTCGAGGGTCTGCACGACCTCGAGGACGGTGATCTCCTCGGCCGGGCGGGAGAGCGTGTAGCCGCCGCGCATGCCGCGGTGGCTGGTCAGCAGGCCCCCGCGCCGCAGGGTCGAGAAGAGCTGCTCGAGGAACTGCTCGGGGATATTGCGCCGTTCGGCCAGCTCCTTGATCGGGACCGGGCGCTCGCCCGAGCGGGCCAGCTCGGCCATTGCCACCACCGCGTAGCGCGACTTCGAGGTGATCGAGATCACCGGTCCTTTCTACCGCACCCGCTCTCCGCCGGGCTGGGTTAGGATCGAATGGTCGTTAGCGAGCGCCCACATTGCCTTGTGATCGACCCTCACCCGCTGGTCAGACTCGGCGTGCGCGAAACCCTGGCCCCTGACTTCGAGGTGCACGAGAGCGAGAGCCGCGACGAGGCGCTGGGGCTGATCCGCGACGTCGGCAGCATCGACGTGGCAATCCTGCACCTGCGGCGCGACGGGACGGTGGCGGAGGGCGCCCTCGCCGGCGACGAAGCGATCCGCGCTTTGCGACGGGCTTCGCCAGGTCTCGGCATCGTCGCCTACGGCGAGCGGCCCGAGCGCTACGCCGCGACCACCGCCCTGCAGGCCGGTGCCAGCGCCTACCTAGCCCGAACCGCCGACGCCGCGGAGATGATGCGGGCGGTGCGGGCGGCGCTGGAGCAGGAACGCTTCGTCGACCCGGCGGTCCCCCCCAGCGGCAGCCGCGGCAAGTTGACCCGGCGCCAGCGCCAGATCCTGCAGCTCCTCGCCGACGGCGAATCGACCACCGTCGCGGCCCGCGAGCTGGACCTCAGCGAGGAAACGGTCAAGACCCACACCAAGAACGCGCTGGCGCGCCTCGGCGCCCGCAACCGCACGCACGCGGTCGCGATCGCCCTGCGCGAGTCGCTGATCGACTAGATCCAGCCGCGATCGCGGGCGGTGAGCACGGCCTGGGCGCGATCGACGGCACCGATCTTGCCGTAGACGTTGTGCAGGTGGGTGCGGATCGTCGAGACAGAGAGCTGCATCTCGCCGGCGATCTGCTTGTAGACCATGCCCTCGGAGAGATGGCGGAGGACGTCGAGCTCGCGCGCGGAGAGCGGGCAAGGCTCGCTTACCCGAGGGTTGTCGTCGCGGGGGTAGGGAAGCTCGTAGAGCAGCTCGCGCAGCGCGGTGGCGTCGAGGCCGCAGCGCTTGGCCATCGCCCGCAGGCGTTCTGCCGTGACCGCCTCGCCCTGGGAGTAGTGGGCGACCATGTCGGCGGTGGCGATCATCGCCGCCAGCCCTTCGGCGTCCTCGGCGTGGTGGCGCTCGATCGCGACGGCGACCCGCTGCGGCACGTTCCAGCGCCGCGCCAGCACGCCGCCGACCAGGGCATGGTCGATGCCGAGCTGGTCGCGTTCTTCGCGGATTCGCTGCTCGGGGGTGTTCGCGGTGGCGTCGAACCAGGGACGCTTGCCGGGGTGGAGCTTGGAGATGACGAGGCGGCCGATGTCATGCAGTAGGGCAGCGACGACGAGCTCGTCACGGTCTTGCCAGCCGACGACTCGCCCGATCCGCGCCGCCGCCTGCTGGGTGGCGAGGGCATGGACGCGGAACTGCTCCGGTCGCAGCTCCCAACCGCCGTTGGGCTCAAAGAAGTCGAATACGTGGGCGGTGCCGGCGATCGCCAGGACACCGGAGGGCTTCAACACTTCGACCGCTGCCGGGATGCCGGCGATGCTTCCACCCCCGGCGCTCTGGTTGGCGTAGCGCAGGACGGCGATTGCCAGGGCGACGTCGGCCTCGACCGCTTCGACCAGCTCCCCCATCCGTGCGGTCTCGGCGGTCGCGGCCCGCATCACTCGCTCGCGCGACTCGACCAGTGCGGGGAATTTCTCCACCGCCTCGAAGGCGGAGGCGAGTCGGGCGCCCGGGGCCGCCGCGCCGGCGCGCGCGGGCGGCTCGTCGGATTTCCGCACCTTGCCGTTTGACTGTTGCTTGGTCTGAGGCACTCGTCCAGCTCATCGGCAACAGAGGACGCACGGTTTAGCGCGGGCCTCCCCAAAATTAGGTGTCGTTATGCGCGCAGGCGCAAGACCGCGGCATCGATGCGCCGCAACGACTCCTCGCGGCCCAATGCCGCCAACGACTCGAAGATCCCCGGCGAGACGGTGCCGCCGCTGATCGCGACCCGGATCGGCTGGTATACGCGACCCGGCTTCTCGCCGAGGCTCTCCGGCAGCGGGCCGAGGGCCACCTCGACCGCGGCTGCATCGAAGCTCGGGACGGCGGCTAATGCCTCGCGCGAGGCCTCGAGTGCGTCCAAGGCGCCGTCTTTCATCGTCTTGTGCCACGCCTTCTCGTCGCTGGGCGGCTCCTCGAAGAGGAAGCGAATCAGCGGCCAGACCTCGGCCAACGTCTGGGCTTTCTCCTGGACGATCTCGCAGGCCGTGCGCAACCGCTCATCCACTTCGCGGCCAAGGTGGCGCGCCACCGCCTCGGTGTACTCGGCGAGCGGCATCTCGCGCATGTAGCGGCCGTTCAACCAACGCAGCTTGCGCTCGTCGAAGATCGCCGCCGCCTTGCCGACGTCCTCGACGCGGAAGCGCTGTACCAGCTCCGGCGTCGCCATCACCGTCGCGTCGTCGTCCGCGCCCCAGCCGAGCAGGGCGAGGTAGTTGCGGACCGCCGCCGGGAGGTAGCCGGCCTCGCGCAGCTCCTGAACCGAGGCAGCGCCGTGGCGCTTGGAGAGCTTGCGCCCGTCCGGGCCGTGCAGCAGGGGCAGGTGGGCGTAGCGGGGCGTCTCGTGGCCGAGCGCCGCGAGCACAAGGAGCTGCTTCGGGGTGTTGGAAAGGTGATCGTCGCCGCGCACGACGTCGGTGATGCCCATCTCCGCGTCGTCGACCGCGACCGCGAAGTTGTAGAGGACCGAGCCGTCGCCGCGGGCAATGACGAAGTCGTCGTAGCTGCGGTTGGGGAAGCTGACGGGGCCGTGGATCAGGTCGTGGACCACGGTCTCCCCCGCGTCGGGCACGCGCAGGCGGATCGCCGCCCCCGGCTCCGCCGAGGCCTCACCGCGGTAGCCGCGGCCGGCCCCGTGCTCGGCCTTCCAAGCCTCGACGTCCTTGGCCGTCGCCGTGTCGCGATAGGCGGCGCCCGACTCCAGCAAGCGCTCCAGCGCTTCACGGTGGTGACCCTCGCGTCCTGCCTGGGAGACCGGCCCCTTGTCCCAGTCGAGCTCCAACCAGCTCAGCGCGTCGAGGATTTGCTCGACGTTCTCCGCGGTTGAGCGCTCACGGTCCGTGTCCTCGATCCGCAGCACCAGCTCGCCATCCGCGTGCCGGGCGGCGAGCCAGTTATAGAGTGCCGTCCTCGCGCCGCCGATGTGCAGAGCGCCGGTCGGCGAGGGAGCGAACCTCAGTCGGATAGGAGAGTCATCGGGCATGTTGGTCGGCGCGCATGTTTCCACTTCAGGCGGATTGGCGAAGGCGGTCGAGCGCGGCACCGAGCTGGGCTGCGAATCGATCCAGATTTTCAACCAGAGCCCGCGGATGTGGCGGCCGACGAAATATGGCCCCGAGGACTTCGCGGCCTTCCGCGAGGCGAAGGACGACTCGCCGATCGGAGCGGTGGTGATCCACGCCGTCTACTTGATCAACTGCGCGACCAAAGACAAAGAGCTGCGTAAGAAGTCGCTGGCTTCGCTTACCCACGCGTTGCGGACCGGTGACGGCATCGGCGCCGCCGGCGTCGTCCTCCACCCGGGCGCGCAGAAAGGCGAGCCGCACGCGCCGTCGATGAAGCGCGCGGCAAAGGTCATCGCCGCCGCGCTGAAGGACAGCGACAGTTGCCCGCTCCTGCTCGAGCAGACCGCGGGCCACAAGGGGCTGCTCGGCCGTGACTTCGATGAGACGGCCGAGCTGATCGAGCTGGCCGGTGCCGGCAAGCGTCTCGGCCTCTGCCTCGACTCCTGCCACCTCTTCGTCCAGGGCTACGACGTCACCAACGCCAAGTCTCTCTCGGCGATCGTGGACGAAGCCGACGAGAAGGTCGGCCTGAAGCGTCTGCGCTGCCTCCACGTCAACGACGCCGCTACCCCACTCGGCTCCTGCCGCGACCGCCACGCCAACCTCGGCAAAGGCGAGATGGGCAAACAGGGCCTCGCCGCCTTCCTCTCCGAGCCCCGCTTCGAGGGGTTACCGGCAACCCTCGAGACCCCCGGACCGAACAAGAAAGGCCCCGACCGCAAAGAAGTGACGGCCGCCAAGCGCCTCCGCAAAACCGGCCTCGCCCGCCGCGCCGAGTAGAACGGCGCCCGGCAAAGCGCATCCGACTTTGACCACACTCCGCTGTGGTGGATGTCGGATGCGGCAATCGTCGGTTAGCGGATCTGGAGGCCGGAGATGGCGCGGGAGATGACCAGGCGCTGGATCTCTGAGGTGCCCTCGAAGATCGTGTAGATCTTCGCGTCGCGGTGCATCCGCTCGACCGGGAACTCGCGGGTGTAGCCGTTGCCGCCGAGGATCTGGATCGCTCGCTCGGTCGCCCAGACGGCGACCTCGCCGGCCTTCAGCTTCGACATCGAGCCCTCGGCGTTTTCGAACTTGTGCCCGTTGCGGCCCATCCAGGCGGCACGCCAGACGAGCAGCCGGGCGGCGTCGATCTCCATCTTCATGTCGGCCAGGGCGAAGGCGATCGCCTGGTTCTCGATGATCGGCCGGCCGAACTGCTGGCGCTCTTTGGCGTACCCGAGGGCGTACTCATAGGCGGCGCGGGCGATGCCAACCGCCTGCGAGCCGACCGTCGGCCGGCTGGCCTCGAAGGTCTGCATCGCCGCCTGCGATTTGGCGCTCTTTCCCTCGCGCACGCGGGCGAGGCGCTCGTCGAGCTTCTCCTTGCCGCCGAGCAGGCAGGAGCCGGGGACGCGGCAGTCGTCGAGGTGGACGTCGGCGGTGTGGGAAGCGCGCAGGCCGTGCTTCTTGACCTTGGCGCCCTGCTCGCAGCCCGCGGCGCCGGGCGGGATGACGAAGGCGGCGTGGCCGCGCGAGCGCAGCTCGCGGTCGACCGAGGCGATGATGACGTGGACGTCGGCGATGCCGCCGTTGGTTGCCCACGCCTTCTGCCCGTTCAGCACCCACTCGTCCTTGGCTTCGTCGTACTTGGCGGTCGTGCGGATCGCCGAAACGTCCGAGCCGGCGTCGGGCTCCGAGGAGCAGAAGGCGGCGACCTTGGGGTCCTCGGCAGTGCCGAAGCACTGCGGGATCCACTCGCCCATCTGCTCGGGGGTGCCCTGGCCGAAGATCGCGGCGACGGCGAGCGAGGTGCCCATGATCGCCATGCCGATACCGGCGTCGCCCCAGAACAGCTCCTCATTGGCGATCGGCAGCGTCAGGCCGGTCTCGTCGGCGAAGAACTGGCCCAGCGCTTCGAAGCTGTAGAGGCCGATCTTGGCGGCCTCCTGGATCACCGGCCAGGGGGTTTCCTCGCGCTCGTCCCACTCGGACGCCGCAGGGCGGACGACGCCCTCGGCGAAGCCGTGCACCCACTCGCGGATGTCCTTCTGGTCCTGGTTTAGCTCGAGCGTGAATGCCGGCCCCTCGGCCGCCCCGTCGCTCGACGCCTCGCCGAAAGCCTGCTCCGCCTCTGCCACTGCCGTTTGGTCGCTCATGGCCGCGAATCCTACATCGAACGGTGTCGTCTTCAGCAGTGCGCTCTTTCTGCACGATCCTTTTGCATTTAGCGCGCGACGCGCGCGTCCGGGATCCTTGGCCGGCTAGCATCGACCTCGGCCTTCCGTTCACGTTGGCCTGCGCCGGAGACATGGGTTCGCCCTGGTCGCAGCCAGCATCGGTGTCATGTTCCGCCAAGAAGGGATCGACATCAAACAGGCGATCTACAAATCGATCAGAGCTCGACTCCGGAAGCCCTGATGCGGCTGGCCCTCAGAGGCCCGTGGACTCGGAGGCGATGTCGCGCAGATCGAAGGCGCGCAGGCCGTCGGGGCCTGTGTCGGCGCAGTCGAAGAAGCGGCGGTTGACGCAGGCATGCTCCTCGCCGACCCCCTCGTAGGCGCGCTCTACCGAGAAGGGGCAGTGGGGCAGTGGCTCACCCGTCATCTTGACGCCGCCGAAGCCGCCCGGCTGCAGGACGGCGGCGAGCTCGATCTTGGCGCCGTAGACCTGCTGCATGCAGCCGACGTACTGGACGCCGGTGAGCGCGTCCACGTAGCTGTAGAGGAAGCGGCAGCCCATCTCGACGCAACCGCGTGGCTCGACCATCTTGTCGCAGAATGAGCGGCACTGACGACACTCCCCGATCTTGGCCTGCGTGGCCGGCATGAACAGAGTCTAGGGACCAGGACTGGCGGCGTGAGAGCCAAGCAGATCAAGAACGCAGGGGGCGTAGCGTGCTTTGTGAGCGAGCGACCGAGGGCGCCGAGCTGCGCCGGTTATCACGCCGCCAGCGCGTCCACTCCGGGTAGCTGACCTAGCTCCGCCCGCAGGCTCGACGGGCGCACGCGGAACTCGTCGCCCAGCTTCAACTCGCTCGGCTCGCCATCGCCGTCCCCCGCGATCGCGACGTGCACCGGTGCGGTGCCGCGATGGTGTTCGAACAACGACTTGAGCTCCTCGACTATGCCCGCCGGGTCCTCGAGCTTGGCCGCGTCGATCGTCAGCCGCAGCGGCTCGGACGCGCCGCTCGCCGGCTTGGCATTCGCGATCTCCTCGCTGTCGGGCTCGAAGCGCTCGGCCTCCTGCACAACCAGCTTGGTCTCGCCTCGCTCCTTGTGGTCGATCCGGCCGCGCACGAGGACGACCGCGTCGGGCTCGATCACGGCGGCGCTCTCCGCCTGGTCGGCCTTGAAGACGAGCATCTCGACCTGCCCCTCGACATCGTCGAGCGTCGCGAACATCATCTGCGAGCCGCTCTTGGTGCGGATCTTCTTGCACTCGGCGACGATCCCGCCGACCGTCACCCAGGAGCCGTCCGGCTTGCTGGCGAGGTCCGCCAGCGGGCAGTCGACCCGGGCGCGGAGCGCGTCGCGAACTTCGGAGAGAGGGTGCGAGGAGAGGTAGGTACCGAGCGTCTCCTTCTCCATCGCCAGCAGCTCGCGGCGCTCGAACTCGGCCGCCGAGATCGGCGGTCGGTGCTGCGACTGCGACCCTCCCCCGCCCTCGGCGCCGTCGCCGAAGTCGAAGATCGAGCCCTGGCCGAGCTGCGCGTCTTCCTGGGCTTTCTGGCCCGCCGACTGGGCCGCCGGCAACGCCTCGAGCATCCCCTTGCGACTGGCCCCGGTGGAGTCGAGGGCGCCGCACTTGACCAGGCATTCAATCGCCCGTTTGTTGACGGCCCGCGAGTCGACCCGCTCGCAGAAATCCCAGATCGAAGCGATCGGGACATCGTCGCGGGCGCGCAGGATCGCCTCGACGGCGCTGTGGCCGACGTTCTTGACCGCGTCGAGGCCGAAGCGGATCGCCTTCTCGCTGACGACGAAGTCGTGGTCGGAGGAGTTGACGTCCGGCGGCAACACGTCGATCCCCATCTCCTCGCAGCGGTTGACGAAGAACGGCACCTTGTCCTTGGTGCTCATCACCGAGGAGATCACCGCCGCCATGTACTCGGCCGGGTAGTTGGCCTTGAGATAGGCGGTGCGGTAGGCGATCAGCCCGTAGCAGGCGGCGTGGGACTTGTTGAAGGAGTAGTCGGCGGCCGCCTCCATCAGCGACCAGAGGTCGTTGGCGACCTTCGGCGCCGTGTTCGAAGCGGCCATCCCCTCGAGGAATTTGGCCTTCATCGTCGCCATCAGGTCGCGCTTCTTCTTGCCGATCGCCTTGCGCAGGTCGTCCGCCTCGGCCGGGCTGAACCCCGCCATCCGCTTTGCGATCTCCATCAACTGCTCCTGGTAGAGGACGCAGCCGTAGGTCGGCTCGGCGATCGGGCGCAGGCGCTCGTCGGCGTAGGTGACCGAGTCGGGATTGCGCTTCCCCTTCGCGTAGGCCGGGATGTAGCTCATTGCGCCGGGCCGGTAGAGGGCGACGAGGGCGACGATGTCGTCGAACTCGCTCGGCTGCACCCTCTTCATCGCCTCGCGCATGCCCTCGGACTCGAGCTGGAAGACGCCGGTCCCGTCCCCCCGGGAGAGCATCTCGAACGTCTTCGGGTCGTCCATCGGGATCTCGGCCATGTCGAGCTCGACCCCGCGCGAGCGGCGGACAATCTCGATCGCGTCCTCGATCACGTCGAGGTTGCGCAGGCCGAGGAAGTCCATCTTCAGCAGGCCAATCTCCTCGATCGGTCCCATCGAGTACTGGGTGACGATCTTGTACTGGCGCTCGCCCTTGCCGGCTCCGTTGCCGTTGCCGGCACCACGATCCTCGGCGAGCTGCAGGGGAACGATCTCTTGCAGCGGCCGGTCGGCGATCACCACCGCCGCGGCGTGGATCGAGTTGTTGCGGATGATCCCCTCCAGGCCCTGGGCGACGTCGATGATCCGCTTCGCCTCCGGCTCGGCGTCGTAGGTCCGTTTCAGCTCCTGGCCGGGCTGCAGGCATTCCTCGAAAGAGGGGTTGCGGCCGAGGATCGGCTCGGGGATCTGCTTGGCGAGGCGATCGCCACTGCCGTAGTCGAAGCCGAGCACGCGGGCCGCGTCGCGGGTGGCGGCGCGCGGCGCCATCTTGCCGAAGGTGATGATCTGGGCGACCGACTCGCGGCCGTATTTCTCGGCGACGTAGCGGATCACCCGCTCGCGCCCCCGCACCGAGAAGTCGATGTCGATATCGGGCATCGATTTACGACCGGGGTTGAGGAAGCGCTCGAACAGCAGGTCGTTGGCGAGTGGGTCGATGTCGGTGATCTCCAGCCCGTAGGAGACGATCGAGCCGGCGGCCGAGCCACGGCCAGGCCCGACGGCGATGCCGTTCTCCTTGGCGAAGCGGACGAAGTCCCAGACGATCAGGAAGTAGGAGGAGAAGCCCATCTCCTCGATTACGCCGAGCTCGAACTCGAGCCGCTCGACCGCCTCGGCCGGGGCCGGATCGCCGTAGCGAGCCCGCAGCCCCTCGCCGGCGATCCGCCGCAGCATTTCCTTCGGGTCGGAGCCGTCCGGGGTCGGATAGCGCGGCAGCAGCAACTTGCCGAGCTCGATCTCGACCTGGCAGCGCTCGGCGATCTCCAGCGTGGTCGGCACCGCCTCCGGCCACTCGGCGAAGGACTCGGCCATCTCCTCGTTGCTCTTGAGGAAGAACTCGTTGGTGTCGAAGCTCAGCTTCGGCGCCTCCAGCGTCGACTTGGTCTGCACGCAGAGCAGCGCCGCGTGGTTGTCGAAGTCCTCGCGCCGCAGGTAGTGGACATCGGCGGTGCCGACCAGCGGCCGGCCCAGCTCGCGGGCGAAGCGGACGATGCCGCGGTTTGCCCGCTCCTGCTCTTCGATCCCGTTTTTCTGCACCTCGAAGTAGACCTGCTCGGGACCGAAGGCCTGCGCCAGGTCGTCGAGGTGGGCGCGGGCGTCGTCCTCGCGCTCTTCGACCAGGCGCCGGCAGAAGCGCGACTGCAGGCAGCCGGTGAGGACGATCACCCCCTCGGCGTGGCGGGCGAGCATCTCCATGTCGACGTTGGCTTTGCCGCGCGAGAAGCCCTCGAGGAAGCCGGCCGAGGTGAGCTTGACCAGGTTGGCGAAGCCGGTGTCGTTCTCGGCCAGCAGGGTGATGTGGTTGCGCTCGTACTTCGGCTTCTCCTTGACCGCGACGACGTCGTCGACGAGATAGGCCTCGAGACCGGCAATCGGTTTGATCCCGTGTTTGCCACAGGCCTTGTAGAGGTCGACCGCACCGTTCATCACGCCGTGGTCGGTCAGGCCCAGCGCCGGCTGGCCCAGCTCCGCCGTCCGCGCCGCCATCGCCTCGATCTTGCAGGCGCCATCGAGCAGCGAGTACTCGCTGTGGGCGTGCAGATGGACGGCGGCGGGGCTGCTCACGGGCGGCGTCGATCATGCCAAGCGAGGCAGATGGCAATGCGCACGGAAAGCGCGCGTTCCGTGCTTTATCCGTGGCTAAATTCGCGCTAAAAGCAGACCGAAGGCCGCAGCGAGCGGGCTAACATCGTTTCCGTGCTCGCAGCGCAGGCCGATCAAATGGGAGGACGCGTCCTCGTCGTCGAGGACGACGAGGAGATCGCCGACGTCCTGCGCCGCTCGCTGCGCAACGAGGGCTACGAGGTGCGGACCTCCGGCGACGGGGTCGAGGCGCTCGACCTCGCCGCCGGTTTCGTCCCCGACCTGGTCGTCCTTGACCTCGGCCTGCCGCGCATGGACGGGGTCGAGGTCTGCCGCCGGCTGCGCTCCGAGAGCGACGTGCCGATCCTGATGCTGACCGCGCGGGCGGAGACCGAGGACCGCGTCGGCGGCCTCGACAGCGGCGCCGACGACTACCTGGTTAAGCCGTTCGAGCGCAAGGAGCTCCTCGCCCGCATCCGCGCACTGCTGCGCCGCCGACCGCCGCGCGGCTCGGCCTCGCTTCAAGTCGGGGACCTGAAGCTCAACCCCGACACCCGCGAGGTCGGTCGCGGCGAGCGCGAGATCGAGTTGACCAACCGCGAGTTCGAGCTGCTCGAGTACCTGATGCGCAACGAGCGCCTCGTCGTCTCCCGCGAGCGCCTGCTCGACGAGGTCTGGGGCTACGACCCGATGGCGGCGACCAACACGATCGACGTCTTCATCTCCAACCTGCGCCGCAAGCTCGAGGAAGGCGGCGAGACGCGCCTGCTGCACACCAAACGCGGCGCCGGCTACGTGCTCAAGGAGTAAGCGTGCCCCGCCCGCGCAACTGGCCGGTGCGCTGGCGCCTTGCCGCCGTCTCGGCTGGCCTGACCCTGGCGATCCTGGTCCTCTTTGGTGCGATCGTCGGCAACCTCGCAGCCCAGCGGGTGCGCGACGACTTCAACCGCGAGATGAGCGGCGCGGTCACCACCCTCGGCTCGCAGGTGCAGATCGTCGACACGATCACCAACACGCTGATCGTCCGCGAGCCCGACCTCGGCGACTTCGTCAGCGCCAACGACGCGACGGTGCGGATCTTCGACTCGCGTGGCGCGCTGCTCGACGCCAGCCCCAACGCGGTCGATCTCGGGGCACCGGTGCCTGGAGTGAGCAGCGTCGGCGCGATGCGGGTGGTCACCGTCACCCTGCGCAGCCCCCAGACCGGCCGGATCGCCGGCTATGTCCAGTACGGCCGCAACGAGGCCCACGTCGACTCGACCATCGACCGCCTCTGGCTCTTCATCGCCGCCGGCATTCTCGTCGCCACCCTGCTCGCCAGCCTGGCGGGAGTGGCGATCGCCCGCCGGGCGATGCGGCCGATCTCCTCGCTGACCGCAACCGCCAGCGAGATCGCCGCGACGGGAGACTCCTCGCGTCACATGCCGGGGCCGCGGGTCGACGACGAGGTCGGCGAGCTGGCGCGCACCCTGGAGCAGATGCTGCGCTCGCTCGACGCGGCCCGCAGCGAGCGCGAAGCGGCGCTGCGCAAGCAGCGCGAGTTCGTCGCCGACGCATCGCACGAGCTGCGCACGCCGCTGACCAGCATCCTCGCCAACCTGGAGCTGTTGCAGGCCTCGCTCGAAGCCCCCGAGCAGGCGGAGGAGCGGGCGATGGTCGATTCGGCCCTGCGCTCCTCGACCCGGATGAGCCGGTTGGTCGCCGACCTGCTGCTACTCGCCCGCGCCGACGCCGGCCGGGTGGCCGCCCGCACCCGCTGCAACCTGGCCGACGCCGCCGGCAGCGCCGCCGCCGAGGTGGCGCTGACGGTCGGCGAACGCGAGCTGCGGATCGACAACGAGCGGCCGCTGTTCGTCGACGGCAACCCGGACGAGCTGCACCGCATGGTCCTCAATCTGCTCGACAACGCCGTCCGCCACACGCCGCCCGGCTCCTCGATCGAGCTGCGACTGCGCCGGGCCGGCGGCGAGGCGGTGGTCGAGGTCGGCGACGATGGCCCCGGTGTCCCGCCGCAGATGCGCGAGCAGATCTTCGACCGCTTTGTCCGCGGCGACGGTCCGGCCGACACAGCCCCTCGCGGCGGCAGCGGCCTCGGCCTGGCGATCGTCCGCGCCGTAGCGACCTCCCACGGTGGCACGGTCGAAGCGCTGGAATCCGAGAGCGGCGGTGCCCTCTTCCGCATCCGGCTCCCCCTCGCCAAATCTGAGAGAGGAATTACCCCCGCTTTAGACCGGATTTAGCGCGCCGACCTAAGTTCTCCGCGGACGAGACACAAGGCCCGCCGGTTCTCCCCAACGCAGCCGGCGGGCCTTCTTTCTGCTCAGACCTCGACGACCACGGGAAGGATCATCGGCCTGCGCCTGAGTTTCTCGTAGACCAGCTTGGCGATCGCGTCGTGAAGGTCTTCTTGGATGAGGTGCAGCTCGCGCGTGCCCGCCTCGGCGGCGTCCTCGAGCGAGTCCTCGGCGAGGTCTTTCAGCTCCTCGACCAGGGCATCGGCCTCCTCTGGGAAGGCGACACCGCGGAAGATCACCTCCGGGTCGGCGACGACGCTGCCGTCATCGGAGGAGATCGTGGCGACGACAATGAAGATGCCGTCGGCGGAGATCTCGCGCCGGTCGCGCAGAGCGACGTCATCGGGCTCGCCGACGTTGACTCCATCGACGAAGATCACCCCAGCGTGGACGTCGGTGCCGAAGCTGGCGCCATCCTCGTCCAGCTCTAACGGCACCCCGTTGCGCCCCTGGAAGACGTTCTCCGGCGCGATGCCGACCGAGTGGGCCAGCTCGGCGTGCAACCGCAGCCGCTTGTGATCGCCGTGGACGGGCAGGACATAGCGCGGTTTGGTCAGGTTGAGCATCAGTTTCAGCTCCTCCTGCCAGCCGTGGCCGGAAGCGTGGATCGGCGCGTCCCGCGCGGTGACAACCGAGGCGCCGATCTCGTAAATGTGGTCGATGGTTTCGTTCACGGCCCGCTCGTTGCCTGGCACCGGAGTGGCCGAGAAAACGACCGTGTCACCCGAGTGCAGCTCGACGTCGCGGTGGTCGTTGTTGGCCATCCGACGCAGCGCCGAAAGCGGCTCGCCCTGGCTGCCGGTGGAGATGACGATCACCTTCTCGTCGGGAAAGTCCTCGATCTCGCGCGGCTGAATGAAGAGGCCCGAAGGCGCCTCGGCGATGCCGAGGCTGGAGGCGATGTTGAAGTTCTTGCGCATCGAGCGGCCGACCAGCGCCACCCGGCGGTCGAGAGCCACCGCCGCGTCGATCACCTGCTGCACGCGGTGGATGTTGGAGGCAAACGAGGTGACGATCACCCGGCCCTCGCAGGCGGCGAAGGTCTCCAGCAACGCCGGGCCGACGCTCGACTCCGACGGCGCCACGCCGGGACGGTCGGCGTTGGTCGAGTCGCCGCAGAGCAGCAGCAGGCCTTCCTCGCCCAGCTCGGCGAGGCGAGGTATGTCCGCCGGGCGACCGTCGACGGGGGTCTGATCGAACTTGTAGTCGCCGGTCATCAGGATCTTCCCATGCTCGGTGCCGACGATCACGCCGCGGGCGTCGGGAATCGAGTGCGAAAGGTGGACCAGCTCCAGCTCGAAGGGACCTGCCTGCACCCGCTCCCCCGCCGGCAGCTCCTGCAGCGGCGCCTCCTTCAGCTTGTGCTCGTCGAGCTTCGAGCGCACCATCCCGATCGTCAGCAACCCGCCGTAGATCACGGGAGGCATGCCGATCTCCCGCAGCACGTAGGGCAGCGCGCCGACGTGGTCCTCGTGGCCGTGGGTGAGCACGATCGCCTCGATGTCCTTGGCGCGATCGCGCAGGTAGGAGAAATCGGGCAGGACGAGGTCGATCCCGAGCATCTCGGCGGTGGGGAACATCAGGCCGGTGTCGACCACGACGATGCGGCCGCCGTACTCGAGCACGGTCATGTTCTTGCCGATCTCGCCCAGGCCGCCGAGCGGCAGCACGCGCAGCTTCGAGGTGCTCATCCGCTCAGTTCACCGCGACGCCGGCCGCGTCGAGCGCCTCGTGCACGGTGGCGCGCTGGTCTGCGTCGAGCTCGAACAGAGGCAGTCTCAGGCCTCCGTAGGGGATCAACCCGGTCATCTCCAGCGCCGCCTTCAGTGGGATCGGGTTGGTGACGAAGCCCATCGCGTCGTAGGCGGGCCGCAGCTTGGTGTCGATCTCACGCGCTCGCTCTAGGTCGCCCGCCTGGGCGGCGTCCCAGATCTCGCGCATCCCCTCGCCGACTAGGTGCGAGGCGACAAGGATGCCGCCGGCACCACCCAATTCGAGCGTCCGCAGGAAGACGTCGTCGTTGCCGGCCAGCAGGGCCATGCCCTCGATCGGCTCGAGGTCGTCGTTGTTGGCCTGCTTGACTGCGACAACGCTATCGATCTTGGCCAGCTCCGCGAGTTCAGCTGGGCTGACGTTGATCACCACCCGAGAGGGGATGTTGTAGGCGATCAACGGCAGGCCGGAGACCGCGGCAGCGATCGCTTCGAAGTGGCCGAGGATGCCGGGAAAGGTCGGCTTGTTGTAGTAAGGCGTGACGATCAACGCCGCTTCTGCGCCGGCCTCGGCGGCAGCCCTGGTCAGCTCAACCGAGTGGCGCGTGTCGTTGGTGCCGGTGCCGCAAACGACGGTCGCCTCCCCGCCAACCTCGGCGACCACGGCTCGCAGCAGCGAGATGTGCTCCTCGTCATCCAGCGTCGCCGCCTCGCCGGTCGAGCCGGCGACGACGACCCCGTGTGAGCCGTGTTCGACCAGGTAGGCCGCCAGGCTTCGCGCTGCGCCCTCGTCGACTCGCCCCCCCTCGTCAAAGGGAGTCGCCATCGCAGTCAGGACGCCTTCTAGCTCTGCCATGCCGAGCAGCCTAGCGAGGCGCCGCGCGCGGGACGCTCAGCCGGCGAAGAGCGGCGGGGTGCGGTCGGCCCAGGGGGCGGCCTGCTCGAGCTGGGAAGCGACGCGCAGGAGCAGGTCCTCGCGACCGAGGGGGGCAATGAGCTGAACGCCGACCGGCAGGCCATCGTCGGTCCAGTGCAGCGGCAGCGAGATCGCCGGCTGGCCGGTGGCGTTGAAGGCGGCGGTGAAGCAGCCGCTGAGGAATGCACGCTCGAAGGCCGCCATCGGCTCCGGGCCGGAGTCATCGAAGGTGCCGATCGGCGGTGGCGGCTCGCCCATCGTCGGGCTGAGCAGGAGGTCGAAGCCGGACTCGTGCAGGCCGGCGAACATCCTCGACATCACCTGGTGCTGGCCGACCGCCGCCAGGTACTCGCCGGAGTGGTGCTTGCGGCCGATCTCGGCCAGCGCCCAGGTCAGCGGCTCGACGTCCTCGGGGCCGATCGCGCTGCCCCCGATCACGCCGAACTGGTCGAGGGCAGCCGCCTGCCCAGCCGCCCAACGGACGAGGAAGGGCTGGACCAGGTCGATGCTCTGGATCGGCGCCAGGTCGGGCTCCTCGACCTCGTGGCCGAGGTCTTCGAGCAGCCTGGCCGCGTTGCGGGCCGCGGCGACCACCTCCGGGTCGGCGTCCTGCTCGATCACCGTCTCGGTCCAGAGCGCCACCCGCAGCTTGCCGGGGTCGGCGCCGACCTCCTCCGTGTAGGGGCGGATGGGCGGCGGCGCGACATAGGGATCACCCGGTGCGGGCCCGTGCACCGCCTCCAGCAGGGCCGCGGTGTCGCGCACCGAGCGCGAGACGCAGAGCTCGCAGGTGAGGCCGGACATGATGTCTCCGATCAGCGGGCCCTCGCTGATCCGCTGGCGGCTCGGCTTGAGGCCGACCAGGCCGCAGTTGGAAGCCGGGATGCGGATCGAGCCGCCGCCGTCGTTGGCGTGGGCAAAGGGCACCATGCCGGCGGCGACCGCAGCGGCCGAGCCGCCGCTCGACCCGCCGGCCGAGCGGTCGAGGTTCCAGGGGTTGCGAGTGGCACCGTAGGCGCGCGGCTCGGTCGTCGGCAGGATGCCAAGCTCGGGGGCGTTGGTCTTGCCGATCGTCACCACGCCGGCCTGGCGGAAGCGCTGCGCCAGGTAGGAGTCCATCGGGGCGCGGAAGTCGCGGTCCTTGAGGAACTGCATCCCCAGGTGCAGCGGCTGGCCGGCGAAGGCGGCGCCGAGGTCCTTGAGCAGGAAGGGCACGCCCGTGAACGGCCCCTCGGGTAGCTCCCCGCGCGCCGCCGTCAGGCCCTCCTCGAAGAGCGGGTGGATGACCGCGTTGACCCTGCCGTTCGTCGCCTCGATGCGGGCGATCGCCGCTTCGGCCAGCTCGGCCGGGGTCGCCTCCCCCCTACGGACCAGCTCCGCCTGCGCGGTCGCGTCCAGGCGCGCCAGCTCCTCCCCCATGCCGCGGAAACCTACAGCAGCCGCTCGAGCCCGACCGTGAAACGCTCGGGCAACCCACCGACGCGGCGTACAGCGAGCAGCACGCCGGGCATGAAGGAGCTGCGATCGATCGAGTCGTGACGCAGCGAGAGCGTCTGGCCCTCGCCGCCGAAGACGACCTCCTGGTGGGCAACCAGGCCGGGAAGTCGCACCGAGTGGATCGGCTCGTGGACGTTGCCGCCTGCCTCGCGGATCAGCTCGGCGGTCCGCTTCGCCGTGCCGGAGGGCGCATCGAGCTTTTTGTCGTGATGCAGCTCGACGATCTCGCACTCGGGCATGTGGCGGGCAATCACCTGCGAAGCCTGCATCAGCAGGACGGCACCGATCGCGAAGTTGGGCGCGACAAAACAGTTGGCCTCGCTCGCCTCGGCGGCGGCGCGCAGCGCGTCGAGGTCGAAACCGGTGGTGCCGACAACCACGTGGACCCCTGCCTCAAGGCAGGCGCGAGCGTTGTCCAGCGCCGTCTCCGGCGTGCTGAAATCGACCACGACCTCGGCCTCGCCGAGCACGTCGGACAGCTCAACCCCCAGCGCCGGATCGGCTCGGCCGCTCAGCTCCATGCCCTCGGCCCCTTCGACCGCAGCGCAAACGGCCTGCCCCATGCGGCCGGCGGCGCCGGCTACGGCGACCCTGATCATGCCGCGGCCAGAGCCTCGCTCACGGGGGCCAGCGCCTTGCGGAAGCAGCCCTCGTCGCGGCCGACGCAGGCGGCGGAGAGGCGCTCGCGCCCGTACAGCTCGCCCGCCAGCTCGCTCAGGTCTTCGACCGTCACCGCGTCGACCTTGGCCAGCATCTCGTCGAGGCTGTCGATCGGCAGGCCGAAGAGCGTCGCGCGGGAGATCCGCGTCATCCGCGCCGCGGTCGACTCCGAGGAGAGCACCAGGCGGCCCTTGACGTTCTCCTTGGCTCGGCTCAACTCCGCGGAGGAGACCGGCTCTCCGCGCAGCCGCTCGAGCTCGGCGCCGATCACGGCGCAGGCCTCCTCGACGTTGTCCTCGCGGGTCCCGACGTAGGTGGCGACAAGGCCGGAGTCGGTGTACTGCTCGTTGTAGGAGCCGACCGAGTAGGCGAGGCCACGCTTCTCGCGGACCTCGCGAAAGAGGCGCGAGGAGGTCGAGCCGCCGAAGATCGAGTCGAGCACGGCGAGGGCGAAGCGGCGCTCGTCGTCGCGAACGATGCCGGGCGCGCCGAAGCAGATGTGGTACTGCTCGGTGTCCTTTGGGTAGAAGCGCAGCCGCGCCGCCTCCTCGGCGGCGACCGGCGCCGGGCCGTTGCCGCCGGAGGGCGGCTCGACCAAGCGCTCGGCAAGAGCGACGATCGCCTCGTGCTCGAGGTGCCCGGCGGCACCAACGACGACGTGGGCGCCGGTGTAGTGGCGGCTGCGATAGGCCTCGATTTCGGGAACTGGGATCGAGGCGATCACCTCCGCCTCGCCGAGCACCCGCCGCCCAAGCGGATGCTCGCCGAAGACAGCGTCGGCGAGGACATCGTGAACGCGGTCCTGCGGTTCGTCCTCATACATAGCGATCTCCTCCAGCACCACCTCGCGCTCCGAGTCGATTTCGGGGTAAGTCGGGGCCAGCAGCATCTCCGCCAGCAGGTCAAAGACCTCCTCCGTGTGCTCGTCGAGGAAGCGGGCGTGCAGGTGGGTCGTCTCCTTGCCGGTCGCCGCGTTGACCGAGGCTCCGAGGCCGTCCAAGCGCTCGGAGATCTCGATCGCCGTGAAGCGCTCGGTGCCCTTGAACAGCAGGTGCTCGAGGAAGTGCGAGACGCCCGCCTGGGCGGGCGTCTCGTCACGCGAGCCGGTGCGGACCCAGAGCCCGAGCGCGACCGAGCGGACCGAGGGGACCTCCTCGGTCACGACTCGAACGCCCGAGCCCAGCTCGGTTACCCTCGCGCCCAACGCTCAGTTGCGCCGCTCGCGCTCGCGCCGGCGGCCGCCGCGACGCTCACCGCCGCGGTCGCCACCGTTGCGACGGGAGCCGCCGTCGCCACCGCCAGACCCGACCGCGGCCAGCTCCTCGGGCGATTTGCCGGCCACCGAGGGGTCGTCGGAGAGACGCAGGCCGATGCGGCCGCGCTCGCGGTCGACCTCGACCACGGTGACGTCGATCACGTCGCCGGAGCTGAGCACGTCGTCCACCGAGTCGACCCGCTCGCCCGGCTTGACGTTGGAGATGTGCAGCAGGCCGTCGGTGCCCTTGACCAGCTCGACGAAGGCGCCGAAGGTCGTCGTCTTGACGACCTTGGCGGCGTCGTAGCGATCGCCGACTTCGGCCTCCTTGGTCATCGACTCGATCCGCGCCACGCAAGCATCGACTAGTTCGCCGGTCGGCGCGTAGATCCGCACCGTGCCGTCGTCCTCGACGTCGATCTCGGCTTCGAACTCCTCGCAGAGGGCGCGGATCGTTTCGCCGCCCTTGCCGATCACGGCGCCGATCTTCTCCGGATCGATCTTGATCGACTCGATCGCCGGCGCGTGCTGGGAGAGCTTCTCCCGCGGCCCGTCGATCGCCTCGGCCATCTTGCCGAGGATGAACTGGCGGCCCTTGTTGGCCTGCTCCAAGGCGTCGGTGAGGATCTCAAAGGTGACGCCGGTGATCTTGATGTCCATCTGCAGCGCGGTGATCCCCTCCGCGGTGCCGGCGACCTTGAAGTCCATGTCGCCGAGGTGATCCTCGACGCCGGCGATGTCGGTGAGGACGATGTAGTCGTCGCCCTCCTTGATCAGGCCCATCGCGACGCCGGCGACCGGCGCCGAGACCGGCACCCCGGCAGCCTGCAACGCCATCGAGGAGGCGCAGACCGAGCCCATCGAGGAGGAGCCGTTGGACTCGAGCGTCTCGGAGACCGCCCGGATCACGTAGGGAAACGACTCTTCGTCGGGCACGGTCGCCACCAACGCCCGCTCGGCGAGGGCCCCGTGGCCGATGTCGCGCCGCTTCGGGCCGCGCATGAAGCCCGCCTCCCCGACCGAGAAGGGCGGGAAGTTGTAGTGATGCCAGAAGCGTTTGGTCGTCTGTAGCCCGAGCGTGTCGATCCGCATGTCCATCCGCGTGGTGCCAAGAGCCACGTTGGAGAGGATCTGGGTCTCGCCGCGGGTAAAGAGCGCCGAGCCGTGCACGCGCGGCGAGATGTCGACCTCGCACTCGATCGGACGGATCTCGTCCTGGGCGCGGCCGTCGGGGCGCTTCTTGTCGACGGCGATCGCCTTGCGGATCGTGTCCTTCTCAATCGAGCCGAAGGCGGCCTTGACCTCGGCCACGCGCTTCTCGTCGACTCCTCCGTCGTCGGACTCGGGCGCGTACTTGGCGACCACCTCGTCCTTGACGTTGTCGATCGCCTCATAGCGCTCGAGCTTGCCCTCGGTGGCGATCGCGTCGACCAGCGCCTGACCGTGGGAGGAGCGGATATCGCTGAGAAGCTCCTCGTCGATCGAGGGAGCCTCGACCTCGATCTTCTCCTTGCCAGCCTTCTGCTGCAGCTCCTCCATCGACGCGCAGAGCTTCTTGATTTCGCCGTGGGCGATATCCAACGCGTCGAGGATCTCGGCCTCGGTGACGCCGGAGGCGCCGGCCTCGACCATCAGGATCGCCTCGTCGGTGCCGGCGACGATCAGGTCCAGCTCCAGCTCCTCATGGCGGTCCTCCGGCGGGTTGACGACGAAGTCGCCCTCGAGCTTGCCGATCCGGACTGCGCCGACGTGGGCTGCGACCGGGACCGGCGAGATAGCCAGCGCCGCCGAGGCGCCGTTCATCGCGAGGATGTCGTAGGGGTGGATCTGGTCCACCGACATCGGGATAGCGACCAGCTGGGTCTCGTAATGCCAGCCCTTGGGGAAGAGCGGGCGGATCGGCCGGTCGATCATGCGCGCGGTCAGCGTCGCCTTCTCGCTCGATTTGCCCTCGCGACGGAAGAACGAGCCGGGGATCTTGCCCGCGGCGTACATCCGCTCCTCGATGTCGACGGTGAGGGGAAGGAAGTCCACGTCGCGAAGGCTGCCGACGGTTGCGGTGCAGAGCACCATCGTGTCGCCGGCCTGAACCACGACCGCGCCACCCGCCTGCTTCGCGAGCTTTCCGGTCTCGAAGGAGATCTGGCTATCGCCGACATCCACCGAAACGCGGCTAACGTCAAACATGCTCATTTAGTTGTCCTACCTCCGGCCGCCCGGATGACGGCCATTTGCGTTCAGAACTCTCGTTCTCTTTCAGCGCGAAGAGTACAGGCGAGAGGACGTGCCCGCAGTTGACCGCCGGCATGGGTAGTCAACTTACGGCACGCCCCGGGAAGAGCGCCGGCGTACCGGTGACGCCGGCGCGGATCCCGGACTCGAAGTCACGACGGACGCGGGCCGCAACCGACTCGGAGCGGCGATCTGCCTCGAAGCGCTCGAGGTCGAGACCGAGGCGTTCGGCGCGCGCCCAGAGATGGGGGTCGTCGACGCGGCCGCGCTCGGCGTAGAGCGAGTCGACCAGCTCGAAGAAGCGGCCCTGCAGGCCGGCCGCCTCGGCGGCGGCGTGCAGGGCCGGCGAGCGCGGGTGCTTGCTGGCGACCGGAAAGTGGCGGAAAACGAGCCGCGCGGGCCGCCGCGCGATCTCCTCCCAGGCCGAGGCGCAGTGCGGGCAGCCGAGGTCGGCGTAGACGATCGACGTCTCCCCCTCGCCGCGCACGTGGTCCTCAGGCCCCACGGGCGGTACTGCGGCGCTGGTCAGCTCACCGGTCAGGCGTCGAGCGCGTCGAAGATCAGGTTGGCGCCGGGGATCTCCAGCGGCGTCGGCGACTCGTGCACCCACTCGACAGCGCCCTCCGCGTCGATCAGGACGAGCGAGCGGTTGGCATGACCGACCGTCTCGATGTAGGCGCCGTAGGCGCGCGCGACCTCGCCCTTCGGCTCGAAGTCGGCGAGCAGCGTGGTGTCGATGCCGAGCTTTTCCCTGAAGGCCCTGTGGGCATAGGGATGGTCGACGCTGATCCCGACCAGCTCGACGCCCCGCTCGGCGATCTGCGGCTTCACCTCCTGGTAAACCGAGAGCTGGTCCGAGCAGACCGGGCTGAAGTCGAGCGGGTAGAAGACGAGCATCACCCGGCGGCCGCGGTAGTCCGATAGCGAGACCTTCTCCCCGTCCTGGTTGCGGAGCGTGAAGTCGGGCGCGGGTTCCCCCGCGGCGATCATCGGCGCAGGCCAAGCTCGGCGACCAGGGCGCGGTAGCGCTCGAGGTCGGTGCGCTCCAGGTAGCGCAGCATGCGGCGGCGCTTGCCGACCAGCATCAGCAGGCCGCGGCGCGAGTGATGGTCTTTCGAGTGCGAGCGCAGGTGCTCGGTCAGCTCGTTGATCCGCTCGGTCAAGAGAGCCACTTGCACCTCGGCAGACCCAGTGTCGCCGTTGGCGCGGCCGTACTTGCCGATCAACTCGCTCTTGCGCTCCTTGGTCAGGCTCATGCGCCGGTGAAGCTAGCACAGACCCGCTTCGCATCCTCGACGTCGATCCGCATCTGGGCGACCAGCTCCTCGACGCCGGGAAAGCGCCGCTCGCCGCGCAGTCGCTCGACGAAGGCGACCCGCAGCGTACGGCCGTAGAGGTCTTCCTCGCGGTCGATCAGGTAGGTCTCGATCAGCACGCCGCGGCCGCTCTCGAAGGTCGGCCTGATGCCGACGTTGACCGCGGCGGGCACGCCGTCGGCGAAGGCCGCGTAGACGCCGTGCCCGGGAATCGCGAGGCGGTCGTCGGGGACCAGGTTGGCGGTCGGGAAGCCGAGCTCGCGCCCGCGCTGATCGCCCTCGACCACGGTGCCCTCGACCATGAACGGCGCGCCGAGGCAGTGGCGCGCGCCCTCCATGTCGCCGGCCGCGACAAGGGCTCGGATGCGGGTCGAGGAGACGGTCTCGCCGTCGACCTCGACCAGCGGCACGACGCGGGTCTCGAACTCGGGCCGAGCCGCGAGCATCCCCGGGTCGCCCTTGGCTTTCGCGCCGAAGCGGAAGTTCTCCCCGACCGAGACCCTCTTCGCACCGAGCTTCTCGATCAGGACGTGGTCGATGAAGTCCTCGGCGGAGCGGGCCGCGAACTCGCGGTCAAAGGGGATCACGACCAGCTCGTCGACCTTGAGCCCGGCGATCACGTCGCGCTTCACCTCGAAGGGCATGATCAGCTTCGGCAGCGCCGAAGGGTGGATCACCGAGAGCGGGTGAGGGTCGAAGGTAAGGACCGTGTCGGCCCCCCTGATCACCGCCTGGTGCCCGCGGTGGACGCCGTCGAAGGTGCCGATCGCGACGTGCCGCGGCCGCGGCTCGGCCTCGGGCAGCGAGGTAACGGTCATCCCGGCCATCAGCGCAGCGCCTCCGCCACCGCCGGGACGAGCTCGGCGACCCGCGCGACCGCGACCTCCTCGCCGGCTTCCTCGATGCGGAACGGCCCGATCGCGGTGCGGCGCAGCTCCGCGCAGTAGGCGTCCTCGAGTGTCTCGATCAAGGTGCGGACGTAGGTTCCGGCCGAGCACTCGATCTCATAGCGCGCCGTCTCGCCGTCGCTCGCGAGCAGCTCGGCGCGGTGGACTTCGACATCCCGCAGCGGCGTCGTCACGGACTCGCCACGATGCGCCTTGCGATAGAGGCGCTCGCCGCCGACCCGCGCCGCCGAGGTCATCGGCAGCCGCTGGCGCACGGTGCCGGTCGGCAGCGCCAGCGAAGCGGGCAGCCGACCCGTCTCGGTCAGCTCGCCTTCGGGGTCGCCGGTGCTAGAGCGCCAGCCGAGCCGGGCGGTCGCCCGGTAGGTCTTCGGCAGGGCGGTGAGGAAGCGCTGCAGCCGGGTCGCGCCGTCCAGGAGGACGAGCAACAGGCCGGTCGCGAAGGGGTCCAGGGTGCCGGCGTGCCCGGCCCTGGCCCGCCGTTCTCTGCGCACACGGGCGACCATGTCGTGCGAGGTTATCCCGGCGGGCTTGTCGCAGAGCAGCAGCGAGCCCTCGTGGCCGGCCACGCTCAGGCGTCGAGCTGCGCCGCGACCGCAGCGCAGAGGAAGTCGACCAGCTCGCCCAGCTCGAGATCGGTGGAGAAGCCGGCGGCGCGCTTGTGTCCCCCGCCGCCATGCTCGCGGGCGATCGCCGAGACGTCGACCTCGCCGCCGCTCGAGCGCAGGCTTACCTTGCGCGCCGACCGCCCGCGGTCGCCGAGGTCGCGGACCAGGGCGGCGACACGGGCGCCTTCGATCGAGCGCAGGTGGTCGATGATCCCCTCCGTCATCTCCTCGCCGGCACCCGTCGCCGTGTAGTCGGCCATCGTGATGTAGGCAAGCACGAGGGCGCCGTCGCAGTGGCGCTGGATGCCGTCGAGGGCGCGCGAGAGCAGCCGCAGCTTCTCGATCGGTACGTGCTCGTAGAGGCGGCGGTAGGTCTCGTCGACGATGACGCCGGCTTCGATCAGCTCGGCGGCGATGCGATGGGTGCGCGCGTTGCAGTTGTCGTACATGAACTTGCCGGTGTCGGTGACGATGCCGACATAGAGCGCCGAGGCCATCTCCGGGCTCAGCTCGACACCGAGCAGGACCGCCAGCTCGTAGACGATCTCCGCCGTGCAGGAGGCGTCGACCTCGACCAGGTTGAGGTCGCCGAAGAGCGTGTTGTCGTGGTGGTGGTCGATGTTGATGCGGAAGTTCTCGCCGTCGGTGAGGAACTCGACCGGCATGCGGTCGACGTTGCCGCAATCGAGGAAGACGATGGTGCGGTCCGACATGTCGGCAGGCGGCTCGTGGAATACCTCCTCCAGCGGCAGGAAGCGATACTCGATCGGCAACGGGAACTCCTTCGCCGCGAGAAACATCACCGAGTCCTTGCCCAGCCGGGTCAGCAGGTGGTGCATGCCGAGCAGCGATCCAAGCGCGTCGCCGTCGGGGCCCTCGTGGGCGGTCAGCAGGAAGCGATCGCGGGTGCGGATCTCGTTCGCCACCCGCTCCAGCGCGGTGGCGCCGATGTCGGTCGTCTCGCTCACTCCCCCTCCTCCCCGTCCTCCAGCAGCTTCGAGATCCGCATGCCGCGCTCAATCGTGGGGTCGTAGTGGAAGCTCAGCGTCGGCGTCCGCTTCATCCGCGTCTCGGCGGCGATTTTCGCCTGGATCGGGCCGTGCGAAGAGGCGAGGCCGGCGAGCGCCGCCTCGCGCTGCGCCTCGTCGCCGAGCACGCTGACAAACACCTTGGCGGCTCGGAGGTCTGGGCTGGTATCGACCGAAGTCACGGTGACGAAGCCGATCCTGGGATCCCCGAGATCGGTGGCGATCGCTGCGCCGATCACCTCGCGAAGCACCTCGTTGATGCGGCGCATGCGAGGGCCGGCCATCCTACTCCAGCGTCTGCTCGACCTGCTTGGTCTCGAAGAACTCGAGCACGTCCCCCTCCTTGACGTCAGCGTAGCCGTCGAGCACGATGCCGCACTCCTGGCCCTCCTCGACCTCCTGGACGTTGTCTTTGAAGCGGCGCAGGGAGCCGAGCTTGCCGTCCCAGATCACCGTGCCCTCGCGGATCAGGCGGACGCTGGCGTCGCGGCGGACGCGGCCCTCGTTGACGACACAGCCGGCGATGCGGCCGACCTTGGAAGCCTTGAAGGTCTGTTTGACCTCGGCCTCGCCAAGCGTCTCCTCGACCTCGACCGCCTCCAGCATGCCCTCCATCGCGTTGCGCAGGTCCTCGGTGACTTTGTAGATGACCGAGTAGGTGCGGACGTCGACGCCCTCGCGCTCCGCCGCGCGCCGCGCGTCGGCCAGCGGGCGCACGTTGAAGCCGATCACGATCGCGTCGGAGGCCGAGGCAAGCATGATGTCGGACTCGTTGATGCCGCCCGTCTGGGAGTGGATGATGTTGATCCCGACTTGCTCCTGGGGCACCTTGGCGATCTCGTCTTGCAGCGCCTCCAGCGAGCCGGCGACGTCGGCCTTGAGCACGATGTTGAGCTCCTTGATGTCGCCTTCCTGGGCGCGCGAGAAGACCTCCTCGAGGCTGACCTTGCGCGCCTGGCGGCGGGCCAGCGCCTCGGTCTTCAGCCGGTTGCCCCGCTCCTGGGCGAGCTGGCGGGCGCGTCGGTCGTTCTCGACCACGCGCACGTGCTCTCCCGCCTCGCAGACCCCGTCGAAGCCGAGCACCTCGACCGGCATGCCGGGCCCGGCGCTCTCGACGCGGGCGCCGGTGAAGTCCTGCATCGCCCGTACCCGGCCCCAGACCGGCCCTGCGACGAGGGCGTCGCCGACCTCGAGCGTGCCACGCTGGACGAGGATCGTCACCACCGGGCCGCGCCCCGGGTCGAGCTGGGACTCCACCACCGCGCCCGAGGCCGGCACGTCGGGGTTCGCGCCCAGTTCCTCCAGCTCGGCGACGAGGAGGATCATGTCGAGCAGGTTGTCGAGGCCCTCGTGGGTCTTGGCCGAGACGTCGCAGTAGACGGTCTCGCCGCCCCAATCCTCGGGGGTGAGGCCGTCGGCGGCGAGCTCGTTGCGGATTCGGTCGGGCTGGGCACCCTCTTTGTCGATCTTGTTGACCGCGATCAGGATTGGCACGTCGGCGGCGCGGGCGTGGTCGATCGCCTCTTTGGTCTGGGGCATGACGCCGTCATCGGCGGCGACGACGACCACAGCGATGTCGGTGACGCTGGCGCCGCGGGCCCGCATCGCGGTGAAGGCGGCGTGGCCGGGGGTGTCGAGGAAGGTGATCTCCTTCTTGCCGTGGTGAACCTGGTAAGCGCCAATGTGCTGGGTGATCCCCCCCGCCTCGCCGGCCGCCACCTCGGTCTCGCGGATCGCGTCGAGCAGCGAGGTCTTGCCGTGGTCGACGTGGCCCATGATCGTCACCACTGGCGGCCGCGGGGCGAGGCTCTCCTCGGTGTCCTCGTATTCCGGCGCCTCGGGCTCCTCCTCGGCGGCGGTGACGATCTCGATCTTGCGGTCGTACTCGTCGGCGATCGCCTTGATCGACTCGTCGGTGAGGGTCTGGGTGAGCGTCGCCATCTCCCCCATCGTCATCAGCTTCTTGATCACCTCGGCGCTGCCGAGGCCGAGCAGCTCGGCGACCTCGCGCACGGTGGCACCGGAGTTGACCTTGGTCGCCTCCAGCTCGGCCGGCTCCTCGGCTTTGGGCGGTGGCTCCTCCAGCATCGGCCGGCGCCGCCTGCCCCCGCGACGCCGCGGCGGCCGCTGCGGCGGCGGGCCGCCCATCTGATCGCGCCGCGCGGCTTGCGAGTCGATCACCACGCGGCGTTTTTTCGACCCTCCGGCGGCTTTTTTCGGGGCGGGCGTGGCTGCGGCTTTAACGCCCGCTCCGTCCCCATCGGCTTTCGGCGCCGGCGCGGCCGGCTTTGCCGCTGCGCCCTCGCCGGACGTAGCCTCTTTCGCCGCCGCCGCTTTGGGGGCGGCCTTCGCCTTGGGCTTGGTCGCCGTCGCCGTGCCGCCGCCGTCAGCCTTGGCGGCTGAGAGCGCCTGCAAAGCCTGCTCCTCCTCGACGCTCGAAGCAGCTGCTTTCGCTTCGATCCCCGCAGCTTTTAGCGCCGCAAGCAGCTCTTTGCTGGCGACACCCTGCGCCTTGGCAATCTCATGAACCCGCTTCTTGGCCACTAAGCCTGCTCCGCCTCCTCGGGGACTGCCGCGGATTCCTCAGACTCCTCGTCCGCGGGCACGGCCTCTTTGAACTCCGCCTCGGCCTTCCCAACGATCTCGGCAACCTGGGCCTCGTCAGCATCGGAGTCGGCCAGGATCGCCACCTCGGCCTCGGCCAGCGGCGTCAGCACAGCGATCTGGTTGGTGTTGAAACGGGCCAGCGCCTGGTGCGCCGGCAGGCCACAGTAGGAAGTCTCGGCGATCGCCGCGTTGGGGCAGCGGCGGCCGTTGGAGAGCACCGCCAGGCAGTGCCCGTCAGACTGCTCCTCGCCCTCGTAGACCTCCTCCTCCTCCTCCTGGGAGAACTCGGTCTCGGACTTGATGTCGACCCGCCAGCCGGTCAGACGAGCCGCCAGGCGGGCGTTCTGGCCGTCGCGGCCGATCGCCAGCGAGAGCTGGTCGTCGGGGACGATCACCGTCGCCTGGCGCTCCTCGTCATCGACTATCACCTCGCGCACCCGCGCCGGCGAGAGCGCCTTGGCGACGAAGCGGGCGGGCTCATCGTTGTGGGGGATGATGTCGATCTTCTCGCCGCGAAGCTCGGAGACGACCATCCGCACGCGCGAGCCGCGCGGCCCGACGCAGGCGCCGACGGGGTCAACGCCGTCGGCGTGGGAGACGACGGCGATCTTCGAGCGATAGCCAGGCTCGCGGGCGACACCGACGATCTCGACCAGGTTGTCGGCGATCTCCGGCACCTCCAGCTCGAAAAGGCTCTTGATCAACTCCGGGCTGCGGCGCGAGACGACGATCGCCGGCCCTTTGGTCGAGTCGGAGACGTCGGTGATCACCGCCTTGACCCGCATGCCGTGGTCGTAGCGCTCGTTGTAGACCTGCTCGGACTTGGGCAGCAGGGCCTCGACCCGCTCGCGCAGCTGGACCAGCGTGTAGCGCTTGTCGGACTGCTGGATGATTCCGGTGATCAGCTCGCCGACCCGGTCCTGGTACTCCTCGAACATCATCATCCGTTCGGCCTCGCGGATCCGCTGCAGGATCACCTGCTTCGCGGTCTGCGCGGCGATCCGGCCGAAGTCGTCGGGGGTGACGTCGCGGGTCTCGATCTGGTCCTCGTAGGGGGCGATCATCTCCGGGTCCAGTTCCGGCTCCTCCAGCTCTTTCAGCTCGCCGGTTTCAGGGTCGATCTCGCGCTCCTCGGCCTCCTGGGCCTCGGCCGCCTCGGCCAGCAACTTCTCCTCCAGCTCGGCCGGCAGGATCAGCTCGAAGACGCGGAAGTCGCCGGTTTCGTGGTCGAGGTCGACGCGGGCGTATTTGGCCGCCCCCGGCGTCTTCTTGTAAGCCGAGAGCAGGGCGTCGGCGAGCGCATCCATCAGCTTGTCGGCGGAGATGCCCTTCTCCTGCTCGAGCGCTTTTATTGCGTCGACGATCTCCTTGCTCACGGCTGCTCCTCGGTCATTTCGGAAGTTGGCTTGTCACGGCGGTATTTGGGCCCGGGCGAAGAGACCTCGAGCGCGTACTCGGCGCGCAGATGGGTGAGGTGCCGCGTGACCCGTTCGCAGAGCGCCAGGTCGACCCCTGCCGGGTGGTCGATGAAAAGGCGCAGCGACTCGGTCGCGGGCTGCTCGAGCGCGACCAAGTCGAGTTCGGCGTCGAGCTCGGCGAGCTGCTGTTGGATGCTGTCTTTGAGGTCTGCCATGCCTGGTTTGGGCCGAAAAAAAAGTGGGCCAGGCCCACTTCTCGCTACTGCATAGGGACAAAAAGCTTGAGATCAGTATAGCCCGGCGCACGGGGCGGCGGAGGGGCGAACCCCTCCCCGGACTCGCAGCCCTTACGGGCTGCTCTGAGTATCCGCCCGTTGAGGGGTTCGCCCCTCCGCCCTCAGCGAGGCGACTCTCTCCAAGATCTGCTCAGCAACCTCATCCTTCGACGCCTTGCGAAGCGGGAGCTCGGCGTCCGAGCTGATGATCGTGACCTCATTTTCCTCGCTCTCGAAGCCAATTTCGGGGTTGGAGATGTCGTTGAGGACGATCAGGTCGAGGTGCTTGCGGGTGAGCTTGTCGCGGGCACGCCCGATGTCGTTGCCGTGTTCAGCGGCGAAGCCGACGAGGGTCTGGCCCTCGGTGCGGGCGGCGGCGAGGGAAGCGAGGATGTCTTCGGTCGGCTCGAGGCGGAGGTCGAGGGTCCCCTCGCGCTTGAGCTTGTCGGTGGCGGGATCGGTTGGGGTGAAGTCGGCTGGGGCGGCGGCCATCAGCAGCACTTGACTGCCCGGGAACTCGTCGCGGGCGGCCCGCGCCAGCCGCGCGGTCGATTCAACGTCGATCCGGCGCACGCCGGCTGGCCCCGGCAAGGCCACGTTGGCGGCGATCAGGGTGACCTCGGCGCCGCGACGGGCGGCAGCGGCAGCAAGGGCGATCCCCATGCGACCGCTGGAGCGGTTGCCGATGAAGCGCACCGGGTCGATCGGCTCGCGGGTGCCGCCGGCGGTGACGAGGACCTTGAGGCCGTCCCAGGGGCGCTCGCCGTGGGGCAGAACCGCTTCCACGCGGGCGAGGAGCTCGGCCGGGTCAGGCAGGCGGCCCTTGCCGAGCTCGCCGCGCGAGGCGAGGGCACCCTCGCCGGGGTCGATCACCTCGACCCCCCGCTCGCGCAGGGTCGCCAGATTTGCCTGGGTGGCGGCGTCGCCGTACATGCGGTCGTTCATCGCCGGGGCGAGGAGACGCGGCGCCGTGCAGGCGAGGAAGGAAGTGGCCAGCATCGAGTCGGCAATGCCGGTGGCCAGCTTGGCGATCGTGTTGGCCGAGGCCGGGGCGACGAGATAGGCGTCGCAGTTGGCGGCGAGCTCGAGGTGGCCGATCGGGTCGTGACCGGGGGCCGGGTCGCCAGGGAAGGCGCCACGCAGTGGGTCGCGCTCGAACTCTGAGGTCAGCACCGGCGCGCCGGTTATCCCCTCGAAGGAGGCGGCGCCGACGAAGCGGCCGGCGGCCGCGGTCATCACCACCCGCACGCCGTGGCCGGCAAGCGTCGCCAGGCGGGCTAGCTCCAGCGACTTGTAGGCGGCGATCCCACCGCTTACGCCGAGCAGGATCCTGGCCATCGGTGACCTCCTGTAGGTCGGTGCCTAGGCGCGGTACTCGTACTTGAGCTTGCCCTGAGCGAGCTCATCGAGCGCCATCGAGAGGTAGTTGCGCTCGCCGCGCGCCTCGACCATCGGTGGCGGATACTCGCCGAAGCCGCCCTCGCCGAGATTGTGGAAGTAGCTGTTGATTTGGCGCGCCCGCTTCGCCGCGACGACGACTGCCGCATAGTGCGAATCGGCGTGCTCGAGAAGATTGTCCACGCGTGGTTTGATCATCGCGAGCCGGAGTCTAATGGTAAGCCGAGCTCGGTGCGCACGATTCCCTCCAGATCCTCCGCCGCACGCTCCAGATCGTCGTTGACGACGCGGTAGGCGAACTCGTCCTGGGCGGCCAGCTCCTGCTCCGCAACTTCCAGCCTCGCGTCGATCGCCTCGGCGGAGTCCGCGCCACGGGACTCGAGTCGGTGGCGGAGCACCGCCGGGTCAGGTGGCGCGATGAAGACCTGGATCGACTCGCGCATCGCGGCCCGCACCTGACGGGCCCCCTGCACCTCGATCTCGAGCACGACCGAGCGGCCGGCGTCGAGCTGGTCCCGCACCCCCGACCGCAGGGTGCCGTAACGGTTGCCGCTGTAAGTCGCGAACTCGAGGAATTCGTCCGCCTCGACCCGCCGGTCGAACTCCTCGCGGCTGAGGAAGTGGTAGTCGCGCCCGCCGACCTCCCCCTCGCGCGGCTCCCGCGTCGTCGCCGAAACCGAGAGCTCCAAGTCCGGCACCCGCTCGAGCAGCTTCGCGATCAGCGTCCCCTTGCCGACGCCAGACGGTCCCGTAACTACGAAAACTTTGGCCATGCGGCCCGGGATACTGACCTCAGCGGCGGTCGGCTAACTACCTGCGCAACTGAGACACAAGCTCGGCGCGTTGGCGCTCGGAGAGCCCGCCGATCGTCTTCGAGGGCGAGATCCGGCACTGGTTGAGGATGCGGTTGGTCTTCACCCGGCCGTACTTGGGAACGGCGAGCAGCATGTCAAAGACCTTGGCCGTCATCACGTACTCCGGCGGATCGAGCAGCAGCGCGTGGATACTCGCCTTGCCCGCCTTCAGGTCCTTCTTCAGCTTGGCGCGGGCGGTGCGGATGTCGTTGGCCCGCTTCAGCGCATCCATCCGCTGGTCCAGCGACCTCTCTGGGGCGGCGGCGGAGGTCTTGACCGAGGTGGGCATGTGGGCGGCGAGTATAGCCGCGGCTCGGGGGCGCGCAAGCCCGGGAGGCGGGATTTCTCCCAAATTCATCTCGACCTCAAGTCGAGGTTCAGGTCAATCAATCCGGATTGGCGCGAAGTTGAGCTCCGCCGCGACCCGGCTCGCCGCCAGCGGATCGCGGAAGCTCTCCGTGCCCACCGCCACCAGCGTCGCTCCGGCGGCGAGGAATTCGCGCGCGTCGGCGGCGCGAGAGATCCCGCCCATGCCGACGATCGGCAGGCCGACCGCCGCCGCGACCGCACGCACCTGCGCGACCGCCACTGGCCGCACGGCTGGCCCGGAGAGGCCGCCGTGGCCGGCGGCGATCCCCGGCCTGCCGCTTGCCGTGTCGATCGCGCTCGCCTTCAGCGTGTTGATCAGCGAGACCGCGTCGGCGCCCCCCTCCTCGGCTGCAACCGCGACCGCCGCCGGGTCGGCCACGTTGGGCGTCAGCTTGACGATCAGCGGCTTCGTGGTCAGCGGCCGCAGCACTTCGAGCAGCGCAACCGTCTCGGTCGGCTGCTCGCCGACGATCAGGCCGGAATGGACGTTGGGACACGACACGTTCAACTCCAACGCTGCGACCTCATCGCGATCCGCGACGCCCTCTACCAGTCGCGCGAACTGCTCGTGGCTGGTGCCCATGACGGACACGATCAGCGGCACCGGCAGCTCGGCCAACTGCGGCAGATCCTCCGCCAGGAACCCTTCCAGTCCCTTGTTCGGTAGTCCGATCGAGTTGATCATCCCCGCCGGCGTCTCCCAGATCCGCTGCGGCTCGTTCCCCGCCCGCGGCTCCAGCGTGATCGTCTTCGAGACAAATGCAGAGAACGGGAAATCCACCAACAACTCGTCGCCGTAGACGCGCCTGGCGGCGATCGCGTCGAAGGTGCCGGAGGCGTTGATGACGGGATGCCGCAGTTGCAGTCCGCAAAAGTCGACAGAGCGCTCTCCCGTGGGGGTCGGCGTCGGGGTGGGGGGCCTTCCTTGCCCTACGCGCTGCTCCGGGGGCCGGGACACAGCGCCTTCAGGGACGGGGCCTTCCCCTCCGCAGCCTTCGGGCGGCGGAAAACCCCCCACCCCGACACCACCCGCGGACGGGCGGACTACCGGACCATCGATGCAGAGCCTGATGAAGCCGCCGTCGGCGTTGGGAATCGCGCAGCCGAAGCAGGCGCCGTAGCCGCAAGCCATTGGGGACTCCATTGCCAGCTCGCAGGCGACCTCGCGGTCGGCGCAAAGCTCGGCCACCGCGTCGAGCATTGGTGGGGGTCCGCAGGCATAGACAGCTGCTGAAGCGGCGTCGTCGCCTTCCAGCATCGCGGTAAGCAGGTCGGTGACGTAACCATGGTGGCCGATGTGGCCGTCCTCGCTGGCGAGCCCCACCTCGCAGCAGGCGAAGAGGTCGTCGAGGCCGCCCGAATGGGCCTCGTCGCGGAAGCCGAGCAGGACACGGACAGGAACGTTGCCCGCGGCAAAGCGGCGGCGCAGGAGCGCCAGCGGGGCGATGCCGATGCCGCCGCCGACCAGGATCGCCCCTGCAGCGGCCGGGGCAAGCTCACGTGGCGCAGAAAAGGGGTTGCCGAGCGGGCCGTTGACCCAGACCCCCTCCCCCGGCTCCAGCGCGCAGAGCCGGTCGGTGCCGGGGCCGATCCCCTCGATCAGAAAGTCGAGCCGCACGCCGCCCTTCTCACGGTGGGCGTCGGCGACCGAGAACGCCCGCGGCAGGAAGGGTCGCCCGCCCTCCTGCTCCCAGCGGCGCTCCGTCGCCAGCATGTAGAACTGGCCCGGCAGCGGCTCTGGCCCCCCCTCGTCGCGCAGCGTGAAGACGCGGTAGCCGCCGGAGGCGCGGCTCTCGACGACCGCGCAGAGCCGGCGCCCAAGGGGCGCGGTCATCGACGCTGTTCGGCCCGGGCCAAGCCGTGAACCTCTTGCAGGGAGAGGACGACCGCCTCGCCCTGCTTTTGGGCCGCGATCGCCCGTGCCGCCGCGGAGGCGCCGGTCATCGTCGTCACACAGGGGATGCCGTGGCGCACGGCCGCGGTGCGGATCGCGTGGCCGTCGGCGCGCGCACCGGAGCCGGTCGGCGTGTTGATCACCAGGTCGCAGCGTCGCTCGCGGATCAGGTCGACGACGTTCGGCGAGCCCTCGGCGAGCTTGGCGATGCGCGTCACCGGCACGCCCATCGCGGTGATCGCCTGGGCGGTGCCGGCGGTGGCTATGACCTCGAAGCCGAGCTCATGGAAGCGGGTCGCGAGCTGGGTCGCCGCCGGCTTGTCGACGTCGGTGACGGTGATGAAAACCGCCCCTTCTGTCGGCAGCTTCACGCCGGCCGCCGACTGGGCCTTGGCGAAAGCCGTGGGGAAGTCGGCGGCTATCCCCATCACCTCGCCGGTGCTCTTCATCTCCGGCCCGAGGACCGAATCGACCCCGGCGAAGCGGGCGAAGGGAAGCACCGCCTCCTTGACGCTGACGTAGCCGCTCGGCGGCTCGCGCAGCTCGAGGTCGGCCAGCCTGTCGCCCAGCATCAGCCGCGCCGCGACTTTGGCCAGGGGCGTGCCGGTCGCCTTGGAGACGAAGGGGACGGTGCGCGAGGCGCGCGGGTTTGCCTCGATCACGTAGAGGCGCCCGCCGGCGATCGCGTACTGGATGTTGATCAGGCCGATGACGCCCAGCTCGAGCGCGATCCGCTCGGTCGTGGAGCGGATCTCCTCGAGCATCTCCTCGCCGATGCTGAGCGGCGGGATCACGCAGGCCGAGTCGCCCGAGTGCACGCCGGCTTCCTCGACGTGTTGCATGATGCCGCCGATGCGGACGCTCTCGCCGTCGGCGAGCGCGTCGACGTCGACCTCGATCGCGTTCTCGAGGAAGCGGTCGAGCAGCAGCGGGTGCTCCTGATCGGCCTTGACGTTGGCCTTCAGGTAGGCGGCGAGATCCTCACTCGAATAGCAGATCTCCATTGCCCGGCCGCCAAGCACGTAGGACGGGCGGACCAGCAGCGGGTAACCGACCCCCTCGGCGATCACCGCCGCCTCCTCGGCCGAGAGCGCGGTGCCGTATGGGGGATGCGCGACGCCGAGGCGCTGAAGAAGGGCGCCGAAGCGGCCGCGGTCCTCGGCCAGGTCGATCGCCTCGACCGGGGTGCCGAGCAGCCGCACGCCCGCGGCCTCGAGCGCCCCGGCAAGCTTCAACGGCGTCTGGCCACCGAACTGGACGATCACGCCCTCAGGGCTCTCCTGCTCGCAAACCGCCAGCACGTCCTCGGCGGTCAGCGGCTCGAAGTAAAGGCGGTCGGAGGTGTCGTAGTCGGTCGAAACCGTCTCCGGGTTGCAGTTGACCATCACCGCGTCGCGGCCCAGCTCGCGCGCGGTCATCGCGGCGTGCACGCAGCAGTAGTCGAACTCGATTCCCTGGCCGATCCGGTTCGGGCCGGCGCCGAGGATGACGACCGAGTCGCGCTCTCCGCGGCGCACCTCCGAGGCCGCCGACCCATCCGGGCCGGGACGCTCGTAGGCCGAGTAGTAGTAGGGCGTCGCCGCCTCGAACTCGGCGGCACAGGTGTCGACCGACTTGTAGGTGCGCGCCAGGCCGTCGCTGCCGTCGCCTTCCCTCGCGAGGGCCTCGAGCTCGCGCAGGAACCAGCGGTCGACCAGGCAGCGCTCGTGCACCGCCTCGACGCCGATCCCGCGGCGGAACGCCTCGAGCACCAGGTCGAAGCGCTCGGCGCAGGGCACCGCGATCGCCGCCAGCAGAGCCTCGTCCTCGGCCGGCGGCTCGGGCGCCTCGTCGAGCTCGCGCGAGCGCATCGCCTTGGCGAAGGACTCGCGGAAGGTGCGACCGATCGCCATCGCCTCACCGACGCTCTGCATGTGGGTCGAGAGGCGCCCCGTCGCGCCGGGGAACTTCTCAAAGGCGAAGCGCGGCACCTTGGTCACCACGTAGTCGATCGTCGGCTCGAAGGAGGCCGGCGTGGCGCGGGTGATGTCGTTGGGGATCTCCTCCAGCGCGTAGCCGACGGCCAGCTTGGCGGCCATCTTCGCGATCGGGAAGCCGGTCGCCTTCGAGGCCAACGCCGAGGAACGGGAGACGCGCGGGTTCATCTCGATCACGGCGATATCGCCACCTTCGGGGTCGACGGCGAACTGGATGTTGGACCCCCCGGTCTCGACCCCAACGGCGCGGATCACCTTTATCGCCTGGTCGCGCAGCTCCTGATAGAGCGCGTCGGTGAGCGTCTGCGCGGGGGCGACGGTGACCGAGTCGCCGGTGTGCACCCCCATCGGGTCCATGTTCTCGATCGAGCAGACGATCACCACGTTGTCGTTGCGGTCGCGCATCACCTCCAGCTCGAACTCGCCCCAGCCAAGCACCGACTCCTCGACCAGGACCTGGTTGATCGGGCTGGCGGCGAGGCCCTCGGAGACGACCTGGCGCAGCTCGGTCTCGGTCTCCCCCACGCCGCCACCCTGGCCGCCGAGGGTGAAGGCCGGGCGGACGATCGCCGGCATGGAGATGCGTCCGTCGGCGAGCGCCGCCTCGACCTCACCGAGGCTGCTGACGGTCAGCGACCAGGGGATGCGCAGGCCGGCCGCGGTCATCGTCCGGCGAAACTCCTCGCGATCCTCGGCGCGGCGGATCGCCGCGTGGTCGGCGCCGATCAGCTCGACGCCGAAGCGCTCCAGGGTGCCGTCCTCGTGCAGGGCCATCGCCAGGTTCAGCGCCGTCTGGCCGCCAAGCGTCGGCAGCAGGGCGTCGGGGCGCTCCTTCTCGATGATCCGCGTCACAGGCCCCGGCAGTAGCGGCTCGACGTAGGTTGCGCTGGCGAACTCGGGGTCGGTCATGATCGTCGCCGGGTTGGAGTTGACGAGGACGACCTCGTACCCCTCCTCGAGCAGGACCTTGCAGGCCTGCACGCCGGAGTAGTCGAACTCGGCGGCCTGGCCGATCACGATCGGCCCCGAGCCGACCAGGAGGATCTTCTCGATGTCAGTCCGCTTAGGCATGCGCCAGGTCGAGGAAACTGTCGAAGAGGTGACGGGCGTCATGCGGGCCAGGGCCGGCCTCGGGGTGGTACTGGACCGTCGCCGCGGCGACGTCACGCAGGACGAGGCCCTCGACCGTGCGGTCGTAGAGGTTCAGGTGGGAAAGCTCGGCGGCACCGAAGTCGGTCTCCCAGCGGACCGGCTCGTCGGTCTCGAGCCGCGCCTCGCCGTCCGGGCCCTGCACGGCGAAGCCGTGATTCTGCGAGGTGATGTCGATCCGCCCGCTCTCCAGCTCCTTGACCGGATGGTTGACGCCGCGGTGGCCGAAGGGCAGCTTGAAGGTCTCCAGGCCGACCGCCCGACAGAGGAGCTGGTGGCCGAGACAAATGCCGAAGACCGGCTTTTTGCCGATCAGCTCGCGCACCGTCTCGACCACGTAGCCGAGCGCCGCGGGGTCGCCGGGGCCGTTGGCGAGGAAGACGAGGTCGGGCTCCTCGCCGAGGACCTCCGCGGCGGAGCTGGTGCAGGGCAGCAGGGTGAGGCGGCAGCCGCGCTCGCGCAACTGGCGGACGATGTTGAGCTTGACGCCGGTGTCGATGCCGACCACGTGTGGACCCTCGCCCTCGAAGCGGACCGGTTCGGGCGCGGTCACCTGCCGTGCCAGGTCGGCGCCGTCCATCGGCGGCTCGGCCAGCACCCGCTCGTGGGCCTCGGCCTCGGGCAGCTCGGCGGGGAAGATGCCGCCGCGCATCGCGCCGCGGTCGCGGATGTGACGGACGAGGGCGCGGGTGTCGACGCCGGAGATTCCCGACACGCCGCAGTCGGCGAGCCAGTCGAGCCAGCCGCCCTCGGCGGTGGCGACGTCCTCGCGGTTCTTGGCGTCGCGCATGACGACGCCGCGGGCGTGGGCGCGATCGGACTCCATCGCCGCCGCGGAAACGCCGTAGTTGCCGATCAGCGGATAGGTGAAGACGATGATCTGGCCGGCGTAGGAGGGGTCGGTGACCGACTCCTGGTAGCCGGTCATCGCCGTGTTGAAGACGACCTCGCCGGTGACCGCTTCGCCGCCGCCGCAGAGCTCGGCCCCGTCGAAGCGGACGCCATCCTCGAGCAGGATGTAAGCACTCACGAGGCCACCCCCAGCGAGAAGCTGCGCAGGCGGAAAGCGACCTGTCCGGCGGCGAGGGTCATCACGACCCGCCCGGTCAGCCTGCGCCCGGCGCACCATGAGTTATGGGAGCGGCTCTCGTAGCCCTCCTCGCCCACCGTCCACTCGGCGCCGAGGTCACAGAGGGCGACGTTGGCCTCGCAGCCGGGCGCCAGGCTCGGCCGCTCGAGACCGAAGGGCGCGGCGCCGCCGGCCATCCGCTCGACCAGCAGGCCGAGGTCGAGCACGCCGGGCAGGACCAGGTCCGTGTGCAGCGCCGCGAAGGCGGTCTCCAGGCCGGTCACGCCCATCGCCGCCTGCTCGAACGGCACCTCCTTTTCCTCCGCCGCGTGGGGGGCGTGGTCGGTGGCGACGCAATCGATCGTGCCGTCGCGCAGGCCCTCGATCAGCGCCAGGCGGTCTGCCTCCGCGCGCAGCGGCGGGTTCATCTTGAAGCGGGCCGGGTCGAGGCTGCGCACCTCATCGTCGGTCAGGCAGAGGTGGTGGGGGCTCGCCTCGCAGCTGATCCGCACCCCGGTCGCCTTGGCGGCGCGAACCGCTGCGACCGACTCGGCTGCAGATAGGTGCTGGACGTGGATCCGTCCCTCCTCGTAGCCGGCGAGGGCCGCGTCGCGGGCGATCATCGTCGACTCCGAGACCGAGGGGATGCCCGCGAGCCCAAGCGCGGCCGAGACCGGGCCCTCGTGCATTACGCCGTCGCCAGAGAGGTCGGGGTCCTCCTCGTGCAGGGCGATCGTGCCTCCGCAAAGGCGCTGGTACTGGAGGGCGCGTCGCAAGACGCGGGCGCTGCGCAGCGGCAGGCCGTCATCGCTGAAGCCGAGGGCGCCGGCCTCGCGCAGCAGAGCCATCTCGGTCAGCTCTTCGCCCTCCATGCCGCGGGTTACCGTTGCCAGGAAGCCGACCGGGACCGAGGCCCCCTCGCGGGCCGCCTCGCGCAGCGCCTCGACGTCGGCCGGAGTGGAGACGGGCGGCTCGGTGTTGGCCATCGCGATCACGCCGCAGTAGCCACCCGCGGCGGCGGCACGGGTGCCGGTTTCGATGTCCTCCTTGTGCTCGTGGCCGGGAACGCGCAGGTGGACGTGCGGATCGAAGAAGGCCGGGAGGGCGTGCAGGCCCTCGGCCTCGACCTCCTCGGCCCCGTCCGCCGCGGCGGCGCCCGGCACCGCCAGCTCGGCGATGCGCCCGGCGCGGACGACGACGTCATGGGCGCCCTCGATGCCGGCGACGGGATCGAGCACGGTGGCGCCGCGCAGAACGACGCTCGCGCCCTCCCCCGAGCGCACGTCCAGCGACTCCGCCAAACTCACGCCGGTTGCCCGATCGGAGTGGGCCGGCTCTCGCTGTCACCGGCGGCGGGCGGGCGCTCGCCACCGGCGGCCAAGAGCTCGTAGAGGATCGCCATCCGCACGACCAGGCCGGCGGCGACCTGTTCGGCGATCAGCGACTGGGGCGAGTCGATCGCCTCACCGGAGAGCTCGACGCCTCGGTTTACGGGGCCGGGGTGCATTAGGAGCTGGCGCGGGCCGAGCCGCCGCGAATCGATCTGGAAGCGGGCGGCGTATTCGCGTAGCGAGGGAACGAAGCTCTCCGCCATCCGCTCGCGCTGAAGGCGCAGGGCGTAGACGACGTCGGCCTCGCCAAGGCGCTCGAGCGAGTGTGCGACCTCGCAGCCGAGCTCCTCGATCCCCCGCGGGATCAGCGCCGGCGGGCCGCAGACGGTCACCTCCGCCCCCATCTCGCCGAAGGCGACAAGGTTCGAGCGGGCGACGCGGCTGTGGAGGACGTCGCCGACAATCCAGATCCGCTTGCCTTCGAGCGAGTCGAGCCGGCGGCGCAAGGTAAAGAGATCAAGCAGCGCCTGGCTGGGGTGCTCGTGCTTGCCGTCGCCGGCGTTGACAACCGCCGCCTCGCTCCACTGGGCGACGAGCTGGGCGGCGCCGGCATAGGGATGGCGGATGACGATCGCCGCCGGATCGTAGGCGGAGAGCGTGGCGACGGTGTCCTTCAGCGACTCGCCCTTGTCGACCGAGGAGCCGGCGGCCTTGACCGAGACGAGGTCGGCGGAGAGGCGCTTGGCCGCCAGCTCGAATGACGAGCTGGTGCGGGTGCTGGACTCGTAGAAAAGGGTGACCACCGTGCGCCCGCGCAGCGTCGGCACTTTCTTGATGTCGCGCCGGCCGACCTCGGCGAAGCTCTCGGCGCGATCGAGGATCGCCTCGATCTCCGCCCGCGAGAGCTGCTCGATGCCGAGCAGGTGCCTCACGCAAGGGCCTCCGCGGCTAGCGGCTCGGAGATCGTCACCTCGTCGACGTCGTCGACCTCCTCGAGGCGGACGTTGACCCGCTCGGCGCGCGCGGTCGGCAGGTTCTTGCCGACGTAGTCGGGCCGGAACGGAAGCTCGCGGTGGCCACGGTCGCAGAGGACCGCGAGCTGGACGCGCTGCGGCCGGCCGTAGTCGAAGAGGGCCTCGATTGCGGCGCGCACCGTGCGGCCGGTGAAGAGGACGTCGTCGACCAGCACGACCGTGCGGCCGCCGAGGTCGAAGTCGACGTGGGAGGCGTGGACGACCGGCTGGGCGGCGGGCGCCCGCTCGCCGACGTCATCGCGGTAGAAGGAGATGTCGAGGTCGCCGATCGGCACCTCGGTCTCGGTCAGCTCGCCGATCAGGGCGTGGAGGCGGTGGGCGATCAGGGCTCCGCGCGTGTGGATGCCGACGATCGCCAAGCCCTCTGGCTCCGGGTTCTTCTCGGCGATCTCATGGGCAATCCGCCGCAGCGTTCGCCTCAGGTCGTCGCGCTCAAGCACGACCTTCTCGCTCAAAACTCGCTCCTTACTGGCCTCTCTGGACCTGGTTAAAGGAACCGACGGCGCCAGAGTAGCAGCGATCGGCGACGGTCAGGCCTCGGCCGGCTCGCGTGCGCCGTTCTCTACCAAGACCGGTTCGCCGCGCTCGGGAAAGGGGATATCGACCTTGTCGAAGTCCTTGGGGGCGACGCAGTTCTCGAAGACCCCCTGCGCCTCCTCGAGGACCTTGCCGACGTGGTAGCGAGAGGAGATGTGGACCAGGGTGAGGAGCCCGACTCCAGCCTCGCGGGCGACGGCGGCGGCCTGGCCGACGGTCGAGTGGCCGGTGTCGGCGGCACGCTGCGCCTCCTCCTCGGCGAAGCTGGCGTCGTGGACGAGCAGCTCGGCGCCGCGGGCGGCCTCGACGGTGGCTCGGCAGGGCGCGGTGTCGCCGGTGATCACCAGCTTGCGGCCGGCGCGGGAGCTACCCATCACCTCCTCCGGGCGGACGGTCGTCCCCTTCGCCGTCTCCACTGGCTCGCCGCGCTGCAGGCGGGCGAAGGCGGGGCCTTCGTCGACGCCGAGCCGCTTCGCCACCTCGGGGTCGAAGCGCCCGGGCCGCTCCGCCTCGTCAAGGGCATAGCCGTGGGCGCGCACGCTGTGCTCGACCGCGAAGGCGCGGACCTCGGCACCCTCGAGCGGGATCGCATCGCCGGCCTCCAGCTCGACCAGCTCGAGCTTGTATTGCACCCGCCCGATCACCCGGGCGAGGCTCTTGAAGAAGTCAGCCAGGCCGCGCGGCCCGTAAATCGTCAGCTGCTTCTCCCGCTCGGTCAGGTCGTAGGTTTTCAGCAGACCCGGCAGGCCGAGGAAGTGGTCGGCGTGGAAGTGGGTGAAGAAGATCGAGTCGACCTGGACCAGCCCGAGCGAGCGCTGCATCTGCCGCTGCGTCCCCTCGCCGCAGTCAAACAGCAGCCTTTCCCCCCCGCGCGCGACGAGCAGGCTCGCCGTGTTGCGCCGCGCCGAAGGCACCGCCCCGCCCGTCCCCAGGAATGCCACCGAGAGGTCCACGGCCCGCGAGCCTACGCGACGCGGCCGGCTCGCTACGCGAAGCTAGACTGGGGTGCTCTGCGCCCGTAGCTCAGCTGGATAGAGCGCCGCCCTCCGGAGGCGGAGGCCACAGGTTCGAATCCTGTCGGGCGCGTCGGGTCGGCGGCTGTCGATAGGTTGCCCCGGATGGACGCCGCCAAGCAGAATCGACCGCCGCGAGGGGCGCTCGTGGTCGTCGCGGTGGGGTTGGTGGCGACGCTGGCGGCGGCGCTGCTTGCGACCGATGAGTCGGGTGGTAGCTCGGTGAAGCTCGAATGGGAGAAGTACGGGGCGCTGCCGGATTCGACGCCGGCCAGGATTCCCGGCGGCGGCTCGATGCGGCTCGTCGAAGCCGGCCTGCGTGCCACCGAAGACAACATCGAAGGCGAACGGATCGTTCGCAGCACCGCCGTCCTACAGATCGCCGCCGGCTCGGCCGTGGGCCAGGCGCGGGTGCTCTGTCGGGCGACGGGCGGCGGGGCCGAACTGGGCCGCACGGTCGACAGCCGCGCCGCCTTTCCGCGCTCGACCGGCGAATACAGCCTCACCAAGCAGGAAGTTCCTGAGAGCGTCGGCGTCCTGTTCCACTCCAATGGCGCCGAATTCGCCTCGCTCGAACTGGCCGACGCCTTCGACGCCTTCACCGACCTGCGCGGCGTGACGGTCAGCTGGGCGCCGCACCGGACGAGCTCGCAGGAATGGCAGTGGGGCCTGCCGCGGGGCCGCCCGCACGAGCCGCTGGCGCTCGGCCTCGCGACCTTCTGGAGGACGACGGAGACGCCCGCCGCCGAGATCTCCTGCACCGTCCAGAACGCGGCGGGCAGCGTCACCGTGCGCACCGCGGGCTCGCTCTAGCCGGGAGCGACCAGCAGCTCGGGGCCCTCGATGCCTTTGCCGACCTTGTTCAGCTTCGGGTTGGCCGGCGCCCCCGCCATGCGCGAGGCGGGCAGGGGGGCGCACATCGCGATCGCGTCCTCAGCACTGAGGTCGGGGCGCAGCCAGGCCGCCTCCGCGTCGGCGCTCGGCAGGATCGCCGGCATCCGGTCGTGGACGGGTGCGACCACCTGGTTCGGCGTCGTGGTGACGATCGTGCAGCTGTAGAGCCAGCCATCGTCGAAGCCGCGGTCCTCTTCGTCCTCCCACTCCTTGCGAGTGCAGATCCCGGCAAAGGCGAACGGCTCGCCGCCGTCGACGGTGAAGCGCCAGGGCTGGCGCGGCTGCTTGGGATCCTCCGCCTTCATCCACTCATAGAAGCCATCGGCGACGATCAGGCAGCGGTGGCGGAACTTGCCGACCAGCGGCGCGTAGGCTCGACTCGAATCGAGGTTCTCGGCTTTGGCGTTGATCATCCGGTAGCCGACCTTGAGGTCCTTGGCCCAGCGCGGCACCAGCCCCCAGCGCATCAGCCGCGCCTCGCGCTCGCCGGCCGCCGCCTCCTCCGGGTCGGGCGAGGAGCGGATCGTCAGCACCTCCTGGGTTGGCGCGACGTTGAAGCGGCCCAGCGCCGATTCAGCTTTTTTCACCCGCTCCTTGGCCGCTGGGGGCGCCTGCCCGGCGGAGGTTCGCTCCAGGGAGCGTTCGAGCTCGACCTGGAAGCGGTCGGCGATCGTCTTCGTGTCCTTCGCCGTAACCGTGAAACGCCCGCACATGCGATCAGACTAGCCCCGCTGCGTCGCCGCCCCGGCGGCGCTCCCCGCCGGGCGAGCCTGGGGATGCTCGCGGTACCAATCGAGCGTGCGGCGAAGGCCGTCCTCGAGATCGACCTGTGGCGCCCACCCGGTCAGCTCGCGCAGTTTGGTCGAGTCGACGAACTGGCGGTCGATCTCGCCGTCGGGGCTGCCCGCGCCCTGGAACTCGGGCTCGACGCCCGCCCCGGCAAGGGCGACGATCGCCTCGACCACCTCGCGCACCGGGTGCGGCCGCTCGCCGCCGGCGTTGAACGCCTCGCCCACCGCCCCGCCGGACCCGAGCGCTGCCTCGATCGCCAGGTAGGCCGCTACAGCGTCCTCGACGTGGAGGAAGTCGCGCTCGGGGCTGCCGTCGGAGCGGATCTGCGGCGAGCGGTCCTCGAGCACCGCGACGACCGTCTCCGGGATCAGCCGCGAGAAGTTGAGATCGCCGCCGCCGTAGACGTTGGCGAACCGGGTGACGGCAATCGGCACCCCGTAGGCGCGGGCGTAACTGCGGGCGACGATGTCCGCCGCGGCCTTGCTGGCGTCGTAGGGATAGGCCGCCCGCAGCGGGAAGTCCTCGCGGTAGGGCAGCTCCGGGCTGGAGCCGTAGGCCTTGTCGGAGGAGGCGAAGACGACGCGGGAGACGTCGCGCTCGCGGCAGGCCTCGAAAACGTTCCAGGCGCCGCGCACGTTGACCTCCAGCGTCTCTACGGGCGAGCGGCGGGCGACGCCGACGATCGTCTGGGCGGCGAGGTGGAAGACGGCATCGCAGCCCGCGACCGCGGCGTCGACAGCCTCGGCGTCGCGCAGGTCTCCCTCGGCGAGCTCGACCTCTTCTCGGATCCCGAGCAGGTCGAGGCCGGAAAGCCGCTCGCCGCCGACGTCGGCCTCGCGCGGCGCCGGCCGGTCTAGCACGCGGACGGCGTCGCCGCGGCCGAGCAGCGCCTTGGCGAGGTGCGAGCCGACGAAGCCGTGCGCGCCGGTGACGAGCGAGGTCACGACGCTCGGTCTCCCGCCACCGCATCCGACTTTGACCCACTCAGGGTGTGGTCAAAGTCGGATGCGCCGGCGAAGGCTCGCCAGGGGACATTGTCGGAGGACCAGAGGTCGTTGAGGACGACGGCGTCCTTGTAGGTGTCCATGCAGTCCCAGAATCCCTCATGGCGGTAGGCGCGCAGCTCGCCTGCCGCCGCCAGGCGCGAAAGCGGCTCGCGCTCGAGCACGCTGTCGTCGCCTAGGTGGTCGAGAACCGCCGGCTCTAAGCAGAAGAAGCCGCCGTTGACCCAGTGCTCGCTGCGCGGCTTCTCGTCGAAGCCCTCGACCCGGCCGCCCTCTCCCAGCTCGGCGACTCCCCACTGCAGGTGGGGCTGGACGACGGTCATCGTCGCCACGCCGCCATGCCCCCGGTGGAACGCGAGCAAAGCACCGAGGTCGACGTCGGCGACGCCATCGGCGTAGGTGGCGCAGAACGTTCCGCCGTCGAGGCGATCTGCAAGCCGCGCGATCCGCCCGCCGGTCGGCGTGTCGAGCCCGGTGTCGACGCACTCGACCGAGACCCCGCCCGGCCAGGCCTCGGCGGCGACGAACTCCGCCACCGCCTCGCCGAGGTACCCGGTCGCCAGCAGGAAGCGTTCGAAGCCCTGCGCCGCGTAGATCCCGATCACGTGCCAGAGGATCGGCTTCCCGCCGATCTCCACCAGCGCCTTCGGAACCGTCTCCGTCCGCTCCCGCAGTCGCGTCCCCCGCCCGCCGCAGAGGATGGCTACCGACGGTCTCAACCTCCGGCGACGGCCGGCAGGATCGTCACCTCGTCGCTCTCCTCGACGGTGGTCGCGAGGCCCTGCTGGAAGCGGATGTCCTCGCCGCTGACGTAGACGTTGACGAAGCGGCGCAGGTCGCCGTCCTGGGTGATCCGCTCGCGCAGGTCGCCGTGGGCGTCGAAGACGGCGTCGAGCACCTCGCCGACGGTCGAGCCGGAGACCTCGACCTCGGCCTCCCCCCCCGTTGCGGCGCGGAGCTGGGTCGGAATCTTCACGGTGACTGCCATCAGGCCACTACCTCCTGGCGCTCGAACTCTGACTCGAAGCTGCCGAGATCGGGGTCGATCTCGTGCATGCGGAAGCTATCGCGAGCCGCGTCGAGCGTCTTCAGGCCCTCGCCGGTGATGTAGACGACGACCCGCTCGCCGGCGGCAATCTCGCCGCGCTCGGCCAGCTTGGCGAGAACGCCGATCGTCACCCCGCCGGCGGTCTCGGTGAAGATCCCGGTCGTCTCGGCGAGGAGGCGGATACCGGCGCGGATCTCTTCGTCGTCGACCATGTCGATCGCGCCGCCGCTGCGGCGCGCCTGCTCCAGCGCGTAGGGGCCGTCGGCCGGATCGCCGATCGCCAGGCTCTTGGCGATCGTCTCCGGCTTCTGCGGCTTGCAGACCTCCCAGCCCTCGGCGAAGGCGGTCGCGACCGGGCTACAGCCCTGCGCCTGGGCGCCGTTGAAGACCGGCTGCTCGCCCGCGATCAGGCCGAGGTCGAGCCACTCCTGAAAGCCGCGGCCGACCTTGGTGAAGAGCGACCCCGAGGCGATCGGGCAGACGACCCGGTCGGGCAGCTCCCAGCCAAGCTGCTCGGCGGTCTCGTAGGCCAGCGTCTTGGAGCCCTCGGCGTAGTAGGGCCGCAGGTTGACGTTGACGAACGCCCACGGCCGCGTTTCGGCCAGCTGGGTGCAGAGCCGGTTGACGTCGTCGTAGTTGCCGCGCACGCCGACCAGGTTGGTGCCGTAGATCCCGGTGGCGAGCAGCTTTTGCTCCTCCAGGTTGGCGGGAACGAAGACGTAGGACTCGAGGCCGGCGGCGGCGGCGTGGGCGGCGACGGCGTTGGCGAGGTTGCCGGTCGAGGCGCAGGCGACGGTCTCGAAGCCAAGCTCACGCGCCTTGGCGACGGCGACGGCGACGACTCGGTCCTTGAAGGAATGGGTCGGGTTGGCGGCGTCGTTCTTGATCCACAGCTCGGCATCGAGCTCCAGCCGTTCCGCCAGGCGGTCGGCGCGGACCAGGGGCGTCAAGCCCGGCTCAAGCGGGTCGGCGGGTTTCCCCTGAAAGGGGAGGAAGTCGCGGTAGCGCCAGATCCCCTGCGAGCCCGCCTGGATGCGGCGTTTTGCCTCCGCCGCGTCGAGCTCCGAGTAGTCGTAGCCGACCTCCAACGGGCCAAAGCAGTTCTCGCAGGCGAAGCTGGCACCCAGCTCATACGTCGCCCCGCACTCCTTGCACTTCAAGCTCTCGACTGACATCCGATCTTCCTCTTCCTTTGCCTAGAAAAAAACCTCGCCGTGTGTGGGGCGAGGTCCGATCGGACGTCCCCCACATCTTCCAAGCCTTCGAATCGGCTTGCTGGAGTTGGCACCTCCCCTCGAACCAATGGTCCGAGGTGGTTGCCGGGGCTTCATTGGGCCAGTCCCTCCACCCCTCTAGATGTGGCGCTTATGTGTGCAAGGAAGGGTACCATCGCGGGCGATGCCCGACGAGACGATGAGCGTGAACGATGCCGAACCTTCCGAAGCCGAGGCTGCGACGGCCCGGCCGGCGCGGCGAGCTCATCGCCACGGCGCCGCAGGCTGAGCCGCAGGGCCCTCGCGTCGAGCAGATCGACGGCTCCGGCCTGCGCTGGGTAAACATCGAGCGCCCCGGGCCGCTGGAGCGCACCTGGCTGGAGGAGAACTTCGAGTTCCACGCACTGGATCTCGAGGACGTGCTCTCGCGCAACCAGCGGCCGAAGATCGACGTCTACGACGACTACCTCTTCATCGTCCTGCACCTGCCGGTCTTCGACCCGGCGGCCGGCCGGCTCGGCGCCGGCGAGCTCGACCTCTTCGTCGGCCCCGGCTACGTCGTCACGATCCCCAACCAGCCCCTGCAGCCGATCGAGTACCTGTTCGAGCGCTGCCGCGCCAAGGAGGAGCTGCGCGAGCAGCTCTTCTCGCGCGGCTCGGGCTACCTGCTCTACCGCCTGGTCGACGACAGCTTCGACTACTGCTTCCCGATGCTGCGCAAGATCGGCAACAAGCTCGACGCCCTGGAGGACGGCATCTTCGAGGGCCGCTCGCAGGAGGTCGTGCGCGACATCTCCAACGTCAAGCAGGAGATCATCAACTTCCGCAAGGTGATCCGGCCGCAGCGGCCGGTGCTGCGCGACCTGGAGAAGGTCAAGCAGCGCTACCTGGCGACCGACCTCGACCTCGAGATCTACTTCGACGACGTCGTCGACGCCCACGAGCGGATCTGGGACATGCTCGAGAACTACAAGGAGGTGGTCGAGGCGCTGGCCGAGACCAACGAGGCGGTGATCTCGCACCGGGTGAACGACATCCTCCGCGTGCTCACCTCGATCAGCGTCGTGATCCTGCCGCTGACCCTGATCGCGAGCATCATGGGGATGAACTCCTGGGTCCCTTTCGAAGGCAACGAGGAGGGCTTCTTCATCGTCCTCGCCGTGATGGCGATGATCCTGATCGGCCTGCTCGCCTACTTTCGCCGCCGTCGCTGGCTCTGAGGGGTCCGGCCTCTCATAGGATGCGCTGCTCGTGGCCAACTTTCGCATCTGGGCGCCCTGGCGCCTCCCCTACGTGAAGGACGCATCCAAGGACAACGAGGAGGAGTGCATCTTCTGCGCCAAGCCGGCGGCGAGGGATGACGAGGCGAACCTGATCATCCACCGCGGCAAGGACTGCTTCGTGATGCTCAACCTCTACCCCTACACCAACGGCCACTTGATGGTGGCGCCCTACAAACACGTCGGCCGCATCCAGGACCTGTCGCCCGCGACCGTCGCCGAGACGATGGCCCTCGCTCAGGCGGCGATGGGCCGGCTCGAGCAGGTCTACGCCCCGCACGGCTTCAACGTCGGCTTCAACCAGGGCCGCGTCGCCGGTGCCGGCGTCGAGCACCACATCCACCTGCACGTCGTCCCCCGCTGGGGCGGCGACACCAATTTCATGCCGGTGATCGCCGACACGCGGGTGATGCCGCAAACCCTGGAGGAAAGCTACGCCGCGCTGAAGGAGGCCTTTTGAGCGAGCCCGCCCCCCTGGCGCCGCCGGGCATCTTCAAGGCCTACGACATCCGCGGCCTGCACGGGATCGAGATGGACGAGACCACTGCGCTCGCGATCGGCCGCGCCTTCGTCCGCGTGTTGGCGCGGCTGCGCGACAAGCAGCCCGAGGAGCTGCGGATCGGCCTCGGACACGACATGCGCCTGACCGCGCCCGAAATGGCGGCCCAGCTGCGCGAGGGGATGGTGCGCGAGGGCGCCGCGGTGCTCGACGCCGGCATGGTCGCCACCGAGATGCTCTACTACCTGGTCGGCTCGCGCCAGCTCGACGGTGGCGCGATGTGCACGGCGTCCCACAACCCCAAGGCCTACACCGGCGTCAAGCTCGTCCGCGAGGGCGCGTTGGCGCTCTCCGGCGACGCCGGCATCGGCGACGTGCGGCGCGAGATCGAGGCCGGCCTGGGCGACGCGCCCGGAGGCGGCTCCTTCGAGACCGTCGACGTCTGGGACGAATACCGCGAGCACGCGCTCTCCTTCATCGATCCAAAATCGGTTAGGCCGATGGTGCTGGTGGTCGACGGCGGCAACGGCATGGCCGGGCCGATGGTGGGGCCGATCCTGCGCAAGCTGGGGCTGGAGCTGGACGAGCTCTACTTCGAGCCCGACGGCGAGTTTCCCGACCACGAGCCGAACCCGCTGCTGGAGGAGAACCGGCGGCTGATCGAAGGGCGCGTGCGCGACGCCGGCGCCGACCTCGGCATCGCCTGGGACGGCGACGCCGACCGCTGCTTCTTCATCGACGGTGAGGGCGCCTTCTGCGACGGTGACTTCGTCTGCGCCCTGCTGGCGCGCGCCGCGCTGGCCAAGGACCCCGGAGCGACGATCCTCTACGACCCGCGCTCGAGCCGCGCGGTGCCGGACCTGGTCGCCGCCGAAGGCGGCCGCTCCGACCTCTCGCGGGTCGGCCACGCCTTCTTCAAGATCCGCATGCGCGAGAAGGGAGCCCTCTTCGGCGGCGAGGTCTCGGGCCATTACTACTTCCGCGACTTCTGGTGCGCCGACTCGGGCACGATCCCGGCGCTGCTGATGCTCGAGCTGCTCTCCGCCAGCGGCCGCTCACTTGCCGAGCTGATGGCGGAGTTCCGCTCGCGCTACTTCATCTCCGGCGAGATCAACTCCGAGGTCGCCGACCAGGAGGCGAAGATCGAGGAGATCGCCGAGCGCTACGCCGGCGGGAAGATCAGCCGGCTCGACGGGATCTCGATCGACTACGAGGACTGGCACTTCAATGTCCGCCCCTCGAACACCGAGCCGCTGCTGCGCCTCAACCTCGAGTCGCTCGTCTCCCGCGAGGACATGGAAGTGAAACGGGACGAGGTCCTGGGGTTGATACGGGCGTGACGCCCGAGGAGGCGCTTCGCCAGGCCGAAGCCGCCGCAATTCACCGCCTGCGCATCCCCACCCCCTTCGCCGTCGGCCGGGTCAACTGCTACCTGCTCGAGGACGAGCCGCTGACCCTGATCGACACCGGCCCCAACTCGGGCAAGGCGCTCGACGAGCTGCAGGGGCAGCTGGCAGCGCGCGGCCACTCGATCGACGACCTCGAGCTGGTGATCGTCACCCATCAGCACATCGACCACCTCGGCCTGGTCGAGATCGTCGTCGAGCACTCCGGCGCCGAGGTCGCTGCGCTCGGCCTGGCGGCCGAGCGGCTCGCCGGCTTCGGCGAGGAGGCCGAGCGCGAGGACCGCTTCGCGGTCGAGCTGATGCTGCGCAACGGCATTCCGCAGGAGGTCGCCTTTGCCCTGCAGAGCGTCTCGCGCAGCTTCCGCGGCTGGGGCTCGACCGCGCGGGTGACGCGGCCGTTCGACGACGGCGAGGAGATCGCCTTCCGCGACCGCACCCTGCAGGCCCTGCACCGGCCCGGGCACAGCCCTTCCGACACGGTCTTCTGGGACGCGGAGCGGCGCATCCTGATCGCCGCCGACCACCTGATCGCCCACATCTCCTCCAACCCGTTGATCGCCCGCCCGCTCGACGGCTCCTCCGAGCGCCCGCAGGCACTCGTCACCTACATCGAGTCGCTGCGCAAGACCCGCGAGATGCCGGCCGAGATCGTCCTCTCCGGCCACGGCGAACCAATCACCGACCACGTCGCCCTGATCGACGACCGCCTCGCCAAGCACGAGCGGCGCAAGGAGAAGATCTACGGCCTGATCGCCGAGCGGCCGCGCAGCGGCCACGAGATCGCCCAGGCGATCTGGGGCGATGTCGCCGTCACCCAGGCCTTCCTCACCCTCTCGGAGGTGATCGGCCACGCCGACCTGCTGGTCAACGAAGGCCGCGTACGCGAAGACGACGACGGGGAGGTGATCCGCTATGCGGCGACCGGGTAGGCGACCGGCGAAGCGGCGGATGCTGCTGATCGTCAACCCCTACGCGACGACGGTCTCCAACCGGCTGAAGAACCTCGTCGTCTACGCGCTGCAGGGGCGATATGAGGTCGAGACGGTCGACACCGAGGCGCAGAACCACGCCACCGAGATCGGCCGCGAGGTGCGCGACCACGGCTATGACGTGGTCGTCGCCTTCGGCGGCGACGGCACTCTGAACGAGGTCGCAAACGGCCTCGCCGGGACCGACGTGCCCGTCTCGGTCCTGCCCGGAGGCTCGACCAACGTCGTCTGCCGCACGCTCGGCATCCCCAACGACGTCGTCGACGCGACCGAGCACCTGCTGGCGCTGGCCGACGAGTGGGCGCCGCGACGGATCGACCTGGGCAGGGTCGACGAGCGTCACTTCGTCTTCTCCTGCGGTGCCGGGATCGACGCGACCGTGGTCAAGCGGGTGGATGCGCACCCGCGACTCAAGTCAGCGGCAGGCCCCTACTACTTCACCTGGGCGGCGATCTCCGCCTTTTACCGCAACTACCTGGTTAGACCAGTGCGACTGCTGGTCGAGGCCGGCGGCGAGGGGGTCGGGGGGGTCGCGGCGCTGGCCCAGAACTCGGATCCCTTCACCTACTTCGCCAGCAGCCCGATCCGCGTCTGCGAGGGGATCGCGATCGACGACGGCACCCTCTCGCTGGCGGTGCTGAAGCGCGCCGCCCAGCGCGACATGCCAACCCTGATCCCGCGTCTCTTCAGCGCCAAGCGGCCGGCCGCGCGCCACCGCCAGATCGCCCATTTCGACGACCTCGCCGAGGTGGCTACCGTCAGCTCGATCTCGGAGTCCAAGGACGGCGATGTCCGCCCCTTCCCGGTCCAGGTCGACGGCGACTACATCGGCGAGCGGACGCAGATCAAGCTGCGGGTAGACCCCGGAGCCCTGACAATCGTCTCCTGAGCGGCGAGACCCAGCGGCCTCAGGCCGTGGGGGTTATCCGGTAGGCATCGAATACCGACTCGACGTTGCGCAGGCGCTGGATGCACTGCTTGAGCTGCTCGGTGTCGCCGACCTCGACGACGAAGCGGTTCTTCACCATCGGGTGCTTGGTCATGCAGCTGGCGCCGAGGATGTTGATCCCGGCCTCCGAGAAGGTGCGCGAGAGGTCCTCGAGCAGGCGCGTGCGGTCGTAGGCGTCGATCTGCAGCTCGACCCTGTAGGTCGAGTCGTTCTCGCCCTGCCAACCGACCTCGACGAAGCGTTCGGGCGCCTTCATCAGCGCCTTCACGTTCTTGCAGTCGACGCGGTGGATGGTGATGCCGCGGCCGAGCGAGACGTAGCCGGCGATTTTGTCCCCCGGCACCGGTCGGCAGCACTTTGCCAGCCGCACGGCGACGTTGTCGGCGCCCTTGACCGTGATGCCGAAGTCGGAGGCGTCCTTAGTGCGGCGCGCCTGGTCCTCGCGTGCCTCGCCGCGGCCGAGCGGCGCCTCGTCCTCGACCGCCTCCCCCTCCTTGAGGCGCTGCATCAGCTTGTTGGCAACCGCCTTGGTCTCGACCTTGCCCTGGCCGAGGGCGATGTAGAAGTCGGTCGCTTTACGGAAGCCGACCTCGCGGATCACCTGCGCCAACAGCGGCGACATCGCCAGCTTTTGCATCGGCAGGCCGCGGGTGCGCAGCGCTTCCTCCAGCGCCTCGCGGCCCTTCTGCTCGGCGTCCTCGCGCCTTTCCTGTTTGAAGAAGGCGCGGATCTTGTTGCGGGCGCGGCTGGTCCGCACGACCTTCAGCCAGTCGCGCGAGGGGCCGCGCTTCTGCTTCGCCGTCAGCACCTCGACGATGTCGCCGGAGCGCAGCTGGTAGTGCAGCGGCACGATCGAGCCGTTGACCTTGGCGCCGACGCAGCGGTGGCCGACGTCGGTGTGAACGGCGTAGGCGAAGTCAAGCGGGGTCGAGCCGGCCGAGAGGTTCTTCACCTCGCCCTTCGGGGTGAAGACGAAGACCTCGTCCTCGAAGAGGTCGACCTTGAGGGACTCGAGGAACTCGGCCGGGTCCTGGTCGCCCTCGGCCTCGACCAGCTGGCGCAGCCAGGTCATCTTCTCGCGCCGCGGGTCTGCCGTGACGCCCTCCTTGTAGGCGACGTGGGCGGCGATCCCGTACTCGGCGAGGTCGTGCATCTCGGCGGTGCGGATCTGGATCTCCAGCGGCTTGCCCTCCGGCCCGATCACCGTCGTGTGCAGCGCCTGGTACATGTTGGCCTTCGGCATCGCGACGAAGTCCTTGAAGCGGCCGGGCAGTGGCTTCCAGAGCGAGTGGATGACCCCGATCGCGCCGTAGCAGTCCTTGACCGAGCCGACGATCACCCGCATCGCCGTCAGATCGAAGATCTCGTTGAACTCGCGCCCCTTCTTGGTCATCTTCGTGTAGATCGAGTAGAAGTGCTTGGCGCGGCCGGAGATCTCGGCCTCGATGCCGACGTCCGCAAGCTCGCCGGCGAGGAACTCCCCGGCCTTGTTGACATAGACCTCGCGCTCCTCGCGCTGCTGGGAGACGAGCTGTTTGATCTCCTTGTACTTGCGCGGGTGAAGGGTCGCGAAGGCGAGGTCCTCGAGCTCCCATTTGATCGCGTGGATCCCCAACCGGTGGGCCAGTGGGGCGTAGATCTCGAGGGTCTCGCGCGCCTTCGCCGTCTGCTTCTGCTTGGGCAGGGCGCCGAGCGTGCGCATGTTGTGCAGGCGGTCGGCCAGCTTGATCAGGATCACCCTGACGTCGGTGGCCATCGCCACCATCATCTTGCGGTAGTTCTCGGCCTGGCGCTCGTCGCGGCTCTCGAAGGTCATCCCGGTCAACTTGGTGACGCCGTCGACGAGGGCGGCGATCTGCTCGCCGAACTCGGCCTGGATCTCCTCCAGGCTGGCGCTGGTGTCCTCGACCGTGTCGTGCAGCAGCGCGGCGCAGAGCGTCTCGGTGTCGAGCCGCATGCCGGCGCAGATCTGGGCTACGCCAACCGGATGGGTGATGAACTCGTCGCCGGAGCGACGCAGCTGGTCGGCGTGGCGCTCGCAGGCGAAGTCGAAGGCGCGGGTGACCGCCGCCCGGTCGATCGTGGCGACGGCGATCCCGCCACCGTTCGAGTTGCCGGCAGGGGCCGAGTCGAACTCCTCGACCACGGCGAAGAGGTCGGCGAGGAGCTCGCCGTACTCTAGGTCCTGTTGCGTCGTTCGAGGTATCGCAGGCCCTCCTGGTGACGCTCCCCGTAAGCGCGGAACGCCTTGGAGCTTTCGAGATCCGTTCCCCCTGAGGATACGACCCCGACGACGCCCTCCCCTCCCTGTGGCTCCCCCTGCACGAGCTCAAGGTCGGCGAGGACGCGGAAACAGCGCGCCGCCGCCTCGGGGCCGCGCGGATGAGGGCCGCTCCCCCGCAGCACCTCGAGCAGGCTCTCGCCACCTACCTCGCCGGCCTCGCGCAGGTCGCGATAGAGGCCGATCAGGGCCGGGCGCCGGGCGAGTTGCTCATCCAGCGCCGCCAGGGCTGCCGCAGCGCTGTCCTTGCCCCAAGCCTCGTGCAGATAGCCGGGGTGGCCGCCCGCTTCGCTCCAGCCGTCGACCGGCAAGCTCGCCAGCCCCTCCTGAGACGCGGAGGCGGGTGGATCGACCAGGACGACATGGTCGAACTCGCCGGCGAGGCTCGGCGTCCGCTCCAAGGCCGCGTAGTCGACGACCGCCGGGATTCTCAGCCCCTCTACCGAGAGGCCGCCGCAACGCTCGCAGGCGAGTTGCGGCGGATGAGGAGCGAAGCGGGAGAGGCCGGCAAGGCCGGGCCGACGGGATGCATCTGCGCAGACGACGAGGGCCTCGGCGCCGCTGGACACCAGCTCACCCACCACCGAGGCGGCCGAAAAGGCGCTGCGGACCACCTCACGGGTGCGACCCTCGGGGGCGGCGGCACCTGCGGCCGAGGGGTCCAGCGGCAGCCGCAGCTCGCGCTCGAACCTCCCCCACCACTCACTCTCGGGGCAGCGACAGAGCGCCTCCACCGGGTACAGCTCTCGCAGGACGACGCGCGGCTCGACCGAGCCGTTCCAGCGGTTGACCTCGAGCCGCACGGCGGCGTCGACGGCGTCCTCCTCGCCGACGCCGAGGCTGGAGCGGCCGAAGGCGACGCCCAGCGCCCGGTGGCTGCCGCTGTGCAGGCTGAAGCGCGCGTGCTTGCCCTCGCCCATCGTCCTCACGTCGCGTACCCGCGCCGCCGGCACCAGCAGCCTCACCCCCGGGTTGCCCATCCCGAACGGCGCTAGCCGCCCCAGCTCTTCGGCCAGGTCGAGGCCTAGGCCGGCACCGCCGACAAGCGCGTCGACCCGCTCGGTGCGGCGCAGGTCGTCCGGGCCGAGGACGGCGGCGGCATGGGCGGCGAAGGCGGCGCGGAAGCCGTCGAGGCTCTCGGCCCGCAGCTCCAGACCAGCCGCAGCCCGATGGCCACCGAAGCGGACAAGGTGCTCGCCGCAGGCCTCCAGGGCGGCGAGCAGGTCGAAGCCGGGGATGCTGCGCCCCGAGCCGCGCCCTCCCCCTTCGCCGTCGAGCGAGACGACGACGACCGGCCGATGGTGGCGCTCCGCCAGCCGCGAGGCAACGATCCCGATAACCCCCGGATGCCACCCCTCGCCGGCAAGCACCAACCCCGGCGCCTCGCGCAGCTCCTCCGGCAGCTCCCGGAGCGCAGCCTCCGCCGCGGTGTCGACCTCCCGCTCGGTAGCCCGCCGCTCGCTGTTGGCCCTCCCCAGCTCCGCGGCTATCTCCGCGGCACGGTCCTCATCCTCAGTTAGGAACAGCTCGACCCCCGCGTCGGCCCGGTAGAGCCGCCCCGCAGCGTTGATCCGCGGCGCCAACCGGAACGACAGGTCGCTCTCGTCCACGCTCGTCGGCTCGCATTTCGCAGCCTCGAGCAGCGCCCGCATCCCCGGCCGCTGCACCCGCCTCAGCTCCGCCAGCCCTTTCCGCACCAACGCCCGGTTCTCCCCCACGAGCGGCACCACATCGGCAACCGTTGCCAGGGCGACGAGATCGAGATCCGCCGAGGAGGAGTTGGACGCGTCTCCCGATCCCTCCCGCAGAGCCGAGGCGAGCTTCCAGGCTACGGCCGTCCCGCATAGACCCTCAAAGGGATAGCTGTCTAACGCGGGGTGGAGGATCGGGCAGTCCGGCAGCTCATCTCCCGGCTGATGGTGGTCGGTGACGACGACATCCATTCCAAGCGACCGCGCTAGCGCCACCTCCTCGACAGCGGTGATCCCGCAGTCGACCGTGATCAGAAGCTGCGTGCCCCGCTCCGCCAGCTTTTCAACGTTGGCTGCGCTCAGCCCGTAGCCATCGGCAAGGCGGTCGGGGATCAGCCAGTCGCACTCGGCGCCCAGCTCGCGCAGAGCGCCAACCAGGATCGTGGTGGCACAGACGCCGTCGACGTCGAAGTCGCCGTGGACGGTGATCCGCCGTTTCGCGGAGATGGCCTCGCGGATCCGTCCCACCACGTCGGCCATCGAGCGAAATGCGTTCGGCGGATGCGACTCGTCAGCAGCAAGAAAGGCACGAGCCTGATCAACCGTACGGTAGCCCCGGCGGACAAGGACGATCGCCACCGGCTCGCTGACCCCGAGCTCATCGCAGAGCGCCCGCACCTCGCGGTAGGAATAAGGATCGGCCTCGAATGCGTGGATGGTCTCCGCCACGCCTTCAAGCTAGGCAGCGCTCCGGCGGCAAATGCAGCCGACGAGGTGCGGAAATTGGGAGCGGGTGGGCTTGAAGGAGGGATCGGGTGCCCCTCCCACGGAGGCTCCGAGACCACGCTCGAACCCAAGCCCCCGCTCAGCTGCGCGACGGCCTCCGGGGGAGGGGCACCCGATCTCTGCTAGGCGGTCTTCTGACTCTCGGCCCTGACGCCGATCGCCCAGACGACGGCGAGCCCGATCGCGACGCCGGGGATCGCGGTCAGCGCGGTACCCAGATCGGTGTTGCCGAGCCCTTTGCCGGTGGCGACCTCGACGATTGCGCCGAAAAGGACCGCGCCGATGGTCGAGCCGAGGAAAGCGCCGACGATGCCCTGCCAGAAGCGATCGGGCAGGAAGACGGTGAAGTGCCAGAGGGCGATGCCCATCGTGAACCAGACCAGAAGAGCCATCGCCTACCTGTTCCTCCCGTGTTTGCGGCGTTTCTGGCGCCGCTCGCGGCGCTTTTCCTGGCGCTCGCGGCGCTCGGCCTCGGCTGGGTCGGCAGCCGGCGAGGAGGCCTCGCCATCGGTGGCGGGGTCGCCACCGTTGCCGGCGGGCAGCTCGGCGGTTGCCACCGCGCCCGCCGGCGGTCGGGCCTCACGCTGGGCTGCCAGCTCCTCCTCGATCTCGGCGTCGCTCTCGGAGTCCTCGCCGAGCTTCGCCAGGGTGACGTCATCGGCGAAGGCCGGCACGGTGCCGTCCAGCTCGGCGATGCGGGCGCGGCGGCGGGCGAAGCCGGGCTCGCGTTCCTTCCAGGCGGTCAGCACTGGCGAGGCGATGAAGATCGAAGAGTAGGTGCCGGAAAGGATCCCCACCCCCATTGCGAAGGCGAAGTCCTGCAGGGTGGTGCCGCCGAAGATCAGCAGCGAGACGACCGCCAGCAGGGTCGAGAAGCTGGTCGCCAGCGAGCGGGTCAATACCTCGCTCATCGAGCGGTTGACGATCTGCGAGAACGCTGCCCGCGGCATCCGCGGCATGTTCTCTCGGATTCGGTCGAAGACGATGATCGTGTCGTAGAGCGAGTAGCCCAAGATGGTTAGGAAAGCGGCGACCGTGCCGCTCGTCACCTCCCTCCCGGTCAACGAGTAGACGCCCGCGGTGATGAGGATGTCGTGGAAGATCGCAATCAGCACCGGCACCGCGAACTTGGGGTCGAAGCGGAAAGCGATGTAGGCGCAGATCACCAGCAGCGAGAAGATCAGCGCCTTGATCGCGCTGTCGGCGATCTGCTGGCCGAAGGTCGGCCCGACGCTGGTGCTGTCAAAGCCGTTTTCGGCGATCCCGAACTCCGATTCGAGCGCCGCCTGCGCGTCTTTGACCCGACTGGGACCAAGCTCGCGGGTCGAGATCTGGAAGACGTTTTCGCCCAGTTCGGGGTCGGAGACCTGCTGCACCTCCTCGCTACCGATGCCCTCCGAGTCGAGCGCTTCGCGCACCCCTTCCTCGTCGGTCGGCTTGACCAGCGCAACCTTGATCCGCGTCCCCGACTCGAAGTCGATGCCGAAGTTCAGCTGCTGCGTGGCGAGCGCAAGGGCGCCGACGATCAGGATCATCCCCGAGAGCGAGAAGAACCAGCGGCTCGCCCCCATGAAGTCGAAGTGCCAACGCATCCCCTGGCGGGAGGCGCCGAGCGCGCTGGGGGAACGCAGCAGGCGCGAGCGGCTCATGCTGAGCAGCAGCGCCTGGGTGAAGACGACCGCGGTCAGCAACGAGACGATCGTGCCGACGCCGAGCGTGAAGGCGAAGCCCTTTACGCCGGCCGTCGCCAGGACGAAGAGGATGAAGGCGGTCAGCATCGTGACGACGTTGGCGTCGATGATCGTCGCGATGCCGCGCCGGTAGCCGGCGGCGATCGCGCTGGCCATCGGCCGCCCGGCGCGTACCTCCTCCTTGATCCGCTCAAAGATGACGATGTTCGAGTCGGCCGCGACCCCGATCGTCAGGATCAGCCCGGCGATCCCCGGCAGGGTCAGGGTAATCGGGATCAGTTTGACCAGGGCGAAGAAGATCACCCCGTAGGCGCCGAGGGCGATCGTCGCGATCAACCCGAGGAAGCGGTAGTAGAGGAGCAGGAAAATGATGACCAGGACCAGCCCGATCACGCCGGCCTTGATGCCGTCGTGCAGCGCCTGGCTGCCGAGCGTCGCCGAGACCTGCGTCTGGCTGAGCAGCTTTAGGTTGATCGGCAGGGCGCCGATCTGCAGGAAGGTGGCGATGTCCTGCGCTTCCTGCAGGCTGGTGAAGCCGCCGGAGATCTGCGCCCCGGTGCGGCCGTCGATCCCGTCCGGATTTTCGGCGAAGTTGATGATCGGCCGCGTCTTCACTTCGTTGTCGAGGACGACGGCGAAATGGCCGGAGAGCGCTTCGGCTTCTTCGGCCGCGGCGCCGCCGATCGCCGCCGCCTGGCCGCGCTGGGCGATCTGGCGGGTTACGTCCTGGAAGGCGTCGCGCCCCTTGTCGGTGAATTCAAAGACGACCGCGGGGCCGCCTTCCTGGATTTTCGCTTCCGGGTTCGTGATGTCGGTCCCGGAGAGGGCCGGTTCGTCTTTGAGCGCGTACCAGCCAGCGTTCTCGATCCCTTCGACCGGCCTGCCATTCGGGTCGGAGGGCTGTTCGGAGACGACGATCGTGCCCGGCGGGACCATCAAGACGACCTGGCATCCGCCTTCTTCTTCGTCCTTGCATTCCTTCTTCTTGGGCCGTTTTTCGCCGGTTGCACTGATGAAGAGGTCTTCCTTGGCGACCTCGGGCCCGGCGAGCAGGGGGTGCTTCGCGCCGCCACCGAAGAGGTAGTAGCGCGATTTCGTCGTCGAGCAGTTCGAGCAGTCGGCGAGCGGCTTCTGTTCGGAGGCGAGCTTGGCCGCGCCGTAGGCGTTGGGGTAGGCGCCGGAGAAGATCAGCTGCTGGTCTTCGCGCTTTTTCGTGCTGCGCCCGGCTTCCTTCCATTCTTCTTCGGCTTCTTCCAGCGGCTTTGCCGGCGGTTCGCGGCCGGGCTGGCCGCCGATCGCCGCCTCGCGGCCGATCAGGTTCGGTTCCCAGTCATAGAACTGCAGCTGCGCCGTCGAGCCGACCTGTTCGATCGCCCGCTGGGCGTTGGTGACGTCGGGCAGGCTGACCGAGATCTCGGTCGTGCCGAGGCGGGCGACTTCCGGCTCGGAGACGCCGAGCTTGTCGATCCGCTCGCGGATGATTTCGATCGAGCGTTCGATGTCGGAGCCGGTTACTTCCTTCACCTGGCCGGTCGGCGTGCCCTGGTAGACCAGCTCGACGCCGCCCTTCAGGTCGAGGCCTAGCCGGGTCGGCTTGTTGGCGATGACCAGCGCCGAGACGGCGATCAGCCCCGCGACGAAGAGCATGATGAAGAGGTTGCGCCGCCGCCTGATCATTGCCGTCAGCCCTCCGGGGTAAGGACGAGCAGCAGGCCGCCGTCGTCGTCGTAGGCCGGAAAGACATCGGCGACCGCCTCGGCCGGAAGGTCGCCCTCGGCGTTGACCGAGACCTTCTTGCCGAGCGAGCGGACACCCCACTCGAGCGAGGTCTCGATCGGGTCGGCGACGCCGTCCTTGTCGAGGTCGGCACTCTCGCCGCCGTCGCCTGTGTCGCGCCACTGCAAGCCGAGCACGTCCTTGACCGGGCGGCCGATCACGTCCTCGTCGGTCAGCCCGGTCAGCTCATAGCTGCCCCGCCCGGCGTCGATCACCCGCGCCTTCTGATCGCAGACGAAAAAGGCGGCGTTGGGCGCCGGGTAGTAGTCGTCGAGCAGCTCGAAGAGGAAGCCAAAGCCGCATTTGGAGCAGCCTTTGGGACGCGTGCTGAAGCCCGCCGTGCGGTCGGCGCTCAGCTCCCTGTTGCCGCAGTTGGGACAGATGAAGAACGGCATCCCCCAACAGGCTACTGAGAGCCGCTCAGAACAGACTGCGCGCTCCCTCGGGAACGACGAGGCCGAGGTGGGCGTAGGCCCGCTCGGTAAGGACCCGACCGCGCGGGGTGCGCTTCAGCAGGCCTTGTTGGAGCAGGTAGGGCTCGAGCACGTCCTCGATCGTGTCCTGCTCCTCGCCGATCGCGACCGCCAGGGTCGAGAGCCCGACCGGGCCGCCGGCGAATTTGGTCGCCACCGTCTCCAGCAGGCCGCGGTCGCTGCGATCGAGCCCGCCGGCATCGACCTCAAGCATCTCCAGCGCCGCTGCGGCGACGCCAGCGTCGACGGCACCGCTGCCCTTCACCTGGGCAAAGTCGCGGACCCGCTTCAGCAGCCGGTTGGCAACCCGCGGGGTGCCACGCGAGCGGGCGGCGATGATGCCTGCCCCCTCGGCGTCGATCTCGACCTCGAGGATGCCGGCCGAGCGGCGCACGATCTCGGCGAGATGGTCGGGGTTGTAGTGCTCAAGCCGGTGGCTGACGCCGAAGCGGTCACGCAGCGGCGTCGTCAGCAGGCCGGCGCGGGTGGTCGCGCCGACCAGGGTGAAGGGCGGCAGCGGCAGCGTCACCGTGCGGGCGCCGGCGCCCTGGCCGAGGACGACCGGCAGCTCGCCGTCCTCCATCGCCGGGTAGAGCGTCTCCTCGACGGCGCGGCCGAGGCGGTGGATCTCGTCGATAAAGAAGACGCTGCCCGGCTCCAGCGCGGTGAGGAAGGAGGCGACGTCGGCCTTGCGCTCCAGCGCCGGGCCGGCGGTCTGGACCAGCGGCACGCCCAGCTCGGCGGCGACAATATGAGCGAGGGAGGTCTTGCCCAGCCCCGGCGGGCCGGCGAGGAGGACGTGGTCAAGCGGCTCGCCGCGGCGTTTGGCGGCCTCGATGAAGATCGCGAGCTGCTCGGTGACCTGTTCCTGGTTGACGAAGTCGGCAAGCGTCGGCGGGCGCAGCGAGCGATCGAGGTCTTCGTCCGGGGCGTCGGCGCGCGCGTCGTGGATCCGCACCTCGTCGTCTCCCGCCGCTCCGTCCCCGTGAGGGGCCAGGGAATCGGATATGGACGGCCTCCCGCGCCCGGGGGCCGCGCCTTCCACTCCGGGAGTGCGGATCGGCTCGCTCATGCGGCCTTGCCCGTGCCCGCCTTGCGCAGGGCCGTGGCCAGCAGCTCCTCGGCGTCGCCACCGTCGACCCCGTCGAGCAGCTGCTCTGCCTCCAGCGGCGCGTAGCCGAGGTTGACGAGCCCGTCACGAGCCAACGCTCTGGCGTCGCCTCCTTCCAGCGCCGCCGCCGTGACTTCCTCCTCGAGCTCGCCCGCGACCTGGTCGCGCAGCTCGACGATGATCCGCTCCGCCGTCCGCTTGCCGATCCCGGGCACCGCCTGGAAGCGCTTTCCGTCGCCGGCGGCGATCGCCCGCAGCAGCTCGCGGGCAGGGCCGCCGGAGAGGGCGGCGATCGCCACCTTGGGGCCGACGCCGCTGACCGAGACCAACCGGCCAAAGAGATCGCGCTCCTCCTCGGAGGCAAAGCCGAAGAGGGCCAGAGAGTCCTCGCGCGAGACCAGCTCGGCGTGCAGGAACGCCTCGCGCCCCGTCGCCGGCACCGCCTTCAGCGTCTCGGCGGACACCGTCAGCCGGTAGCCGACACCGCCGGCATCGATCACGACGTGATCGGGACGCCGCACCATCACCTCGCCGCGCACCGCGGCGATCATCTCGCCGCCCCCGCCCCGGCCAGCTCGGCGGCCTCGCGGTGGCCGGCACCGCCGCCGTGGCAGATCGCCACCGCGAGGGCATCGGCGGCGTGGTCGGGATGGGGAGGCTCGGGCAGCCCCAGCAGCGTCCCGACCATGCGCTGGACCTGCTTCTTGCCGGCGCCGCCGGAGCCGCAAACGGCCATCTTGATCGCCTGCGGGGTGTAGGAGAAGCAGCGCACGCCGGCCTGGGCGGCGGCCAGCATCGCGACCCCACTGGCGCGCCCGACGGTCATCGCGGTCTGCACGTTCTTGCCGAAAAAGACGTCCTCGAGCGCCATCGCCCGCGGCTCATGCCAGGCGATCAGCTCGGTGAGCGCGGCGTGGATCCGCTCCAGCCGCCGCTCCATCGGCACCCCTGCCGCGGTCTCGACGACCCCGCCGTCCAGCGCGACCATGCGATTCCCCTCGACGCGGACGACGCCAAAACCGAGGTTGGCGGCGCCGGGGTCGATCCCCATCACTACTTCCATGGAGAGTGATTCTGGGTGGTGTACCGGATGCCTTCAGGCGGCCAGTTTCTGGAGAACGTCGTCGGGGATGTCAAAGTTGGCGTGGACGGCGTCGACGTCGTCCTGCTCTTCCAGCGCCTCGATCAGCCCGAGCAGCGACTTCGCCTCGTTCCCCTTGACCGCGACCGTGCTCTTCGGCTCCAGCGCGAGCTCGGCCGAGCGGACCTCGACCCCGGACCCCTCAAGCGCCTCGCGCACGGTGCCGAGATCGCCGGGATCGCAGAGCACCCGCAGCACGTCTCCCTCCTCCTGCACGTCCTCGGCGCCAGCGTCGATCGCGCCTATCAGGTCGTCCTCGCCGTAGCGCTCTGCGTCAACGGTCAACACGCCGCGTTTCTCGAAGATCCAGGCAACCGAGCCGGGCTCACCGAGGCTGCCGTTGTGTTTGCTGAAGGCATGGCGGATCTCGGCGCTGGCGCGATTGCGGTTGTCGGTCAGGGCGTCGACCAAGACCGCCGCGCCACCGGGTCCGTAGCCCTCGAAGACGATGCGCTCGATCGACGCCGCGTCGCTGCCGACCCCGGAACCGCGGTCGACCGCCCGCTGGATGTTGTCCTTCGGCATCGAGGCGTCGCGTGCCTTTTGGATCGCGGTTGCCAGCCCCGGGTTGCCCTCGGGGTCGGGGCCGCCGTCGCGCGCGGCGACGGTGATCGCCCGCGCAAGTTTGGTGAAGAGCTTGCCGCGTTTGGCGTCGGCGGCACCCTTCTTGTGTTTGATCGAGGCCCACTTCGAGTGCCCAGACATGGTTTTGCCATTCTATGAGCACGGGGATGCGTCCAGAGACGGTTGGCCATTCGCATGTGACGAGCCCCGCGAGGGGGTTGGCGGCGAGCTTCGTCTTCGTCGTCATGCTGCTCACCGCCCTTGCCCTCTGGACTGCGATCCCGCTTGGCTGGCTCTATATCGGCTCGAAGGTCTCCGAGACCCAGTTCCCGGCGGAGGGCCCCTACGCGGTCGTCGCCGTCGGAATAATCGTCACGATCATCATCGACGCCTGGGTGATCGGCCGCCTCAACGGCCTCTACGTGCGGATCACCGGTACCAACCGGCTCTCGCCGATGCGGCCGAGCTGGCTCAAGAGCATGCGCGACACCGGCGGCGTCCCCGGCTCGACGACGGTCGTCGAGGCGGTCCTGATGGGCTCGGTGATGCTCGCCATGGTGGCCTTCGTCGGCTGGTTCTTCCTGCTGGCGGGCTCCCCCCTGCCCAACCAATAACTCAGACGACGAACTTGCCGTCGACCTGGAAGTCCTCGCCGTCGACGACGATCCTGCCGCCAAGTCGCAGATCGCAGACCAGGTCGGTGTGGACCGCCGACTCGTTGACCCCGCCGGACTCCGGATAGCTGCGGCCGACCGCCAGGTGGACGGTGCCGCCGAGCTTCTCGTCGAGCAGGACCTCACGGGTGCCGCGGTCGATTGCGTAGTTGGTGCCGATCCCCAGCTCGCCCAGGCGGCGGGCGCCCTCGTCGGTGTCAAGCAGCTTGATCAGGTACTCCTCGCCGCGCTCGGCGCTGGCGTCGACGACCTTGCCCGCCTCGAAGCGCAGCCGCACGCCGGCGACCTCGCGGCCGCCGATCGTCGCCGGCAGGTGAAAGGTGACCTCGCCCTCGACCGAGTCCTCGATCGGGCCGGTGAAGAACTCGCCGTCGGGCATGTTGTGGCGACCGTCGCAGGGGATGAAGGTGCGGCCGGCAACGCCAAGGACGATGTCGGTCCCCTCGCCGATGACCCGCACCTCCTCGTGGCCTTGAATCCACTCTGCGAGGCGCCGCGTCTCTGCCGAGGCGCGCTCCCAGGCGGTCAGCGGGTCACCGTCGTCCGCCAAACAAGCGCCGTAGTAGAAGTCCTCGTAGTCGGTCAGGCTCATTTCCGCCTCCGACGCGTAGGCGTTGGTCGGAAAGAGCGTGTAGCACCAGCGCAGCTCCCCGTTGGCGCTGCGCTCCATCGCCCGGCCGAGCAGCTCGCCGGTGGCGCTCTGGCGGCGCATCTGGCGCTCCGGCGGCACCCCGGAGAGCTCGCGGGTGTTGCTGGCCGCGCCGATCGCGATCCGCACGTCGGCGTTGTCGAGCAGCCATTCGGAGACCGGGGAGATCCACTCCAGCTGGGCGTCGCTGGCGTGCTTGAAGTAGGCGACGGACTGGCCGTCCAGGGCGACGTTCATTACCGGGTGGGCGCCGACCTTCAGCACCTCCTCGTAGACCGCCATCAGCAGCGGCTCGGCGGCGCTCTCGCCGTCGATCGAGACGACCTCGCCCTCCTTCACCTCGGTCGAGTAGCCGACCAGGATCTTCGCCAAGCGCTCCGCTCTGGGGTCTCTCAAGTCTCTGCCTCCTCGGGGGCGCGCTCGCGCGCCGCGGTAGTCATCGCCATGAAAAGTGCGTGCAGCCGTGAATCGTCGGTCAGCTCGGGGTGGAAGGCACAGGCGAGCACCGCGCCCTCGCGAATCGCCACCGGATGGCCGTCGGAGGCGGCGAGCACCTCGACGCCAGAGCCGCAGCGCTCGACCCAGGGGGCGCGAATGAAGACCGCCCGCAGCGGCTCTTCGCCGATGCCCTCGACCGCCAGGTCCGTCTCGAAGCTCTGTAGCTGGCGGCCGAAGGCGTTGCGCCGCGCGGTGGCGTCGATCAGGCCGAGGTGGGCGTCATCGCAGACGATCATCCCGGCGCAGGTCCCGAACACGGTGCCGCCAGCGTCGAGATGAGCCCGGATCGGCTCCACCAGCCCAGCTGACTCAATCCCCTTGACGATCGTCGTGCTCTCTCCGCCGGGGATCACCAGGCCGTCGAGGCCGTCGAGGTCGGCGGCGGCGCGAACGGCGCGAACATCGGCGCCCAGCCCACGCAACATCCGGGCGTGCGCCTCGAAGCCGCCCTGGATCGCGAGGACCCCGACCCGCAGCTCAGGCACCGCGGTCCTGCAGGAGCGCGTCGGCTGCGGCCAGCTCTGAGATCTCCAGGCCGGGCATTGCCTCACCCAGGCCGATCGACGCGGCCGCGACCCGCTCGGGGTCCTCGAAGTGCGTGGTGGCCTCGACGATCGCCCGCGCCCGGCGCTCGGGATCGGCGCTCTTGAAGATCCCCGAGCCGACGAAGTTGCCCTCGGCGCCGAGCTGCATCATCAGTGCCGCGTCAGCCGGGGTGGCGATGCCGCCGGCGCAGAACAGCGGCACCGGCAGGCGGCCCTGCGCGGCGACCTCCTGCACGACTTCTAGCGGCGCCCTCAGCTCTTTCGCCGCCGCCGAGCGCTCCTCCGGCCCGAGCTGGGCGAGTCGCTTGATCCCGCCGACGATCTCCCGCATGTGGCGTACCGCCTCGACCACGTTGCCGGTCCCGGCCTCTCCCTTGGAGCGAATCATCGCCGCCCCCTCACCGATCCGCCGCAGTGCCTCGCCGAGATTGGTCGCGCCGCAGACGAAGGGCACCTCGAAGGCGAGCTTGTCGATGTGGTTGGCCTCGTCGGCGGGGGTCAGCACCTCGGACTCGTCGACGTAATCGACTTCGAGCGACTGCAAGACCTGGGCCTCGGCGAAGTGGCCGATCCGCGCCTTCGCCATGACCGGGATCGTCACCGCCTCCTGGATCCCCTTGATCATCGCCGGATCGGACATGCGGGCGACGCCGCCGTCCCTGCGGATGTCGGCCGGGACCCGCTCCAGCGCCATCACCGCGCAGGCTCCCGCCTCCTCGGCGATCCGCGCCTGCTCCGGCGTGACCACGTCCATGATCACCCCGCCTTTGAGCATCTCGGCGAGGCCGGTCTTCACCCTCCAGGTAGCTCTCTCAGCCATGAGCCCGCATATTACGTGGACGGCAACGCCCCGTTCGGGGGTGCCGGCGGGCAGAGCGCTTTGTCCTACTTCAGTTTGTAAGCCCGGATACGGTCTTTGTGAGCCGCTTCGTCGCGGGCGTAGAGCCCATGCGCCAGGCCCTGGACCAGCGCCATCAGGGCGGTGTTGGAGCGGGCAAAGGAGGGGCTGTTGGAGGAGAAGTAGAGCGTCTGCTCGGCGTGCTCGCCGACCTCCGACATCGAGGCGTCGGAGATCGCCAGCGTGCGCGCCCGGCGGTGCAGCGCCAGTTTCATCGCCCGCAGCAGCAGCGGGTGTGCGCGGCCGCAGGAAAGGACGATCACCAGCGTCTCCTCGTCGATCCGCCCGAGCCGCTGTAGCGATTCGCCCCCGGTGCTGGCGACGATCTCGGCGCGGATGTCGAGCAGGCTGAGGATGTGCCGCAGGTAGCTGGCGAAGAAGGCCATCTGGTCGACCCCGACGATCACCACGCGCTGCGCCTCGGCCAGCGCCGCGACCGCGCCATCGACCTGCTCGCGGGTCAGTTTGCGCGCCGTTTCCTCGAGGTTGGCGTAGTCGGCGCCGAGCGAGCCCTCGAGCTCGGAGTGGTCGAAGGAGAAGAGGGCGCCGCCGGCGGTGCCGCTGCCGGCGACCGTCACGTTGCGGTACTCCTCAATCGCCGCCTGCTGAAGCTCGGGATAGCCCTCGAAGCCGAGGGCCTGGGAGAAGCGCACCACCGTCGAGGACGAGGTGCTCGCTCTCCTGGCCAGCTCCTCGGCGGTGAGGAAGGCCGCCTCGTCGAGGTGGTCGACGATGTAGCGGGCGACGTCTTTCTGCGAGCGCGAGAACTCCTCGAAGCGCTCCTGGATGTACTCGGAAAGGCTCTTGAGCTGAGGGCTTTTGGTTGCGGTCTTGGTCACGGCGGTCCATTTCGCCGGTTTGAATACTTTCCCTTCCGAATCCCTTCCGATCTGGTTGGATGGAGGGGAAAATGAGCCTTGAGCAGGCCCTTCGCCTCACCAACCGCAACATGATCGCCTTCGATCTGCTGCTTGGCAGCGCCTCGATCGCGGCGCCGCGGCAGATGCTGACGGGGTTCTTCGGGCACGAGGAGCCCTCGCCGGACGCAATCCACCTGTTGCGCCGCTGCGGGCCGATCTGGCTCACCTTCGCGGCGGCCCACCTGGTCGCCGACCGGCGTGGCGAGCAGCGCGACTGGTGGGCGCTGGCCTGGCTGCGCGGGACCGAGATCGCGACCGACGCGCTCTGGGCCGAGTCGCCGGCGCTCACCCGACCAGGCGCGAAGACGGCCCTGAGGCTGGCCGGTATAGCCAACGTGGCGATGGCCGCCGGCTTCGCCTGGCTCTCGCGACGATGAGTGCCGGGGCCGGGCTACCCAGCAAGCGCTGGAGCCTGCGCGGCGGCGACGAAGAAGGCAACGAGGTCTGGCTGATCCGCAGTTTCGGGCGCAAGCTCTACCGCTGCCCCGGCTGTCACGGCGACATCCCGATTGGCAGCGAGCACACCGTCGTCCAGTACGTGCTGCGCCTGGGCGGCACCGAACACCACCACTGGCACCGGCGCTGCGCCGAAGAACTGCTGATCCCGGGCCTGCGCGACGTCAAGCGTGTTCCCGCCGGGGAGTCCTCGCAATCCAGGCTGGAGGCTCGCGGACGGCGCCCCTCGGGACGTCGCCCGAGGTGAGCGTCCGCTCGCTCTACGGGCGGATCGTTCGCACCTACTTCGCCTGGGCCGGCACGTTGCTGCCGCTGGCGGTCTTCGTCTTCGTCCCGCTGGGGTTGATCCACACGATCCCGGTCCACACCGAGGTGACCGACCTCAACCTCGGCAGCGGCGCCGAGATCGCCGGCGCGATGCTGGCGGTGCTGCTGCTGGCGACGACCGGGCTGCTGGGCGAGATCTTCTACACCGGCGCGGTGGCGATCGCCCTCACCCATCCGCATGACGGCGAGCCGCCATCGCTGCGCGAGGTCGCCCGCACGATCAACTACGGCACCCTGATCGTCGTCGACCTGATCTTCGGCGTGCTAGTTGCACTGGGGACGATCGCCTTCGTGGTGCCTGGCATGGTCCTCTTCGTCTATCTCGGGCTCGCCGCCCCGGTGGTCGAGATCGAGCATCACGGAGTGCGCGCTGCCCTGGCCCGCAGCGTCCGTCTGGTGCGCGGACGCTTCTGGCTGGTCCTGGCGATCCTCTTGCCGATCGAGGTCATCAGCGACGTCGCCACCAACCTCGCGATCGCGCTCACCCACGACCTGCTCGGCGACTCCCTCGCCAGTGAGTGGCTCACCGACACCGCAACCAACATCCTGCTGACCCCCTTCTACGCAGTTGCCGCGGTGCTGTTGGCGATCAACCTGATCGCCGAGAAGGATGGCACCGAGCCGCGGCTACACTCGGCACCACCGGGCCGATGATCCTCGTCGCCTCCATCCTCTCCGACTTCTGGGACGACCAGATCCTGGCCGAAGAAAAGCAGGGCCTTTTCCTCGTCCTCGTCGGCTTCGTCCTCTCCTTCGCCTTCATCCGCATGAGCACGCGCCTGATGCGCAGCCCACGGGTCCCGTGGTGGCCGGGCAGCGTCGTCAGCGAAAGCGGCGTCCACCTGCATCACCTGGTCTTCGGGATCGCGACGATGATGATCGCCGGCAGCATCGGCTTCACGGTCCTCGGCGACAGCCCCTGGGCCGAAATCTGCGCCCTCGCCTTCGGGGTCGGGGCCGGGCTGACGATCGACGAGTTCGCCCTCTGGGTCTACCTCGACGATGTCTACTGGGCGGAGGAGGGACGGGTCTCGATCGACGCCACGGTGATCGCGGCGGCGGCGATGGGCTTGATCCTGGTCGGCTTCACGCCCTTTACCTTCAAGACCGGCTCGCTCGACCAGACGATCTCCAGCGTCATCGGGGCGCTGGTCGTCTTCGGCCTGGTCGCGATCTGCTTCGCCAAGCAGCGTCTGCTGCACGGCGCCGTCGGCTTCTTCGTCCTGCCGTTGGCGATCTACGGCGCGGCGCGAATCGGCAAGCCGGGCTCCCCCTGGGCTCGGCGCCGCTACGGGGAGCGCCGGCCGGCCAAGCAGGCGAAGTCGGAGGCCCGCTTCCCGCCGGACCGCCGTACCGAGCGCTTCAAGAATGCCTTCCGCGACATCGTCGGCGGCAAGCCGAGCGAGGGGGTCGCCGCCGCCCGCGAGGAGGCCCTTGCCGCCACCCGCGAGGCGGCTGAGGAAATCCGCCAGCGGGCCGAGCGCGTTACCCATCCGGGCGGGCCACCAAGCCAGGACGGCTAGCCGCGAACGGCGGCGAAGTAACGTTCGAGGGGGTCCAAATGAAGCGTCTTGCCTTCACGCTCGTCGTCACGACGGCTCTGTTCGCCGCAGCGCTTGCCGGCGCCCAGCCGGTGCAGCGGGGTGACCTGCGGATCGGCTTCGACGCGACCTTTGCCCCGCACGCGCTGCCGCGCGATCGCCTGGCACCGGTCACGATCGGCCTCCACGGCACCGTCGCGACGACCGACGGCAGCCACCCGCCGCAGCTGCGGCGAATCACGATCGGCCTCAACAGCTACGGCCGGATCACCACCCGCGGGCTGCCGTCCTGCCGGCCGAACGAGCTGGAGTCGATCTCCCCCGCCACGGCGCTGAGTCGCTGCCGCAGCGCCCTCGTCGGCCATGGTCACTTCGGCGCCGAACTCGCCGTCTCCAGTCAGTCAACCGTGCCGATCGTCGGCAAGATCCTGGCCTTCAACAGCAGCCGCGGCGGCAGGCAGGCGATCGCCGTCCACATCTACGCCAGCACCCCGGTACAGGCCTCGGTCGTGCTGCTCTTCAAGATCGAGCACCGCCGCCACGACAAGTTCGGCACGGTCGTCTCCACCCGCATCCCGAAAATCGCCTCCGACCTCGGCTACGTCACCGACATCTCGCTCTCGTTCGGTCGCCGGTACCGCTTTGGGGGCGAGCAGCTGAGCTTCATCAGCGCCAGCTGCGCCGCCCCCGCGGGCTTCCCCGGGGCCATCTTCTCCTTCGCCAAGGGAAGCTTCCTCTTCGCCAACGGCCAGCGCCTGACCAGCACCGTGGTCCGCGACTGCGCGGTCCGCCGAGCCGGTCGCTAGGGCGAGTACTTTTCGGCTTCTTCGATCCCTCGCTGGGCTTCTTGCTTGCCCTTTTCGATCCCTTCTTGGGCCTGCTGCTTGGCCTTTTCGATCGCTTCTTGCGCCTGCTGCTGACCCTGCTGGGCTCCGCTCTTCGCCTTTTCTCCCGCTTCTTCGGCGCCCTTCCTGGCCGCTTCTCCGGCTTCCTTGAAGCCCTTCTTCGCTTCTTGTCCGCCCTTTTCGACCCCCTGCTTCGCTTCTTCGAGGCCTTGTTCCAGCCGTTCCTGGGCCTCGCTGGTGCTGTTGTCGTCGCTCCCGCCACAGCCGCTCCAAGCCACGCCGGCGATGCCGATCGCCAGCACGGCAAGCAGCGCCGGCAGCCGCCGTGTCCGCCTCTCCTTCAGCCCTTCCTTCTGCACGTCCGCTCCTTCCACTCGTCGACACTGGGAACGTAGTCGATCGGCCTAAGATCGGCAGGTGGCCGAGCTGCATGTGCTGCGGGTCTTCGTCAACGAGGACGGCGAGTGGGGCAACCCGCTCGGGATCTTCCTCGACGGCGGCGGCATCGCGGCGCCGCAGCGACAGCGCCTCGCCGCCGAGCTGGGCTTCAGCGAGACGGTCTTCGTCGAGGGCAGGGCAGACGGCAAGATCCGGATCCACACGCCACGAGTAGAGCTGCCCTTCGCCGGCCACCCCGCAGTCGGCGCAGCCTGGCTGCTGGCGCAGGGCGGGGCGCCGCCGACAGCCCTGCGGACTCAAGCCGGCGAGATCGGTGTGAGGCTGGAGGGCGGAGAGGCTTTCGTGCGTGCCCGGCCCGAGTGGTCGCCGCCGTTCGATTACGTGCAGCTCGAGGCTCCCGCCGCGGTGCGGGCGCTGGACGGTCCGCCGGCACGCGGCAACAGCTACGCCTGGGCCTGGATCGACGAGGCGGCGGGGACGATCCGCGCCCGCGCCTTCGTGCCCGAAGCGGGAATCGCCGAGGACGAGGCAACCGGCTCGGCCGCGCTTTCCCTCTGCGCCCGGCTCGGCCGCCCGATCGTCGTCCACCAGGGACACGGCTCGGTCCTGCGTGCCCATCCGCTGACCGGCGGGCGGGCCGAGGTGGGCGGCGCGGTCGCGCTCGACGAGATCAGGTCGCACCCACGTCGCTAGTGGCGGCGCTACCGCCGCAGACGGGACAGCCCGGCTCGGGCACGACCGCCTCGTGCTCGACCGCCATCGTCCGCAGGTCATAGACATGGCCGACCCCGAGAGTCGAGGGCTCGGCGAGGCCGGTGATGTGGTGCATCACGTCGAGGGCGACCTGGTTGCCGATCAGCCCGCAGGCCGGGCCCAGGGTCGCCGTCGGCGAGGGCTTGCCGCGACGCTGTTCGACCGCGACGTCGAACAGCGGGTATTCGCGCCGGTAGGCGATCAGCTGGCACTCGAAGCAACCGGTGCGTCCCGGTGCGTAAAACGGCCCGACCCGGGCGACCGGCGGGAAGTGGCTCATCGCGATGTAGGGGATGCCGGCGGCGAAGCAGGCCGAGTTGACCCAGCTCTCGATGTCGTGGGCGGGCCAGTCGACCGCGTCGATGACGACGTCGTAGCCGGCGATCGCCGCGGCGACGTCCTCCTCGCCGGCCAGCCGCAGCTCGCGCGCCTCCAGCCGCATGCGCGAGTTGAAGGCACCGAGGCGCTCGGCGGCGGCCCGCGCCTTCGACCGGCCGACGTCGGCCTCGCCGTAGAGAACCTGGCGGTTGAGGTTGCTCAGCTCGACCAGGTCGAAGTCGACCAGCAGCATCTCGCCGACGCCACAGCAGGAGAGAGCAAGCGCCGACCAGCCGCCGAGCCCACCGACTCCCAGCACGGCCACCCGCGCCGCTTCGAGGCGGGCCTGGCATTCGGAGGGAGCCGGACCGGGCGAGACGTCGCTGAAGTAGCGGAGCTGGCGCTCGAAGCGGGCCATCGCGTCGGGGGCGATCAGATCGTCGTCGGCCGCGTCCTCGATGACACCCAACTCACCCAGCCTGTCGAGCACCGAGGCGACCTCTTTGACGCCGAATTCGCGCTCGAGCTGGGCGTGCGAATGGGCGCCGTCCAGCGCGTCGAGCAGCCGTCGGTCGCTCTCGCCAGGGTCCTCGATCCGCACGTCGCTGCCCATGCCGGGCCGCTGCAGGTAGAGATCGCCCTGGGGTGATTCCAGCCGTTCGGTGGTCCGCTTGATCCGCGGTCTGATCATCATCTCTCCATTCCTACGTCCTCGCGCACCGGATCTGGCCGGCCGGCCGGTCTCCCGCGCCGCGGCGGGGGAGACCGGCCTGCGCGAACCCGCCCGCATCGTTAGTTGTGCTTGAGGACGAACCCGGGCATGACCACTCCCACGCTGCTGATCTTCATCTGCCTCACCTCCCCGCGGTTCTCGACTTCCACGACGTGGGGGCAGACCGCTCAATGGTGGAGAAAGTTTCACTAATGAGCATTTGCACAGAAAAGAATCCGCAAATACTCCGGATTTCCGCTATACAAGCAGGTCAACATGTCAAACCGGTAGATGCCGGACGAAGGGAGCAGGAGTCGTGATCAAGAAGTCCACCGGGACCAAGAAGGCCCGAACCGGGGGCAGGGCAACGGAGCGCCGCATCAGCCACGCCGTCAACCACCCGGTCCGGCTCGATGCCCTCTCGATCCTGATCGACCAGGTAGCCAGCCCGAAAGAGATCGCGGCAATGCTCCGGGTCGGTCTCGGCACCGCCAGCTTCCACGTCGCGGAACTCCTCGCCGATGAGGCAATCGAACTCGTCAGGACCGAGCCCCGCCGCGGCGCCATCGAGCATTACTACCGCGCCAAACGGCGGCCCGAAGTCAGTGACGAGGAATGGCGGGCGATGCCGAAGGCGACCCGCCGCAAGCTCGCCGGCATCCTCCTGCAGGCGATCATCGCCGAAGGCTTGGCGTCGCTGCGCAACGGCAAGATGGACGCCGACGACGATCTCTACCTCGCCTGGAAGGTGGTCCACCTCGACAGCGAGGGGAAGCTCGAAGTCGCCGAGTTCCAGGCGGAGATGCTGGCGCGGCTGGAATCGATCCGGGAGCGCAACGAAGCCCGCCTCTCAGAGGAGGACGACGTCTCGGCGAGGATCGTCGCGTTGATGGGATTCGAGCGCGCCCGGCCCGGCAAGCGGCCGACCGGCGACGCGCTGAGCGTCAACGCGCTCTCGAAGTAGGCGGGCCCTCGGGGTCGCCTCTCCCCTAAGGGGGCGGAAACCCGCCGCGATTCGAGCGGGCGGCCGCAACCTTCGACAGGCCCGAGGTTTGTGAGCACTCGGAACCGATCCCGGCGGCCGCAGGGGGCCGTCGGGGACCACACAAGGAGGCAAGTCGATGACGTGTCGAGCGCGACACGAAGCGAACACGAGTACCGGTTCGGGCATGAGACGCGGGAGGTCCGGCCAACTTGGCCTTGCGGTCGCCGTCGCCGGCGTTTGCGCGCTGCTGGCGGCCGGCGCAGCACAGGCGTCCACGATCACCGTCGGGAGCGTCTTGCCGCCGGGCTCGACCCCGACCAAATTTGAAAAAGTGGAGACCTTCTTCAACACGGCGCTGCCGGAGAAAGGCGCCAACCTGGCCTCGCCCGTCAACGGCGCGATCGTGCGCTGGCGCGTGCAGGATGCGAAAGGCGGCCCCTTCTATCTCCGCGTGCTGCGGCCCAACGGCTCTGGCGCTTACGCCGCGGTGGGCACCAGCAACCCGGCGACTCCTTCGGGCAGCGGGCTACAGACCTTCACCGCGAACCTGCCGGTCCACGCCGGTGATCTAATCGGAGTCGATCCGACCAGCGGCGAAGACGAAATCGGCATCGCCGAAGTGGCTGGAGCGAGCTTCGGCTTCGTCTTCCCGCCGCCCTTCGACGGCGCCACGGTGGCACCGAGTGGCACCGTGGCCGGCAAGGAGATCGAGCTCAGCGCCGAAATCCAGCCGGCTCCGGCGATCGCCTCGGTCGCGCCGAGCTTCGGCCCCATCACCGGCGGCACCAGTGTGGTCATCACCGGCACGAACCTGGCCTCGGCCAGTGCGGTCAAGTTCGGCGCCACGGCGGCGACCAGCTTCACGGTCGAATCGGAAACGCAGATCACCGCGATCGCCCCGCCAAGTGCCGCCGCCGACACCGTGGACGTCACCGCCACGACGATCGCCGGAACCAGCCCGCTGACGCGGGGCGACCAATTCACCTATCGGGCGTGCACCGTCCCCAAGCTCAAGGGGAAGAAGCTCAACCCCGCGAAGCGTGCACTCCGCCGCTCCGACTGCAAGCTCGGCACGGTCAAACGCCGCAAGCACAAGCCGAAGAACAAGGTCACCAAGCAGAACCCCAAACCCGGCAGGCTCCTACCGCCAGGCTCCAAGGTGAACATCACCCTCGGCAGGTAAGCGTTCCGGCCTGCTCGCGATCCCGTCGGCCGATCGTGAGCAGGCCGCCCACGCTGTACTCGTGGAGCGCGTTCAGAGACCGAGGCCTCCCACTCCACGCTCATCCCAACCCAGGTGGTGGGCAAGCTCGTGGCGCAACGTCCGCTCCACTTGACGGGCGAGCAGATCCGGGTCGTGGCCGAAGTCGCGCTCCAGCGTGTCGCGGTAGATGATGATCCGGTCCTCATAGCGTTCGCGCGCGACGCCGTCTCCTGAGTACTGGCCGTATGCATGTGCCTCGGTCCCGAGATCGGAGACGACGACGGCGACCTTCGCCAAGATCTCCTGGAACTGATCGGGCAGCCGATCGATCGCATCGGCGACCAACGACTCGAACTCGTCAAGCTCGGATGCCTCGGGCATATATCCAACGGTAGAGACTCCAGGGCGAGCAGAGGGACCGCATTTATCTAACGGCGCAGTTGGACCGAGCCAGCGACCGACGGATTATGAGTCGCGCCGGAAGCCGTCTGTAGGGCCGCAATCTCGCCTGATAGAGCGAATCACGTCCAAGGAGCTCGGCCAAGTTCGATGGAGTCCGGGACAAATTTCGGGACCAAGTTTTCCGAGCGAGGGCGAAGCTCATTGTCTGCCCTCTCGTCCGGCCGCCCTGCGACACTCAGCGCCATGCCGAGGATCAGCAGCTTCTACGGGATCGTGATCTACCTCGAGTTGATCGCAGGCGGGCTGCCTCGTCGCGCCCAGAAGCTGGTGACCGAATGGGCAAAAGAGCATCAAGAGGAGTTGCGGGAGAACTGGAATCTGGCTCGCGAGCACCAGCCGCCACACCCGATTGATCCCCTCGGGTGAACCCTCTAGGATCGAGACCATGAGAAGCACGCCAATGCTGATGGAAGCGAAGCCCACGGAGGGCTATAGCGTTCACGTGCGCTTCGAGGATTCAACTAGCGCCGACGTGGACCTCTCCTACCTGCTCGACTACGGTGGCATTTTCGAGCCGCTGCGCGACCCTGAGTACTTCCGTAAGCTCATGGCTGATCCAGACGCCGGCACGATCGTCTGGCCCAACGAAGCCGACATCGCGCCGGAGACGCTTTACGCGCACGCTCAGCGCCGTGCCAACGCGGCCGCCTAGCCTCGATCCACCGTTTTCACCCCGCAGGGTGAGACCGGGCGACTTGAGGTAGGTAACGACGCCAGGGCGGAGCCGCCCTGGCGCCCACTTGAGGTCGTCCGTCGGCAAATCGCAGCG